>Ga0194063_10000014_pt1 | contig 163966 bp, 142 predicted proteins | sample SepL3720m_MetaG_FD_155459 | JGI IMG/M metagenome (GOLD analysis project Ga0194063, IMG submission 155459) | Anoxic zone freshwater microbial communities from boreal shield lake in IISD Experimental Lakes Area, Ontario, Canada - Sep2016-L373-20m | ecosystem: Environmental > Aquatic >... | reverse complement strand
CGCTTGACACAGAAGAAAATTGATGTGATAATCCAAGTGTAAAGTTTCCAAAATGAGGCAATGAGAGAGTACCAACTAGATACTAAATTCTCATTGAAATGTGTCCCAAAAACCGTACATGCCTCAGAATAGTTGAACGTTCTTTATTGTTTCAAAATTTCTTTTCATTATTTTCCCCTTTTGTTGCCTCGGCAACATACAAGATAATTTAAATATACTAAACTTACGTTGTAAGGTCAATATAGAAAGGGTGAGAGGTATGATTAGACAGATAATAAAGATTGATGAAGATTTATGTAACGGATGTGGAGCTTGCGTAAGTGCATGTCACGAAGGTGCAATCGAGCTTCAAAACGGAATTGCTAAATTAGTAAGAGATGACTATTGCGATGGACTCGGAAATTGCCTTCCGGCATGTCCGACGGTTGCAATTACTTTTGAACAAAGAGAAGCAGCTGAGTTCGATGAAGCAGCAGTTGAAGCCAAGATGAAGCAGCAGTCTCACGCTCAACAGGAGAGTAAACCATTTATGGGTTGCCCTGGAACAGCTTCGAGACAGATTCAAAGACCAGACGTCAAACAAACTGTTTCAAGTGAGAGTACGGCACCAGAATCGCAGTTAAGGCAGTGGCCAATTCAAATTCAACTTGTACCAGTAAATGCGCCATATTTTGAAAATGCCAATTTGCTTGTAGCTGCTGACTGTGCTGCGTTTGCTTACGGTGATTTTCATAATAGGTTTATAAAAAACCATATTACCATTATAGGTTGTCCAAAACTTGATGATGTAGATTATTCAGAAAAGTTGACCGCAATAATCAGAAACAACAATTTAAAAAGCGTTACGGTTGTCAGAATGGAAGTCCCTTGCTGTGGCGGAATATCGCACGCTGTTACAGAAGCAATCAGAAACAGCGGAAAAATGATTCCATGGCAGATAGTTACGATAGGTACCGACGGCACAATAATAGATTAATAAATAAAAATATTCAGGAGGAAGAAAAAAATGTCGATGTTTTGTTTTCAATGTGAGCAAGCAGCAGGTGGTAAGGGATGTACAAAGGTTGGGGTGTGTGGAAAGCTTCCAGAAGTTTCAAACATGCAGGATGAATTGACAGCGTCAACGATTGAATTTGCAAGAGCTGCTGAAGGGAAGTGTCCTTCAAAACAGTCGTTGAAATTAATCCTCGAAAGCTTATTTACTAATGTTACGAATGTAAGTTTCAGTGAATCAGAAATCAATACTCTAAGACTGAAAATTGAAGCGGAAACCATGGAAATTGGTGGCGGAGAGGCTTTCGAAGCTGCGAATTTGTGGTCTGGAGATCCGGATGTAGTTTCCTTGCGATCAACTTTATTACTAGGCCTTAGGGGAATGGCTGCATACGCTTATCACGCTTTTGTGCTCGGCAAAGAAGATGATGAAGTTTCGAACTGGTTGTTTAAGGGAATGAAAGCAATCGGCGAAGAGCACACAATAGGCGAATGGCTTGATCTTTTGATGGAGTTTGGCGGAATCAACTTAAAGTGTATGGCGCTTCTTGATGAAGCAAACACAGGAGCTTATGGGCACCCCGTGCCAACACCAGTTTCTATGACAGTAGAGAAGGGCCCGTTTATCGTTGTGTCGGGTCATGATTTGCTTGATTTGAAAATGCTGCTAGAGCAAACAGAAGGAAAAGGTATTAACATTTATACGCATGGAGAAATGCTTCCTGCACATTCTTATCCCGAACTTAAAAAGTTTAGTCACCTAAAAGGAAATTTCGGAACTGCATGGCAAAATCAAAGAAAAGAATTTGACGAAGTGCCAGCAGCCTTTCTGTTTACAACAAACTGCTTGATGCCACCTAAGGATTCTTACTCAGATCGAGTGTTTACGACGGCAGTCGTGGAATATCCAGAAATGGTGCACATCCCCGATGTAAAAAATGGCGATAAGGACTTCTCGGCTGTTATCGAAAAAGCTTTGGCACTTGGTGGATGGGATGAAGAAAAATCATTCACGGGTATTAATGGCGGTGAGAAATTAATGACTGGGTTTGGACACAATACTGTACTTGGAGTTGCGGACGTGGTTATTGATGCTGTAAAAGCAGGAGCAATAAAACACTTCTTTTTGGTTGGTGGTTGTGACGGCGCGAAGCCAGGTAGAAATTACTATACTGAGTTTGTAGAACAAACGCCTAAAGATACTGTGATTTTAACTTTAGCTTGCGGCAAGTTCAGATTTAATGATCTCGATATAGGCGAGATTGGCGGTTTGCCAAGAATCATGGACATGGGTCAATGTAACGACGCGTATTCGGCGATTAAGGTAGCTGTGGCGCTTGCAGGGGCATTTGAATGCGGAGTTAATGAATTACCTCTTACGTTAGTGCTTTCATGGTATGAGCAAAAAGCGGTTTGTATTCTATTGACACTGCTATCGCTTGGTATAAAGAACATATATATAGGGCCTTCTTTACCAGCATTCTTCTCATCAAACGTCTTAAGCGTATTGGTTGATAAGTTCAACTTGACGCCAATTAGTTCTCCACAAGAAGATTTAAAGAAGATATTAGGTTAGAAAGCAGAACATTAATCTTTTAATTTAGCACTAGCGAGCATTAGTTTTATTCGATTTTCCTGATTGATACGAGTAGCGCCAGGATCATAGTCGATGGAAACGATGTTCGCTAGTGGATTATTACGCTTAATTAAGCCAATCATGCCTTTTCCAGAAATATGATTTGGAAGGCAACCAAAAGGCTGTGTGCATACAATGTTTGATACACCCTGGTTAATCAACTCAAGCATTTCTCCAGTAAGCAACCAACCTTCGCCCATTTTGTTTCCGTGCCCTACATATCCTGTGACAAGTTTTTTTAGATCTTCAAAATGAACCGGGGCAGTAAATGACGTGTTTTCCTTTACTGCCTTTATCATGTCGTTTTGATATTTAATAAACATGTTTTTCAAAAACCTAACTACCGCAGATTTCAAGAAATTGCCACCGTATAAAGAAGCGTCTACAAGACGGTTGTCTGTCTTGAAGATTACAAAATCCATCACACCAGGAACGACAGTTTCCACTCCTTCGGAAACAAGAAATTCTTCAAGGTTGTTGTTTCCAAGCGGGGCGAATTTTACATAAATTTCGCCAACGATTCCAACTTTCAATTTCGGAACCCTAGTGATCGGAAGGCTTTCAAAATCTATAGCAATTTCTTTTAGGGTTGACGTCATTCTTTTAAAAGTCAATTCTTTGTTATCGTGAAAAACTTTAGCAATAGATTTTTCCCATTTGCCAACTAGATCATCTGTAGAGCCTTTAACGTTTTCGTAAGGACGAGCCTGATTTGCCAACAACATAAGCATGTCGCCGTATATAAGTGAAAATACAATCTTTTTTATGAAACGGAAATCAAGCTTGAAGCCAGGATTTTTTTCAAGCCCAGACAAATTCAACGAAACAACTGGTATATTTCCAAAACCCGCCTTTTTCATAGCTTTTCGAAGCAAATGTATGTAATTTGAGGCTCTACAACCACCGCCAGTTTGAGTGATAATCAAAGCAACCTTCTCGAGGTCATATTTGCCGCTTTTAAGGGCGTCAATCATCTGACCGATAACTAGAAGGGCAGGGTAACAAGTGTCGTTGTGGACGTTTTTTAAGCCCTCGTCGACTATACTCCGCTGGTTAGTGTTCAAAACTTCAAACTTGAAGCCTTCGCTAATAAATGATTGCTTCAAAAACTCAAAATGAATAGGGAGCATTTGTGGTGAAAGTATTAAAAAATCTTTTTTCATTTCCTTTGTAAACAGTAGTCGACCTGTTTTGTCGTATTTCAATTCTGCCATTATTTATGTCCTTTCTTTCGAGCATCTACCGCAGCCAACAAACTGCGAATTCGGATTTTTACTGCTCCGAGATTATCAATGTCATCGATTTTTAATTGTGTGTAAAGTTTTCCGTGTTTATGCAATATTTCTTTTATTTCATCCGAGGTAATAGCATCAATTCCGCAACCAAACGAAATAAGCTGAATTAACTCGCAATCATGGTTAGCCGCAACAAATTGTGCCGCATTATACATTCTGGAATGGTAAGTCCACTGATTCAAGACCCGCAACGAGTGGGTTTTATCATGGAAAGAAAGCGCGTCATCAGAAATTACTACAAGGTTGTAAGAAGAAATTAGTCGGTCGATTCCATGGTTGATTTCCGGGTCAATATGATATGGTCGACCCGTCAAAATAATTGTTTTGTAATTGTTTTCGCGCGCGAAACGCAATGCTTCGTGGCCTTTGTGCTTTAATAAATTTGTATAATCTAAATAAGATTTGTATGCAGCCTTTGAAGCCTTCTCGATTTGTTGCTTGGTAACACCATACTCTTTGCCGAAGTATTCGTATGCTTTTTTCACGAAATCTTTTGGACGATGAAGTCCAAAATACGGTGCGATAAACTTAACTTTGCTGAGTGAGTCCATGTTTGCAGTTAGCAACTCAGGATAGTAGGCAACAACAGGACAATTATAATGGTTATCGGTCTTGTAGATTTCTTTGAAATTATAAGGCATACATGGATAGAATATCGTATCGATTCCTCTTTCAATCAGGCTTTCAACAAGACCGTGAGCCAATTTTGCCGGGTAACAGACTGTGTCAGAGGGGATAGTGTCCTGACCTTTTGTATACATTGCTCTCGAAGATTCTTCAGACAACACGACCTCAAATCCGATTTCGGATAAAAAGACATGCCAAAACGGCAAGTTTTCGTACATGTTTAGTACGAGTGGAATTCCGATTTTTCCGAGGGTCCCCGGTGAAGAAGTCATAGATCTAAGATATTCATATTTGAATTTATAGAGATTTGGTAGTTCCTTGTTAATGTTTTTGTTGATTGAGCGTTCACAACGATTACCGCTTGTGAATTTAGAACCGCTATTGAATGTAATTACAGAAAGAGGGCAGTTGTTTGAACAAGTCTTGCACCTTACATCCTTGATCGTGTATGAAAAATCTTTAAGCTCTGATTCTTTTATTAGTGTAGATTGTTCGATTTCTAAGCTAGAACTGTAAAGCGCTGCGCCAAAAGCTCCCATTAATCCGGCTATCACAGGACGCACTACGTTTCTGCCTGTTTCAAGCTCGAAAGAGCGCAAAACCGCGTCGTTTAAAAATGTGCCACCTTGAACAACCATGTGTTTTCCTAGGTCGTTAGGGTCGACGATTCTTATAACTTTATAGAGAGCATTCTTCACAACACTTATTGAAAGTCCGGCAGAAATCTCGTCGACTCCTGCACCGTCCTTTTGTGCCTGCTTAACCGAAGAATTCATGAAAACTGTACAACGCGTACCCAAATCAACAGGATGCTTTGCATAAAGACTTAACTTCGCAAAGTCTGCAATTTCGTAACCCAGAGCTTTCGCAAAGGTTTCAATAAAGGAACCGCATCCAGAAGAACAAGCTTCATTAAGCATTATGGAATCAATTGCACCGTTCTTTATATGAAAGCATTTTATATCTTGACCGCCGATGTCGAGAATAAAATCAACCTCGGGTTGAAAGAAACTAGCAGCGGTAAAATGCGCCATAGTTTCAACAAGACCCAAATCAATACCAAATGCATTTCTAATTAAATCTTCGCCGTATCCAGTTACGGCAGAACTCTTAATAGTAATTTGGTCTCCGCAAAGGGAGTGGATTTTTTGAAGTTGCTCTCTAACTACCTCAACAGGGTTCCCGCGGTTTGATTCATAAAATTTATATAGAATTTTTCCTTCGGGAGTAATTAGAACCATTTTTGTTGTAGTGCTTCCTGAATCAATCCCAAGAAATGCGTCACCAGAGTATTTTTCTGGAGTTTCGTATTCTACATCGCTCGCCGAATGGCGAACATTAAATTCGTTGAAATCATTTGCTGATTCAAACAAAGGTGGTAACAGGTTACCTGAAACACTAGTATCATGAGGGTTTTCAAGTTTTTCAATAAACTGACTTATCGAAATCGCTTCTTCCTTTTCTGAACACAAAGCTGCACCCATTCCAATGTAGAACCTTCCATCATCGGGGAAGATGGCTTCTTCAAGTGTTAGGGTCTCTTGGAAAGCATTTCTTAGGCCCATGAAATAGAAGAGGGGACCACCCAAAAACGCAACGCGACCTTCAATCTTTCTCCCTTGCGCCAACCCTGTAATAGTTTGGTTAACGATTGCTTGAAATATACTTGCCGAAACATCTTCTTTAGTAGCGCCCTGGTTAAGAAGGGGTTGAATATCTGACTTGGCAAATACCCCACAACGCGAAGCTATCGGATAAAGTTTCTTTTTATTAAGTGACAATCTATCTAATTCATCGGGCTGAACGTTTATCAGAGTAGCCATTTGGTCGATAAAGGCACCAGTTCCGCCAGCGCACGAACCGTTCATTCTCTGGTCTAGTCCGCCTTTGAAAAAGATGATTTTTGCATCCTCGCCTCCAAGTTCAATAACAGCATCAGTGTTTGGAAGGAATTTCTCCACTGCTTTGGCCGTAGCAAAAACTTCCTGCACAAACTCTAAACCGCAACTTCTTGAAATTCCTAAACCAGCAGAACCAGTAACAGTAAGTTTTATTATGTCGTCAGGAAATATTTCGTTTGCTTCACGCAGCATATCCAAGGAACGTTCTCTTACTTGAGACATGTGTCTTTCGTATTTCTTATATAAAATGTTTCCATCCAAGTCTAGTATAACCAATTTTGCAGTTGTAGATCCTGCATCTAAGCCAGCTAATAATGTCCTCATCAAATTCCTCCGCGAGTAAAAATAAATATCGTCTTATTTTAACACATTTTTTAGGAGTTTTATTGAAAAATGCTTTACTTTTAGGAATTTGAGTATTAATATTCTATTATTACTTTTTGTAAAGAAGGAATTTTAGAATGTTTTCGAAAATTAAATCGTTTTTTGTAGGCAGACCTTTGGACAGTGAGTCTATTGGAGAACAGAAACTTAGCGTTCTTTGGGGGTTCCCGATTTTAGCGAGTGATGCAGTTTCTTCAGTAGCATATGCTGGTCAAGAAATGCTTATTGTAATGGTTCCAGCAATATCATTTTTAGCGTTCGGACAGTTAACACTTTTGTCTGGAGCAATTATTTGTTTGCTATTATTGCTTGTATTTTCTTATCGACAAACAATTGATAATTATCCAAATGGCGGTGGGGCTTATATAGTTGCTAAAGAGAATCTTGGAATAAAAGCCGGAGTTACTGCCGCTGCTGCATTATCTATAGATTATGTCCTTACTGTAGCCGTATCAGTCTCTTCCGGCGTAGAACAGATGGCTACAGCGCTTCCGATGATAAAACCGTACTCGGCAATTATCTGTGTAGTGCTTGTATTTTTATTAATGTTAGGAAATTTACGGGGAATAAAAGAATCATCGAGGATTTTCGGAATCCCTACATATTTATTTATTTTCGCGATGCTTTCAATAATTATTGCGGGCGCATACAAAATGATTATTAATGACCCCTCGATTCCTGTCATTCCTCAAAATTTCGCACAAGCTGAACCTATGACATTGTTTCTTTTGCTAAAAGCTTTTTCATCAGGTTGTACTGCCTTGACAGGTGTAGAAGCAGTGAGCAACTCAGTTCCAAACTTTAAAGAACCTACTAGCAAACACGCTAAAAAAGTATTATATATTTTAGCGGGTGTAATATTAGTGTTATTTGGTGGAATTTCTGTGATTTCGTCGCACTTTATTCCATTGGACGTTGTAAATGGAATAGCAAAGTTGCCCGAAGGCGCGATTCTTGTAAACATGTCTTCGGCTTTGTTTGGAGCTGGCTCTTTTGGATATTTCTACGTCGCAATTACGACATTCCTGATTCTAATTCTAGCTGCAAACACTTCCTATTCAGGATTCCCGATTCTACTTTCAGTTGTTGCAAAAGAAGGTTACGCTCCTCGACAATTGAGTTATAGGGGAGACAGACTTAGTTTTGATAATGGCATAGTGCTTTTATCAGTTATGGCATCTATTCTTATACTTGCTTTTAATGCAAAAGTATCTTCGCTGATTGGCTTGTACGCCATTGGTGTATTTATTTCTTTTACACTTTCTCAGTCAGGTATGTTTATGAAATGGTTCAAGGAACGAAGCAAAGGCTGGATTTTAAAAGCCGCTGTCAATGGTTTCGGTGCACTTGTGACATTTGTTGTAGTTATTATTATTGCAATAGCAAAGTTTAGTGAAGGCGCATGGATCGTAGTAATTGCAGCACCTGTTCTGATATTCTTAATGTTAAAAGTTAAGCGCCACTATAAAGCGGTACAGGCACAGTTAAAGCTTCGTCAAGACGAATATGATGGTTACATCACAGCCAAGACATACAACAACAGAGTAATTGTACCTATTTCAGGTGTGAATCGAATTAGTATGCGTGCCCTAAGATATGCAAGAACCATTTCAGACAATGTTACGGCATTCGCCGTAGTTATTTCGCAAGAAGAAGAAATGGATATAAATAAAAACTATAAGCGTCTAAACACACAAATACCACTGAAAGTCATGTATTCTAAGTATAGAAGAGTACTTGAGCCATTGCTTGAGTACATTGAGTCTGAAGAGTTTAGTCGTGAATCAGGGGATATGATTACAGTTATTTTGCCACAGTTTGCTGTCAGGAAACCATGGCAGAAGCTTTTACACAACAACACTCGTCACTACCTCGAAAAGCAGCTTTTGAAGCACAGACACATCGTTGTTTCGGTTATGCCGCTTCAACTGAAAGATGATGATTTCGTATATAAAAACCCTGAATATAAATATTAAGATGAAGGAATTGGTTCTGAATGAATATTTGTCCTAATTGCGGAGCACAAATAAATCGAAGCGATTCATTTTGTGAAAGTTGTGGAAGTCAAATAAAAAAGAAATCCACGTTGAATTTAGGCGTAATTATTGCTGCTTTAGCCATAGTGGTTTTAGGTGGATTAATTCTTTTATGTTTTATTAATAGATGGGGGCCATTTGCACCAAATTCGCAAAATTCTATATCAAATACAAATATTCCTTCTCAGACCTCATCACCTACAACTAACCCTTCAATTGCACCTACAATTGTTGGAGCCCCAGAAGATGCCATTAAAGATTATTATGACAACTTAATTAAGATTAAGTACTCAAACAGTTACAATTCTCTTTCTAAAGCGAATAGAGACTCAACTAGCCAAAAGGATTATTTGAAATGGAAATATTTAAAAAAAGTATATTCTGTTGATAAAAGCTATGGTTTTGTTAAGGTTTCTGAAAAGACAGATTCAAAACTCGAAGGTAAGGTATATGAGAAGGTTGTGACGTTCAAAATTACAAAGAACATCGTAGATTCATCATATAAAAACCCAAAGCAATCACTTAAGTATGATGATTATGTTGTTTTAGAAAATGGAGAATGGAAATTACATATACTAGAAATGAACATCAAGTCATTTATTGCATATGCTTATTCCGACATTGCATACAAATACGAACAGGGTCGGGGTTATTCAAGAAACTACGCAAAGGCTGTTCAAAACTACAAATATGCTTTGAAATACTTATATCGTGATGGCTTCACACACCATGGTCTTGCTTATTGCTATAAAGCCTTAAAAAATTACAAGGCTTCGATTCCGTATATAAAAAATGCCGTTTTGTTTTACAAAACAAAAAAGTTGAAAGCTGAGGCCTGTGTAACCGCTGGAAACATCTATTACGCCTTGCACAACACATCCAAAGCAAGAGCTTATTATAATACTGCTTTAAAGCTTGACCCAAAAAATGCTGATGCAAAATACAATTTAAAAAATATGTGAAAGAAGTTGTTTAAGATGGAGTTAAAATTAGATCTTGAAAGATTGGCTATAGCCACAGAGAGAAGAATTGCGTTTCGGGAGGATATAAATAAACCGTTCCCTTTCATTTTTCAATGCGATGAAACTGATTGGGGTGCATGGATTCCAGGCTGTCCTTATAACTTCAAAGAAATGATTGAAGATCCTTTCAAAGCAGCTGAAGGACAAATAATTTCGTTCAATAATCAACATTCAAAAATACCTAGTTCTGATTGGCTACCTGTGTTTAGAACTCACTTCTATGGCGAGGGATATGTGCCTTCAATGTTTGGCGCAAGCCAAGTTGTGGTTGAAAACAACCCGCCATTCACAGAAGGTCGTGTGATGGAGACGATATTTGATGTTGAAAAATTACCAGAAAAAATAAACCCTCATAAGGATGGTTGGGGACCCATTGTTCGAGAAGGAATGCTTAGAATGGCTGAAGCCGGGCAAGGCATTGTCCCTGTCGGTATTACGGACCATCAGTCACCATATGGAATTGCAACAAAACTGCTTGGAAATGAAGACCTTATGCTTGCAATGTACGATGAACCTGAGCTTGTTCACAAACTAATGCGAATTTCAACAGATGCACTTATAGATGTAATTGAAGCGACAAAAGAATGGATAGGGGAAGAAAACCTTGCGCTCTGCGATAATCATCCCGTCCGAGGTTCAAAAGGACTTATTCTTTGGGACGACTATATTTCCGTTTTGTCGCCTACGCTTTATGATGAATTTTGTTTGCCGTATAATTTGGAACTTTACAAAATGTATGGCAGGGGACACTTGCATACTTGTGGCCCGTATTTCCCGAATTATTTTGAGTCGATAGTAAAAAATTCACCAGTAACAATTGATATTTCAATTATGCGAGACGTATCTAAATCAAAAGAAGATATTCTTGAGTTGCGAAAAATCACTCGTGAAAATGGAATTGTTATGATCGGTGGTTTGCAATACCGAAACGACTCGATATTTGACACTACGCCTTGGACTGAGCCTGATATTGATTTTCTTCGAGAAATGAGCAATGGTGGTCTGATATGGGTGGAGTCAACGAATACTGAAAAGTATAATAGATATTTGGATATGTATAATAGTTTGTAATGTCGATTAAATATTTTTCGTAACGATAGTATTGACTTTTGTCCAAAGCCCTTGTATTATGGAATTAATCATTGAAATGCAATGAAGAGGACAAGTAACTTTGAGATATGTGCAGAGAGCCTGCGAACCGCTGAAAGCAGGACCTATCAAAGAGAGAATCTCACCTTGGAGCAGCCAACTGAACCGACGTTTTACAACAGTCGCTAAGTTTGGACGGAGACCCACCGTTATTGTAGGGAATGCATTAAATGTTGGCGGCTAGCCGAAAGCACTTGATGTAATAAGTGGCCAAGAGATTGGCAAAAAGAGTGGTACCGCGCGGATAACAACCTGCGTCTCTTACAAAAGAGATTCAGGTTTTTTTGTTATCAAATTTTAAGGAATGGAGGAATTGAAATGAAAAGAATCAAGTTTTTTGACACCACACTTCGTGATGGTGAACAGTCGCCGGGGTGCAGCATGAATCTGCATGAGAAGTTGGAGGTTGCAGCGCAGCTTGAAAAATTGAATGTTGATGTAATCGAGGCAGGCTTTGCGATTGCAAGTGCTGGAGACCTTGAGTCAATCAAGGCTATTGCAAAAGCTGTAAAGGGAAGGTCTGTTGCGAGTCTCTCAAGAGCGCTTGAAAAAGACATTGATGCTGCTTGGGAAGCTGTTAAAGGCGCAGAAGGACCGAGGATTCACACTTTTCTTGCAACTTCTCCGATACATATGCATCACAAGTTGAGAATGACTCCTGAGCAGGTTGTAGAACGGACTGCCAGCATGGTAGCTTATGCTAAGAAGTTTTGCTCTGATGTTGAATTTTCGGCTGAGGATGCGAGCCGAAGTGAATGGCCATTTCTTATTCAAGTTTTGGATGCCGCAATAAAAAATGGCGCAACTGTCTTGAATGTTCCGGACACGGTTGGTTACACGACACCAGAAGAAATGTACAATTTGATTCACTTCTTGAAGAATAATGTCCCAAACATCGATAAAGTCGACATCTCGGTTCACTGTCATAATGACCTTGGTTTGGGGGTTGCGAACTCATTGGCTGCTATTCGCGCTGGCGCAACACAAGTCGAGTGCACAATCAATGGCATCGGCGAAAGAGCAGGAAACGCCGCAATCGAAGAGATTGTTATGGGGTTGGCAACGCGCAAGGATTATTATAACTTGACCTACAACATCGATACGACTCAGATTTACCGCAGCAGCAGGCTTATTCAGACTATCACTGGCGTGAACGTTCCGCCAAACAAGTCAATTGTTGGCCCGAATGCTTTTGCACATGAGTCGGGCATTCACCAACATGGAGTACTTGCTGAAAAGACTACATATGAGATCATGACTCCTGAATCAGTTGGAATACCAAAGAATGTGATGGTGCTTGGCAAACACTCAGGTCGACATGCTTTCGACGACAGATTAAAGGAATTGGGCTATGAACTTGACAAGGTTGAGATTGATGCTGCGTTTGCTAGATTTAAGACTTTAGCTGATAAAAAGAAAGTCATAAGCGATTTCGACTTGGAAGCAATTGTTTCCGATGAGGTAAACACATCTGAGGATGAAATAAAATTGGTTAACTTTGAAATCAGCAGTAGTAATAAGACAATTAGTACTGCAAAAGTGGAATTAAGCATCAATGGGAAGATAGTTGAGAAGTCGTCGGAAGGAGCTGGGCCGATTAATGCAGCTTTCACTGCTATAAATCTTGCAATAGGCGCTGAAGTTGAACTTGAAGACTTCACTATTCACTCAGTTACTGAAGGTGAAGACGCTCTTGGTGAGGCAATTGTCAAAATCAAAAAAGGCAAAATAATCGCTACTGGTCGCGGTGTCAGCAACGACATTGTGGAAGCAAGTATTAAAGCTTATTTGAATGGTTTAGATAAGTTCAATTGATATCCAAGTAGATTAGGGAGTTTCACTTTGATTAACAAATAATATAGCGGAACCCCTAAAATTACTAGCACACCTGCTTCTCCCAAAGTCACTTGGCCCATCGTTATAAGCATTGGAAGTGCAAATAATACTGATAAGTAGTATCCAACAATTAAACCGTTAAACACGATAGGAGGCAGTATCGCCAAAAAGATATTGCCTCTTAGTCTGTGTGTAACAAGCGCAGCGCCCAAGGTTGCAAGGGAACCGAAAACAATATCAATTGGTCCAGCACCGCCGAATAAATTTGCCATTATACAGCCTAGAAAAAGTCCAGGTATTGCAGCTGGCGTAAAGATAGGCAATATGGTTAACGCTTCAGAAACTCTAAATTGTATAGGTCCGAAGCTGATGGGAGCAAATAGAATTGCCAACACGAAATAGAGGGCAGCAATGATTGCTCCTGTGGTTATTACTCTGATAGATGATTTGTGCATTTTGATTTCTCCTAGTTTTGTTTAGAGACACATTTTAAACTGGTTGTTTCCCAGCGTGATATCTGTCCACTTTAGACAAGATTCTATCCAAGCTGATGCGTGTTCGTTTGGCGAATTAACATCATTAGTGCAAATCGAAAGACCATGCGAACCTTCTGGGTAAATATGAACTTCAAAAGGTATTTTTTGCTTTGCAAGGGATAGAGAAAAAGCAAGTGTGTTTTCAACGGGAACAACGTTGTCGTTGGCAGTGTGCCACAAGAAAGTTGGTGGTGTGTGATCTCCCACATGTAGTTCGCAAGAAACCTCGTCTAATTGTGCATCGGTGGCGTTTTCGCCTAAAAGGGTATCGAAGGAGCCCGCAAGAGGAAAAAACTTTGATGAAATAACTGGATAACCAAGAATTAATGCGTTTGGCTTGTTCATTCCTTCGGACATGCCGATCATTTCGGATATGAAAGGTTTATTCCAAGAAACAGCAAGATTCGCGCATAAATGGCCGCCAGCAGAAAATCCTATAACTGCAATTTTCTCAGTATCAACTTGATATTTTTCATTATGATGTCTTAAAAGCCAGACCGCTCTAGAAATTTCGAGAAGTTGAGTTGGATATTGCGCGGGGCGAACGCTATAGTTAAGAATTGCAACAGTGTAGCCCTTAGCGAGAAATTGAGTCATGATCGGTTCTGAACAGCGTTGTGAAACCATGTTGTACCCGCCTCCAGGTACAACTAGCACTGTAGGTCTTTTTTTACTTGTATCCACTTCGGTCATGTTTGAAATTGAATATACCGTAATATATGGCTTATATGCGCCTTCTTCTAGTTTATAATGCTCTTGTTCGTCCCACAAATATGTTTTTTCGTAAATCATAGAATCCTCCAATAGTTTTTTTGCAACAAGGTAATTATAATCAAAAGTTTGAAGATATGCAATTTATATGATAAAATTTTAACACGAAAGGTGGGGGAGAACATGGATATTCGTGAGTATGCACAAATTTCAAAAAAAGCTTCTGTTTTGCTCGCTTCATTATCTGGAAGCGACAAAAACTTTGCTTTAATAATGATATCCGAAAGGCTTCAATCAAATTCTGATAAAATATTTTCGGCAAATAAATTAGACATTCAAAATTCTGAAAAGAATGGGGTGGAAGCACCGATACTTAAAAGGCTAAAATTCGATCAGAAGAAACTGGATGAAGTTATTGAGGGTATTAATAGTTTAATTAAGCTTGAAGAGCCGGTAGGGAAAGAGCTGAAAGTCACCGAACTAGATTCAGATTTAATTTTGCATAAAGTATCCTGCCCAATTGGAGTTATTGGAGTAATTTTTGAATCGCGACCTGATGCACTAGTACAAATTTCAGCCTTATGTTTAAAGAGCGGAAACGCTTGTTTACTAAAAGGCGGTTCAGAAGCGCTTGAAACTAATAAGGCGCTCGCTAAGATAATTTACGAGGCTAGTGTGTTGGCGGGAGCACCAGAAGGATGGATGCACTTGCTTGAGACTCGTGAAGATGTTCGCGAAATGCTTTCGTGCGATGACGCGATTGATCTTCTTATTCCAAGAGGTTCAAACGAGTTTGTTAGATATATTATGGATAACACAAAGATTCCTGTAATGGGTCATGCAGACGGGATTTGCCATTGCTACGTTGATAAATTTGCGGATTTGGAGATGGCCGTAAAGGTGGTAACTGATTCAAAGACGCAGTATGTTGCCGTTTGCAACGCAACAGAAACGCTGCTTGTTCATGAAGCCATTTCAAAAGCTTTTTTGCCGATGATTCAAACATCACTCGAAGAAAAGAATGTGAAAATATATGGTTGTGAAAAGACAAGAGAAATAATTGCTGTTGAGGCTACCACGACTGATTCATTTGGGACTGAGTATTTGGATTTTGAAATTTCTATTAAAGTTGTTTCAGATATTGACGAAGCTATCCAACATATAAATACATTTGGTTCAGGACATACCGATGTAATTATTACTTCAGATTTAAAGCGTGCCGAAACATTCATGGTACTTGTTGATTCAGGAAATGTATTCTTGAATTGTTCTTCGCGATTTAGTGATGGATTTAGATATGGTTTTGGTGCAGAAGTTGGGATTAGCACTTCGAAAATTCATGCACGTGGACCTGTTGGACTTGAAGGACTTCTAATTTACAAATATAAATTGTTTGGAAAAGGGCAGATTGTGGCTGATTATAGTGATGGAAAATCGAAGTTTACACACCGAGATATTTCAAATCAATCATAACGCTGCTTATATCGGATTTTACGGTTATTTTCTTAATTGGGTATTCGGATATGACAGTCTCCATCGGCACACCATTTGCCGTCATTAAAGAGCATACACAGGTGTATTCTAATGACTTGTTTTTGGCAACTTCATATGCGTCACAATAATCCTTTGCAAAAAAAGACTGCGGAGTAAGAACGGCAAAAGTCTTTTCACGATCGATAAATTCGAATTCGTTTTTATTAGTTTCATAAATTAATGTGTCGAAAAGTTTTCCGACAGTATTTACACATTTTGAAGGAGTTAGAACTTTTAGATTTTCAAGGATTATTTCGATAGGAATTGCAGGTCGAGCACCGCAGTGACTAACAATTTTTAAATTGTCATAATTTCCACCGTTAATTTCTATAGCTTTTAAAGTTCCGTTGTAAACGGAATCCTGTCGTGATTTTCCACCTTCGCAGATGAAAATACTGGGTGCCACACTACCAATATTTTTGATAATCCTTTCGCCTTCAACAAAAAAATCTCTGCTCAAAACGAGGATAATGCTATCAAAACAATTAGCTTTCAAAAATGCCTCAACGACATATTGAAGAACAGGTTTATTCTCAATAGGTAAAAATTGCTTTGGCATTTCAGTGCCAAATCTTGAGCCGCTGCCTGCTGCAAGAATCATGCCAACTACCATATATATATCCTCCCGTGTATTAAAATATACCTGGCAATAGTTTTTTTGTTCGTTTTTGATATTGAATATAATCGTCACCGAAACGCAAAACTAAATCTTTTTCTTCGAAGTAACACCATGCTAGGTAATTTGGAATCCAGAACAATATTGTAAACGCTATCAAAAAAAATTGATTAAACAATACTGCAAAGAAAAGCAAAAAGAGCATTTCGCCTAAAAGCTGTGGATGTCTAATTTTTGAGTAGATGCCAGTTTCGATAACTCTTCGATAACTTTTTGGAGCTTCACTTTCTTTTCCTAAAGCTTTTCTTCCTAGTATGAAAACAATTGTCCCAGGTATCAAGAGTATTAATGATACCAAAGTTGAAATGATAAAGTTATTTTCGAAGAGCTGTGCATCTAAAGGCCATATTCTGATTGGAATCATGGAATAAAGAATAAAACAAAGAGTTGAAAGGCTAAGAATAAACCTAGCCTTTCCTCTCTTCTTTGAGCAATAATCATATGCAATAGAACCGATGTTTTTCTCAAGATGGGCTGGCATAACACTCTGTATATAAGTGTAGCTTCCAAGTGCTCCAAAAAAAACTAGGGCGGCAATGTTTAAAAATGGATATAGGTTATCCATTCACTTTAAGACATACTTCAAGTGCAGCGTCAGCTGCAGAAGCTGCATCGGAAGTGTAAATGTCAGCGCCAATTGACTTGCAATAAGTTTCAGTAATAGGAGCTCCGCCAATCATGATAGTTACGTCATCGCGAAGGCCTGAATTTTTAGCTTCGATTACAACATTCTTCATTTGTTCCATTGTAGTAGTAAGAAGTGCTGAACACGCAATGATTTGAGCCTTGTTTTCTTTGGCAGCAGTTACAAACATATCAGCAGTAACATCAACGCCCAAGTCAATTACTTCCAAGCCTTTGCCTTCCATCATCATTTTTACAAGATTTTTTCCAATGTCGTGTAAATCGCCCTTTACAGTTCCTAATACAACTTTTCCAGAAGCTTTTACTCCAGCTTCAGCCAAATAAGGCTTAAGAAGAGCTGCACCGGCATTCATAGCTCTTGCAGCAACTAAAACATCAGGAACATAAACTTCGTTGTTTCTGAATTTGTCACCGATAATTCCCATACCTGCTAATAAACCTTGCTCCAAAATACTTTTTGCACTTGTTCCTGCGTCGAGTTCCGCTTGTACTAATTCGACAACAACTTTCGCTTTACCTTTTTGTAGATTTTCCGAAATTTCGTTCAAATGACTCATTTCAATTCCTCCTAAATAATATTGATCATAGAAAGGGAAGCCCTTCCTCGTGATTCCTTAAATCGTCCGGGAGTTATTCCCGTGTGCTTTTTAAAGACCTTGTTAAAATAACTTTGATCTTCATATCCTGAAAGGCCAGCAACGTCAATTAATGATGCTGTTCCATCAAGCAAGAATTTTTTGCTTTTTTCAATTCTGTATTTATTTAACCAAGTGATGAAACTCTCGTTCATTTCATGTTTAAATATTCTGCTAAAGTATGTAGGGCTAAGTTTCACTAATTCTGAAACGTCGTTTAGCGTGATTCGATTCATATAACTTTTCTTTACATAATTGATAACTTTATAAATCAAATCAGAATGTTTAATATCCGACAATGTAAAAATGCTTTTATTAAAACGTTCTAAAGTCCTAGATAGCCAAACCGTTAATTCCTCGATATTTGAAATCTTTTGCAGTTGATCAAGAAAGGACTGCTCAAGTCCGAAGATTTCTTCAATTTCAGCTCCTGCCTCCATGGAAGCACGTGAAAGAAGAACAACTAACTCGAAAACACGAGAACGTATTTCCTGAAAGTCTCCGGTAGTGAAAAAAATTGAGCCTAGTATTTCATTCAAGACTTCCTTAGCAGCGGCCACATTCCCGGAAGAAATAAGCAGAAGCAACTCTTTTTCTTTCTCTATAGGATAGGATTGAGAATTATCATCATCCCATATGAATTTCATCCCTGAAACATATGACCAAATATTAGATTGTTGTTCGAGCGAACCTTTGTCATCTTGGATTTCTTTCAAATTTCTTCCTCCGTGATAAATAACGGAAGCCATTAATAAGTCAGATAAACAGTCAAGGCGTTCTGAAGAAACAACAGGAATATCCCTAGCATCAACTAATAGAGTTGATTGAAGATTTTCATTAATTCCGTGTTTTTTTAAAAAGTCACTTAGTATAAATTCATCAGGTTCAACTAACTGAACGGGTCCGCAAAGAATTGCATACATTCTGTCATCTTCAGTTATATATGCTGAAGTCCAATGAACTAATCCAAGTGGACAAAAATATACATATTTACCTGCAAATCTAAAAGACTGAAAACTTCCATATTGATGCGCGCGTTCACAGGATATATTTTGACTGCAATTTGAGCCGACTTTTTCACAAAAACAAGACTTTTTAAAATTATTTGTAGAATAAATTGTACATCCAGAAGAGTCAATAACTGAGCACTCAAACATTGTAGCAGAGGCATAGTTTTCGGCACATTTTATTAGTTTGTTTGGGACTTTTAATTCAGAAACTTTACTCATTTTTCGCCACCAATTAATCAATTGATTTTGTTTCGACTTATTTTACCTCACGAAACATAGAATCTTTAGTAATATCTTGCTAATTCTATAACAATATTATTATAGAGCCGTATTATTATTTTGTCATTGCTTTTTTTCATGTCTTCGTGTAATTTTAAATCAGAAACAGAGGAGAGTGTTATTTTTGAAATTAATTGCAACGGCAGCATTTGGGATAGAGGGTCTAACTGCGGATGAATTAAGAAATCTAGGTTTTACTGATTTGATAGTTGAAAACGGTAAAGTCATTTTCGAAACTGATTTTGATGGGTTGTGCAAAGCTAATTTGTGGCTTAGAACAGCTGAACGTGTTTTGCTTTGCATAGGTCAATTTGAAGCATATACTTTTGATCAACTTTTTGAACGAACAAAAGCACTACCTTGGGAGGAATGGCTACCAAAGAATGCTTGCTTTCCTGTCAACGGGAAAAGTATAAACTCTGACTTGTTTAGTATTTCTGACTGTCAGGCTATCGTAAAGAAAGCGATTGTAGAAAGATTGAAGTCAGTTTATCACATAGACTGGTTTGAAGAAGATGGACCTACATATACTTTAGAAATTGCTTTGCTAAAAGATGTGGCTACACTTACTATTGATACATCGGGCATGGGCCTTCATAAACGAGGATATAGAATGGCGGCAGGACCTGCACCAATAAAGGAAACATTAGCAAGTTCACTTCTCAACATCAGTTATTGGAGTTGGGACAGAGTCCTTCACGATCCTATGTGTGGAAGTGGAACCATCCCTATTGAGGCAGCTATGATATCAGCAAATATCGCTCCTGGACTAAGTAGGCGGTTTGCGTCTCAGGAATGGCCTAATGTTCCTGAAAAGGCTTGGAAGGAAGCACGTGAAAGTGCATTTTCCGGAATAATTCAAGATCGTGAGATTAAAATCATAGGAACAGATGTCTCGGATAAAGCCGTTTCGCTTGCGCGTCACCACGCACAGGAAGCTGGGGTGGATCATTTAATTCATTTTCAAAAACAGGATTTGCGCGATATAAGTTCAAAAGACAAGTATGGATTTATTATTACTAATCCACCTTACGGAACACGAATGAACGAACTTGAAGAAGCTAGGTCGCTTTATCAAGACATGGGAAAAGCTTTTCAAAAACTTGATACTTGGTCGGTATATATAATTTCTTCGGAAATGGAGTTTGAAAAATATTACGGAAAGCCAGCGAATAAAAAAAGAAAATTGTTTAACGGGCGAATTCAGTGTAACTATTACCAATTCTTTGGACCTCCTCCTAAAAGAAGAAGGGAAGTCTAAAAATATTGGACACAAAAAAAGACGGTATCGCTACCGTCTTTTTTGTAATCATAAATTATTTGCCGTTGATAGCATCCTTGAAAGCTTTACCAGCTTTGAAAACTGGAGCCTTTGAAGCAGCAATTTGAATAACTTGCTTAGTTTGAGGATTACGTCCTTTTCTTGCAGCTCTTTTTCTAACTTCGAAAGTACCGAAACCAACTAGAACAACCTTGTCACCCGATTTGAGTGTCTCTTCAACTGTGCTAACTAAAGAATTGAGTGCACATTCGCTGTCTTTCTTGCTGAGTCCTGATTTTGCTGCTAATGCAGTGATAAGTTCTGTCTTGTTCATAAAATAACCTCCTGAAATTGAATTTTCTTAATTCTATAATGAAAAAAAATACAAGTCAATAGTTTTTGAAGCAAAAGTGCTTATTTTAGTGCATTTTATTTGCTTGCGCCATAGTTTTTAAGTAGTTCGTCATAAGAAAGGTTCTTATTAAACCTTTCCTTAAATGTATTTTGAATATACGGAACTGATAAGAAATCCTTTACTGTGAGAGTTTCCCAAAAGTCAGACAATTCAATGATTGAATAATTTGGATCGGTATAGATTGGAAGAAGATTGGCTTTGCAAAACTCTTCAACTGATAATTTCGATTCGTCTGCAATGCGTTGAAGTGTAATATCAGTATCAAAAGTCTCAGTTTTAATATTTGGATATTGATTAATGAAAACAATTTGATCAATATCAACCCTACCTTTTGACGGCGCCAAAGCTTCCATCTTTGATTTAAGAATGTTTTTGAAATCTAAAAATGAAGCAGGTTTCTCAGTCATTGTAACATCAGTATTTTCTTTTACTTCAGCAAGAAAACTATTGAAAAACAATTCATCCATTTTAAGTTTTTGAGACTCATAACTCGCATAAACGTCAATCTTTTGCGATTGTAGGTATTTAATAAATTCCTCTAATGTCTGAGTTCCATAGGTAGCGCCGTATAACGCGCCATATCCAAGAATTACTGATGATACGGAAGATTGTTTAAGAATATCGGATAAAGTCTTTTCTGGTTTTGGAGGAATAGGCTTAGGTGCGAAAAATATTCCCGATAACACAAATGACCCGCAAGATAGAGCAAGAATAATTGTTATCACAATAACAAGCTGAAGTTTTGTTAAATGACCGACTTTTTGATTTGACATATTTTTTCTCCTTATTTATTGATAAATTCATTATCTCACATTTTTTTGCGATTTGATATTGCTAAACTATGAATAATGATATAAAAATAATGTAGAATAAGTGTTACAAGGAGGACTAATGAAAACTATTTTTGAAGAACAAATAATAAAAGCTGTGAGAGACATGTGCATAGAAGCAAATTGTTGTCTAAATGATGATGTGTATAATGCTATCGTGACAAGTATTTCGTACGAAAAATCTGATACTGGAGTTGAGGTGCTTAATCAATTAGCAGAAAACTCAATCATAGCCAGAAATGAACAAATGCCTATTTGCCAAGATACGGGTATGGCAATAGTTTTTGTAGAAATTGGTCAAGATGTTCACGTGAGGGGCAACATAAGTGATGCAATAAACGAAGGGGTTAGAAGAGGATATGAAGAAGGCTTTCTTCGTAAATCTGTTGTGAGTGATCCACTACTTAGATGCAACTCAGGCGATAATACACCTGCAATTATTTATTATGAAATCGTTGATGGCGAAAACATGAAAATATCGTTAGTTCCAAAAGGGTTTGGAAGCGAAAACATGAGTGACATTGCTATGTTGAAGCCCTCTGATGGAATCGATGGCATTATAGATTTTGTAGTTGATACTTGTATTAAAGCTGGTCCAAACCCATGTCCACCCATTATTGTAGGTGTTGGCATTGGTGGGTCGTTTGAAAAGTGCGCTTTTCTTGCAAAGAAAGCCCTAATGAGACCTATTAATTTGTCGAATTCAAAAGCTCATATCGCTAATCTTGAGAATCAATTACTTGAAAGAATAAATCGACTTGGTATTGGGCCAGCAGGACTAGGAGGCAAAATTACCGCGTTAGGCGTAAACGTCGAAACTTTTGCTACACATATCGCCGGACTTCCTGTTGCTGTAAACATTAGTTGTCATGCAACACGACACGCAGAGGTTGTCTTATGATTAAAAAAATATATTTAAATTCGCCCTTTGATAGAAATATAATAAAAAGTTTGAGAATTGGTGACGTTGTTTATATAAGTGGTGAGATTTTTGCTGCGCGAGACGCTGTACATAAAAAGTTTATGCAAATAATTGATAATGGAGAAAAACTTCCAATTGATATAAATAATCAATTCATATATTATGTCGGTCCTTGTCCAGCTAAGCCTGGCCAAGTTATTGGTTCTGCGGGACCAACTACCAGCGGAAGAATGGATGCATATACACCAAAGCTTCTGGATCTGGGGCTCTTAGGCATGATTGGGAAGGGCGCAAGGTCACAAAAGGTTAAGGATTCAATTATTGAAAATGAAGCAGTTTATTTTGGTTGCACAGGCGGAGCAGGAGCATTAATTTCAAAATTCATTGATTCTCAAGAAGTTATAGCGTTTCCAGAGTTGGGAGCAGAGTCTTTGAGACGGTTGAAGGTTAATAATTTTCCTGTGATAGTTGTTGTAGATTCTTTGGGGAATGACCTTTACGAAACTGGTTGTCAACGATATTCAGATAGGGTATAATATCCTTGTTGTTTTAGTAAATTACTGGGGGTATTTCATATGTTGGTTACAAAAGATATGACAATAATGGACGTTTTAAAGGTTAATCGTGGGACGGCAGAAGTATTTATGAGAAGTGGTATGCATTGTCTTGGATGTCCTTCTGCATCAGGCGAAAGCATTGAAGATGCTTGCTATGCTCATGGAATTGATTCAGACAAATTGATTAACGAATTAAACGAATTTTTATCTACAAGTGAGGCATAATAATGGCAGTAAAAGTTGTAGTTGGGACACAGTGGGGCGATGAAGGTAAGGGTAAATACATAGACATATTATCGGGCAATGCAGATTTTGTGGTACGTTTTTCCGGAGGAAATAATGCCGGTCACACAATCGTTGCTGACGGAGTCAAACACTCATTGCACCTGGTGCCTTCGGGTATATTGCGTTCTGAAACTACATGTATCATAGGAAACGGTGTGGTCGTAGATCCAAAAGTCCTTCTTCAGGAAATCAAAGGCCTCGAAGAAAAGGGAGTATCTACAAAAAAGCTATTAATTAGCGATCGAGCACACGTGATACTGCCATATCACATAATCATAGACGGACTTCAAGAAGAATTTCGTGGAGATGCGGGACTAGGTACCACAAAACGTGGGATAGGTCCAGCTTATTCTGACAAGACTGAACGTTGCGGCATCAGAATGGGCGATTTCATCGATGAAGAATTGTTTTCACAGAAAATTATAGAAAACCTGAGTATAAAGAATCTTTTAATAGAAAAAGTATACGGTGGCGTTCCGCTCGACGCGCAACAAATCATTAGTGAATATAGTGAATATGCTAAAGCTTTAAAAAGTCGCGTATGTGATGTAAACGCAATTTTACACGAAGCAATAGAAAACAATAAGGAAATATTATTTGAAGGTGCACAAGCTACTTTTCTTGATTTAGATTTTGGGACATACCCATTTGTTACTTCGTCAAATCCAGTTGCTGGAGGCGTATGTACCGGTGCAGGTATTGGGCCAAAATTCATCGACGAAGTTTTCGGAGTATTCAAAGCATATACGTCTAGAGTTGGTTCAGGTCCTTTTCCGACCGAACAATCCAATGAAATTGGTGATACCATAAGAGAACTTGGTTTTGAATACGGTACCACTACAGGAAGGCCTCGTAGATGCGGTTGGTTGGATTTAGTAATGATGAAATATGCTGCTAAGGTAAACGGTCTAACTGCCATTGCAATAAATCATGTTGATACTATTGGAAAACTAGATAAAATCAAACTATGTGTTGCATACAATAAAGATGGCGTTATCGTTAATAATTTCCCTGCCAGTTTAAAAGAATTAGCAAAATGTGTTCCAATTTATGAGGAGTTTGAATCCTGGAGCGAAGACATATCGGATTGTGAAACGTTTGAAGCACTGCCTATAAACGCTCAAATTTACTTAAAAAGAATTGAAGTAATTGTGGGTGTTAAATTAGGAATGATTGGTGTAGGCAAGGGAAGAGAAAACACCATTTTTTGTTAATATTGGGCCCATTGGTCAAGCGGTTAAGACACCGCCCTCTCACGGCGGAGACAGGGGTTCGATTCCCCTATGGGTCACCAAAAAAGAAACACGAGCGAATGCTCGTGTTTCTTTTTTTTAGTGATTTTGAAAAAAATTATTTTCTTGCATTTAGGGATTCATTCTCAAGATTTATAGTTCTCGCGACTATATAAAGCGGTCGTGCCTTTACTTCGTCAAAAATGCGGCCTATATACTCGCCAATGATTCCAAGTATCACGAGCACAACTCCATTGAAGAAAAGCGATACGGCAAGGGTAGAAGCCCAACCGGGTGCGGTTTTGCCAATAATTGCAGATACAATTACCACAATAAGATAAATGAAACTCGCAATTGAAACAAACGTACCAAGATATGTTGCGATTTTTAGCGGCTTGTAAGAAAAAGCCGTTATAGCATCGAAGGCAAATTTAATCATTTTTCTCAACGGATATTTTGTTTCGCCTGCGAAACGCTTTTCACGATTAAATTCAACTGCGGTTTGTTTAAATCCAAGCCATGAAATTATCCCGCGAATATAACGGTTTCTTTCATTTACCAATTTGAGCGCTTCTCTGACCTTGGCATCAATCAGTCGATAATCACCTACATCCGTAGGCAAATCAAAGTCGGTCATATATCTCATAAGTTTGTAAAACATTTTTGCTGTGAATTTTTTGAAAAAAGTTTCACCATCTCGTTTTACTCTCTTTGCATAAACTACATCAAATCCCTCATGCCATTTTTCCATCATTTGAGGAATCAATTCGGGGGGATCTTGTAAATCTGCGTCAATTACAACAATTGCTTCACCAGATGAATAGTCCATACCAGCAGTAATTGCGATTTGATGTCCAAAATTACGCGAAAAGTTAAGGAACTTCCAAGCAGTATCATTGGTACATATTTCAGTTGCCATCTCAGCAGTCTTGTCCTTGCTACCATCGTTAACAAGGATGACTTCGTATTCGATACTCATAGAGTCGAGAACCGTTTTAAGACGCTTATACGTCTCCAGAATGACACTTTCTTCATTATAAACTGGTACAACTACAGATAATAATGGTTTTGCAGATATTGCCATGATTAATTCCTCCTAAAAATCCCATTTGAAGAACGCGTCCTTGCCTTGATTTCCGAACCAGTTCAAGAAGTTTTTAATATAATCTATAGAAACGACATATCCCGATAAGATAGGATAGAACATAAAGAAGAGTCCAGTACATAATATTAAATATACCCCAAAAACAATGTATTGCGGATTAATAACTATTTTGGGCACTTTTTGAGATTTGAACAAACTAATAAATCTACGATTCTTATATAATTCAAAACGATGATCAAACACACAATTTATCACATAAACTATTGAGAAAATTATAAATGGTAAAGTAGAGAAGATGTGATAAATAAACGCAATTCTTGTAACTAGAACCCAAGGCATGTATTGGAAGAATATCGCAATAAATACAACCAACATACTTCTGCTTCTTCGCTTAATGGCGAAATATGCAGCTAGTGGTACGGCAATGATTCCGAGCCAGAAAATTAATGGGTTGCCCATAATAAATATTTTTGATGCAAAAGACGATCCTTCTGGGAGATCCATCCCACCAAAAACGTATAAAGGTCTAGTATCAAATGGCCACTGGTACCACATAGAAGAGTAGCTATGTGTTGCGTTAAGCGTACTATGGTAACTATACATACTAGTTTGACTTGAAGTCACTACACTAAAATCTGAACCAGGAACATTTAAATACGTAGGGAAGTATGAGCCAATATAGATTATTAGTGGAATAACTAAGAAAAATAATATGCACCAAACCAAAGTTCTAAAAAACATTGAATCGAAATCTTTGACCCAGCCCGATTTGCTACTTTTCCAACGTGAAGTGATCTTTTTATACTGAGAATATTCTTGATATTTAGTAAGGAAAAAGAGAAGTGCTAACCCAGCAGCAGCGTATAAGCCTATCCATTTTGAAGCAGCTCCAAGACCTAATGCAATCCCACAGAGCAAAAGCGTTCTTAAAGATTTTTTGTAGCCTAAATTTATCGATTTATATACAAAGTAATCGTGCATAAAATAGTACATCAGTAAAACGAAGAATGTTCCATAAATATCTATTGTTGCAATTCTTGAGAGTGAAAAATGCATAAAATCAACCGTCATTAACATCATTGCAGCAAATGCGAGGAATCTCTTTCTAAACAACTTAAGTCCAAAAAGATACATCAGAGGCAACATCATAACTCCAAACAATGTGCCCATACATCTCCAACCAAAGGGATTCATGCCAAATATTCTAATACCAAGAGATATTATAAATTTGCCAAGTGGAGGATGTGTAGTCTCATATACAGGAAGATTATGTATGTTCTCATAAGCAGTTCTAGCATGATATATCTCGTCAAAGTAAAATCCGTTATAATACGTAGCGTAACTATCAACCTTTTTTTGCTCATCAATCATCGCTGAAAAATTCTGAGAAGAATTATCAGCAGTCGAATCAATAAAGGAAGTATCGGTAATTTTTGCACCTGTGATGTCAATTTGTTTATAAGTCTTAGAAGTTGGATCTAAATTGTAAAATGCAATCTCATTCAAAGTTCCGTTATGAAACTTATCTTTTTGAATATAACCAACGTCTGTTACCGTTACACGAAAAGTATCGGAATCAGCGTTCATATTCTGGAAATTCCACTTAAACATATTTCCTTCTTCCTTAACGAAATTTGCAACAGTGGTAAAATTTCCGGAATTATTTTTCGCTTCGATAATATACTTTGCCGTGCCGTACCCATAGTAAAGACCAACTCTTGAAGGGTTAATAGGTTTTTCAAGTTTTAATACAAAAGAATCTCCGGAAGTCACACTTTGCCATCCTGTTTCAGGTACTGACAAACTTCCAAGATTTGTGAAGGCAAAAACTGCATAAGCAATTGTGACAACACCCATAATAATGAAATCGCGAATTTTAAGTTTGACCGAATCAACGGGTACGGGAGTTGATAAATCAACTTGGAGCGAGCTTGTCTTAGAAATACTCTTTCCCTTAGGGCTTCTCGAAGAATTAGCTAAGTTATTGTTTGAAGGAGTTGATGCATTTTGTGATGGATCTAACTTCTTTTTGTTTTTTCCAGAAAACACAAGATATGCAGCAATTCCGGCGATAACTAAAACAATAATTCCAATAAATAAGAATAGTGAAGAATTACTTTGAGCGTTCGAGTCTCCACCACCACTTTTGCCTGAAAAAGTAATAATATTAGCATCTTTTGATTCCCAATTAGCTGGAACAGAATCGACCTTTTCAATAGCTACATCATCGAACCAGGCCTTACCAGTTGAAGAGGAACCGTAACCACCAATTGCTAGCTGAAATCCAAGTTCTTTTGTAGTGGCGTCTGTTTTCTTGTACATTTCAAGCAACTGCCATTCATTTTTAGTTGTGAGTATAGACTTCGAATATCCGTCAAGAGAATTATTTATCGCCATATTGACACAAATAGTTGTATCAGGTTGTACATTTTCTGCTTTTACCCAGCATTGAAAATGATAAATAGAATTTGGTTCGACAATAATATTTTGATTAACTTTTGAGTGTGTGCCTTTTGGATTTGTAATCAATAGAGAATACTTTCCTGTGTGAACATTCTTTTTGTTTGAGTCGAGTGAAGATGTTCCAATGTTATCATAACTATCAAATGACCAAAATGGGGAACTGTTCCTAACGTTTTTTTCAAATGAGGGGTCTTTAACAACGAGCGCAACATTCGCAGCAGTTGAAGGTAAAAAATTAATAGTTAAAACTGTAATCGTAATAATTAGTGAGAAAAGTATTTTGAAAAATTTCATCGATAGACACTCCTAGTTTAATTATTTGAGTTTTCTTTGTTTGCTTCGAATTTGAGTTCGAGTCAAAGGCTTCTGAATATTTGAAATCTGTTGGGGTATGTAATTATTAACTGCCACACCTAATAATATCGTAAATAATGTAATTAGTCCAACCATATTCAATATGGAAACAAAATTTATTGAAATCGAAGTGTTTTGAATCCAAGTGTTTGCTTTATCAGGGCCATAAAGAGTAGCTGTAACAAGTTGGCGAGTATATACATAGTCAGTGTTAATATAAATAGTTAAAGTGAAAAGGGCTATTAGGAAAGGGACGATTAAGTCTTTTGTGTAAATAAATGCAACTATTAATAGAACTACTACAGTAAACATATAACGTTCGTGCATTCTAGTAGCCGTCATAAATATACCTGCGTTTAAAAATGCAGCCGTTAACCAAGGGATTCCTGGGTGTTTGCCTTTTAAAAAAACAAAAGCAGCTATTAAAATAACAAGTCCAACAAGAATTAGTCCAAATGTAGCAAGATCTAAACCAAAAACCTTTTCATATATCGCATTTGGGTCTTTTGGCTGAGGACTATCGAAAACCCAGTTTTTTCCTAACGGGAAATAGGTAGTTGCCGCATTTACTGTTGCATATGTATATCCGCCAGCAGTGCCAATAAACAAGTTAACTATCCATACAAAATCTCTTACAACTGGCCAATCCAATATACCCGATACTACAGGCATGTTGTTCTTTTGGAAAGGTAATACAATCAATGTAATTGTAACAACTCCTGCAAATCCAGCATAAAGTATAGGTAAGAATTTTTTGTTTTTTAACAGAGCAAAAATTAGTATGGGGAAGAAGAATAAAGCTTGCGGTTTGATTAACAATGCCGAGGCAAAAACAACTGCAGATAAAATAAAGTACAACGATGGAAACCTTTTGTGAGTAATTGTTGTTAAATAAATTGCTAAAACAATGAAAAATGCTAATACAGAATCCATTTGACCCCATAGAGAAGCATCAAAAATAACAAGTGGATTTAAAGAGAACGCCAAGGCAAGAAAAAGCCCCAACACATATTTCGATTGCTTTGAAGCAATTTTAAAAATCAATAATGAAACACCAATTTCAGCGAAAAGTGCAGGTAGTCGAATAGTAATAATTTCTGGAATGCCAATTAATGTGAGCTTATTAAATATGGCCAAAATAGTAATGTAAAGTGGGGGATAATCGCAGAAGAAGGGAGCAGGCTTATAAAAACCGATCAAATCTTTTCCTGCGTCCTTCGCCCAGAAAGTAAAAAGATTGACGTCAATGCTTAGGCCCTTAGCATAAGTAGAAATAATGATTTTAACAAAAAAGATTATTGCTATAGAGATAACTAGAAAATGAAAGGCGTTATTTTTGCTCAAATCAATTTTATTTAAAACTGAGAAATACAAGCCAACGAACAGTAACACAACAAATGCTGCAAACCAGATATACATAACATTAGTGTGGGTTTCGTGTAAAGGACTTTTTGCGTCTATTAATTCAGTAAGAAACATGATTAATGTAGTTAAAAGGATAGCAAAATAAGAAATAATTAGAGCTATTTTAAGTGTTTTCATAGTCATCCTCGATTCTCTTTGCAATTAAATCCATTTCTTCTTCGTTTCGCGGGCGCGAAACACCACAGAATAATTCCCATTTTTCATAGTGCTCGTCAAATTCATTTGGCGCGAGAGTAACTAATGGCCCAAGCGTTTCAATTTCAAGTATAAATGAGTTAGTGTAAGTCTCAAATGAACTATTAAAGTCAGGGTATGTTTCCGAGAGGACATGCACATGTCGTTTTACAAATAAATTATCATTATTAAAATGAGCTATCCATCCGCTTTCGTTAGGCAAGCCGAATTTAAAAGGTTTTTCTTCGACTTCATCTTTGATTTCTTGTTCAGTTAAAGCAAATCTATCAGATTGTTCTAAGAAAATATATTTATCTCCCCAATTAACGCGAGGATCGTTCATTGAGGTGTAAGGCCATAATGCAATGGAGCGATTTGGCAGATGGTCAGTATCGCGAGAAGGCGTTTTTACAACCTCTAATCCACCTTTTCCCATAACAGAAAGAGCCCAGTTTGCAATTTCGATAGGCCACATTCCTTTGTTAGTAATTTTGTGCATTATTTCAACAGAACCATCTTCGTTCATTTTAACTTCCATAGTTTTTTGAATTCCTGAATGTGGTTCGGTAATTTGATTTAAAGTAAACCCATTTATCGAGAGTTCAAAATCTACAGGCAAGATGTCTGGCAAGGCCATTCTGTCAACTATTTCTGGTGCGTGCCACAACCTGTGACCTCCGAAAATTTGCCAATCCTCAGAGTCAAGTGAATGAAATTGCTCTTCATCCTCGTAAAATTCGTTTTTTGAATCAATAAAGCCATACCGAATAATCCTTGGTCCAAAAGCAGTGATAGCAATGATTTCAACATTACCATTAGTTACACGTATGCAGTTCCTGATTTTTTTGTACTCTATTAATTCAACATTAATCATCTCAATACCCCTTATCTAAAGTATAAAACAACGATATTATAATACATTTTCTCATTCACTTCAAATATTTTTGAAAGAATGTTATACTTAAACATATTTGAAGGAGGTTGCGAATTGAAAAGAATATTTCACCTTACATTAATTATAATTATTTCACTTTCAATATTTCAGTTTCAAAGTGTATTTGCGTTGAATAACCCTCAAATTCGAAGCAATTACTTGAACAACAAGAAGATTTTCGACAAATATTACACAACGAGCAGATCAAATCTTGTAGCAAAAGTAAGAGAATTGAATTTGAAAACTATTGAATTTAGAAAAAAAGCAAAAAAACAGACTGAATCCAATTCTTTAGAAATAGACAAATTGATAGTTTCATATAAAGAAAGTTCAAACCAGGCAAAAAAAGAGTTGATTAATGCAATTATTAACGATTTCCAAAATTTCAACGGGGAAATTAATCTTTCTCTGTCTGAGGATGAAGAACTGTTTTCCGAATTAATCTCAACCTTTAATTCTCAAATTCAGAAACTAGATTCATTATACAATGGTTTCCAAAATGTTATTAATAACTATAAAGCTGAGATTTCTGAAGGTGATTATAGCATCATTAATGATCAGCAAATTATTTATCTTGATAAAATAAAAATAATATTAAATTAATGGAGAAGAAAATGAAATTGAAATTCAAAAAAATATTCATGATTGTCATTTGCTGTGTGTTGTTTTTTTCAATGTTTTCTGGTTGCTCAAAAAAAGTTCTTGAAGAAAATAGCGGAACATTCGGGACCGCTACTGAAGTTGCACCTAAAACGCAAGGTAATATTTCTTTGTTTACAACTAAAATTGATTCGTTTAATCCTTTAATAACGAAAAATTATTACATGATAGCTTTTTTAGGTATCGTGTATGAGGGATTGTTCACCCATGATAGTTCTTCAGGAGATCAGCCAGTGCTTGCCGAGTCATATTCTTCAAGTGAACAAAATAAAAAGTATCAAATTGTCGTTAGAAAAAATGTGAAATGGCATAATGGGAAAAGTCTTACTCTCGATGACATAATGGATACAATGAAATATATCATTTCCAATAAATACAACGGACAATATAAATCGCTTTTAACTAATGTCTTGAAAATAGAAAAAAAAGAGAAAAATACTATACTTATTTCGTTGAGAAAATCAGATCCGACATTTATTTCAAAGCTATTTTTCCCAATTTTACGCTCTGCTGATTTGAAATCAAAAAATAAAGGTAGTGATTTCGTTCCTAATGGAACAGGTCCATATAAATTTAAACCAGACAAATTTGGCAAGAAAGTTTTTGAGAGAAACACCAAATGGCACGATAAAGCATCCTATATAAAAACTATTCAACTAAAAGAATATAATTCCCCAAACGAGGCCTTAGGTGGTTTTCTAAGAGGCGAAATTGATGTATATCTTTCGACTGACAATGCTGAAATTGATTCAGTGAAAAGTGGATATAATCAGTTTGATTCCTTAACAAATAAATTTGATTATATTAAAATAAACACTATTGATAATAACTTGAAAAACCCATTATTAAGAAGAGCTATTTCCTTAGCACTTAATAAAAAAGCTATTGTAAGCACATATTTGAAGAATCGTGCAAATGTGTCAAATATTCCAGGAGTCACAAACTCGAAAATTGATGCAATTTTTAATTTTGATCAAAATGAATCGACATCGCTATTAAAAGATGTAAAGTGGAATTCTAGAAGCCAAATTGAATTGTTGGTTAATTCGGAAAGTTACAACAGAATGAGAATTTCTGAATCAATAAAAGAATCATTGTCGAAAGTTGGAGTGAACTTAAAAATTATTGCTTTAAAACCTAAAGAATTGAATAGTAGAGTGTCGCAAAAAAAGTATCAACTTGCTTACCTTGGTTTTTCAGTTCCATCAAACTATGATTATAGATTCATGTTGTCTGATATAAAGGATGATTCTCTTACAAAAAAAGCATATTCTTGGGCTATTGATACAAAACCAGAGACAAGAGACACAAAATTTCTTGATTTTATCAAAGAAACATATAATTCATCTCCCTTTATTGGTTTATATATATATAAAACTGATATACTTAGCAACAGAAGAATAATAGGTGAAATGTCTCAAGATCCTAGGTATCCTTATAAAAATATTTCGAAACTTTCAGTATCTTATTAGAAGGGAAAAAGTACTTATGTTTATCTTGCCTATAGCGCTCCTCATTGCGATAGATCAATTTATTAAATTTGTAATTGAGTCGAAAATTCCACTTTATGAAAGAATTCCTGTAATAAACGATTTTTTCTACATTACTCATTCACAAAACAAAGGTGCTGCGTGGGGTATACTTCAAAATATGAATTTGATTTTCCTTCCAGTTACCATTATTTTTGTTGTAGTTATGTCATATTTATTGTTTAAATATAAAATAAAATTATTTAGAATCGCTGGGGTATTAATTTTAAGCGGCGCTATTGGGAATTTTATTGATAGAGCTTTTCGAAGCAGCGGAGTCGTCGATTATCTTGAATTTCATTTTGGAAGTTATATTTTTCCGATTTTCAACCTAGCAGACTCGCTAATTGTTTGCGGTAGCATTATTCTAGGCATATATATTATTTTTTTTCAAAGTAAAAGGGAGCCGCTATGACACAAATAAAGATAATTTCTGAGATTGAAAACGATCGACTGGATGCTTATATTTCTGCAACTAATCCTTCAATATCACGTTCTTATGCGCAAAAGTTAATATCCTCAGGATGCGTAACTGTTAATGGAATTTTAGTGCCTGGAAAGCATAAACTAAGAATAAACGATGTAATTGAACTTAGCCTCCCAGAGGTTTCTTCTCCAAAAGCACTGCCAGAAGACATTGATATTAATGTAATATTCGAGGACAAAGACATTTTAGTGGTTGATAAGCCAAAAGGAATGGTTGTTCATCCTGCGGCAGGAAATTCAACGGGCACTCTCGTGAACGCACTTTTAAGTTATAGCGCTGGTCGACTATCAAGCATTAATGGCGTCGAAAGGCCGGGAATAGTTCATAGAATTGATAAAAACACCTCTGGAATATTAATTGTAACTAAGACGGATTTTGCGCATGAATATTTTTCTCGATTATTTAAAATACACGACATTAAAAGGATTTATCTTGGTCTTGTAGAGGGAGTTATTGACGAGAATAAAGGTAAGATTGACGCACCAATTGCCCGCGATAAAAACAATCGAATTAAAATGGCGGTTTCACCTATTGACGGCAAAAATGCAGTTACCCATTTTGAAGTATTGGAAAGATATTCAAAACACACATTAATTAAAGTTGAATTGGAGACGGGTAGAACCCATCAGATTAGGGTTCACATGGCGTATATTGGCCATCCGTTGTTAGGTGATGATGTTTACGGGAGTAAAAAACAGAAAGAGATTAAAACTGGTCAGTCGCTTCACGCGGGTACTCTTGGCTTCGTCCATCCAGTTTCAAACGAGTACATGGAATTTTCATCAAATCCACCTATAGAATTTACTGAAGCCGTTGAATTTGCTAAGGGATTGTGATATATTTATAAAAAACTTTGAGGTGCAGAATATGAGTGACAAACTTACAAATAAAGACTTGCTCGGACTACGTGAGACACCTGTTGAAGATATGTTAATGATTCTTGAGACTGCTAAAGAAATGAAGCAGATTGTGCTCTCGCAAAACAAGAAAGCTTCACACCTACAGGGGAAATCGATAGTTTCCCTTTTTTATGAAAACAGTACTCGAACACGAATGTCGTTTGAGTTAGCGTCAAAATATTTAGGCGGTGTAGCCGCAAATATTTCTGCTAGTGCTAGCAGTGTATCAAAAGGAGAGACACTTATAGACACAGGCAGGACTCTTGATGTTATGGGTACAGACGTAATAATTATGCGTCACAATTGCTCGGGGGCACCCCATTTACTAGCCAAGCATGTGGAAGCATCAGTTATAAATGCTGGTGACGGAATGAACGAGCACCCTACGCAAGGGTTACTTGATATGTTCACTATGATTGAAGCAAAAGGCAATTTAAAAGGGAAGAAAGTTGCTATTGTGGGCGATATCTTACACAGCAGGGTTGTTAGAAGTAATATATGGGGACTCAACAAACTTGGAGCACACGTTTCAGTTGCTGGTCCTCAGACATTGATGCCTTCATGCATTGAAGACCTCGGAGTAAAGGCTTACAACAATGTCGAAGGTGCTATTGAAGATGCAGACGTAGTTATGGGTCTTAGGATTCAGCAAGAAAGACAAAATAAGGGTTTGTTCCCGTCGGTTCGCGAGTATTCTTCTGTCTTTGGAATAAACGACAAAAGGCTTAGTCTTGCGAAAACTGATGCTTTGCTACTTCATCCAGGGCCTGTAAATCGTGGGGTAGAAATTACATCATCAATAATGGACGGGGATCAGTCTTTGATAGATACGCAGGTTTTAAATGGAGTTGCTGTAAGAATGGCAATATTGTATCTAGTCATAAGGAGGGGCAGCAATGAATAAATTATTAATAAAAAACGGATTCGTTGTTTCGGAAAATACAGTACTAGATATTCTGATTGTAGGTTCGAAAATTTCTGAAATTTCTAAAAAAATCGAGGCCACTGATGCAACAATAATCGACGCAAACGGACTTGATATTTATTCTGGTTTTGTTGATATGCACTGTCACTTAAGGGAACCAGGTCAGGAATATAAAGAAGATATTGCATCGGGTACTCGAAGTGCTGCTATGGGCGGATTTACTTCGGTTGCTTGTATGCCAAACACAACTCCAATAATCGATAATCAAACGGTTGCTCGATTTGTAATTGAAAAAGCCAAATCTCAAGGCGTTATAAAAGTGTTTCCGGTAGGCGCAATCTCAAAAGGTTTGAAAGGTGAGCAACTTTCGGAAATGGGCGATCTTAAGAAGGCAGGATGTGTAGCTGTTTCTGATGACGGAAAACCTGTAAATAGTGCAGCTTTCATGAAAAAAGCGATGCTTTATTCTAACATGTTTAACATGCCTGTTCTTTCTCATTGCGAAGATATGGATTTAGCGGACGAAGGAACAATGAATGAAGGTTACATGTCAACTGTTTTAGGCTTAAGGGGCATCCCATCTGCAGCAGAAGATCTTATGGTTTCAAGGGAAATAATTTTGTCGGAATATACAGGTGTGAGAGTTCATATTTGCCATGTCAGCACTGCTTCTGCTGTTCAAATGATTAGGGAGGCAAAAGCAAGAGGAGTAAAAGTCACTGCTGAAACTTGCCCTCACTATTTTACCTTGACTGAAAAAGCTTGTGATGGATTCAACACTTTAGCCAAAATGAATCCACCTCTTCGCACACAAAAAGATGTCGAAGCTATTATTGAAGGAATTAAAGACGGAACTATTGATGCAATCGCAACAGACCATGCTCCACATCATTCTGACGAGAAACGTTGTGAATTTGCATATGCGTTAAATGGGATTGTTGGTTTTGAAACTGCATATTCACTATCAAATCATTACTTGGTGAAGACTGGCAAAATTACTAAGAAGCGTTTGATGGAGTGCCTGAGTACTAATCCTTCGAAAATCCTAGGCTTGAATTCAGATGGATTATCAATTGGAGCATCTGCAGACATCTCAATAGTCGACTCTTCTAAAATACATACAGTGACAATTGAGGATTTTCTATCAAAATCAAAAAATTCCCCATTTGATGGTTTTGAATTAGTTGGAAAAGTAGAATATACAATTGTTGATGGCAAAATTATAGTTTCTAACGGAAGGATAAATGAATAATATGTTTATGGATGTACTTATAGAAAAGATTAAAACATGTAATAACCCAACAGTCGCTGGGCTTGATCCGAAAATTGAATTTGTACCTAGTTTTATAATTCAAGACAATTACAGAAAATATGGTGAGACTCTTAAAGGAGCAAGTGAAGCGATTCTTGAATTCAACACTACTATCATCGACAATATTTACGATATTGTTCCAGCAGTAAAGCCACAACTCGCATATTATGAGTCGTTTGGTGTAGAAGGAATGAAGACCTTCAAAAAAACTGTTGAGTATGCTCATTCAAAAGGATTAATTGTTATTGCAGACGGAAAAAGAAATGATATTGGTTCTACTTCAGAGGCCTATTCTAATGCATTTATTGGCGAGACAAGAATTGGTATTGAATCTTTCGTACCTGCTTTCGATGCTGATGCACTTACAGTAAATCCTTATCTAGGAATTGATGGAATAAAGCCATTTATTGATGATTGTGAAAAGCATTCCAAAGGCATTTTCGTTCTAGTAAAGACTTCGAATCCTTCTTCGGGACAACTTCAAGATCTTGTTTTAGATGTCGGCATGAAAGTTTATGAACGTGTTGCCGATCTCGTTGTGGAATGGGGCGAAAATCTAATAGGTTCTTATGGATACAGTAGTGTAGGAGCTGTAGTTGGCGCTACATGGCCATCTCAAGCAGCGGCGCTTCGCCAACGCATGCCAAATGCATTCTTTCTCGTGCCTGGTTATGGAGCCCAAGGCGGGACTTCTAAAGACATTGCGGTAAACTTTAATGAAGATGGATTAGGTGCAATAGTTAATGCTTCGCGCAGTTTAATGTGTGCATATAAATCGACAATTTGGAAAGATCAGTTTTCTGAATTTGATTTTGGCAAAGCTTGTCGTGCTGAGGCTATTCGCATGCGCGATGATATAAATTCAGCAATTGGAGGCTAAAATGTCGTTTTGTAAGGATTCAAAAATCATTTCAAATATTGAGATATCCAAGAATCTCTTTCTTATGAAGCTCGCTAGTCCTGAAATTGCAAAGAATGTTCAGCCTGGTCAATTTATAAACATAAAATGCGGCGATAGTCAAAATGCTTTTTTAAGAAGACCAATTAGTATATTTTTTGCTGATTCCGAGAATATAGAAATTATTTATCAGGTAAAAGGCAAAGGTACAACTCTACTGGCGCAAAAGAAACCAGGAGAAATGCTTTCTATCTTAGGACCACTTGGGAAAGGATTTGACACTTCGCTCGAAAACAGTAAGATTGCTGTTGTAGGCGGAGGAATTGGCATTTTCCCTTTGTATTTTCTTTTAACTAAATTAACTAAGTGTGAGAGAGTATCAATCATAGGATTTCGTTCGAAGGACTTTGTTGTCTTGGAGAAGAATTTTGCTGAAGTTTCCGAGCATCAAATTATTTGCACTGACGATGGAACTTATGGAATAAAAGGCCTTGTGGTTAAGCCACTTGAAGAATTGTTTCAATCAAAACTTGACATGGTATATACCTGCGGACCACACCCAATGATAAAGAAGGTCGCAGAAATGTGCATAGAGAAGGATGTAAGATGTCAGGTTTCTATGGAGCAGAGAATGTGCTGTGGAATTGGAGCATGTGCCGTATGTGTTTGTAAAGCTAAGTCAAACTTACCCGATAAATGGGATTACCTTAGAGTGTGCAAAAACGGCCCGGTTTTCGAAGCTACACAATTGATATTTGACTGAGGAGAAACATATGGCAAACACGACTGATATGAAAGTAAATATAGGTGGATTACAACTTAAAAATCCGATTATTGCTGCTTCAGGCACTTACGGTTATGGGCTTGAGTATTCTGAATATGTAAAGCTGGATTTATTAGGAGCAATTTCCGTCAAAGCTGTTTCTTTAGAACTTCGACACGGCAATCCACCTCCTAGGGTGGCAGAAACTCCATCAGGCATGCTAAATAGTGTCGGACTTCAGAATTCAGGCGTGAAATATTTTATCAAATACGGAATACCATTTTTAAGAAAATACGATACCAAAATCATAGTGAATATTGCGGGTAATTCAGCTGATGAGTACAAAGAACTTGCTCAAATACTTGATGGCACTGACATTGATGCATTTGAAGTGAATGTATCTTGTCCTAATGTAAAACACGGAGGGGCTTCCTTCGGTGTCAGTTGTGATTCAGTTTCTGAAATAACCGGGCTAGTTAGAAAATCCACTAAAAAACCTATCATTGTTAAGCTCACGCCAAACGTTACTGATATCACTGAAATTGCAAAGGCCGCTGAGGCATCTGGAGCAGATTCAGTTTCTTTAATAAACACGTTGCTTGGAATGGTCATCGATATTGATACCAGAAAACCAGTGTTAAACAATAATTATGGAGGCTTATCTGGCCCCGCTGTTCGACCTGTCGCAGTTAGAATGGTAAACCAAGTTTTTAACGCTGTAAAAATACCTGTCATAGGCATGGGAGGTATCATGGATGCTCGCGATTCAATTGAATTTATGTTGGCGGGAGCAAGCGCAGTGATGGTTGGAACAGCAAACTTTATAACTCCTACGGCATGTGTTGATATTGCAAATGAATTAGAAGTTTATTGTAACAATGAGGGCTTGAAAACAGTTGCGGAACTCACTGGCGCAGTCAAACTTTATTAGATATGGAGATGAATTCTTGAAGACGACAGTATATTTGGTGAGACATGCAGAGGCGCAGGGAAATATCGAGCGCTTGTTCCAAGGTTGGACTGATGGGCTTCTTTCAGAAAAAGGACATAGACAAGCTGAGCTTCTTGGTGATCGACTTAACCTTGAAGAAATTGACGGCATATATGTCAGCGCTTTAAAAAGAACTCAAGAAACTGCTAGTTATATTGCGAAGTTGAAGAATCTAAATATGAATATAAGAGACGATTTATGCGAGATAAATGGGGGAGAGTGGGAAAATGTCCCGTTCGACCTACTTCCAAGTAAATGGCCTAAAGAATATGAGGCTTGGAACTTCAAACCCGATATTCATCAAATGCCTGGCGGGGAAAGCATGAAGGATGTTTTTGATAGAATTAGAACTGCAATATTAAGCATTATTGAAGAAAACAAAGGGAAATCAATTTGTATTGTTTCGCACGGAACTGCAATTCGGACTTTTATGTGTTATTTACTTGGTGTTGAGTTCACTGATTTGGTTGATATACCTTGGTTTGAGAACACAGCTGTCACAAAATTTACACTTGAAAACGGCGAAGTTGAAGTGCTTCTTGAAGGCGATATATCGCATTTGACAAAGGATATGTCTACACTTTACAATCAAGAGTGGTTTGAAGAATATACAAAATATATAAAGGAGAAAAAGATAAATGGCAAAAAGTAATATTTCTGATATTTTAAGAAATAATAGTTATCCAGGCAGAGGCATTTGTATTGGACTAACTCCCGACGGCAAAAAGATTGCCGTGGCATATTTTATAATGGGGAGAAGCGAAAATAGCAGAAACAGGGTGTTTGTTGCAGAGGGTAATGACTTAAGAACTAAGGCATTTGATGACTCAAAACTAACAGATCCTTCACTGATTATTTACTATCCGGTCAGAACACTTGAAGAGGGCTTGATAGTAACAAACGGTGACCAAACAGACACGATATTCGATTTTGTTAATGACGGAATGACCTTTGAAAATGCATTAAATACTCGACAGTTTGAGCCTGATTCGCCTAACTTCACTCCAAGGATATCTGGTATTGTTAAAATCGAGGATGGCGATGCGAGTTATAAATTATCTATTTTGAAAACTTCTGAAGGCGATGCAAATACTTCTAATCGCTACTATTTCGATTTTGATATGCTTTCCAAGGGTTGCGGGCATTTTATACATACTTATCAGTCAGACGGCGATCCTTTACCATCTTTTGAAGGGGAACCACGACGGATTGAAATCCAAGATTCGATAGATGGTTTTTGCAATGAAATTTGGAATTCTTTAAACAACGAAAATAAGGTTAGTCTATTTGTACGTTATATAAATATTAACAGTCGTGAATTTGAAACTAGAATTAGAAATGTTCACGGCAGTGAGGTGGGAAAATAGATGCTTACTTATGAAGAACTTGTTAACTACTTATTTAAAACTAATGCTATAAAGGTCTGTCCAAACGACAAGCCATTTTGGTATACTTCGAATAAAATTGGGCCATATTATATTAATACTCAATATTTATATGGCGATGAAACAAAGGCGAATGAACTTTTAAATGTTATTGAAAATATTCGTATTGACAAGGAAAATTGTTCGGGAATCATTTTGGACTTGACCCTAGAAAACTATCAAGTTGATCCAATTTACAAAGGTCTAATTGATACGATGGTTAATTATATTAGAAACAATATCGAAGAATTTGATTTTGTTTCTGGTGGTGAAAGAAGAGACTGGTTCTTTTCTTTAATAATTGCTCATTTTTTGAAAAAACCACACATTACAGTTTTTAAAGACAAATCAACTGTGGTATTTCTGCCTCGGACTCTCGAAGAAGAGTTAACTTGCGTAGAAAACTTAAGGGTTCTACACATTGCAGATATTATTACAGAAGCATCTAGTTATGCTCGAGCTTGGGTTCCAGCTATTGAAGAATTTGGAGCACGTATTACTGACAGCTTGGTAGTAGTTGATAGAATGCAGGGTGGCAAGGAACGGTTAGAGTCGCTTGGTGTAAAAAGTCACGCACTGGCTTTTGTTGATATTGATTTATTCAGAATTGCAATGAAAAACGAGCTCATCGACGGAGCTCAGTTTATGATGTTAGAGAGTTTTATTGAAGATCCTTTCAATTCTATGCGGGATTTTCTTATCGAACACAAGACGTTTTTGCAGGAAGCTCTCGAGTCAGATCCTAAAACCGCTGCTCGTGCAAAAATTTGCATAGAAGAAGATTTATACAAATTATCGGAGGAGAATTGAAATGCTACAAATTGAGAATCTTAAAAAACTGGATCCAGAAATTGCAAAGTGTATTGAAGAAGAAGTCACTAGACAACAGGAAAAAATTGAGTTGATTGCATCTGAAAATTTCACTAGCGAAGCTGTAATGGAAGCTATGGGAACACCTCTTACTAATAAATATGCTGAGGGCTATCCAGGCAAACGTTATTACGGAGGTTGTGAGTTTGTTGATGTCGCTGAGCAACTTGCTATTGATAGAGCAAAAGAAATTTTTGGCGCAGCTCACGCAAACGTTCAGCCGCATTCGGGAGCACAGGCAAATATGGCTGTATTTTTTGCAGTCCTTCAACCGGGAGACACTATTTTAGGCATGAACCTTGCACATGGTGGCCATTTAAGTCATGGCATGGCCAAAAACTACTCAGGGCGCGACTTTAATGTAGTTTCTTATGGAGTTTCTGAGAAGGATTTTAGAATAGATTATGACGCTTTACGAATAAAAGCAATTGAATGTAAGCCAAAGTTGATTATTGCTGGTGCAAGTGCGTATCCTAGAGAACTCGATTTCCCTCGTTTTCGCTCAATTGCCGACGAATGTGGAGCGCTTTTGATGGTTGATATGGCGCACATTGCTGGTTTGGTTGCTACCGGTGTTCACTCTAATCCTGTGCCTTATGCTGATTTCGTTACTACAACTACTCATAAGACGTTGCGCGGTCCGCGTGGTGGAATGATTCTGTGCAAAGAAGAATACGCTAAGCTTATTGATAGTGCTGTCTTTCCTGGAATTCAAGGTGGTCCGTTAATGCATGTAATTGCTGCAAAAGCTGTAAGCTTCAAAGAAGTTATGACACCAGAATTCAAAGAATATTCTATACAGGTAGTAAAGAATGCAAAAGTGTTGGCGTCGCGCCTAATGGAAAACGGTTTAGACATAATTTCTGGAGGCACTGACAATCATTTAATGCTTGTTGATCTCACAAACATGGGCATTACAGGTAAAGAGGCTCAAATAAACCTAGATGAGGTTATGATTACGGTTAATAAAAATGGAATTCCATTTGATAAATTAAGTCCGTTTATTACTAGTGGTATCAGAATTGGTACTCCTGCAATGACTTCTCGTGGAATGAAAGAACCTGAAATGATTGAAATTGCAGACTTAATTTACATGACTCTAAAGGATTTTGAAGGTAACAAAGACGAAGTCGTAAAAAGAGTGGGAAGTCTTACATCCAAATTTCCGCTTTATGCGTAAGAAGGTGTAGTTCTGAGCGAAAACAGGAATGAGCCATTAGCATACAGAATGCGACCCGTTGATCTTGATGAGTTTGTTGGTCAAGAGCATATTGTTGCGCCTGGAAAGCTTTTATATCGGATGATTAAAGCCGATAGAATGAGCTCAGTCATATTTTACGGCCCTCCCGGAACAGGGAAGACTACACTTGCGAGGATTATAGCTAATGCCACCTCGTCGAATTTTGAAAAGCTAAACGCTGTTACTGCTGGCGTCGCCGATATAAAGCGAATTGCAGCTGATACTCAAAATCAACTTATGAATCCTAAGGGTAGGACTGTTTTGTTTATCGACGAGATTCACAGGTTTAATAAATCACAACAAGATGCACTCTTACCTAACGTTGAAAATGGCTCGATTATTTTAATTGGTGCGACTACGGAGAATCCGTTTTTTGAGGTAAATAAGGCACTAATTTCTCGCTCGACAGTTTTTCGGCTCGAACAGTTGTCTCCGGAGCACATCAAAAAAATAATTCTGATGGCGTTGCGCGATAGCGAGAGAGGGCTTGGGAAATATAAGATAGACTTGAAGAATGATGCACTTGAATTTCTTTCAGTGATTTCTAACGGAGACGCACGAATTGCTTTAAATGCTATAGAAATTGCAGCTATTACGTCAGAATACAATTCAAAAGGGAAGATTGTTATTGATACAAAAATTGCTGAGGAATGCATTCAGAAAAAGTCGATTGCTTTCGATAAGTCGGGAGAGGCTCATTATGACAACATAAGTGCTTTTATCAAATCAATGCGTGGAAGTGATCCAGATGCTACTTTGTTTTATTTAGCACGAGCAATACATGCTGGCGAAGATCCAGTGTTTCTCGCAAGACGAATAGTCATACAGGCCTCTGAAGATGTTGGGATGGCAAATCCTACCGCACTTCAAGTGGCCGTCGCTGCAGCACAAGCTGTACATATGATTGGAATGCCAGAAAGTCGAATTATTCTTGCACATGCTGCTGTTTGTGTAGCAACAAGCCCTAAATCTAATGCTTCTTATGTCGGGATTGACAACGCACTTTCAGACGTGGCTACAAAACACACTGGAGACGTGCCAATGCATCTTCGAAACGCTCCTGCACAAGGGATGAAAGACCTTGGTTATGGCAAAGGATACAAATACGCACACTCATATCCTGGAAACATTGTAGATTTAGACTATCTGCCAAAAGAAATGCTTGGTACAATATATTACAATCCGACAAAAAACGGATATGAAGAAAGAATCGCAAACTGGCTTGATGCCAGAAGAAAAATGAAGACTGAAAAGGAGAAAAATGATGGGTAAGAGGATAATGGCATGGGCTTTATTAGTTGGGTTTGTTTTGCTAATCGCAAACATTATGAGTTATAGGTTTTATTTAGAGATCAGTTTGGCAATATATTTAGTAGTTTGCATAGGTTTTGTATTTTATAGCAGAACGCTTAAGCCTAAATTTGAACCAATTGAGTTCAACGAATATTTTTTCCCTGGGGAAAATGGTGACATTAAGATGCGTATACCTCAAAAAAACATCTTGGGAAATGAACAAGACGCTCAAAAAGCAGATATTGCAATAATTTCATCAAAAGATGATACTATTGATGAAGAGAGCAAAATAGTCATAAAAAGTGATGGAATTTTGATATTTGTACCAGGAAACAAATGCTATAATGAAAAAGAACTTGATCGCGCTGTACTTCATGCAGTTGCTATTAAGGGTAAAGATGCAAAAATAGTTATCTTACAAGACTGATGGAAGGTGAGCGCATGGGAAAAGAAATTATTTATTTAGATCACGCAGCAACAACTCCAATAAGACAGGAAGTTTTAGATGAAATGATGCCGTATTTGACTTCAAAATATGGCAACGCCTCGTCCATTTATTCTATTGGGCGCGAAAGCCGCATAGCAGTTGATAATGCTCGAATTCAGGTTTCTAAGGCTATAAATGCCGAAACTCGCGAAGTCTATTTTACTGGTTCGGGTACCGAGGCAGATAATTGGGCAATCAAAGGTGTAGCACGTTCATATCAGGGCGATGGAAAACATTTAATCACTTCATCGATTGAGCATCCGGCTGTTCTTAATGTTTTTAAGGCATTAGAAAAAGAAGGTTTTTCGGTCACTTATCTTCCAGTTGATTCAGCAGGTTTGATTTCTTTGGATGAGTTAAAATCTGCAATAAGGCCCGATACAATTTTCATTTCAATTATGTTTGGAAACAATGAAATCGGCACTATTCAGCCTATTTCTGAAATCGGAAAAATCGCTCATGAACACGGTATAATTTTTCATACCGATGCTGTGCAGGCGGCTGGAATTCTAAAAATCGACGTTAAGGAAATGAACATAGATCTGATGTCAATTTCAGGCCATAAGCTTTACGCTCCTAAAGGCGTTGGTGCGCTCTATATTCGAAAAGGCATCCGGATTCAAAGCCAGATGATTGGCGGACATCAGGAACGTGGTAAAAGAGCTAGTACGGAAAATGTAGCTGGAATTGTTGGGTTTGGAAAAGCTATCGAGCTTGCTGTTTCTGAAATTGAAGAGAATACTGCTCATTTAACCACTCTTCGTGAACATGCAATTAAACTTATTAAAGAAAAGATTCCGCACATTTTATTTAACGGAAGCACTTCAAAACGTCTTCCAGGAAACGTGAATTTTTCCTTCAGATATATCGAAGGCGAATCTCTTCTCCTTATGCTAGATATGTATGGTATTTGTGCATCTAGTGGTTCTGCATGCACCTCGGGTTCGTTAGATCCATCTCATGTATTGTTGGCGATAGGCCTGCCGCATGAAATAGCACATGGTTCATTAAGAATTTCATTTGGAAGAGAAAATTCAAAAGAGCAAGTTCATTATTTAGTTGATTCATTAGTTACGATTGTTGCAAGGTTAAGGGAAATGTCACCGCTTTATGACAGCAAGACATGCGTAGTAGAAGGGGAGGATTAATATGTACAGCGAAAAAGTAATTGATCATTTTATGCATCCTAGAAATGTTGGCGAAATTGAAGGCGCTGATGGTGTTGGCCAGGTTGGTAACGCTAAATGTGGGGACATAATGAAAATATTCTTAAAAATCGAGGACAACATCATTACTGATGTTAAATTCAAGACATTTGGTTGCGGGGCAGCCATTGCCACTAGCAGTATGGCTACCGAAATGGTTATGGGCAAGTCAGTAGAAGAAGCATTAAAACTAACAAATGCAGCTGTAGCTGAGGCCTTAGAAGGTTTGCCGCCTGAAAAGATGCATTGCAGCGTACTAGCCGAGGAAGCTATTAAATCCGCAATTGAAGATTACATTAGCAAGGGTGGAGGAAATGCCGCAGAGGGCTGTAACTGTAATTCATGTTGTGGAAAGTGCGACGACATAAAAATTGATGATTAATATTTTTCTGAGATAGGTTTTCGTTCGTTAAAGTAAGTCAAATATTCTAGCCCGTAAGATTTTAATAGTTCAGCTACATAATCAAACTTAAAGCCTATTCCTTTAGGATGGTGAGCGTCAGAACCAAGCGTTATCATTTCACCGCCTGCTGCAATATAGGCTTTAATTATGTCTTTCTCCGGCATCATGAATCCATAACTTCTTAGACCCGATGTATTTATTTCAAGGGCTTTGCCGTTTTCAATAAGCGATTTAAATATAGCATCGTAATAGTCCTTGAATTCTTCATACCTTAATGAGTTCTCACCGTAAGGTGCGTATCTCCTGATATATCCGATGTGTGCCATAGTGTCAAAAGAGGGCATTTTTTGGATACTTTCATATATTGTTTCGAGGTATCGAGAAAAAGCTTGAACTCTATTTTTCCCAATATAAAAGTCTGGCAACGAAAGATCGACTCCATCAACCGAATGAATCGTACAAATTATAAAGTCTGGTTTAATAATCTCAAAGTCACTTTTTACGGCTTCTAACACGTGAGGTTGGTAACCTTCCTCCACACCCACAATCAGGTCGATTTTGCCCTTGTATTGCTCTTTTGCGGCATACATAGTTCGCGTATACTCATGCGGTTCAAATGAGTAGGAACCATCCAAGAAATCATGATCCATATGGTCAGTTATAGCAATTGCAGGATACCCGAGTTCAATTCCACGATTGCAAATATAATCAATGCTCATTTTTGAGTCTGGCGAAAAATCCGAATGAATATGGGTGTCAACCATTTAGTTTCTCCTCAGTTAACTTTTAAAGTTCTGTAAGCGCTGTAGAATCCTGCGATTTTACTTCTTACGCTCACGCCAATGCCCTTAATTAGCTTTGGTACTTTTACACTAAACGTTGACTTAATAGAAGTCTTAGCTGTGTAAGATTTTGCTCCCACTTTGATATAAACTACTGAATTTGCAGTGGCATAACCTTTTATTTCTAAACTTCCTGCCTTCAAATAGGATACTGCTGGCGTATAAGGAAGTACATTTACTGAATACATATCACTAGTTTTAGAACCCGACTTATTTATTGCTGAAATCTCTGTTCCGGCAATTAATGGATCTGTGAAGATAACTTGCCATTTACCATAGTTGGCTTCTACAAAGTAGGTTTTTGCTCCGATCTTGACCGTAATAATTCCATTAGTCGATACTGTCCCACCAACAACATCGGATTTATCAGTAGGGACATATATTGTAGGGGTGCCAGCATATGTTGCAGGCGTAGCAGTGGGCCTTGGAGTAGGGGTCGGTGTTGCGTTTGGATCAGGTGTTGGGGTAGGCTCAATAGTGACTTCTTTCAAAGAAATATTATCTATTTGAAGTGCTCCATTATCTGTTTGAATCATTAAGTAGAAATGACCATTTGGATCGGAAACAGTAGGGCCAGCACCAACAGGAGCTTTGAAATCAAGTTTGACTTGTTGCCATTCGTCAGTCAATGTTGGAATTCTTGGTTTCAAATCAAATTTCACAACAGTTCCAGGGGTATTAGCTATGTTAAGTGCGCATTGATAGGGTTTAAGTCCTTTTAACCAAAGCGAAATTCTGTATGATTTGCCAGCTTCTAAATAACCCTCGCGTTCCTGTATTCCAAGGACTTGCCATGCGGTAGGTATGTTAAAAAAGTTTGATGTTCCATCAGCTCCACCTGACTCAACAGCTCCAGATGTGAAAGCAGACCCGAATCCCCAAAACGCAGGAACTGGCGAGTCAACAGGAATTGGTTTTCCGGTTGTTAACGAATCAAAAGTTAAATCCTTAGCAATAAACTTTTCTTCGCCAATTAAACTATCGGCTTTTGAAATTTGTGATAATCCAGCAAAAATCCCGAAAACCATTGTTAGTGTCAAAATTATCACAGTTACTTTCTTTGCTCTCATTTTATTTCCTCTTTTCTTGAATTAAACTGATAATATACTTTAGTTAAGCTTTATTGTAGCATAATCCATCGAAAAACGAGTTACAGTTCCGCTAATAAATACACAATTTATTCTTATTTTATTAACTTTAAATACTTCTGGCTAACATCAATCGTTATGGTAGGCAAATTTTGGAGAAAGTCAAATTTGAACCCGTCCCCAATTTGACACTTGACAATGTCGTAGTATAAAAGTTATACTCTGTAAAGTAAATATACTTGTCAGGAGATGCGATGGATAACCACTCAATGGTAATACTGCTCGACTACTACGGCGGGATGCTTACAGATAAGCAATACAAATGCATGGATCTCCATTTTAACGAAGATCTAAGCCTGGCTGAAATTGCTGAGCAAGTTGGAATCTCAAGACAGGGTGTGCACGATTTAATTAGACGTTCGCAAGCAATATTATTGAATCTTGAAGACAAACTCGGATTCGTTGCAGGCGAAAAATCGGAGAGGAAAGTACGTTAATGGCTATATTTGAGGGTCTTTCAGGAAAATTACAAACTGCTATAAATAGATTAAAGGGAATGTCTCGTGTTACCGAGAAGGATATCAAAGACATTATGCGCGAGGTAAAGTTATCGCTCCTTGAGGCTGACGTAAGTTTTAAAGTCGTTAAGGAATTCATTTCAAATGTTTCCGAGAGGGCGGTTGGTGCCGATGTTTTAGAAAGCCTTTCTCCGGGACAGCAAGTCATAAAAATTGTGCATGACGAACTTGTTACGCTCCTAGGCGGAACACAAAGCAGTTTAACTGTATCGTCTAAGCCTCCTACGATATATATGCTTGTCGGTCTTCAAGGATCTGGTAAGACCACAACGGCTGGAAAGCTCGCAAACGTTCTTCGCAAGAAAGGTAAGAAACCATTGCTTGTGGCTTGTGACGTTTACAGACCAGCGGCGATTGATCAGTTGAAAGTGATCGGTGGCCAATTAAGTATTCCCGTATTTACTATCGAAGGAAGTAAAAAGCCTGTAGAAATAGCTAAGAAAGCAATTGAGCACGCCGAATACATGTTTTATGACACAATATTGATTGATACTGCTGGTAGACTTCAGATCGATGAAGAGATGATGAATGAACTTGTTGACATTAAAAAAACGGTTCGTCCACAAGAAATTCTACTTGTTGTCGATTCTATGACTGGTCAAGTCGCCGTTGATGTTGCCGAGGCTTTTAAAGAGAAAATCGGCGTTGACGGACTAATTTTAACTAAACTTGATGGTGATACACGTGGCGGTGCTGCGTTGTCAGTTAAGAAAGTTACAGGAACTTCTATAAAATTTGCATGTACCGGTGAAAAATTGAACGAAATCGAACCATTTTTCCCTGATAGAATGGCTTCGAGAATTCTTGGGATGGGAGATGTTCTAAGCTTAATAGAAAAAGCCCAAGAGGCATTTGACGACAAACAAGCTGATGAGATGGAAAAGAAGTTTCGTAAAAACGACTTCAATTTAGAAGACTTTTTGGATCAAATGCGGCAAATGAAAAAAATGGGACCACTTGGTTCCTTGCTTCAAATGATTCCTGGTCTTAGTAAAGCAAAACTTACTGACGATGATGTGGCAAATGGAGAGAAGGAGCTCAAGAAAACTGAAGCTATTATATGCTCCATGACGCTAAAAGAGCGTAGAAATCCTGATATTTTAAGTCACACTCGTAGAATTAGAATTGCAAAAGGTAGCGGAACTACAGTTCAAGATTTGAATAAGTTAATTAAGAACTTCGAGGAAATGAAGAAGATGATGAAAAACATGAAGAACTTTAAAGGCCTTGGAATATAGAGCTTTTTTAGATAAAAAAATTGGAGGTAACGAAAATGGCAGTAAAAATTAGATTAAAGAGAATAGGAGCAAAAAAGGCTCCATTCTACAGAGTAGTTGTAGCAGATTCAAGATTTCCACGTGACGGTAGATTTATTGAAGAAATTGGTACTTACAATCCACTTACCAATCCGTCTCAAGTTAATATTGATGGGGAAAAGGTGAAAAAATGGATGGCTAATGGCGCTCAACCTACTGACACAGTCAAGAAATTGTTGAAGCAAGCTAGTATTCTCGATTAATTCGTGGAGGGATCTCGATGAAAGATTTATTAGAATTAATAGCTAAAGCTCTAGTTTCTAAACCTGAAGAAGTAAAGGTTACTGAAAAATTTGATGGCGATACAGTTATTCTCGAACTTAACGTTGCAGAAGACGAAATGGGAAAAGTTATTGGCAAGCAAGGACGTATTGCAAAGTCAATTAGAACTTTGATAAAATCTGCAGCTGTTTTACAAGAGAAAAAAGTTATTGTTGAAATCAGATAACAGAATGGCCTTCATATGGAATTAGTTGAAATAGGCAAAATACATAATACGCACGGTTTAAGGGGTGAAGTTAAAATCATTCCTTATTCTGGCGTTCCCGCACAATTTAGGAATTACAAGCAAATTGTTATTCGTTCTCAAAATGAGGATATGTTTTTTGAAGTAAAGTCAGTAAAAACTATTCGCAACTCTGCTGTAATTTCTCTAGTGGGTATTTTAAATATCGAAACAGCAGAAAAATTCAAAGGGTTAAGTGTTTTTACGCTCATAGAATCGTTACCAGAACTGGAAACTGATAGCTATTATGTGAAAGACCTAATCAATTGTTACGTCTATGACGAAACAATCGGCAAACTCGGAATTATTCGAGATGTTATTTCTACAGGCAGTAATGACGTATACATTTTAGCTCGTGAAGAAAAACGAGATTTGCTAATTCCTGCTCTGAAAAGCACTGTTAAGAAAGTTGACATTTCTAATAAAAAAATCGACGTAGTTTTACCGCAAGGTCTTTTTGAAATTTACGAATGAGGGAATTTTTTTGAAATTTGATGTATTAACTCTTTTTCCAAATATGTTTGAACAAGTAATTGGAGACAGTATTGTCGGCCGTGCTCGCACCAACAATTTTTTGGAAATAAACTTAATAAATATTCGCGATTTTTCGACGAACAAACATAGAAAAGTTGATGATTACCCTTACGGTGGCGGTACAGGGATGGTTATGTCTGCTCAACCAATTCATGATGCATGGCATAGTACTTTTTCTGACCAAAAACCTTTTACAATTTATCTAACACCGCAAGGTAAGACTTTGACACAAAAGTTAGCCCATCAGATTTCTCAAAAAGACCACGTAGTGTTGCTTTGCGGACATTACGAAGGTGTTGACGAGAGAATAATTGATGAAATAGTTGATTTAGAAGTTTCAATTGGCGATTACGTTCTGACTGGCGGAGAGATTCCAGCTATGGTTTTACTGGATTGTGTTTCAAGACTTGTTCCGGGTGTTTTATCTTCTGAAGAAGCGTTTACTAACGAGTCTCATGCAAACGGTTTGCTTGAATATCCTCAATATACCAGGCCAGAAAACTATTGTGGTAGAAATGTTCCCGAAATCCTTTTGTCAGGACATCACACAAACATCGAAAAGTGGAGACTAGAAAAATCTATGGAAAGAACAAAAAACAAGAGACCCGATTTGCTAGTATAGACAAAAACAAGACGATATGCTATTATATCAAAGCAATAAAAATTTGCGGTCCGATGTCGCAAGATATGAACGCAATATTAAATAGGAGGAATTATAGGATGGACATTATTAAAACGCTCGAGAAAGAACAGATCAGGACAGATTTACCAAAACTTGAAATTGGTGATTATGTAAAAGTAAACCTCAAAGTTATTGAGGGAACGCGTGAGAGAATTCAGGTGTTTGAGGGCTATGTTATTGCTCTCAAAGGCTCAAGCATCAAAGAAACATTTACGGTTAGAAAATTATCAAATGGTGTTGGAGTTGAAAGAATTTTACCTGTGAACTCACCTAGAATTGAAAGTATTCAAGTAGTTAGAAAAGGTCAGGTCAGACGAGCAAAACTTTATTACTTACGCGATAGAGTTGGTAAGGCAGCAAAAATTAAAGAGAAACTCGTAAGCAGATCAAAGTAAAACGATAGCGGGTGAATTTTTTGAATGATCAAAACAACAACTTTCAGCAAGACGATTTTATGGCAGAAGTTGAACGGGAATTTAAAAACAAAAAAGTAAAACCAATAAAGTCAAAATTGCCAAAAGAGAAAAAAAAGAAAACTGTAATGCTAGAAGTGCTTGGTTGGGTTCAGGCTATAGCAATTGCCGTTATTGTCGCTATGATAATAAATGCATTTGTATTTGAACGAGCGTTTGTAGTTGGGCATTCAATGAATCCAACACTACAAGATGGAGAAAGTTTGTTTGAATATAAATTAGGATATTTGTTTGGTGAGCCCAAACGCGGGGATATAGTAATATTCGAATATCAAAAGCAAAAAGGGGTATGGGATAAATGGCTTCCTTTCTATGACCCTTCAGAACAAGATTATATTAAAAGAGTAATTGCAGTCCCTGGGGAAATAATCGATATAAGGGAGAATTCTGTATTTATAAACAACAAAAAACTTATTGAACCTTATATTAAAGGCATTACGATTCAACTTACGCAAGAATCAGGTATAAATTTCAAATATCCATATACCGTGAAAAATGGCGAAGTTTTTTGTCTTGGAGACAATAGGCAGGAAAGTAAAGACAGCAGGGTCATCGGACCTGTTAAGATTAATACTATACGAGGCAGAGCAGTTGGCGTAATTGTCCCATTAGATAAAATTCGTTTGTTGCCTGACAATGGTTGGTCAATAAGTAATTAAACAGGTGCATATATGAATATACAGTGGTTTCCGGGTCATATGACAAAGACACGTAGAATGATTATTGAGAATCTTTCTATGGTTGATGTCGTTATCGAAATATTAGATGCTAGAATTCCAATGAGCAGCAAAAATCCTGAGATTGACTCATTAATTAGAAACAAACCTAAGTTAGTTGTACTTAATAAAAGTGACTTGTCAGACCCCTCAATTAACAAAGAGTGGTCTGATTACTATTTTAAGCGAAGTCAAAAAGTCATATTTATAAATTCTGTTTCGGGAGAAGGTATTAGCCAGACAAAATCTGCGGTGTTGTCAATTATGAAGGAAAAGCTTGACAGACTAAAGGAAAAAGGTAGGATTTTTAAATCTACTAGAACAATGGTTGTTGGAATACCTAATGTCGGAAAATCATCCTTTATTAATAGGTTGGCAGGTAAATCTCATGCAGAAACTGGTGACAGACCAGGTGTTACAAGAAGCAAGCAATGGATCAGACTCGATAGTGATCTTGAGTTACTTGATACTCCTGGAATTTTATGGCCGAAGTTCGACGATGTCGAAACAGGATTGAACTTGGCATTTACTGGTGCAATTAAAGACGATATTATGGACACATCAGAACTCGCATGTATTTTGCTTCAGCGTTTAAATATTTTATGTCCTGAAAAGTTATTGGAAAGATTCAAATTAACAAATATTGATTCCGACTCAACTGGTCTTGAAATTTTAGAAGAAGCAGGTCGTAAAAGGGGTTGTCTTGTTTCAAAAGGCGAGATAGATTATTCGCGAATTTCTTCTATAGTTTTAGACGAATTTAGGGGCGGGAAAATCGGCAAAATTACCTTGGAGCGACCTCGAAATGACTGAATTCGAAAGAATAACAAAGATGTATGAATTTGAAGAAAATGCTTTTCGCCAAGGGTTCACTTGCATTGCAGGTCTTGACGAAGCGGGCAGGGGACCACTTGCTGGACCCGTTGTTGCAGCTGCATGCATTCTTTCTAGAGGTACAATTATTGAAGGTTTAAATGATAGCAAGAAAATTTCAGAAAAGAATCGTGAAAGACTATATTTTGAAATCATTGATAAGTCAGTAAGTTATGGTATTGGATTTTCAAAACACACTGAAATTGATGAAGTAAACATTCTTAATGCCACAAAACTTGCTATGAAACGTGCAATTTCTCAATTAAATCCACAGCCAGATTATTTACTACTAGACGCTATTGAATTAAAAGATATAGATTTGCCACAAATACCTATAATAAAAGGTGATTCACTAAGTTTTTCTATCGCTGCCGCTTCAATACTAGCAAAGGTAACTCGAGACAGGCTAATGAAAGATATTTCTGAAAAATACCCTGAGTATCGTTTTGAAAAACACAAAGGTTATGGGACTAAAGAACATTATGAAGCAATTAAAGCTCACGGCTTATGTGAAATTCACAGAAAAACTTTCACGAAGGGATATTGGTAAACAGTGAACAATAGATCTGTCGGCAACGAGTTTGAAAATATTGCATGCGAATATCTTATTTCTCATGGATTTGAAATAATCGAAAGAAACTTTCATGCGAGCAGAATAGGCGAAATAGATATTATTGCAAAAAAGGCTTCAGAACTATTTTTTGTGGAGGTTAAGGGCAGGAAAACTATTGCTTTCGGTTCACCTGCCGAAGCAGTTTCTCAAAAGAAGCTTTCTAAAATTGAAATCGCTTCTCAGTACTTTTTAAATAAGCACAATTATAAAGAAATTAGAACGAACTATATAGTTATAGAAATATTAAGCATAAACGGAGCAACCGAAATAAATATTATTGACGAATTGTATTGATTTTTTAAAAGAATCATAGTAAAATTCAATAGTAATTTGCAAGTTTATAAGCCGGATTATTCATTTTGGAGGAAAAGACAATGTCGAAATATCAATCAATGAGCACAAGTGAACTTGAAAGCCAATTATCCATATTAACAGAGGATTTCAACGGCTATAAACAAAAAGAGTTGAAACTTGTTATGTCTAGGGGCGTGCCATGTCCTGCTCAACTAGATTTAAGTAATGAAATATTACACAACTCAAATTTCAAAACCCCTTCAGGAGTTGATTGTAGAAACTATGGTGTTGTAGATGGAATAGAAGAGGGGAGACAACTTTTTGCCGAACTTCTTGACGTTAGCGTAAGCGAAGTAATTCTTGGAGGTAACTCAAGCCTTCAATTAATGTACGAGACAATTTCTAGATGCATGCTCGTTGGAGTGCCTGGAATAAACCGACCTTGGTCAAAACTTGATAAAATTAAATTTCTTTGCCCATCGCCAGGATACGACCGTCATTTTTCGATTTGTGAATTGTTTGGGATAGAAATGATTATTATTCCTATGACTAGTTCGGGGCCAGATATGAATCTAGTAGAGAAACTTGTAGCAAGTGATCCTTCTATTAAGGGTATTTGGAATGTGCCAAAATACAGCAATCCCGAGGGAATTACTTACTCTGACGACACTGTTAAGCGCCTAGCTGGACTTAAAACAGCAGCTGATGACTTTATTATTATGTGGGACAACGCTTATGCCTTTCACCACTTAACCGACACACCTGACCAATTACTTGATATCTTAGCCGAAGCAAAGCAAACTAAGAATGAAAACCGAATTTTTCAATTTGCTTCAACATCAAAAATAACTTTTGCTGGTTCAGGAATTTCCGCACTGATTACTAGCAATTTCAACGCTGATATCTTGAGAAAGCAAATCAACATTGCTACAATTGGGCCTGACAAAATAGCTCAGTTAAGACATTTTGAATTTTTCAAAACCGCTGATGCTGTTCGCAAACATATGAAGCTTCACGCAAACATTCTTAAACCAAAATTTGACGCCGTTTGCAATGTGCTTGCGAAAACACTTGATGGTTTAGATATTGCTTGGTGGAATCGACCTAATGGGGGATATTTCGTTAATTTAAGAACTCTTGATGGTTGTGCTGATAGAATAGTTAAACTAGCAGGGGAGTGTGGCGTTTCATTAACTGCTCCTGCTGGGTCAGCTTTCCCTTACAAAAAGGATCCGGACTATAGAAATATTCGTATTGCACCATCTTATCCATCAATCGAGGAATTGGAAATAGCGATAAATGTTTTGGCATTATGTACAAAGATTGCAAGTATAGAAAAAGCCTTGGCATGATGATATAATTACGTGCGAAAAGAGGTTTTAATTTATGAAGACTAAATACGAAAGTCCTTTTAATGCCAGATATTCTAGTGATGCAATGCATTTGTTGTTTTCTCCTGATGTAAAATTTAAGACTTGGAGAAAGCTTTGGATAGCACTCGCTGAAGCCGAAAAGGAACTAGGACTTCAGATTTCTGATGCACAAATAGACGAATTAAAGGCTAACGCTGATAAGATAGATTATGAACTAGCTGATGAATACGAGAAGAAGTTTCGACACGATGTTATGGCTCATGTACATGCTTATGGCGACTTGTGTCCTAGTGCAAAGGGGATTATTCACCTCGGTGCTACTTCGTGTTATGTAGGCGACAATACGGACATAATAGTAATGACTGACGCTTTGAAACTAGTTAGAACAGAGCTAGTAGATGTAATCGCTAAGCTTTCTGCTTTTGCTATGGAGTATCGAAGCCTGCCAACGCTTGGATTTACTCATTTTCAGCCCGCACAGCTAGTGACAGTTGGGAAACGTGCGACACTTTGGATTCAAGAATTAATTATGGATTTAGAGGATTTGAACTACACTATTGATAACATGAAGTTATTGGGTTCAAAGGGCACTACGGGGACGCAGGCAAGTTTTCTAGCGATTTTTGATAACGATCATCAAAAGGTTAAGAAACTTGATTCAATAATTGCAAAGAAAATGGGCTTTGATGATTGTTATCCTGTTTCTGGTCAAACATATTCTCGTAAAGTCGATAGTAAAGTGCTCAATGTTTTAAGCGGCATAGCTCAAAGCGCATATAAATTTAGTAACGATATACGTTTGCTGCAAAGCATGAAAGAAATTGAAGAGCCTTTTGAAAAAAATCAAATTGGATCTTCTGCAATGGCTTACAAAAGAAATCCGATGCGTAGTGAACGAATTTCTTCATTGGCAAGATATGTAATTTGCGATGCTTTGAATCCAGCAATGACTGCTTCAACACAATGGTTTGAAAGAACGCTTGATGATTCTGCAAACAGAAGGATTTCTATTCCAGAGGCATTTTTGGCCGTTGATGCAATTCTAAACATTTATTCTAATATCTGTGAAGGTCTAGTGGTATATCCTAAAGTTATTGAAAAGCATGTATTTGCTGAATTGCCGTTTATGGCAACAGAAAACATCATGATGGAAGCTGTAAAACGCGGCGGAGACAGACAAGAGTTGCATGAACTTATAAGAGTGTATTCTCAGGAAGCCGGAAACCAAGTTAAGGTACATGGTTTAGAAAACGATTTAATTGATAGAATTATTGAGGATCCTAATTTCAATCTTTCTATTGAAGACTTGCACAATATATTAACGCCCGAAAAGTATATCGGGCGCTGTCCAGAACAAGTATATGAATTTGTAACTGAGATTGTAAATCCGCTGATAGAGAAGTATAAAGGTGAATTAACTGTCTATGACCTTAAAGTCTAACTACACAAAATAATAATTTTGTGTAGTTAGAGGTAGGAATGATTTATTTAATATTACTTACAAGTACATAACCCGTAGTTGTTCCTACTTTGACCTTTATAAGGCCTTTTGCAGCGACATCAAGCACAATCACTGCTACTCCAGATTTAAGTGTCTTTAGGACTTTAGAACTAGTCGCAGCTTTTTGATATAACTTTGAAATTTTTATAGTCTTTGCAGTTAATGTTAGATCAACTTTAGAAGTGGTTTTTGCATATTCAGATGCTAGTAAAGGATAATTGTAAGCTATTAAATCTTTAGAGCCAGATGAACAGATTACTTTGTAATTAATCAAACTACCTGGTTTAATTACACTTGGCAAAGTATTTTTATAAGTTAACGGAGAATTTTTCACGCCAGGAGTAATCTTGTCATTGTATGTAAAATTTCCTACATTTGCAGATACAATAACAATATTTAGATATAACTTATTTATTTTCGCCAAGTACTTTGTCTTGTTTACAATTTTCCCAGTAAATACTGGTGATTTAGTTGTGTTAACATCGTCCCAAAAAATAACGACTCTAGAAATAGAATTTGTAGTGAATTTTGGATTAACAACAGCATATACACCAGTATTTAATATTCCAAGTGCGAAAACCAATGATAATGCTAAAACAATAATTTTTTTCATCTCTATCACTCCTGTAAATTATATTCGAATTCCACCTTCATTATACCATATCTAAGTAAGCGTCTATATTTTAAGTTTGTAAAATAGGTAGCAAAATGATAAAATTCACGTATAAATAAGCGAACGGAGGCAATAATTTGTATCCTACTCCCCCCTTTTTAACAGACTTTTTGAATTATATGGAAACTGTCAAGGGCAAATCGGCTCATACTGTAAAAGAATATTTTTACGACTTGCGTACTTTTTTTCGGTATATCAAAATTTCTAAAGGACTTAACAACAACGTTCCCGAAAGTGAACTAAGTATTGAGGACGTTAAAATAGATCAAATTCGTGAAATTACACTAAGTGACTTGTATTCTTATATGTCATGGTTAAATAGAGAAAAAAACAACTCCCCTACTTCAAGAGCTAGAAAAGTTGCAAGTATTCGTTCATTTTTTAAGTTTTTAACAGACAAAGCAAATCTTCTTGACTATAATCCCGCGCATGAACTTGAATCCCCTAAACTTCAAAAAAAATTACCTAGATACCTTACAATAGAAGAAAGTTCAGCTTTGTTAAATTCAATTTCAGGAGATTATTATGAGCGTGATTTTTGTATAATTATTTTATTTTTGAATTGCGGCTTAAGGCTGTCTGAATTAGTTGGTATTAATATTAATCGCATTCGTGAAGATACTTTAACTGTTATTGGAAAAGGAGATAAGGAAAGAACTATCTACCTTAACCAGTCATGTATAGATGCTATTTCAGAATATCTAAAGGTTCGTTCTCACGATGGTGTTAAAGATCGAAATGCTTTATTTTTAAGCAAGCGCAAGGTTCGCATTAGCCGCGAAACTGTTCAGAAGTTGGTCAAAAAGTTTTTGTCGAGTGCAGGACTTGATGCAACTCGATTTTCAACTCATAAACTCAGACACACAGCAGCTACACTTATGTATAAGCACGGAAATGTCGATATACGCTCATTACAAGAAATCCTCGGTCACGAAAGTATTTCAACTACAGAAATCTATACTCATGTTGATAGTTCGCAACTTAAAGATGCAGTAGCAAGTAATCCTCTGGCTAATTTTAAGAAAGACATTTAGTTTGACAAATGTTTGACACATAGCATTCAAAAAGTTATACTTTTAAAGAAAAACGGAATACAAATGATAAATTCAAATAGAAAGATGGGTTGAAAACGTGACATTCAAAGTTAAATTTTTAAGTAGCTTTTTTGTAGTAATAGTTCTTATTCTGATTACACTTGCTTCATACGGTGTATATTTATTATTGATTTCAAATGATGACGCTTCTTCTGATCCTTTACACCCTTCAATCAACTCGATAATAGCTCAGAAAATCTCCCCTATTAAAACACCAGTAAATATTATGTTGCTAGCTGAAGCAGGTCAAAACCTCACGGATACGATGATGGTAGTTCATTACGACCCCGTTACTTGTAAAATAAATATTTTGTCAATATTAAGAGATACTTCTGTTATTTACAATGGGAGTAAAGTAAAGATAAACTCAGTATATGCTTATGGAGGAGAAATAGAGGCTACAAAAGCAGTTTCAAAATTGCTTGGAATAAACATTGACTTTTTTATATATATAAATACTAATATGACAAGAAATATAATTGATGAACTCGGTGGAGTTTGGTATGATGTGCCATGCAGGATGAAATATTCTACATGGATTGATTTACAAAAAGGTCCTCAATTATTAAACGGAAAGAAAGCAGAAATGTTATTGCGATTCAGACATCCAAATAATCTTGTGATGCACGGTCCTGATAGTTACGAACAATGTATGATTTATGTCCAAAATGATATTCAAAGAGCCAAGACACAGCAAAGTTTTATGGTTGCTCTCGCAAAACAAAAAGCCAAACCAGAATATTTGAACAAAATTGCAGCTATAGCAAAAATTGTTTTTGATAACATTCGTACCGATGTAAAATTCAATTATGCTATAAGACTACTTTATAATAAAGAACAAATCAGTTCGGATAAAATAACTACCTATTCTATTGAATTCACGAGTATCGATTACATATATAAAAGAATAATAAGGGATAATACTAACGATAAACTATTAACTGAATCAGAAACTGATCAAATACTTTCTTCTCAATTCTCTTCTGATGGACTACTTTGCAAAAGTGACAAAAGCGATTCTATCTTTTTACACAACCAATTATCAGGGTATACTTCAAGCAATTCTTCGAGCTCAACATCACATACCACACCTTCTGCTACAAAATCTCCAACACCAAAGCCTACTCCAAAACCACATAATACTGCTTCACCTAAACCTACTACTCTTCCAGATGTTACGCCTAAACCTACAGTAAAACCTACTTCAAATCCAACACCAAAACCTACGCCTGCACCAACACCAAAACCTACGGTTGATCCAAGTACAGGCCCATAATGACAAAGGAGATATAATAAATGACTAACATTATTGATGCAGTTTATACGTTTCTTGAAGGAGTATTTGCTAGTCTCGGATATTTTGGAATGGGCGCAGGTATGCTAATAGAAAGTTGTTGCATACCTTTGCCTAGTGAAGTAATTTTACCTATTGCAGGAAATCTTGTAGCTACTCAGGGTTTCAATATGATTCTTGCAAACGTTGCAGTTGCTGTTGGAAGCATTATTGGTTCATTAATCGCATATATTATTGGATATTTTGGTGGAAGAACTTTAGTTTTGAACCTCATCAATAAATTCGGAAAATATGTTTTTATTTCAGTTGAACATTTTGAAAAAGCTGAAAAAGCATTCGTAAAGTATGGTTCGGCAACTGTTTTTGTAGGAAGATTGTTGCCAATAATCAGGACATTTATTTCTCTGCCTGCAGGTATTGCACGGATGAATATCTGGAAGTTTATTGGCTATTCCCTTCTAGGAATGATACCTTGGAACTTCTTGCTAATATATTTAGGCTTTGTTTTTGGAAACAACTATAGAGATAAAGTCAAACCATGGATGCAAAAATTCGACTATGCTATTGTTGCTATTTGTTTATTAATTCTTGCATTCATAATCTTTAAGTTTGTAAAATACTATAAGAAAATGAAAAAACAAAATTAAGGGTTTTTATCTAATATCTTCTGAATCTCAGCAATGTATTCTTTTATCTTGGCTCTTTCTTCGGCTGTAAGCCCTTTTGTCGTATCGGGTGCAGGTGTTGGTTGTCCAATGCCAGGTGAAGGCGATGGTGATGTGCTAGGATTTGGATCTGTTGGCACTGGTTCAGTGGTTGTATCCTTAGCATAAAGATCTTTCATTGCTAAGTCTAATGTGCTTCCAAAACCTAATACGAAGCCATCCCCATTCTGGTAACCTACGATAATGATTTTAACCTGTGGGATTGAAGACTGACTCGCTGACTCAAGATACATGGATTGAACGTAAAGTATTGTGTCTTGAATTGGAACTACAAGTAAATCACCCATCATGACTTTCGAACCTTCTTTATTCCAAAGTGTCTTAGTTTTTGAAAGTTCAGGATTTTGATTTATATTGACGGCAATCTGATCTGGGCCTAAAATATTCGAGTTCTTAGAAAACTTATATAAAACTAATTCCCCATAATTTTCTGCACTGTTTCTTGCAGCCATCCATGCAACCATGTTGTGTCTAGAGTCATCCACTGAAGAAGGCGTAAATGGGCGCATTAAGATCAGTTCTTCAGAATTTTTGGCATTTTTCGACTTGTCCGAAGATAATATTGGTAGCTGAATCATATTATAATATGGTTCAATATCAATATTAGGTTCCCCCTCTGACTTAGAGTACTTCGCAATATTCCAAAAGTCTTGTTTTTGATAAAATGCATTAACATCTTCATTGTTTAATGGATCAAGGTGATATTTTTTTATTGCCTCTGTCTGAAGTTTAAATAATGCCTCAGGATATCTCATGTGTGAAGTAACAAATTTAGGCAATTCATCAGAAGAAATGACATTAGGATAAATATTCATATATGCCTTAAGAATTGGATCGATTTTATCAATTGCATATGCTTTCACCTTGCCACTATAGGCGTCAATTACAATTTTTACAGAGTTTCTAGTATAGTTTACAGTCCCAAACTTATTTGCATATGGATATAAATCTGTGGAAGTATATGCATCCAAAATCCATTTTAGGCCGCCGTCTTCATCAATAACGATATACGGATCTTTATCAATTGAAAGAAAAGGAAATGCCATTTGCGCACGCGCAACGATATTGCGATTAAGTAATAACATTGAATTATCATCAATGTTCGAAGAAATAAACATATTGAAATCATTATAATTAATTGCATACATAAGTTTGTTGAAAAGATTTAATTTAATCCCACTATTGCCTTCAAAACTGTAGTTAGTGTCCCCGATGAAATCAGTTTCTTTAAGTTTGTTTGAACTACTTGGATTAACTATAGAATAATCATTAGTATTTTCTCCATAATATATTCTAGGTTGTGTTACAGTTAAACTTTTATTTCCTTTGTTCTCCATTGTCAACTCGCCAAGAAGTATATCAGGCTGACCTTGAGACGTAATCTTGTTAATAGGATTAACTACTACGCCATATCCATGAGTATACTGAAAAACTTTACCTACATAAGAATTATTTCCTATTACATTATCTTTGCTTATTTCACGAGCTGAAATAAACACGGGGGTCTCTTTTCCCTTAATGTCGTAATTAATGATGTCTCCATTCAGAAAAGTATAGAAATTCCTTATTACTTGAAGTTGAGAATTGTTCTTAAGCGTTGAAGAATAATCAACAATTCTAATATTGTTATAAGTATTCTTATTGGCATCAATAATTTTCTTTGTAACAGGGTTAGTTTTTGAAAAGTCTGAAACTTGAAGCTTGTCAAAATTGAAAGCTGAGCGAGTCATTGACATATTATTCTTAAGAAACTCGCTTTCGAAATTAGGTTCGTTAGGCTTAACTATGAATCCTTGAATAAACGCTGATGTTATTGAAACAAGAATTAATATAACTGGTAATATCGTTATTGTAATAACGGTTGCTTTAATTTTGTGTTTCCAAATTAAAATTATTGCTAATACAATTAAAGCAAAGAATAAAAATGGGAAATATGTGAAGAATGGTTTCCAAATAAGATTTTGAATGTATCCAATACCAGTAACACCAATAAATTCACCATAAACCAGGCCATCCAACTGAAATTTAAATATGAAGCAAATTGAAATTAGTAATAAAGCACCAATTATAGCAACATGTCTTAAAAAAGAAGCAGAAGTAAAAACATCTCTTGGATTATCTTTGAAAATTTTAAGAAAAGCAAATATATAGTAACCTATCGTGTAAATTAGTAAAAATGATAAAAAAGCAATTAAGTAATTGTTTATTCCTAAAAGCAATGGTCTTTGAAAAATATAATATCCAACGTCTACATTTGTAATTGGGGTGTTCACGTTAAAACTTCCGGAATTAAGAAAAAGCATGATATCTTTGTAGAAAGCAGTCTGCGTTACAACAACTGTCATGAAAGCACCAATAAATGCAAAAAGGAAGTTAGGTATTTTTTTAACCGTTTTCCCTTCAACATCAACAATAGATAAATTCTTCATAATCTTTTTTATGCCCATTTTAGCAAAGATGTTAGAAATTAAAATAGAAACAAAGGTAATTAATCCACAAATTGAAGCAGAAATAATCATATACTTCAGATTCGTATAGAATATGCTTTCATATCCACCAATCTCATTGAGTTGAGTGACTCGAAAGAAAATTTTCGAAGCACTTCCAACCACAAAAAATACGATTGCTATTAACAAAATCCAAAAACCTATTTTTTTAATCTTAGGAAGAAACGAGTCAAAATCAAACTCAGGCACGCTTTCACGGCTTTTGCTTGAAGAATTCTTAATCTTGTTCAAAATACTTTCAAAATCAATTGGTTCATTACTCATGGCAATACCCTCCTAATCAATCATTGCTTGCGCAAACGTTAAAGCATCGAATTCCTGTAAATCGTCAATGCCTTCACCAATCCCAATGAGCTTCACTGGAATTTTCAATTCGTTGCATATTGTAACTACTATACCACCTTTTGCAGTTCCATCAAGTTTTGTAAGGACTATTCCGGTAACTTCGGAAATTTCGCTAAAACTTTTTGCTTGAGAAACAGCATTTTGACCAGTCGTTGCATCAAGTACCAAAAGGACTTCTAATTGAGCATTAGGCAGTTCCCTACCGATTACTCTAAACATTTTAGAAAGTTCATCCATTAAGTTCTTTTTGTTATGTAAACGTCCTGCGGTGTCGCAAATTAAGACGTCAGCTTTTTTTGCTAACGTTGCGCGAATAGCGTCATAAATTACTGCTGCAGGATCCGCGCCCTGACCATGTCGAATAAGTGTTGCATCCGAACGCTTACACCATACCTCAAGTTGGTCAATTGCTGCTGCTCGAAATGTATCAGCTGCGGCAACGACAACAGACTTGCCACTGTCACGAAATGTTTTTGACATTTTTCCAATTGTTGTAGTTTTACCAGCTCCGTTAACCCCTATTATCATAATTATTTTTGGAGCAGTATCTATTTGATATAGAGAGTCAGATCTAACATTTAGTTTTTGAGCAAGTTCCTGTTTTAAATGTTCGCGAATTTCTTTAGGATCAATTACCTTATTATCGACAACTCTTTTTTTAAGCCCCAGAATGATTTGCGCAGATGTTTCAACACCAACATCAGCCATAATAAGAGTCTCTTCAAGTTGCTCAAACAATTCATCGTCAACTTTGCCAAAAGAAGTCAGCGTCCTCTCAATAGAGTCACCAATCCCGTCTCTTGTCTTCTTTAATCCTTGCTTTAGTTTTTCAAATAATCCCATCTTATAGTCCTCCTTAGACTTCGTTTAGCTTTAGTGAAACCAATTTAGAAATTCCGTGTTCTTGCATAGTAACTCCATATAGTGAATTAGATATCTCCATTGTGCCTTTTCTGTGAGTAACAATAATAAATTGAGTATTTCTTGCGAAATCTTTAAGGTAACTTCCAAAACGATTTACATTTGCCTCATCAAGTGCTGATTCGATTTCGTCTAAAATGCAAAATGGAGTTGGTTTCATCTTTAAAATTGCAAATAGTAGTGAAATTGCCGTAAGAGCCTTCTCCCCGCCCGAAAGGAGCATCATGTTTTGGAGCTTCTTGCCTGGCGGCTGAACAATAATATCAATTCCGCTCTCGAGGATGTTGTTTTGGTCTGAAATAACTAGTTCCGCGCTGCCACCATTAAACAATTCTTTAAAGACTTCTCCAAAATGCTTGTTGATAATTTTAAACTGATCCGAAAACCTTTTTCGCATAATTTGAACCATTTCAGAAATCACCTTTTGAAGTTTCTCTTTCCCCTGCTCAAGATCGTCATTTTGCTTTTTCATAAACTCAAAACGTTCTTTTGTCTTGACGAAGTCGTCGATTGCCGAAATATTAATCGACCCGAGTTCGCGAATCTGGGCTTTAAGCTCATTTACGCGCTTCTGCGCGGAGGTAACAGAAGGTATTTCCTTTCGAAATGATTCCGCAGTCAGAATTGTCAATTCGTACTCATTCCATAGGCGATCAAGAATAATGTCCAACTCAGCTTCCAACTTGGCTTTCTTAATCTCAATTTTGCCTAAGTCTTCTTGCAGCATCTGAATATTTCTATTCTTTTGATTAATTATCTCTATAATACCATACATTTCCTCGTCATTTTGCTTTTTATTTTCTGTAAAGGCATCAATAATATCTGAAACTGAAGCCTTTTTCTGAACGTTTTTCAGAATGGCTTCTTGCAAGAGCGAGTTTTTCGAAGAATTTTTTTCGACTTCTAATTTCAGTTTTTCAATTCCGTCCTGCTTTTTTTGAATATTTTCGGCTATACTTGCCTTTTCGATAGTTGAAAGTTCTTCAGCTTCGCGAACACCTGCTATGCTTTCAGTAATAGAGTTTAGCGATAACTTGATATTGGTGATATCTTCGTAAAACACTTGGCGATTTGTAGATTTCTCTTTATAAGCAAGGTTTAGAATTTCGATTTTATTTTTCAAATCAATAATTTCATTTTCCAAAACAACAATTTCTGCTGTATATCCTTCTGAAACCAAATTTTCCGAAGACATTTTTTCAATAATGCCAGTTGATTCAAGTTGAAGGCTTTCGTTTTTCGCCTTAAGTTTATCAATTACGCTATTGACCTGTGATAGGTGGGTTTGATCCCTAATTAGAACCATTTCGCAGTTCTTTTTATCATTCAATTTAGCGGACAATTCTTTTTCTACTTCAGAAAGTTGCTTAGAAAGTGAACTAATAGCGTTAGAATTTATATTGTAAGCCTCTTTAATATCGAAAATTTCAGTTTCAAGTTGTGGAATTTCTCTATTTCTCGATACAAGTCCAGATTCCGCTGATTCATTGTGACCGCCTGTTATTGAACCGCCTGAATTGAAAATAATTCCGTCTAAAGTTGCAAGTTTAACATTGTTATCAAACTGACGAGACACTGCTCTTGCGTTTTCAAAAGTATCGATTACGCCAACTCTTCCAAGTAGACTCTCTGCAATTTCCTTATAACTTTGCTCACACTTCACTAGGTCTGCTGCAACTCCAACAAAACCGCTCATTTTGCTCATTTTTTCAAGAAGCAACTTGTCAAAACGACGACCTTTAATAACATCTATAGGTAAAAATGTAGCACGACCAAGTTTCATTTCCTTTATATATTCTATTGCTCTTTTTGCATCAACATCTTTTGAAGTAACGATGTTTTGAAGGGTGTTACCCAATGCCATTTCTATTGCCACTTCGTACTTTTTTTCGACCTTAATAAGTTGTGCAAAAGCACCATGAATACCTTCTCCAAATTTAGAATCCACTTTAGCTTTTTTGAGTATTTCCTTAACACTACGAACAAACCCTTCTAAATTCGACTCCATCTCCTTGAGCATTTTTATTCTAGCCTGCTTGTATTGAAGTTCAGAAGCAATTATTTCAGTTTGGGTAGAAAGTTTAGTGATTTTTTCCTGAATTTCATTCTTTTCAAGTTCACTTGCATTTATAGATTCGACAACTGCTGCAAACTGCTTTTTAGATTTGATTACACTGTCAGACAAATCTTCGGACAGCATACCTTCCTTGTCAATTTCGATTTTATTTTGCGCAATTTCTAAATCGATTGCTCCTTTTCTAGAAAAGAAACTTTCAACCTGCACTTTTAAACTTCCTGCCTGCAGTTTTTTGTCGGAGATTTTATCTTGAGTGTCTGTAAGTAGTTTTGTAAAACTCTCTATTTCCGACTCGGAATTGTTTAAGTTTTTAAGCATAAGCGAGTATTCAGTCTCAAGTTTTTCTAACTTGGCGCTATAGTCATTAAACTGTTTGTTCAAATAATCAATTTTCTTTACTCTGTTTTGATCGATTTCAGAAGTTTTTTCAATCCCTTGAGAAAGTTCTATAATTTCGAGTTCAAGTCTCGACATATTTTCATTTATATTAGTTATACGTTCCTCGTTAATCTTAACTTCGGACTTTTGACGTTCAATTTCGCTCTCAATCTCATAGGAGTACTTTCTTGATCCTTCAAGATCCACCTCGAGTTTTCGGCTAGCTTCTGTCTTAACCTGGTTATCAAGCGTAATCTTGTCAAGTTGTTCGTTTTCAGAGTCAATCGCAACTTTTTGAATTTGCAAATTCAAAATGAATTCAGAGATTCTCTCATTTGCACGATCCATATTTTGCAAAAACAAACTAACTTCAATATCTTTTAACTCATCTCTTAAAATCAAAAAACGCTTTGCTGTCTCAGCCTGCTGTTCAAGGGGTTCAAGTTGAGATTCAAGTTCAGTGATTATATCTCCAATTCTTAGCAAGTTTTGAGTGATGTGTTCGAGTTTGCGCTCGGCTTCATTCTTTTTAACCTTATATTTCATAATTCCTGAAGCTTCTTCAAACACATTTCGTCTATCCTCGGACTTCGAACTTAGAATTTCATCTATTCGACCTTGTCCAATTATTGAATAACCATCTCTTCCTACGCCAGTATCAAGAAAAAGTTCATATACATCCTTAAGCCTGCAATGACTGTTGTTTAGTAAATATTCACTTTCTCCAGAACGATAAACTCTTCGAGTAACAGAAACCTCATTATAATCAAGTGCAAGCGCACGATCGGTATTATCCATTAAGAGTGTTACTTCAGCGAATCCAAGTGGTCTTCTGTGGTCGGTGCCCGTAAAGATTACATCTTCCATCTTGCTCCCGCGCAACGTTTTGGCGCTCTGCTCTCCAAGCACCCAACGAATAGCATCAGAAATATTACTCTTTCCGCTCCCATTAGGACCGACAACAGCCGTCACACCATCATGAAATTCTAAATTGATTTTGTCTGCGAAAGACTTAAAACCTTGAAGTTCAAGACTCTTTAAATACATTGCTACACCTCACGAAATAATTGACTTTATTTTAACACAGAAACATCTACTCCGTAAGGTACTTTCAACAAATCTATAACTATTTTTCATCATTTGTTTGTCCATTAATAAAATTAATAACTTCTCGATTATTTATTGCTAATTCTATAAGGCCATCTAAATCCAACCTCGACTCTGAGCGCTTTATTGCATCCAACTGCGGTTTCGTCTTCGGATGCTTTGCAATAAATATTGTACAACAATCTTCATATGGCAAAATAGATGTTTCGAAAGTCTCGATTTTCCTTGCGGAAACGATAACTTCTTCCTTGTCCATGCCTATCAAAGGCCTAAAAACAGGCATCTCAACAGCATCGTCAGTGCAAACAAGGCTTTGCATTGTCTGGCTTGCAACCTGCCCAATACTCTCTCCTGTGACCAATGCAAGACATCCAGATTGGCGAGCGACTTCTTGAGCAATCTTCATCATTACCCGTCTAATTATTATTGTCAATTCATCTTCTGGACAAACATCTCTAATTTGAACTTGAATATCTGTAAATGGAATTACGTGTAACTTTAATCTAAGCGTACTGCCAGATAATATCCGCGCTAATTCAATGACCTTATCTTTTGCTCTTTCACTTGTGTACGGATAACTAAAAAAATGTATTGCCTCAAGGTCCACTCCGCGTTTTGCAACCATCCATCCAGCAACAGGACTATCTATTCCACCAGATAGCAAAAGCATAGCCTTGCTATTTGTTCCAGATGGCATACCACCATATCCCGGAATAATTTCAGTAAAAACATATGAAAATTCTCTAACTTCAACATATACTGTAAAGTCAGGTGTTTTGACATCGACTCTTAGTGAATCAAAGTTTTCTAGTATTTTCCCTCCAACTTCTGCACTAATTTCCGGAGATTTTAAATGAAATTTCTTATCACCGCGTTTTGTTTCAACTTTAAAAGTTTTAAAGTTATTTTTCGATAAAATTCTTTTTGTAGCATAAAGCGCAACATCAGATATTTCTTTAATATCAGAACCAACTTTAAAAACTATACTTAAAGAAACAATTCCAAATATTTTTTTTATTATTTCGATTGCTCCTTCAAAATCTGCTTCTTCGTGTTTGGGTTCAATAAATATTCTTGCCTGAGACTTCTTTATGTAAAAATCCTGAGCCCCTCCTAAAGCACTTTTGATATTTGACATTAGTTTTTGTTCAAACACCGGACGGTTTAGGCCTTTTAGTACAATTTCCCCATATCTGACTAGAATGATCTTCTTCATTTACTTCTCCCTAATTTATTTAAAAAGTAATTAATTTTCTCAGCCGCAAACATTACTTCCTCATGAGTGTTCAATTCGCTAAAACTTATTCTTATTGCACTATCAGAAACAGCTTTTGCTACACCCATCGATTTTAACACATGACTCTGCGTATTTCTATTGCTTGCGCAAGCAGAACCAGAAGAAATATATATTCCTTCACTCTCTAGGTGATGTAACATAACCTCAGACTTAATTCCAGGGAATGAAATATTTAAAATATACGGTGAACCATCATCGAAAGAATTTAACACCAACTCTTTTGCCAGTTTATCAATGAACTTTCCTCGCAACTCCCTGACCATACTTATATTATTTGAAATTTCTTTATCCAATAACTCAACAGTTTTTCCAAAGCCGGCTATCGCCGAAACATTTTCCGTGCCAGATCTAAGTCCATATTCTTGTCCTCCACCGAAAATAATGGGCGAAACTTTGACGCCTTTTCTAACATATAATGCCCCAATACCTTTTGGCCCATGAATTTTATGAGCAGAAATTGTTGCCAAATCAACCCCAAGTTTTTTTACAGAAAAATCGAGTTTGCAAAATCCTTGAACTGCGTCAACATGAAATACTACATTCAAATTTATCTCTTTAATTACTTCTGAAATTCTTCGTATAGGTTGTATAGCGCCAGTTTCATTGTTAACAAACATTACACTTACTAACGCTGTGTCTATTCTTACAAGTGAGTTGAGGTGATCTAAATCTATCTGACCCGATGAATCAGTTTTGATTCTATCAACTTCATATCCGTTTTGCGAGAGCATTTCATATACATTTAAAACAGAAGGATGCTCTATTTCGGAGCAAATAATGTGTCTTCCTGCACGCGGATTTCTCTTCAAATAACCTAGGATCGCAAGATTATTGGCTTCGGTTGCAGAAGCTGTAAAGAAAACCTCTTTAGATGTAACGTCAAGTTTTTTAGAAATGACTTCTCTTGAGCGATTAATAAGTTTTTCTGATGCAGAACCTAATGTATGCCTTGATGATGGGTTTCCAAAGACATCCCTTTGAATCTCAAACATATATTTGTTAACTTCTTTAAATATCTGCGTAGTAGCTGCATTATCCAAGTAAGCTTCAATATTATTCAAACACGCACCATCCAGTTCATATCGACAAAAACAAAGTCGGATTTAAAGTTCAAGTTTAGTATAGTCGAATAAACACTCAAGCGTCAAGAAATCAGGGACTTAGAAAATCATCCAACTGGTACAAGAATCCTTTGACCAGAAACAACCATGTCTTCATCAATGCCGTTTGCAATTGAAATTTCATTTACTAGAACTCTTACATTTTTACCTTCTCCAACCCGATTTGCAATATTCCAAACGGTGTCTCCCTTTTTAACTATTACAGTCTGATATTTTTTAGTAACTGCTTGCGCAACAACAACCGTAACAAAAATTAGAGAAAAGATTAAAACTATTCCAACAACAAATTTAATTATCTTTTCCTGTTTTCTTCTTCTTTCGTTTGCCCTTTTAACTTTAATCAAATGTAATTTTGCTTCCATTATAAATACCCCCTATTTTTATCGAACATTTGTTTGCTAAACTCATTATACGAACATGCGTTCTGTTTGTCAACAAAATTCGAACATTTGTTTGCTTTTTCTTTTTTTGCATGATAAAATACATTTAGAAAAGAAATTCGGAGGTGCACAAATGAGAAAAAACTCAGAGGAAAAGATGTATGAAATATTGGAATTTGTTACTTCAGAAGCTAAGAAGAATGGCTATCCGCCTACTGTTCGCGAAATCTGCAAAGCAGTAGAATTGAATTCAACTTCTACTGTTCATTCATACTTAAAAAAACTTGAGGACAAAGATTTAATTAGAAAAGAATCATCAAATTCACGAGCTATTCAAGTTAACCCTAGCAAGAATCAGAATTTTGACCCTTCTCTCCTTCCCGCTAGAGAAATGATTGAAGTTCCTGTTTTAGGTAGAGTTGCTGCAGGACAGCCTATTCTTGCGCAGGAAGACATAGAAGAGACTTTTCCTGTTCCTATTGACTTTTTAAACGGAGCCGAAGGGTTTATGTTGAGAGTTAAGGGAGATAGTATGATTGAAGCCGGTATTTTGGATAGAGATTTTGTTCTTGTTCGTTCTCAGCCAACCGCTTCAAACGGAGATATTGTTGTTGCAATAATTGAAGATGAAGCAACTGTCAAGACTTACTATAAAGAAAAGGATCATATCAGATTGCAACCTGAAAACTCCTCTTTGGAACCTATTATTGTAAGAGATGTTATCCTTGCAGGAAAAGTAACTGGAGTTTTTAGACGTTTGTAATTGAATTCAATATTTGTTTTGAAATCTCGCGTGTAGTTAGATTGTCGCAATCAATCCATAAAGCTTCAGTGTAGCGTTTGAACCACGTTATCTGGCGTTTTGCGTATCTGCGTGTTTCCATTTTTATTTTTTCTTTTGCTTCTTGCATCGTTTGCCTTCCAGCAAAATATTCATCAAGTTCCTTATATCCTATCGCTTGCGTTGAAGTAAAAGAAGGGTTTCCCACTCCCTCTGACAACTTCAAATACTCAGTTTCGAGACCAGCCTCAAACATCATTTCGACACGTTCATTAATCCTTGCATACAAGTTTTCGCGATTTCGGGCTAGCCCAAACATCAGAAAATCAAACTTTGAGGGCTGAGATACAGCAATGTTTTTTTGTTTTGAAAACGGTATCCCAGTCTGAGTCGTCACTTCTATAGCTCTAATAACTCTCTTAACATTATTTTCATGTATTACTTTTGCAGAATCAGGATCTAATTTTTCTAGCACGTCATGCATCCAGGCACTACCCTTTTCTGAGTGTTGCTGAAACAATTCGTTTCTTAAGGTATAGTCAACGTTATTAGTTTCGAAAGAAATATTTTTCACGAGGGCATCAATATAAAGCCCCGTGCCACCACAAATAACTGGTGTTTTGCGGCGAGCAAAGATGTCCTTGATTACTGTTTCTGCCGAAGACTTAAAATCCGCAACACTATAATTTTCAGATGGGTCGACTATGTCAATAAGATGATGAGGGACGTCATTCATTTCTGAATTGGTAATCTTAGCAGTACCGATGTTCATGCCACGGTAAATTTGCATCGAATCTGCAGAAATGATCTCACCGTCGAGTGCTTTTGCTACCTCAACTGCAACTGACGATTTCCCTGATGCTGTTGGCCCAAAAATCACAATAACTTTATTCATATTACCTCAAATAATTCTCTTAAATAGTTTTTCAAAGTCTCGCCTATCGACCTTCAAGACGGTGGGTCTACCGTGAGGACAACTTAACGGGTTTTTCATGTCAAGTAAGTTTTTACGAAGATTTTCAGCATCCTTTGAAGTTATACGTTGATTGCCCTTAATTGCAGTCTTACAAGCGATAATATATAGCATCTCATCGTTTTGAACTGTGTTGGAACGCTTCAGTCGCGTAATCAATTCATTTATTGCTTCATCAATTTTCGAACCCTCAACGCCTAATGGTGTATGTCTAACAGCTAAAGTGTTTCCACCAAAACTTTCGATTTCAAAACCAAGTTCAGAAAAAACTTCAGTATTCTCGTTAAAAATTGCCAATTCATCCGCCGAAAGTTCAATTACTCTCGGGACAAGCAGTTCCTGTGAAATGACTTGATGATGTGAATGTTTCTCAACAAGTTCTTCAAACTTAATGCGCTCGTGAGCCGCGTGTTGATCAATTAAATACAACGTTTCAGCGCGCTGAAACAAAAGATAAGTATTAAAGATTTGTCCAGCATATTCACTGTCCTTAAGGTCATCCAGCCCTTCAATAATAGGCCAAACCTTGAAGTCATACTTCTCCAAGACTGGTTGTACGTATTCAACTGGTTTCGATTCGAATGTTAATGGTACCTCATATACTGGGTTTTCAGCATATGTCAAAGGTGATTCTCTAACAATTTCAGTAGGAGTTTCGCGTAAAGTTTCCTTTGGCGCCTCAAACGGAGCCCGAATTTCCTGTCGAGCCTGAATGGCATTGTTTATTGCGTGATAAACTACGCTAAATATTTGTCCTTCATTTGAAAAGCGAACGTCCATCTTTGAAGGATGCACATTCACATCAAAGAGCATTGGACTCATTTGAATATTTAATACGAAAAAAGGAAACTTATTTTTCATTAAAAAAGTCTTGTAAGCTTCATCAGCGGCAGCGGAGACGATTTTGCTTTTAATGTAGCGATGGTTAAGGAAAACTATTTGTGAATTACGGTTGGATTTAGCGATATCAGGCGTTCCGGCCACGCCGGAAACGACAATGCCATCTTTTTCAAACATCACTTCACGTGTTTTTAATGAGTACTCGCGGCCAAAAACGTTATATACGGCGCTCCTTAAGTCATTGTTTCCCGGAGTGTGAAAAACCTCGTTACGATTAGCAAATGCGCCAGTTAATTTAAACGAAATATCTGTTCGAGCAAGCGCGATACGAGAAAGCATGTCTGCAACATATGTTGCCTCGGTTGTATCTTTTTTCAGGAACTTATATCGTGCAGGAGTGTTGAAAAACAAATCTCTTATAATTATCGTAGTCCCAATCGGACATCCTTTGTTTGTGTGTTCGACTAATTTTCCACCAGAAATCTTAACAAATGTACCCGCTTCAGAGTCCTTGGTGCGAGTGGTTAATTCGACGTTCGATACGGCGGCAATACTTGCAAGTGCCTCGCCTCGAAACCCCAAAGTATTTATTGAAAACAAATCATCAGCATGCTGGATTTTGCTAGTAGCATGGCGTTCAAATGCAACAATTGCATCGTCTGCTGCAATACCAGTACCGTTGTCCGTAATTTTTATATATAGTATTCCACCGCCCTTGATATCAATCGAGATGTTTGTTGCCCCGGCGTCAATGGAATTCTCAACTAGTTCTTTAACTATCGAAGCAGGACGCTCTACAACTTCGCCCGCAGCAATTTTATTCGCAGTGTTTTCATCTAAAACAATAATATTTCCCATTAAATCACCTATTCTTCAATTTCATTTGCAAATCATATAAAGTTCGCATTGCGTCAACTGGAGTCATGTTTGAAATATCGAGATTTTCGAGTGTTTCAACTAATTCATCATTCCCTTTTTCTGCAGCAACTGAATTAAACAAATCAATTTGGCCGTCAAGCGAAACACTTCTTCGCTTCCATCTGCCGTCTCGTCTATTGATATCAGCACTTTCAAGTTCAACAAGAATTTCTTTTGCCCTTTCAAGTACTCCTCTTGGTATTCCCGCAAGGCGCGCAACATGAATACCATGGCTCCCATCTGCACCGCCACGAATAAGTTTGCGTAGGAAAATCACGTCTTCCCCATCTTCCTTAACCGACATACAATAATTCTTGACCCCATCAAGTTTGCCCTCTAATTCAGTTAACTCATGATAATGGGTCGCAAACAAAGTGCGAGCGCCAATTTTGTTGTTTATATACTCCAACACAGCCCAAGCAATGCTTAAACCATCATATGTGCTTGTGCCTCGACCAACCTCATCGAGAATCAAAAGGCTCCTTGCAGAAGAATTTTCTAATATATTAGCAACTTCAATCATTTCCACCATAAATGTACTTTGGCCGCCTGCAAGATCATCCGATGCACCAATCCGTGTGAAGATTTTATCTACTATTCCAATTCTAGCGTCTTTTGCAGGCACAAACGAGCCTATTTGTGCCATAAGTGATATCAGAGCGATTTGACGCATGTAAGTGCTCTTACCAGCCATATTTGGACCAGTAATGATAGCCAGTCTATCTGTGTCAAGATTGTGATACGAATTATTAGCAACAAACTGAGTATCAACCAAAGTCTTTTCTACAACTGGGTGACGACCATCAAGGATTTCAATTAAGTCAGAATCATCAATAACCGGCTTACAATATCCTTCGCGATCAGCTGTTTCAGCAAGTGAGGTCAAAACATCTGTTTGAGCCAAAGCTAATGCAGTCGCTTTAATTCTCACTAAATTTTCAGCAATTTTTTCTCTTATGCTAATGAAAATCTGATATTCAAGTTCTACAAGTTTTTCTTCTGCCCCAAGTATTGCTTCCTCAATTTTCTTCAGTTCTTCGGTGATAAAACGTTCGGCGTTAGCCAGCGTCTGTTTGCGAATATAATCTTGCGGTATCAAATCATAATACGATTTCGTGATTTCAAAATAATATCCAAAAACACGGTTGTAGCTTATTTTTAAATTCTTTATTCCCGTCCTTTCGCGTTCGGCGGATTCAAGGCTTGCAACCCATGATTTACCTTCGCGTTTCGCTGTGCGATATTCATCAATTTGATCATTGAACCCGTCTTTGATAATATCCCCATCCTTTAAGGATATTGGAGGCTCCTCAATAATTGAGGCATCAATCAATGAAAAAACATCCTCAAGCGGATCTATTTGAGAAGCAATTTGAAGATTTAGTGGGGTAATAACTTCCTTAAGTATTGCAAGTATTTCAGGCAATTTCTGAATTGAACGCTTAAGTGCAATTAAGTCGCGACAATTGGCGTTGCCAAACACTACCTTTCCAAGAAGGCGCTCAATATCATAGACGCGCTTCATGTATTCTCGAAGTTCGGATCTAAGCATAAATTTATTAAAATATTCTTCAACGCTATCCAAACGAAGGTTAATTTTCTCGATATTAACAAGGGGTTGCTCAATCCAGGTCTTCAGTAAACGTGCGCCCATAGATGTCATTGTCCTGTCTAGTACCCACAACAAACTGCCCTTACGTGACTTATCTCTGAGAGTTTCAGTGAGTTCAAGATTCCTTCTTGATGAAGAGTCAATGGCAACGAATTCTTCTAGTTTGTAGACTTGTATTTCATTGAGATGACCTAAAGAAATTTTTTGCGTTTCTTCAAGATAAGCAAGCATCCCACCAATTGCGTTGAATTCTGGATATTCTGAAGACAAATTAAACTTATCAAAATATTTTGAAATCAATTTCTCGCAGTTTTCAAGAGAGAAATTATTTTCTGAGAATGCAGAAATGTTTGAAGTAAAACGACGTTTAAATTGAGTCATTAGATGAACGTCATCAAAAGCCATGTTGTTGAAGATGACTTCGGAAGGTGAATATTTTGCGACTTCGTCTAACATCTTTAGTTCGGAATTGCCCCACAAGATTGAAGTTGCCTTAATTGCCCCTGTTGAAACATCAGCTACACAGACACCAAAATATATACCCATCTTATAAATACAAAGAATATAATTATTCTTTTTCTCATCAAGCATAACTGAATCGGTGACAGTTCCAGGAGTAACTACACGAATTACATCTCTTTTGACTATTCCCTTTGCTTGGCTTGGATCTTCGACTTGTTCAGCAATTGCAACTTTAAAGCCTTGAGTGATAAGCTTTGAAATATAACCATCCGCTGCATGATATGGTACTCCGCACATTGGAGCTCTCTCTTCCTGACCACAGTCGCGCCCTGTCAATGTAATATCTAGGGCTTTAGAAGCGGTTAAGGCATCGTCAAAAAACATTTCATAGAAATCGCCTAGTCTAAAGAACAGGATACAATCCTTGTAGTTTTCTTTAATATTGAAGTACTGCTGCATCATCGGGGTTAAAGCCGCCACCGTGCTATTCGCCTCCTACAACCTTGCCTTCTAAGGACCAAGTTTTTACTCTTTCAATATTCACATCTATTATTTTGCCAATTAGTTCTTTTGAACCCGGGAAATCAACTACTTTATTTGATTCTGTCCTTCCAGAAAGGAAAGATTTATCACTCTTGCTTAAACTTTCGACTAGCACTTTTTGAACTGTACCTAGAAGCCTGTCGTTCTTGAGTTTTGATGCTTTTGCTTGGCATTCCATAAGTCTTTCAAAACGCTGCATTTTCAAATCCTCAGCAACCTGATCTTCCCTATCTGCCGCAGGCGTTCCTGTTCTGCGTGAGTAGAGAAACATAAATGAAGAATCAAACTCAACTTGTCTCAAAACATCTAATGTGTCCTCAAAATCTTCTTCCGTTTCACCGGGGAAACCGACTATTATATCTGTCGTCAAAGCTATATTTGGCGATCCCTTTTTCAACTTTTTTATTATCTCAATAATCTGTTCTTTTGTATACCCTCTATTCATCTCAGCAAGTACTTTAGTGCTTCCAGACTGAATTGGTAAATGTAAATGATTGCACAGCTTTGGTAGTCGAGAAAAAACTTCAATCAATTCATCAGAAATATCTTTGGGATGGGAGGTCATAAACCTAACTCTTTCTATTCCTTCGACTTCACATATCTGCTCTAAAAGGCGAGAAAACGCTATTGGTTCAGGTAGATCTTTGCCGTAAGAATTAACGTTTTGACCAAGAAGCATTACTTCTTTACATCCAGTAGAGGCTAAAGTTTTAATCTCATCTAGAATTCCTTTAGGGGTTCGTGAACGTTCGCGTCCGCGAACATAAGGCACTATACAGTATGAGCAAAAGTTGTTGCATCCATACATAATAGTGACATAGGCCTTCATATCGTATTTTCGCTTAAAATCAACTGTCTCAACTATGCTGTATTCATCAGTATCAGTTTCGTAAACAGTAACCCTATCAGAAATTACTTTTGCTAACATTCCAAGAAATTTGTGTTGGTTCGCGTTCCCAAAAACTATATCAACATGCTTATAAACTTCCATGACATGCTTTGCAACATCTTCTTGATGCATCATACACCCGCAAATTGCGATAATAAGGTTTGGATTAGCTGCTTTCAGTGCTTTAAGCGCTCCAAGATGCCCATAGAACTTCTTTTCGGCATTATCCCGAACGCAGCACGTATTGAAAATAATCAGATCTGCATCGTTTTTTTTTGACGCCTCAACAAAACCAGCACCCTCTAGAGTGCCGGCAAGTTTTTCCGAATCGTTTTCATTCATTTGGCATCCAAATGTCTGTAAAAAATAACTTTTAAGCATTAACTATTTAATCCTTCTATATTTCTGGTATCTTTCATCAAGTAATTTTGAAGTTTCAATTTTTGAAAGCATTTCAAAATTGCTAAGTAAATATTTTTTCATAGTTTCAGCCACTTGTTCAGGACCGTTTTGCGCTCCACCAACTGGTTCTTTAATTATGTCATCAATAATCCCTAGGCCCATTAAGTCATTTGCGGTAATTTTCATTACTTCAGCTGCCTCTTTTGCTCGCGAACTATCCTTCCAGAGAATGCTCGAGAAGCCCTCAGGAGAAAGTATAGAATATATTGCGTTTTCAAGCATTGCCACCTTATCGGCTACCGCCAACGCCAAAGCTCCGCCACTTCCACCTTCGCCGATTACAATGCTAATGATCGGCACAGTCAAAGTCATCATTCTCTCAAGGTTTGTTGCGATAGCATGACCCTGGCCTCTTTCTTCAGCGCCTATTCCGCAATACGCTCCCTGAGTATCAACCAAGCAAACTATCGGCCTATTGAACTTTTCCGCCTGTTCCATCAACCTAAGAGACTTTCTGTAGCCTTCAGGGTGAGGACAACCAAAATTTCTAGCAACTTTTTCAGGAACATCAGCGCCTTTTTCTTCAGCGATTACAGTAACAGCAGTTTCTCCAAGCCAAGCAATACCACCAATAATTGCGGCATCATCAGCATAGTTTCTATCACCTTTCAACTCGATAAATCCATCGAATATTTGCTCAATAAAGAACTTTGAAGTCGGCCTTAGTATACTTCTTGCAATTAATACTCTATCCCATGCAGTAGTCATTAGTGCTTCCTCCCTTGGTGTAAATGAAGAATGCCATGCAGTGTTTTGCGCATATTCTTTCTTTCGATAATGCTATCAACAAAGCCTTTTTGCGAAAGAAATTCAGCTGTTTGAAAGCCTTCAGGCAAGGATTGTTTGATTGTTTGTTCTATAACTCTTTTTCCAGCGAATCCGATCAATGCACCAGGTTCTGAAATAATAATATCCCCTTGCATTGCAAAACTTGCAGTAACTCCACCGGTAGTAGGGTCAGTAAGCACAGTAATATATAGCAGACCAGCACGACTGTGGTGAGCAACTGCACCCGAAACCTTTGCCATCTGCATAAGAGAAACAATACCCTCTTGCATTCTTGCCCCGCCGGAAACAGTAAACACTATTACAGGAAGCTTGTGCTCAGTTGCATATTCGAATGCCATAGCAAGTTTTTCACCAACGGCTGCTCCCATGCTTCCCATCAAAAAGTTACTATCCATGAAACCGAATACAGCTTTAATCCCTGAAATATCTCCAACGCCAGTAATAATAGCATCATTAAGCTTTGTCTTTTTTCTCAAACCCTCGCACTTTTCTTTGTATCCAGGAAAGTTTAGCGGATCGCATCCTACAATATCAGCATTAATTTCTGTGAAAGTATCAGTATCAACAGTCATTTCAAGTCTTTCTTTCGCTGAAAGTCTAAAATGATTGCCGCACGCTGTACAGACGTTAAGATTATCTGATAAATCGTCCCTATAAAGAATTCTAGCGCAACTATTGCACTTGACCCACATGTTGTCAGGAATAGGTGCCTCAGTCTTGTTTATTATATCCGAATCAACCGTTTTCGCGCGCGAAACACGATTAGCCCTGTCTTGAAACATATCGCTCATTTTAACGCCTCTTTCTCAAGCCATTTTTCAATATAAGAAGTATTGAAGTCGCCTTTGATATAGTTTTTATCGTGAATGATTTTACGCAAGAATTCAATGTTTGTAGTAACACCCTTAATTACAAATTCATCAAGTGCTGAATTCATACGTTCAATAGCAGATTTGCGATCCTCCGCATGTACGATTAGTTTCCCGACCATAGAATCATAGTATGGCGGTATTTTGTACCCTTGATATACCATTGAGTCAAATCGAACACCTAATCCTCCAGGCACATGTAGTTTTTCAACTGTTCCGCATGCTGGCATAAAGCCGTTTGCAGGATCTTCAGCATTAATTCTACATTCAATAGAGTGTCCTTTGATTTCGATGTCTTTTTGAGATATTTCAAGTTTTAAGCCTGCTGCCACTTTAAGTTGTTGTTTAATTAGGTCAACTCCAGTAATCATTTCAGTAACTGGGTGCTCAACTTGGATTCTTGTGTTCATTTCCATGAAATAAAAACTATTGTCATTATCCATAAGGAATTCGATAGTACCGGCATTTTCATATTTTGCAGCTTTTGCCGCCCTAACCGCAGTCTCGCCTATCTTTTTGCGCAACGCAGGAGTAATCGTACTTCCTGGAGCTTCCTCAATGATTTTTTGGTTTTTTCTTTGGATAGAGCAATCTCTTTCGCCCAAATGAATTGTATTACCAAAAGAATCGGCAAGCACTTGAACTTCAATGTGGCGCGCTCCGGTAACGAGTTTTTCCATGTATAAACTTCCGTCACCGAAACATGCAATAGCTTCGCTAGAAGCGTTTTCAAAAGAACTAGGCAAATCTTTCTTGTCAAATATCCTTCTAATACCGCGTCCGCCGCCTCCGTTGGCCGCCTTTATCATAACTGGATAACCAATTTTATCTGCGCACTCTAATGCCTCTTCGACAGTGGTCAACACTCCAATCGAACCCGGAACGACTGGAACTTTAGCAGCAATCATAGTTGTACGAGCGTTTTGCTTGTTGCCCATTGTTTCAATACTAATTTCACTTGGCCCAATAAATTTGATGCCAACCTCTTTGCACATCCCTACAAACTTACTGTTTTCCGAAAGGAGCCCGTAACCAGGATGAATTGCCTCGGCTTTCGTAACTAAAGCCGCACTAAGAATATTAAACATATTCAAATAACTTTCGCTGGCTCTTGGTCCGCCGATGCAAACGCTTTCATCAGCTAAATGAACATGCATCGAGTCCTTGTCGGCCTCAGAATAAACAGCAACTGTTGAAATACCCATCTCTTTGCATGCTCGAATTACTCTTACCGCGATTTCGCCTCTATTTGCAATTAAAACTTTCTTAAACATCGCTATTCTCCTATACTGCAACGAATTTTATAGTACCAAAGCATGCAATTTCGCCATTTACAGTTGCCTTGATTTTACCGATCCCAGCCGTCTTAATAACTCGAATTATTTCACACTCAAGTATTAACAAATCGCCTGGTTTAACCATTCTTTTAAACTTCACTTCATCAATTCCAGCAAACAAAGGTGTTTTTCCCTTGAATTGCTCAAGGCTTAAAGCAACAACAGCTCCGACTTGTGCGCATGCCTCAACGATTAAGACGCCAGGCAAAACTGGATTCCCAGGAAAATGACCTTTGAAAAAGTCTTCATCCCCTGTAATTAATCTTTGTGCAACACCCTTTACTCCAGGAACTAGTTCTATCATTTCGTCGATAAACAGAAACGGGTCTCTATGCGGGATAATCTTTTTAACTTCATCTTGATTCACGAAAAAAACCTCCTGTTTAGTTATAAGTGAACAATATTTGTCCGAACTCAACCATATCGCCTTCGGCAACTTCTACAGTTACGATCTCTCCAGCTTCAGGGATAGATATTTCATTCATTAGTTTCATAGCTTCTACGATGCACAAAACATCGCCTGCTTTAACTTTTGATCCAGCAGCAATTTTATTTTTTGTAAGATCGTGAAATGTTCCTACCATTGGTGCTTTCACTTCTTTTGAGCCTTTATTTGAAACAGGTGTTCCTGCAATAGGTGTGGCATCCGAGTCAGGTCCACAAACCGGGGATGCAGCAGGCGCAGGCGTTTGCGGTAGCTGCACAGGTTGAGCGTATTGAGGCGCTGCATATTGCATTGGAACCGATACCTCACGAATCACTTCAACAGTGCCATTGGTCTTTTCAAGTTTGATTTTCATTCCATCCTGCTCAATTTCAAGGTTAGTCAGGCTGGATTCACACATCACTTCTACTAGCTTTTTGATTTCTTTAATGTCCATATTATGTCCCTCCATATATTAATAAATCTACTATTTTACCTTCGAAAATGCAAGTGTTGCATTGTGTCCGCCAAAACCAAGTGAATTTGATAAAGCGTGATTCACTTCGCCCTCACGGCCAAAGTTAGGTACGTAGTCTAAATCGCACTCAGAATCAATATCCTGATAACCGATTGTTGGAGGAATAAATCCTTCGACAATTGCCATAGTACAAGCGATTGCCTCAACCGCGCCGGCAGCACCAAGCAAGTGACCTGTCATTGACTTCGTTGAAGATACTGCAACTTTGTATGCTGCGTCACCGAAAGCCTTCTTAATTGCACATGTTTCAGTTAAATCGTTTAAAGGAGTACTCGTTCCGTGCGCATTTATGTAATCAACATCCTCTGGTGAAATACCAGCTTCTTTCATAGCCAAAAGCATAGAATTTTTTGCGCCCTCACCTTCTGGATCAGGTGCTGTCATATGATATGCATCAGCAGTTGCGCCATATCCCGTAACTTCGGCATAAATTTTAGCTCCACGTGCCACGGCAGCATCATATTCTTCTAGTAGCAAAACTCCAGCACCCTCTCCCATAACAAAACCACTTCGTGCCTTATCGAATGGAATTGAAGCACGAGAAACATCGTCGGATTGAGTTAATGCGGTAATATTAATGAATCCCGCGAGTCCTAACTGAGTGATAGAGGCTTCTGCGCCTCCCGCCAACATCCTGTCTGCATAGCCGAACTTTATCTGTCTAAACGCATCTCCAATGCTATGAGTACCACTTGCACAAGCCGTTACACTACAAGAACTAAACCCTTTCAATCCATACTTTATTGAAACGTTTCCTGAAGCCATGTTTCCAATCAGCATAGGAATAAAAAGTGGTGAAACTGAATTAGGACCTTTCGTAGCAAGAATGTTTGCTTGCTTTTCAAAGGTGTCTAGTCCGCCAATTCCCGAACCAATGATTACTCCAAAACGAGTCATATCAACAGTCGAAAGATCAATGCCCGAATCTTCCATCGCCATATCCGCAGCAACCATTGCATACTGACAGAATCTGTCGAATCTGCGAGCACTTTTTCTATCCATATATTTCTCGGGATCAAAATCCTTCAATTCAGCAGCTATTTTTACTTTAAACGCATCAGTGTTAAAGTATGTAATCGGTGCGATTCCATTTTTCCCAGCCTTAAGTGAATCCCAAAATTCAGTTACGTTGTTCCCTATTGGTGTAAGTGCACCCATGCCTGTTATTACAACTCGTCTATTCATAAAAAATCCTCCTTTAAAACATCTAGTACATTGCCATTCCGCCGTCGACGTTAATTGTCTGGCCAGTTATATATGACGCCTGCTCTGAAGCAAGAAATACTACTAGGTTAGCCACATCGTTCGGCGAGCCGAAACGCTTTAGTGGAATCTGTGAAAGCATTGCAGCACAAACGCTTTCAGGTAAATCTTTTGTCATGTCAGTATCAATGAAACCCGGCGCGATAGCGTTGCAAGTGATTCCGCGAGGCGCAAGTTCGCGAGCAACTGACTTTGTAAGACCAATAACCCCCGCCTTAGAAGCAACATAATTTGTCTGCCCTGCGTTTCCAAAAAGTGCAACAACTGAAGTCATATTAATTATTCGTCCTTCACGCTGCTTCATCATGATGCTTGTTGCATGTTTAATGCAATTGAAAGTACCCTTCAAATTAGTCTGTATTACTTGGTCAAAATCTTCTTCTTTCATCCGAGCAATAAGACCGTCCTTTGTGATTCCAGCGTTGTTTACGAGTACATGCACCCCACCAAAAGTTTCGTTTGCTGTCTTAATTAGCATTTCAGCATCTGCCCATATTCCAGTATCAGCTTTAACTGAAATAGCCTTAACACCAAGAGTTTCAATTTCAGCAACAACTTCTTTTGCAGCAGTTTCGCTGCTTGCGAAGTTTACTACTACATCATATCCTGCTTTCGCCAACTGAATCGCGATTTCTCGGCCAATTCCTCTTGACGCTCCTGTAACAACTGCACACTTCTCAAGTCTAATCATCTTAAACCTCCACACTCAACAAATTAATTATGTGCGAAGCTTCGACGCTTCTGTCTATTTTTTTCATAAATCCAAGCAAAACATTACCAGGCCCGACTTCGACAAACCTTGTCACACCTTGTTCTAACATATATCTAATTGTCTTCTCCCAAAGCACTGGAGAAGCCATTTGCTTTGAAACAAGTGCTTTGAAATCCGTTTCCGGCTTTGCCGAAACATTTGAAACCAAAGGTATCACTGGTTTATTGAATTGAATAGCCTCAGTGAACTGAGTAATCTTTTCAGCGGCAGAAAGCATGTGATCTGAGTGAAAAGCACCTGTAACTGAAAGCGGAACACACCTGAAACCTTTTTTTGAAAGTTCATTAACTGCATTTTCGACTGATTTGTGTTCTCCTGCAATAACAGTTTGTCCAGGGCAATTATAATTTACTGGAGTCACATATCCTTCTATATTCTCGCAAATAGCGAGAAGTTCTTGTGAATCTCCACCTAGTACTGCAGCCATATTGCCTGGGTTTTGAGCAGATGCTTCATCCATTAAATTTGCTCTTGCAATAATTAACTTTAAAGCATCTTCATAGGTTAATACCCCCGCACAGATCATGGCACCGTATTCACCCAAGGAAAAGCCAGCGGCGATATCGGGAATTATACCTTCTTCTTTTGCAAGCGCTAATAATGCGGCTTCATAGGCTAGCATGCATGGTTGATTATTTTTTGTTTGTTTTAAAACTTCTTCTGGGCCTTCAAAAGCATACTTTGTTACTCTGCCTTCAGTCAAAGAATCCGCATAGTCAAAAATGCGTTTTGCGGTAGCAGAACTATCATAAATGTCTTTTCCCATGCCCACATATTGAGCACCCTGTCCTGAAAATAGAAACGCAGTTTTAGACAACTCTGTGCCCTCCTGTATTTAATAATAAATCTTCGCACTCTGAAATAATTTCTTTAATAATATCATCACAAGATTGAACTGAATCAACCATGCCGACAATTTGTCCGGCCATAAAAGAACCTGTTTCCAAATCACCAACCTGAACTGCTATTCTCAAAGCACCGCCGCCCTTTGCTTCAATTTCTTCAGGCTTATTTTCAATATCTAACGTTTGCATTTGCTTTGTGAATTTGTTCTTAAGAGCGCGAACTGGATGTCCAGTAGAACGGCCTGTGATAATTGTATCAGTATCTTTTGCTGAAAGAACCATTTGTTTGTAATTTTCATGAATTCCACATTCTATTGCTGACAAAAAACGAGTTCCTACTTGAATGGCTTCAGCACCAAGCATAAATGCAGCCGCAGCGCCTCTTCCATCAGCTATTCCGCCAGCTGCAATTACAGGAATAGAAACTGCATCCACGACTTGAGGGATTAGAGCCATAGTAGTAAGTTCTCCAACATGTCCGCCACCTTCCATGCCTTCTGCAATAACAGCATCGGCACCGGCACGCTCCATTCGTTTTGCAATAGAAGATGATGGTACAACTGGTACAACTTTTATTCCATGCTCTTTCCACATTTGAATATATTTAGCTGGGCTACCAGCTCCTGTTGTAACAACAGGTACTTTTTCGGTGCAAACTAAATTTGCAACATCAGGCGCAGTTGGACTCATTAACATTATATTCACAGCAAAATTGTTGTCAGTGATTGATCTAACTATGTCAATTTGCTGTTTGACCCATTCAACTGGTGCTCCACCAGCAGCAATTATTCCAAGCCCTCCAGCTTTACTAACAGCTCCAGCTAGTTTTCCATCAGCTACCCAGGCCATCCCGCCTTGAAATAACGGATATTTGATTCCTAGCAACTCGCAAACTTTCGACTTAATCATAACAATCCTCCTCAATCACCATCTAATGAGCGCAGTGGCAGCAGATAATCCGCCACCAAACGCAGTCAGTATAATCAAATCGCCCTTATTCAGGAGCTTTTTTTCATTCATTTCGTGCAAAGCAAAAGGAACGCTAGCACTTGAAGTGTTTCCAGTGTTTGCTATATTCATATAGAATTTTTCAAGAGGTATTCCTAGTTTAGAAGAAGCATTCTTAACGATTCTAATGTTCGCTTGATGCGGTACTATCCACTTGATTTCTTCACGAGTAAATCCTGTCTTTTCCAAACAAGCATTTACACTTTCGTTAATCACACTAGTTGCAAATTTAAAAACTTCTGTTCCATTCATTACAATATGTGACGATTCAGATTTATCTTCAACAATTTTGTTTGTTCCCTCAACTACAAGTACTAAGTCAGTGTCGGGATAACTTTGAATGTCAGAATAAAGTATGTCGGAATCAGTAGCATTTTTAGCAGTTCCAATAACTACTGCTCCAGCCCCGTCTCCAAACAGAACACAAGTATTTCTATCAGTCCAATCAATAAATTTCGAAAGTTTTTCAGAACCAATAACTAAAATTGGTTTTCCTTCAAACATTTTTTTCGCAACGTGTAGCGCAAAAATAAATCCCGAGCATGCAGCGTTTAAATCAAAAGCGGCACAATTTGCACCAAGAAGTTTTTGAACATCATTTCCCGTGCCTGGAACTAAAACTTCCGGAGTAAAAGTTGAGCAAATGATAAGTCCAAGTTCATTAGCAGAAACACCAGCTTCCTTGAGAGCTAATTGTGAAGCGTTGTATGCCATTTCTGTGGACGTTTCAACAGTCGCAATTCTGCGCTCTGATATTCCTGTTCTGGAAACAATCCATTCGTCTGATGTGTCTACAATAGTTTCAAGGTCCTTGTTTGTAACAATATTTGCAGGCACAAATCCACCAGTACCTAATATAGCAATTCCCATAAAATATTTCCTCCGTAGTAATAATTATTACTTGGTGCTAATTATAGATTATCGTCTATGAAAAGTCAAGATTCAGATTGACAACTGCTTGCTTCGCAGCATTCTGTTGCGCCTCTTTTTTTGTCTTTCCAGAACCAGTTCCAAGTGTGTTCCCGTCGATGATTACGAAGTACTCAAAGTCTCTGTCGTGTACTGGTCCATCAACCTTGTTCAATAAATATTCTACCGTTAACAATCTAGCTTGACCATATTCTTGTAAAGTCGATTTATAATCTATAATTAACGTTCCGCTGTATGCGAGTTGAATATATTTCTTCAGTATTTTCAAAGTAAAATTCCTTGCAGGGTCCATTCCGCCATCTAAAAATATTGAACAAATAATTGCTTCGATAACATCCGCCAGAATTGAAGGTCTGTCTCTTCCTCCTGAATAAATTCCTCCATTACTCATAACAATGTATTTACTAAGTCCAATTGTAACGGCGCTCTTCGCTAACGTTTCTTCACAAACGACTAACGCTCTCAACTTCGTCAACTTACCTTCGGTTTCAACAAGATATTTGCTAAACAGTACCTCACTTACAACAAAAGATAAAATTGAGTCGCCGAAAAACTCCATTCTTTCGTAGCTTTCAATTTTGTTTTTTTTGTCATCGTTCGAAAAAGAACTGTGGGTAAGAGCAGTTAATAATAATTTACGATTCTTAAATTTATAACCAATCTTCTTTTCAAGCGCATTAAGTTCTTTGTCTGTAATCACTATATCACCCTTTTCAAAGTCAAAAGCCTCCCATGAGGAGGCTTTTGTAGTAATTTTCTGAAATTATTAGTTAGTGTTAGCCTTGATATATTCGACAGCATCATTAACTGTCTTGATATTTTCTGCTTCGCTATCAGGTATTTCTATATCGAATTCTTCTTCAAAAGCCATTATTAACTCAACAATGTCCAATGAATCAGCTCCTAAATCATCAATAAATGAGGATTCAAGTGCAATTTCTGAGCCGTCCACACCAAGTTGATCAGCAATAATCTTAGATATCTTTTCAAAAACCATTCTATTTTCACCTCCCATTTTAATTGATATTATTACATTAAATTTACTTCGTCAATAGCATTTCTATTGATTTAGAAAATTATACATTTAGTCACTCGCTTGAGTAAGTTTATCCAACCCACGAAACTCTTCTTCAAGATCCTCAATAATTGAAGACTCAGCATAGTTACAGCCAAACTTTATGATGGCATTTCTTATTGCTTTTGCATTGGAACTGCCATGGCACTTAATTACTTTGCCTTTAACACCAAGCAATGGAGCACCGCCATATTCTGCATAATCCAACTTTAATTTCATGCCTTTCAAATCTTCCTTCATCAAAAGACCAGATAATTTCGTTAAAAAAGATGTCCCAATAATATCTTTTACCATGTTTGCCATAAACATCGCTGTACCCTCGAGAACCTTTATTGCGACATTTCCAGTAAATCCGTCAGTCACAATTACATCCGCAATACCTTCTGGTAAGCTTCTACCCTCAATATTGCCCTGAAAGTTGATAGGGGCTTCTTGAAGCATTTGATAGGCGGCTTTTACGACTTCGTTGCCTTTGTTTTCTTCAGTACCAACATTTAACAAATATACTTTAGGATCATCCAAACCACAAACTTGTTTCATATAATGATATCCCATAATTCCAAAATCAAAATAGTTTTCAGGTCTGCAAGTAGGGTTAGCTCCTGCATCTAAGAGCAAAGAAAAACTCTCTTTAGTAGGCACAATAGTAGTCAAAGCAGGCCTATCAACTCCATCAATCTTTCCGAGTAACAAAGTCGCACCTGCTACAATAGCACCGGTGTTTCCTGCAGAAATTAAAACATCACCTTGTTTAGATTTAATTTGTTCAAACCCAACAACTAAAGAAGAATCTGATTTTGATCTAAGACTTCTAATTGGTGAGTCATCATTTTCAATTACTTGAGTGGCATTCACAATGGATACTCTGTTTTTATCATGAGATACCGAAGCTAATACCTCTCCGATTTTCACCATGTCTCCAACTAAAATAATGTGGAGCTTTTCGTTTAGCGCAAGCGCCTCAAGCCCTCCCAAAACTATTTCTGACGGAGCATTATCGCCGCCCATTGCATCCAAAACTATCTTCATATTGCCTCCTCAAACCTTCGATTCTATTGATACCAATATAAATTTCCCTTTAAAAACTTCAATCTTTTTAGAAAAAACCTTTACCCACACGATGTAATTATTACCCTTAATGCGCTTTACTTCGGCCTTTGCCAACAATCTCTCTCCTGAATGAATCGGATGCTTATATTTTATATTAGCAACTCCAACTAATGCAACCTCAGAATCAATAACGGCTATCGCCAACGCTTCTGCCATAGAATACACATATTGACCACGCACGACATCTGAATGCGTGAAGGTCATTCTCTGATTAGTCTCAAGCGCTAACGCCCCACTCTTATTCAAATCAATCTCTAACAATTCTCCTGGAAGGTCAACTGCTATAAGTGAACGAACCTTTTTTACATTATCCTGAGCCACATCCTTAACTCTTTTTCTTAGTTCAGGGATATCTAGGTCGGAACGATCAAGTCGGATAGTCGGTACACTTACAGAAAAATATTCTGCAAGTTCTTCGTCTGTCATAAAAAGGTTTTCATCAATCATTTCTTTTAATGATTTGTGTCTAGCAATTTTCGCAGTTGCTGGCCTGCTCATTTTATGCGCCACCTTTAATTATTACCTAGTACTAATAAAGTATATAAAAAAAGAGTCAAATTGTAAATAGGCAATAAATCACTTCAATTTATCATTCTCCATAATCTTTCCAAGATTACTTTTGATATAGTCCCAACCAGAATATACAGTCATGATGAGTGCAATTCCCATTGCAATTCTATAAACAGGAAAATTCGATAACCCAGGTATCAAATTAAACGGATAGTCTTTTAGCAAGGCGAAAATAATCGCAATCATTTGAGTAACAGTTTTTATTTTCCCAAGATTGCTGGCAGGAATAACAATCCCTTCCCCAACAGCAACAAGTCTTATTCCTGTAACAATAAATTCGCGACCAATAATTATCATAGCTGTCCAGCTAGAAATTGTTCCCGTTTGAACCAGCGCTAATAATGCAGCTGTTACCAGTAACTTATCAGCAATTGGGTCTAAAAACTTACCTAAGTTTGTAACCAATTTGTGTTTTCTAGCAATATATCCATCAACCGCATCAGTACTTGATGCAATAATAAATATTATTCCCGCAACTATGTATCCATAAGTTGTAACAAATGAGTTGTACATAATTATTTGATCACGCATAAAAGAAAATACAACTGAATCTACAATCCAACCAGGAATTGGAATCAAAAAAACCATAAAAAGCGGAACTAAAAATATTCTTGAAAGTGTAATTTTATTTGGCAGGTTCATTTTTCACATCTCCTATCAAGTCGTAATCTTCAGAGTTTAGTATTTGGACATTAACCATATCACCTGATTTTAAAGGCCACTTACTTGTAAAATAAATTTGTCCGTCAATTTCAGGGGCCTCGAATTGCGATCTACCGAAGTAGAATATTCCGTCATCAGAGACATTATCAACTAGCACCTTATATGATTTCCCAACTCTATTCTCGAGTTTTGTTGCTGAAATTACATTTTGCACTTTCATTAATTGTTTTTGACGTGATTTAGCAGTTTTTCCTGGAATCTGACCATCAAATGTTGCTGCAGGCGTACCTTCTTCTTGAGAATAACAGAATACACCAACATAATCTAGTTTTGAATCAGAAATAAATGCTTTTAGATTTTGAAAATCTTCAGCAGTTTCGCCAGGAAAACCAACAATAAACGTAGAACGAATACAAATCAAAGGATTTGCCTCACGTAAACGTTTAATTAAATCTACAAGTTCTATTGTGTTAGTTCTTCTTCCCATCTTCTTTAAAATCCTGTCTGAAGAATGTTGTATTGGAACATCAATATATTTGCAAACTTTATCATTAGTTGCTATTTCATTAATTAACTCATCAGATACCATTTCTGGATAGCAGTAAAGCAACCTAATCCACTCAATGCCTTCAATATCAGATATTCCTCCAATAAGTTCAACCAATGCAGGCTTTGAATACAAATCAATACCATATCTAGTAGTATCTTGTCCAACCAAAATAACTTCTTTTATTCCGCTCAATGCCAACTTACTTGCCTCAGCAATAATTGATTTAATATCTCGACTCCGAAACGGCCCTCTCAAAGATGGTATGATGCAATAAGTGCATTTGTTGTCACAGCCTTCACTTATCTTTAAATAGGCGCTACCATTACTCGAAGATAAAATTCTGTCATTTTCAAGCCAAGAAATATCAGTCTGTGGTTTTATTATTGAAATATGATGATTCTTATTCGTCAAAATTGATTTAATTGTTTCAACAATATCTCCATATGCTGCCGTACCTAGAACAGCATCCACTTCAGGTATTGAAGTCAAAATACCATCGGAGTACCTCTCTGCGAGACACCCTGTAACAATAAGAGCCTTACACTTTCCCTCTTCTTTATGTTTTGCAACTTCGAGAATTTTGTTTGTAGATTCGATTTTTGCATCGTCAATAAAACCACATGTGTTTACAACTATGACGTCAGATTTTGAAAGATCAACTTCAAAATCAAACCCTCCGTTTTTCATAAGTCCTAGCATTATTTCACTATCAACTAAGTTTTTCGGACATCCCAGCGATACAAGTCCAACCTTCAATAATTACACCTCATCTTCAAAAACTTGCTTTATTATATCATACGAAAACCCTTTACTCATAAGAAAATTTTGGGCCTTAGCCTTTTGCTTCTTATCAGAATTATCGAAATTTCTATATTTCTTTTGAAACGCACTTTTTGCGACTTCTAAATCAGATAATTCCTGATCTCCAAGTACAGAATCTATTATTTCAGTATCTACACCCTTTCGTTTAAGTTCGTATTTAACTTGATTAGTTGAAAGACGTTTTGTTTTAAACAAATGGTTTGAATATGCTCTAGCATAATTTTCATCATTTACATAATTACTCTCTAATAAATATTCAATGGTGCTATGGATAATATCCTCTGAATAGCCAAGAGAGGCCAATTTGGTTTTGACCTCCCCTGTCGATCGAATTTTCAGGATCACAAACTTAATTGCGATTGCTTTCGCTTTTTTTACTAAAAGATTTATCGAAAGTTCCCTTAACTTCTTTTCATCAATAAAGTCGAGTTCGTATACCCCGTTCGAGAAATAATCCTCATCCGATATTAAAAATTCCTCTTCATTTTTCAGCCTAATTAGAAAAATATTTTTTATTTTATCATCATCAGGCTTACCCTTGAAAATTATTTTCAAATTAATCGTCTGCCTTTACTCTTGCTTCGCTACTTTGTCTTTTCACTAAAGAGTAATGTGCCCGAATTTTTCCTTCGAGTTCTTCCGACATTTCAGGATGCTCCGCCAAATATGTCTTTGAATTATCACGACCTTGACCGATTTTTTCGCCGTTATAAGAGAACCAAGCGCCACTTTTATTTACGATATCAAGATTAACTGAAATATCAAGAATATTACCCTCTTTAGAAATACCTTTTCCATAAATAATATCAAATTCAGCTTCTTTAAATGGTGGAGCAACTTTGTTTTTCACAACTTTAATTCGAGTCCTGTTTCCTATCATGTCGTTTCCGATTTTTAGTGTCTCAATTCTTCTAACATCAAGCCTAATAGAAGCATAAAACTTAAGGGCTCTTCCACCCGGTGTAACTTCAGGATTGCCAAACATTACTCCGACCTTTTCGCGAAGTTGATTTATGAAAATCATAGTCGTATTGGATTTGCTTACTATCCCAGCAAGTTTTCTAAGCGCCTGAGACATAAGTCGAGCTTGAAGACCAACATGAGAGTCTCCCATTTCACCATCTATCTCCGCCTTTGGAACCAATGCTGCAACCGAGTCAATTACGACGACATCAACCGCACCACTTCTAACTAGAGCTTCAGCAATTTCTAACGCCTGCTCTCCAGTGTCTGGCTGAGAAACAATAAGGTTATCAATGTCTACACCCAAATTGCGCATATAAACTGGATCCAAGGCATGCTCAGCATCAATATATGCCGCATCTCCACCTGACTTTTGAGCTTCTGCAACAATATGTAAAGCAACAGTTGTCTTACCCGAAGATTCCGGTCCAAAAACCTCAACAATACGACCTCTAGGAATTCCACCTACTCCAAGTGCTATGTCTAATCCAAGAGCTCCAGTTGGGATTACATCCATAACTGTGTCTGCTTGCTCTCCCAATTTCATAACTGCACCCTTGCCAAATTGCCTCTCAATCTGACCTAATGCCATTTCCAGTGCTTTTTTTTTCTCTATCATTTGTATTCCTCCATTCTCCGAACATTTGTTCTGTTTTGATTATACGACAAGAATTTCTTCTCGTCAACACCAAAATATCACAAAGCAAATCTAATGTCAATAATTTCCAATTAAATATTTTCTTACTTCGTTTAATGCTGTCAAAACAGACATCAATCTTATTCTAGTTCTATCTCCCCAAAGATTTAATTTGACTACCCATTCTTTATCAGTGGTTTTAAATGCAATATATACTAAGCCCACTGGTTTTTCTGTCGTCCCACCTCCGGGGCCAGCAATTCCAGTCAAAGAAACAGCTACACCTACTTTAGCTTTTTTAAAAAGTCCGCGCGCCATTTCTAATGCGACTTCCTCGCTAACCGCACCAAACATATCAATAGTTTTTTCATCCACTCCGAGTTCACTAACTTTTGAACTATCACTATATGTTATATATCCTTGTTCAAAAACTTTTGAAGCACCTGCTACATCTATAAGCCTTGACGCGAGTAACCCTCCTGTACAAGACTCAGCAGTTGCAATCTTCATAGAATTAGCTTTTAACAATTCTACTACAACTTCCTCCATAGATTGTCCAGTTGTCGAGAAAACAGCCGTTCCGGTTCTAAGAATAATTTCTTTAATCACGGGTTCCATTATTTCAAAACATTCTGGTTCTTCATTGCACATTGCTGTAACTCGAACTGTCACTACCCCATCTTTTACATAAGGAGCTACAGTTGGATTCGATTGGCCTTCAATAATATCCAAAATCATATCTTCAAGTTTAGATTCGCCTATGCCAAAAACTTTAACATATCGAGAAATAATCACACTCTCGCTATCTTTTTGAAGCCATGGCATTACGCTTGAGTCAAACATAGGTTTCATTTCGCTTGGTGGACCTGGCAAAAGAATTACGCTACCCTCGTCGCCCGAAACAATACAGCCAGGAGCTGTCCCAGCTTTGTTTTCAAGTATTATACAACCCTCGGGCATTTCAGCTTGTTTCAAATTGTTCAGCGTAATATCTCGACCAAGACGAGCAAAGAAATTTCTTATTTTATCTGCGCTTTCTTGATGCACAACCATTTTTAGGCCAAAATATTCCGCAATAGTTTCTTTAGTCAAATCATCCTTTGTTGGCCCCAAACCTCCAGTCGTAATAACTACGTCCGATCTTGATAATGCCAGTTTAAGGCTCGTTTTCAATCTTTCTGGATTATCACCGACTACCGAGTGAAAATAGACTTTAAAGCCTATTTCCTGCAAACGCGAAGTAATGTATTGAGCGTTTGTGTTTGCGATTTGTCCCATTAATAATTCTGTTCCTACAGCTAAAATTTCTACAACCATATGTCACCTCTACATTTCATCCAAATTAAACCTTTGCAACGGATAAGGAATAACACAATCAAGTTCATACCCCTCGTGCAAAGTATATGCAAATTCTTTCGATACTTTCGGCTCTCCGTGAACAATAAATACCTTTTTTGGTTTGCTCTTTATCCCATTAAGCAAGTCTATAAGGCCTGTCTTGTCTGCATGCCCTGAAAAACCTTCAAGTGAAACAATTTGCGCTTTTACCACGATTTCCTCGCCAAATATCTTCACGACTTTTTCACCATTCAATATTTTTCTTCCAAGTGAGTTTTCCGCTTGAAAACCAACAAAAATAATGGTGCATTCTGGTCTCCAAAGATTATACTTCAAATGATGTTTAATCCTTCCCGCCTCACACATTCCGCTTGGCGAAATAATAATTGCACCGCTTAGTATTTCGTTTAATGCCATTGAGTCTTCTTTTGAAACTGAGAATTTGAGTCCTTCGAAATCAAGCGGGTTGTCGCCATTTTCAATATACAATCTTGCCTCTTCGTCAAAACATTCTAGATGATTCCTAAATACAGATGTGGCAGAGGTTGCTAAAGGGCTGTCAATAAAAACCGGAATCTTACTTAATGCTTTAATGTTTTGGTGATGAGTATCTCTATTTTGATTAAAGTAATATATCATTTCTTGAGTGCGTCCAACTGCAAAAGAAGGTATAACGACGTTTCCGCCTCGGCGGGTAGTCTCTAAAATCGTATTTACCATCAAATTCATATCTTGATGACGATCAGGATGCAGCCTGTTTCCATATGTAGATTCGATAACCACAAAATCAGCTTCCTCGATTACCGAAGGATCTTTTAGTAAAGGAGCACCTTTATTTCCTACGTCACCCGAAAACAAAATTTTACTCTGTTTTCCATCTAAGTTTTCCCAGATCTCAATAAACGAAGATCCAAGCATATGACCAGCATCAACAAAGCGAACTTTAACTGAGCTGTTTAAATCGATTACTTCGTCATATTCTATTGCGCGAAAAAACATTAATGAATCAAGAGCATCCTGATAAGTGTAAAGTGGTTCGATAATATTCATACCTTTTCGCAAGTTCTTCTTGTTTTTCCATTCGGCTTCAGTTTCCTGAATATGTCCTGAATCAGGCAACATAATCGAACATAAATCGCAAGCAGCACCAGTTGTCAGTATTTTGCCCTTAAAGCCTTTCTTAACAAGAAAAGGGATTCTGCCGCTATGGTCAATATGAGCGTGTGTAAGCAGCAAATAATCGATATTAGCAGGGTTTATCGGGAAGTCTTCTGCATTCATTAATTCTTCAGTATGATTTCCCTGATGAAGTCCACAATCAATCAGGAGTGTCAATCCCCCAGCTTCAAGAATGTGACAAGAGCCCGTAACTGTTTGTGCAGCACCCCAAAAAGTTATTTTCATATAAATTCCCTCTTTCAATGTTGTTTGCATCAATATTATCACAAAATTCATCAAATCACTATTGACCTTTTTGCATTTTACCTTTATAATTCAAAACTGTCAGTCAATATATGTGGGAGGGTTCCCGAGCGGCCAAAGGGGGCAGACTGTAAATCTGTTATCTACGATTTCGATGGTTCGAATCCATCTCCTCCCACCAAAAAAACCAAGTTCCTAATTAGGTGCTTGGCTTTTTTATATCCTTGGTTCGAAATTCGATTATTTGATTTTGTATGCTATTGGGCTCCCGCTCAACGCTGGGAAAACTGCACTTCTGTTATCATTACTAATATATGCTACACCAATAATCTTTTGAGAAACTCCCCCCATTATCTCCATACCAAAAACTGCAGTGATTTTCTGGTTGCTTTTTGTAACACTAACACCAATAACTCTTGTCCATTTCCAAGAATTGTATACACCAGTATACTTATATAGAATTCCGTTTTCTAACAGGTAATCAAACCCCGAAGTTTTCCATTTCGATTTAAGTCCTGTGTTAGCATTGTTGTCTGAATTGAAGAAAAACTGACTTTTTGCATTTAAATTTTGTCCATTCACGGTCAAAGAAATATTCGAAGTATTATTACTTATAAGCAACGACTTTACCGGGTTCGTAGTTGGGGTTGGAGCTGGCGTTGGCATCGGAGTCGGAGTTGGTGTCAATGTTGGAGTAAGAATTGGAGTTGGCAAAGCCGTTTGCGAAAGCAGATTAATTTGTTTGAAAGTTGAAACATTGCTACCTGATAATGACGTGTTAATCAAAATGTCTGTTGCTATTAAATTGTAACCTGTAGTTGATTCCCAAACATCTTTGTTGGCTATACGAATTGAATAATCTGAATTGCTACTTACATTTGAAATCTTACTTGGAAGGTTCAAATAAACTTTCCAACTTCCAGAAGTAATATTGCTTGGAATTGAGAAATATAAATCCTTTACCATAAGTCCATTTTCACGATACCATCTTCGTGGGTCTTCTTTGATAGATGCTTTGTATTTTGTAACTCCATTAGATAATACTATTTCGCATCCACGCTCATTGATTGGATTGCCAAAACCTACGTTTTTAATATTAATAACAAGATTCATAGTCCCGCCCTTTTGAACTTGAGAACTGACCCGAACATTATCTAAAACAAATCGATAACCCAAATGATTTGTAATATAGTTAAATGTGTTATTAATTCCATAAAGGCTATCTTTCCATTTGCTAATAACGCCTTGATGATAATCAATATTTACAGTTTGAGCGTGAAGCTTTTTGAGTTCAAACATTGCATTGTCAGAATCAGAATTCGTTCCCAAATAACAGGTTTCACCGCCAAAGGGAACATATTTATTTTGATAATCTACCCAGTCAAGTTCATTAGCTCTTGAGAAACCAGGTGCAACATATGTCCCGTATTCGTTTGATGTGCTAAGCAATGAGTCACAATGATAGCCTGTTCTCGAAAGATTAGAGCCGTTGAAAGCAGTTTCTTCGGTAATAACGTTGCCGCCAGGCGCATCAGCAAAAATATCGCGAATGAACATAGGTCTACGCACTTGAATTGATCTGCTTTTAGGAACAGCGTCCATCAAAGCAAACAAAACTGTTTTTCTAGCCTCAAGTGTAGGAGTTCCACCGTAATAAGATGAATGCCATTCACCCCAAGGTCCAAGAAAACCAGCTTGTACACAATACAAGACGTCTTCATTTGCATAGAAAATCGGTTGAAATTGAGCAATGTGACCCGTAATAATATCCATGCTTTTTGGCTCGGGATTTATCAAACCATCAAAATCGTATGCAGCTCTAAAAATAACAGATAATCCATATTTTCTTGCTTGCGCAAACGCACTGCTAACTTCGTTAAGTTTTGCTGAACTTATTGGTCCGTTAAGAAACGACTTTAAATTAACTTCAAGTAAAATCATTGAAATGCCTTTTGAACGAAGAGTGTCAAATCCCCAAATATCGTTTGATTCAAATTGCCTATACCATCCGCGTTCGGGATTAACAAATCCCGAAGTCTCTTCTACAAAATCAAACTGTCTCAAAGTTTCTGAATCTGCGTATGCTATGACAGGTAGTTGCAAGTTAAGCAATGAAATAGAAAAAACTATAGTTAAAAATAATATTGATATTCTTTTGAGCATTAAAAAACCCCCCAAATACCGCCATGGAGGTTTTCTGAATATCAGTTATCCCCTTGGCAACCCGACTGTCATAGCTTTACGCCTTAGACTCGTGGCTTTGCGTCCAAACCTTTCGGAATGTTTGCCATTTTTCAAGAAATCATGATGCAATATAATTTACCTAATATTATGATATCACTCACAACTTTAATGTCAATGAAATTGTCGAATTTTACACATAATTAGTTGAAATTAGGGAGGTAAGTTGAGCTAACTTCTTTTGCGAGTTGAGAATAGTCTTTTAAGATATACATGAACTGATCAACAACTTCACCATCAAACTGTGTGTTTTTTCCCTGAATCAACTGATTTTTGGCATCTTCAAGGTCCAATTTCGATCTATATTGTCTATCCGAAACCATGGAGTCAAAAGCGTCGGCAATAGCTATTATACGAGAAAGCAACGGAATGTTTTCTCCAGAAATTCCTTCAGGATAACCTTTGCCATCAATTCTTTCATGATGATATTTTACTATATCAACAACTCCTTTAAACATCGAAACTGCCGACAAAATATGGGCCCCTTTCAATGGGTGTTTCTTGATTTCATCGTATTCAAGCATATCCAATGACATGTTTTTTAAAAGGATGTCATCTGCTGTCCCAATCTTTCCGACGTCATGAAAAATACCAGAAATTCTTAATAACTCAATCTGATCGTCTGGTATCGACATTTGTTTGCCGATTTTTACAGCATAATACGAAACTCTGTCAGAATGACCTCGAGTATAGATATCTTTTGCATCAACAGCTAAGCGTAAAGCTTCAATAGTATCCATATACGAGCCTCTGAGTTGATCATAAGTTCTATTAAGTTCGTTGTTTTTCATATTTACTAAGGAATGCAAAAATGCATTACTCAACGAGGAAGATGACTGGTTCGCATAAATTCCCAAAAGTTTTTTCGCATCTTCTTTATGAAAAATCCCTGTTTGAAATTTCACTGCCCATCCTAATCATAATTCCTCCCAAATTAGACTCATACTCTGCAGACGCGATATTTCTAAATTCCGATTCAAAATTCTTTTTTATCGTAACGTTTTTAATTCGCATCATATAATAATCAACTATTGAAACCACCCCGTCATAATTTAGATCGAGTGTCTTCCTATCAGGTGAACCTTTTGTTGTTTTGCCAATATTGTCTGACAGCAATTTAACTTCTCTAAGATCTAAAGTCCTATCTGATAGCAGTCTTTCAGATATATTCTCTCTATCTTTAACCGCAGGTTTGAGAAGAAAAATATAGCCACTAACTAAAATAGCGATTAATGCAACCGATATTGCTACCGGTACAAATAACTTGTTAATTTCTTTCTTCTTTCCGCTTTCAGAAAAGTTAATTAGTCCAGAATCCAAACTGTCGGTCTTTTTAATTATTCCCGAAATATTTTCCAAAAAATTTGGTCGATTAATAAATATCATCTCGTTTGGATTGATCTTTGAAAATCCGGTTACAGTTGTACAATGTCTGCATTTTTCTTCGATTTTTTCAAAACTTTTTCCACAAGAATTACAAATCACTGAGAAAACTCCTTGATTTATAGTTTGTAAACCAATTCTTTAAAAATAATACCACGTTCTTCAAAATTAGTAAACATGTCAAAACTTGTACTTGCTGGGGATAAAAGTACCACATCGCCAATTTCCGAGATTTTTGATGATAAGGAAACCATTTCTTCATAAGTAGTACATCTGAAGATTTCCAAAGAATTCGGTCTGCATATTGATTCAAAATAATGATTTATCGAGTTTAAAATTAAATCTGCAGTCGCACCAATCAGAATAACTTTTTTGCATTTCTCAACGATAATTTCCCCGAATCCATAATAAGAAATGCCCTTATCCTTCCCTCCTGCGAGCAAAATTACTTTCTGGTCAAAAGCTTTCAAACCTGCGGATGTTCTTGAAGGGCTGCTCGCAATAGAGTCGTTGTAATACTTCACTCCATTATATTCCCTGACAAATTCAAGTCTATGTTCCACTCCCGTGAAACGTTTTGATACTGCTTGAATAGACTTGGCGCTTACATAGTCCTGTGTAGCAGCGATAGCGGCTAGATAATTTTCAACATTGTGATCGCCAAGCAACCTTATTTCAGAACGTTTTATAATCATTTCATTGTCTAAATAAAGGCTTCCATCCTTATACGAGGCCCCCTTTTCAATAAATGTTTCGCGCGCGAACCATTTCAAATCTGTGATGTCTTCATCAATACTTTTTTGCAGATTTTTAGAATCATTATCATCGAAATTTAATATCAGTCTGCATTTGGCGCCAGAATGTTTTTGGAATTGATATTTATAAATGTTTAACTTTGAATCAATGTATTCTTTGTAATTCAAATGATAATCCAGATGATTAGGCGAAAGGTTCGTAATAACAGCGATATCTGGGCTGATTTTAAACGTCATTAATTGAAAACTGCTTAGTTCAAGTATAACTTTGTCGTCTGGAGAAATATCTTTTACTTTATTTAAGAGTGGAGTCCCGATATTTCCGCCGACCCAACATTTATAACCCTCTTCTTTGAGAAACTCAGTTATTAGTGTTGTTGTAGTTGTCTTACCATCACTCCCCGTGACTCCAAATATTTGTGCCGGACATAGTTCGAAAAAAGTTTCCATTTCAGAAGTAAGAATTGTTCCATTAGCAACCGCCTCAATAATCTGAGGCAAATCGGGACGAATACCAGGCGACCTGAAAATATAATCAAATCCTTGGTTAAGGTAGTTTAAATAATTATCTCCAAAAGAAAACTGAACTTTGTAATTTGCGATTTTTTCGATTCTATCTGAAAGTTTTTTCTCGTCTGAAGAATCGAAAACAGTTATTACAGCGTCCATATCGTACAGAAACTCAATTAATGGCAAATTGCTTATGCCGAGACCCAATACCGCAATTTTTTTGCCTGCAATGGATTTTTTGTATTTCAATAATTTTGAAACCATCTATTTAACCTTTCTTAATTGAATTGTGGTGCGAGGAAAGGGATTTGAACCCTCACATTCTTTCGAACACTAGAACCTGAATCTAGCGCGTCTGCCATTCCGCCATCCTCGCATTTTCGTATAGCTTTTTGAATACGTTCAAAGAATTGACGATTACCTCTTTGTTTATGCAGTATGCGAGTCTAAAATAGCCTTTTCTACCGAAGCCTGCTCCTGGAGCAGCAATGATTTGGTATTTTTCAAGTGCAAGTTTAACAAACGCAGCATCGTCAGGGATTGGTGACTTAACAAATAAATAGAATGCTCCATCAGGAAGATTGCATTCAAAACCTATGGATGTGAGACCGTTATAAAGAATATCGCGTTTTTCTTTGTAAGCGTTCACATCAACACTTTCATCAATTAACGCAGTAATCAGGCGTTGCGCGATAGCGGGAGCATTTACATAACCAAGTGTTCGATTACAAAAAAGAATAGCATCCATGAGAATTGATACTTCTTTAATTTTTGGATTTAAAGCAATATAACCAATTCTTTCACCAGGCAGAGCCAACGATTTACTAAAAGAATTAACTACAATTGAATTCTCAAATATCTCAAGGACACTTGGTACTTCAACACCATAAGAGATTGCAACATACGGCTCATCTGAAATCAAATAAATATCAGTTGAATATTCCGCACCTTTTTTACACAATAAATCATTTAGATTTTCAAGTTCTTTCTTTGAGTATACAACACCTGTGGGATTGTTTGGAGAGTTGATTATAATTGCTTTTGTATTCTTAGTGATTTTCGACGCTAAAATTTCCAAGTCAATTTTAAAATCTGATGCAGTTTCAACAATCACAGGCACACCATTAAAATTCTGTATATAGAATAAATATTCTACGAAATACGGAGCAAATACTATTACTTCCTCTTGAGGATTTAATAGAGACTTAAGCACAACATTCAAACCACCAGCTGCTCCGCAAGTCATACATATATTTTCGAAAGTAATAGGGATATTATGCGAATTTGAAATTGAGTTTGCTATAGCTTTTCGAGTTTCTAAGTATCCTGCGTTGCTCATGTATTTGTGTTTTCCTTTTTCGGTGTCACAAGAAAACTCCTGCAAAATTGCCTTAACTTTTTTTGGCGGCTCTACATCTGGATTCCCAATTGAAAAGTCATACACATTTTTTTCGCCATAAATCTGCTTGAGACGCGTACCCTCTTCAAACATTGCTCTAACCACTGAAGATTTGCCTAGATTTGATACTACTTCATTTGAAAACATAAGAATCTCCTATCTTGTAACCATTAATTTCTTTACAATATTCTCGTCCGGCGAAACAAACATCGTTTTAAAAGTATCATAAATTACCATGCCAGGTTTTGCGCCATGAGGCTTGCGAACATTTCGCACAAAGGTGTAATCGACCGGAACTTTTGTAGAATTTCTTGCCCTACTATGCCATGCACTTATTGTAGCGGCTTCCTCAAGTGTCCTTGCGGGCACGTTTTTACCTGCAGTCCTAATTATAACATGTGAACCTGGAATCTTCTGTGTGTGAAACCAGACATCATCGCCCTTAGATGATTTTAATGTCAAAAGGTCATTTTGTCTATTATTTTTTCCTGAAAAAATCTTAAATCCGTCACTTGATATGTATTCTTCGGGAGGAGATTCAATTTCCTCCCGCTTTTTCCCCTTAATCTTAGGTGGCGAAATATACTTTTGAGATACTAACTCTTCTCTTATATCAGAGAGTTCTACGAATGTCTTTGACCGAGAAATTTCCTCTTCAATGGTTTCTAAATACTCAAGTTCAAGAATTGTTTCCCCAACTTGTGCCGTTGAGTGTTCAAAGGTCTTCTTCGCTTTAGAATATTTGGTATAGTACTTCTGAGCGTTTCGTTGTGGCGAAAGCTGATCGTCAATCTCAATGCTGATATTTTCTTCAGCCTCAGAGTAGAAATTTGGCAAATCAACCTTCTTTGCTCCCTTAGGAATAGAATTAATATTAGCATTTAAAATGTCACCTATCATACGATTGAAATCAAAGTTCCTAGAATCTTCAACGCTTTTTTGTTGAAGAGAAAGCTTCTTAACACACCTATCCTGATTGCTCGAAACAATTTTCACAAGAGAAAGTTTACTTTGCGCAAGCTTTTCGATAAATATCTTGCGATTAAAATAATAGTCTAACGCGTGGTTAATCGAGTCTTGTTTCAAAAAACTTTGTTTGTGTGTAAGTTTTATGCAATGAAAATCAACCAAATTCTCTTCATTTGAATCAGAAAAGTATACTGCTGGGAATAATCTATCTTCTTTTATTTCAAGCCTTATTTGGTTAAGAACCAGCGGAAAGTTTTCCACTTTGAATTCAGAGCGAACGCATATTTCTTTTGCGAGTGATGGACTAAAGCCCTGAATTGAGTTTAAAAGTATTTTTTCAAGTTTTTCTTCTGATTCATCGGTAAGTTTTTTGAAATCTATCTCTTCAAACATGTCTATGCTGACTTTGCCTTGTGAAGGAGGAATCTCATAATTTCTTGCAGGCATTATCTCTCTTTTGCTACTCATATCCGAATCGACATGAATTAAAGAATCTATAATTATACTTTGGGAATTAAGCAAAACTACATTACTGTGCTTCCCCATTATTTCGACAACAATTTTTTTGACCGAAAGATCTCCAAGTTCGTTTGCTGACTCTATTTCAAAAATAATTACCCTTTCAAATTCTTGTGATGTAACCGAAAGAATCCTTCCTCCCGTTAAATGTTTTCTTAATAACATACAAAACATTGGTGGAGTATTGGGATTTTCTTTCTTCATTGTAGTAAGATGAACTCGTGCAAAGCTCGGATTTACATTAATTAATAGTTTACAGTTACCGACACGAGTGCGAATTGAAAAAACCAGTTCAAGCTTTTCCGGCATAAAAACCTTTTCTATTCGCCCTTGTGTCAATTCATCGTTTAATTCATTTGCAATGCATTTAGCCAACACACCATCAAAAGGCATTTCACACCTCGACGCTATTCTTAATAACCAGAAGTTTTCCTGAATTAATTGAAATTCCAACCTTTTTATTCATAGTATTAATATCGGCCACGTTGCTTATCCCAAGACTTGAGCCACGCTCCATTTGAGCGTTCTTTAAAGTGTATTTTAGTCCATCGGTTGAAACGCCTTCCACGATATCTGAGATAGGAATAAGACTGACAGTGTTTCCTTTTTCAACTTTCATAATAACTTCCTTTTTATTCTTTGTAAGCAGTTCCAAAGTCCCTTTATCGTATTCTATCATCGCACATGCTCCAAGCGAATCAGCAAGTTCTAATAGAAATATGTTTTGTAGCAGATGGTCAATTCTTCCTCCCAACGCACCAAAAAATATGACTTCATTATACCCTCTTTTCACCGCTTCTCGAAGTGAAAGCTCCCCATCCGTCAAATCTTTTTCGCGATGAAATACAAGTTTTTCAACCTTTGCAAAATCACTTTCTGTAGATGTGGAAATTGAATCGAAGTCACCAATAATCAGATTAGGTCTTAAACCCATAAAATTTATGTGGTCAGCCCCAGAATCTACACCAATTAAAATTCCATTTTTCCCAACAAGCCTAACTATCCTTTCCTTGAAAAAGAATATATACTCAAACTCTCCACCTAAAACAATTACTGCTTTACCCTTATTCATAATGCACCTCTTCTCAATTCATTAACTGCGCGATTCATATCGCTCGCGCCAAACAAGGCAGCTCCAGCTACTAAAATGTTTGCGCCAGCAGAAACCACTTCAGAAACTGTTTTAGTATTAATTCCGCCATCCACCTCTAAATCAATCATGCACGAAGAAACAATGATCATTTCTTTTAACGATAAAATTTTAGTTTTCATGGCAGGTATGAATTTTTGGCCTCCAAAACCTGGGTTCACTGTCATTTGAAGAATTTGATTCACATCATTCATAACCCATTCAATACTAGACAAAGGTGTTGCAGGGTTTAATGAAACACCAGGCTTTACGCCGTAACTTTTTATCAATTGAAGAACTCTTTGTAAATGAGTAGTTGCTTCGGCATGCACAGTCAAAATATCTGCGCCTGCGTCACAAAAGTCCTTAATATAGCGTTCTGGTTTCTCAATCATCAAATGTACATCGAGAGGCAATGTTGTAGACTTTTTAATTGCTTGAATTACACAAGGTCCAATAGTAATGTTCGGCACGAACATGCCATCCATAACGTCTACATGAATCATATCTACCCCTGCGTTTTCAAGTCGTCTAATCTCTTCTCCAAGCTTGGAAAAATCGCAATTTAATATTGATGCTGAAATCTTAATCATATATTACCTCCATTTATTGCTTATATTATCTCTTATTGTTGCTAATATAGTCAAATATCTTTTGTATCTTTCAGAATTAATTTCCCCTAATTCTACCCCTTCTTTTACAGCACATTTCGGTTCCAAATAATGCAAACATCCATTGAACCTACATTTATGCGAAAATTGATTCATTTCGGGGAAGTAATTTGAAAGTTCAGCTTCATTTACGTCATGTATTTCGTATGAACTAAAGCCAGGAGTATCTAAAAGAAAACCACCATTTTTCAAAGGAAAAATTTCCGTATGTCGAGTAGTGTGTTTTCCTCTTTGGGAGCGATCTCCCAATTCTCCAATAATCATCGAATTACTTTGCATTAATGCATTCAAAATAGACGACTTTCCTACTCCTGATTGACCCGCAAAAGCGTTTAATTTACCTTGCATTAATGAAAATATTTCATTAATGCCTTCTCCAGAAATTGTTGAAGTTATATGAATATCAAATCCAGTATTAATATATTGTTCTTCAATTTTTTTCTCATCTGAAGTTCTTAGGTCTATTTTGTTAATTAAGATAACTGGTCTTATTCCTGAATTTATTGCTGCTATAATTAATTTATCAGCAAGCAAAAGGTCAGGCGCTGGATTATTAGACGAAATTACAATAAAAAGTTGATCTATGTTTGCAACTGCTGGACGTTTCAAGAAATTCTTTCTCTTCTTTATTCCAACAATAGTACCTTTTTGAAACTCTGAATCAGACACTTCAACAGAGACATAATCTCCAGGATATGGCGAATTTTTCTCAAGCCTAAAGGTTCCCTTAGGCTTGCATTCGTATAGAATTTCATTGCAATTGACATAGTAAAAACCGCCAATCCCTTTTGTCACAATACCTTCTAACAAATTTGTCTCCCTTAATTCGGCTTTATCGTAACATCGCTTTGAAACACATCATTTATATATATCTTAAGGGTTGTATATCCATTTATAGGGACTTTGATATTTTCAACCTTAACTTTCGTCGGAATAACATTATATATTTTGTTTACCGGCACAGTCATAGGTGAATTATCTGAATGAATTTCATCAATCCTCAAACTAAAAGTTGAAGGTAAGCTTAGGCCTTGCAAACTTAATTCTGTTGATTTAAATATGTATGCATCTAAGGTCAAATCTATTTTAGAACCCTTTTTGACATCGGTCCCTTCTTCTGGGATTTGGCCCGAAACAATAAAATTATCATTTGCTCCACCAGTAGAAGTAATATCACCCAATGAAAGACCATCTTCCAAAATCACTCTTTTTGCATCTTTATAAGTCATGCCAATAAACTTTGGCAGTTTAAAATTCACTTTTTGCGGTCCCTTGCTAATAAATACCTTAATTAGTGTTCCTTTTTCAACTAAACTGCCAGACCCAGGTTCAATCTTAACAACGTCCCCGATTAATACCCTATCATCAAATACTTTTTTTTCTTCAAATTTTAATCCAATTGCCGTTAGATTGTTCATATAGATGGTTGCATTTAAATTCAATAAATCAGGTACTGTGACCTTGTCTTTCCCGCTACTTACGGTCAAAATTAAAGAAGTGGCACCTTCTTTTAAAATATCACCTTCTAAAGGATACTGATCAATTATCTGCCCAACACTAAATTCATCACTGGCACTATCTTTTTTTTCAATCTTTACCCATGTAGGAAGAGAAGCTTTTACAATATCTAATTTCATTCCAATGTATTTTTTAAGTTGAAGTTCATGCCCAACTGAAGGTTTATAAACTCCTGACATAATGTAAAAAGCTAATAACATTAACAAAATTCCACCAACGACGACCGATGAAAAGAGAATAATATTAAACTTTCTTCGTTTTCTAATAAGATCAGTGTCAGAAAGGTCAGGCTTTTCATTTGAAATTGCTTCAACACTGAATCTTTTTGTTTTCTCTTTAAGATTAGTGTTTTCATCAACTAAGGTTTCGGTTGTTCCAAAACTTTCAGGATTTTTCATTAATTGATACATTCCATTTATCATTTCTTTAGCACTTTGGAACCTATCAGAAGGAATCTTTCTTATTGCTTTCATTACAAATAAATTTATTCCGTTTGGTAGTGAAGGGTTTATCTCGATTGGGGGAACGGGGTTTTCGTTGATTTGTTTCAAAGCAACCGAAATAGGTGAATCTGCATTAAAAGGTATTTGACCAGTTAACATTTCATACATTGTGATTCCAAGGGAGTAAATATCAGAACGGAAATCAATCTGCCCGCCTCTTGCCTGCTCAGGCGAAAAATAATGAACAGAACCTATTGTCGAACCAACATCAGTCAGCGTAACATTTGAATTACTTGCTCTTGCTATTCCAAAATCAGTAACTTTTGCAACACCTTGATTATCAATTATAACATTGTGTGGTTTTATATCTCTATGAATTATCATGTTTTTATGAGCATGCTCGAGAGCCGCGGCAATCTGAATTGAAAAATCCAGCGTTTCGTCCCAGACGAGTCTAGACTTTCTTTTTATATACTCTTTTAAAGTAACTCCATTAACATATTCCATGACTATATATTGATAACCCAAATCCTCACCAACATCAAAAATCGAAACGATATTTGGATGTTGCAATTTTGCTGCGGATTGAGCCTCAAAATTAAAGCGTTGAACAATTTCAGAGTCGTATGTATATTCCTGCCTAAGAATTTTAACAGCTACAAATCTCTTTAATAGAGAGCATTGAGCTTTATATACGACTGACATTCCACCTCCGCCAATCTCCTGTATTAATAAATATCTTTTTCCTAATACTTTACCCTCTAAATTCATCAATATCTTCCCTTCACATTTTGAAAACCGCAACAGTTATATTATCTTTTCCGCCAGCCTTTAAAGCTAATTTTACAAGTCTTTCGCAAAGCCTGTTCGGGGTCCTAATCTTTAAAGTAACACTTTCAAATTCATCTTTAGAAAGCATATTTGTCAAACCATCTGTGCATAATAGTAGTAGATCGTCCTTCGCTAATTCAATTGTTGTGATGTCAGGCGTAGAACCTTCAACTGAGCCAAGTGCTCTTGTAATAACATTCTTTTTAGGATGATTTTTAGCGTCATCCCTGTTTATTACACCAATCTTTACAAGTTCCTCAATATATGAATGATCATAAGTTATTTGAACTAAATTTTCTTTTTTTGCCAAATATGCACGACTGTCGCCAACATGCAAAATATGCGCGGTCTTATCAATTATCAGTGCCAAAACTATTGTAGTTCCCATACCTTTATATTTCGGGTCGCTTTTTTCAAGGAGTATTATCTTTTCATTAGCATGTTTAACCGCATCTAACAAATGATTTGCAGCATTTTCGTTCGACAAATCAATGATTTCGTTCAAATAATGAGTTGATTCCTGAGTTGCAATTTTACTAGCAATCTCACCACATAGGCTACCGCCAACACCATCAGCAATAGCTATACAAAAGTGTCCACCATTCGTTTCCCCAAAAGAACAAGAATCCTCATTAATCTTGCGATAAATTCCAACGTCAGTTTTAAAAGAAAAATTCATTCATTGTCTCCTTGAATAACAATTCGTCTTCTCAATTGCCCGCAAGCAGCAGAAATATCAGTTCCAAGTTCGCGCCTAACTGTAACAGCTATTCCTCTTTTTTCAAGTGTTTTAACAAATTCACTTTGTTTAACATCAGTAGTTCTTGAAAACTCGGATTCCGAAACAGCATTTATTGGAATGATATTAATCAAACAATTAAGACTTTTTACTAATTTAAAAAGGGCTAAAGCATCATTGATAGAATCGTTGAAATCCTTTATCAAAGCATACTCAAAAGTAATTCGTCTATTTGTTTTCTCAATATATATCTTACACCCGGCAACCAATTTGTCAATAGGGACAGCATTATTGATAGGCATGATTTTACTTCTCTCATCGTTATTTGGAGTATGTAAAGAAACAGATAGATTTATAGGAATTCCTGTATCAGCAAGTGAAATTATTTTATCTACTAATCCGCTTGTCGATACAGTAATGTGTCGATATCCAAGATTCAGATTATTTTCATCATGAATAAGTTTTAAAAAACCAATGAAATTTTCATAGTTGTCAAACGGTTCCCCAATTCCCATTACCACAACATTAGAAATTCTTTCTCCTATGTCAGCTTGCATTAAAATTACCTGAGCAACCATTTCACCACAAGAAAGATTTCTTACTAAACCCATGTCTGAAGATGCGCAGAATTTGCATCCCATTCTACATCCTACTTGTGAAGAAATACATGCTGAATATCCATGTTTATACTTCATCAGAACGCTTTCAATAAGGTTTTTATCTCCAAGCTCCAATAAATATTTCGTGGTTCCATCAATATCTGATTTCATTTTCGAGTGAATTTTCGGCATTCCAATTTCATATAGGTCTTCTAGCTCTTCTTTTAATTTCTTCGATAAGTTTTTCATTTCATCGAATGAATCAACACCCTTTAGAATCCATTCATTTACCTGTATTGCACGAAAAGACTGAATCCCATCATCAGCAAAAATCTTTTTCATTTCATCCAACCGATAATTCAGAAGTATTTTCTTCATTTGATTCTCCTTATTTTAGAAATGAAAAAACCATCACAATTATCCACATGAGGGAAATATGTTCGATATTTGAAATCAAAACAAAATTCGAATTCTGCATTATCCTCTACAAACTTATTAATTATTTCTTCGTTTTCAGAAGAATCAATGGAACAAGTTGAATATACTAGTTCTCCACCAATCTTTAAGTATTTTGAGCAATTTTCCAACAATTCTAGTTGAATACTATTTAGCGCCTCAAAATCTTCAATCTTCCTTTCCCACCGTATTTCCGGTTTTCTACCCATAATTCCAAGCCCTGTGCACGGAACATCTAATAGAACTTTATCAAACCTTTTGTCGAATTCCGGAAAATATTTTTTTGAGTCAATGTGCATAGTATTAATGATTGTTATTCCAAGTCTCAGAGCATTTTGATTCACAATTTTTAATTTGTTCTCATATAAGTCGCACGCAACTATTTCACCTTCATTAGACATTAATTCAGCTATATGTGTAGTCTTCCCCCCTGGAGCACAGCAGGCGTCTAATACCACTTCTCCTCTTTTAGGCGACAATATTTCTGAAGTAAGTGTTGCTGCAGTATCTTGAATATAAAATAAACCATCTAAAAATTCTTGAGTTTCTATAATTCCTTGTGGATTCTCAACAATCAAAGAATATTCTGAAAGTTTTGACTTACTCAAATGAAATCCTTTGCTCTCAAGCGGTTCAATCAACCCTTCTATAGAAGTTTTTAATTTATTTACTCGAATACAAAAGTTTGCATTAGTATTCATTTTCGAAAATAATTTTTCAATAAAATTCTCATGATGAGTTTTGCTCAATCTTTCAATAATCCATTCTGGCATTGAATATTTTACTGACAAAAAACGAATATGCGAATGAAAATATTTTTTAGAATAAGAAGGCAATGACAGTTTTTCTTTACTCATATTTCTTAGTATTGCATTTATAAACCCAGTCTGTCTGGGCGCAAGTTTTTTTGCTAAATTTACTGCCTCATTACAAATTGAATATCCCGGAACCTTATTCATATAAACTAATTGATAAACTGATATTCTCAAAATGATAAGGACATATGGATCTAATTTCCTAACGGGAACACTTGAGAAGCGCGAAATGTAATAATCAAGCGTAATTTTCCTTTCAAGAACCCCATATACTAACTCAACAAGCATTCCTCGATCTTTCGAACTAATTTCTTCCCGATAAAATTCGTTAGAAAGCGAAAAATTAGAATACTTACCCTCAAATTCAATTTTGTAAAGTAATGTTACGGCTAAAAATCTTGAACCTTCTATCATGAATCCTCCGAATAATCATTAGAAATTGAAAATGCATCTCCAATAGAAACATGACTTCCATTTGCAAAACTTTTTGCACTCATTACTTTACCAGATTCAGGTTGCACCTCCGAAATAATTATCGACCCACTTCCACATGCAATAGTTATACCTATATTCGATATATTAATTATCTCACCCGGAACCCTTTTCAAATCATTTTCAAATATATCATTGACTTGCGAACTCAAAATTTTCAATCTCTTCCCTTCAAACCATGTATAAGCGCAAGGCCAAGGATTTATGCCCCTAATCAAATTATGAAGATCTTCTGCAGACTTCACCCACTTGATTATCCCATCTTCTCTAGACAGCATCGGTGCATAGGTTGCTGAAATTCCATCCTGAGCAACGGGAGTTATTTCACCTCTTGAAAGTAAATCTAAAGTGTTTATCAATACGTTTGGCGCAAGCTTCATAAGTTGGTCTTGAAGTTCACCATAAGTAACGTTTAAATCAATCTGAATTTTCTCAGAATAAAGTATTGGTCCTGTGTCCATCCCAATTTCAGTAAGCATAGTAGTAATTCCTGTGAATTTTTCTCCCCTAATAATTGACCACTGTATTGGCGCTGCTCCACGATATTTTGGAAGCAATGAAGCGTGTACATTTATACAACCATTTTTCGGAATATTCAGAATCTCATTTGGAAGCATTTTACCATACGCACACGTAACAAATAAATCCGGATTAAGTTTTTCAATTAGACTTTTGAATTCTAATGACTTCAAACTTTCCGGTTGAAGTACGGTAATATTGTGGCTTTCTGCCAACATCTTTACAGGTGTAGGCACTGTAAGCATTTTTCGCCCCTGTGGCTTGTCTGGCTGAGAAACAACAGCTATTATTTGATGTTTTGATTTTATAAGTATATCTAAACAAGGAACTGCAAATTGCGGTGTGCCCATAAAGACAATTCGCATTTATTTATCCTCCATTTGATCTATTTCTTCTTGAGTAAATATTTCAGATGCGATATCAATAAACAATCGACCATCCAAATGGTCAATCTCATGACAGAAGGCTCTTGCCAAAAGTCCATCTCCTAACAATTCAATTCTCTTGCCCTTTCTGTCTAATGCCTTAATTCTAACACAAGCAGGTCTTTGTACTATCCCAAATTCACCGGGAACACTTAAGCATCCTTCTGTAGCTTCCTGATTTCCCTCGCTATTGATTATAACTGGGTTGATTAACTCAATAGGGCCGTCCCCATTATCGATTACTACAATTCGTTTTAAAATCCCAATTTGAGGCGCTGCAATACCGATGCCGTTTTCCTTATATAAGGTTTCAGTCATATCATCTAAGATTTCATTTATACGATCATTAATTTCAATTACTTCGCGAGATCTCTTTCTTAATAATGGATCACCATTTTTTACTATACGCCTTATTGCCATAAAACCCTCCCCAAACTATAAATATTATACCATGTTAAAAGGATTTATATCTACAGACAAATCAATTTCAGAATGTTTTTTGTTATAAAACCAATCAGAAATATTTGTTAAGACTTTAATTAGTGATTCAATATTTTCATATTTTAAAATTATTCTAATCCGATTTCTACCACGAAGTTTTGCAGAAGGCGAAGGATTTGGGCCAATAACATCAAAGTCTATATAACTATATTCCATAACGAACTTCTTTACTTCGTTCGAAACTTCCTGAGCGACTTTTAATGTTTCATTGAAATTAATGCCATGAACAATTATGCAACCAATATTACAAAATGGCGGATATCTTAATGCTTTTCTAACCAAAATTTCAGAATTGTAAAACTCTAAATAATCCTGCTTTGATGAGGATAAAATAACTGAATGATCCGGATTGTAAGTTTGAATAATAACCTTCCCCTTGAAGTCCCCTCTACCAGCACGACCTGAGGCCTGGGTTATTTGTTGAAATGTTCTTTCCGTCGCCCTATAATCAGGTGAATACAAAGAACTATCTGCGGCAAGAATGCCTACAAGAGTAACTTTTTCAAAGTCATGGCCTTTAATTATCATTTGCGTCCCGACCATTACATTAATATTTTCAGATTCAAATTTCTCTAAAATTTTCTCGTGATCACCTCTGCCGGTAGTCGTGTCCATGTCCATTCTTATTGTTGTGAGTTTGCTGTTTATCTTCTTTAGCTCTTCCTCGATTTTTTGAGTTCCGCTTCCGAAGAATCTTATTTTACTACTGCTACAATCAGGACAACTAACAGGGTTCTTTTCAATTCTACCACAATAATGACATATCATATTGTTTGTCGGCTTATGATAAGTCATGGATACACTGCAATCTTTACATTTCACGACAAATCCGCAATCTCTACATATTACAAAGGATGAAAAACCTCTTCGATTAAGAAAAAGCATTGTCTGCATTTTGCTTTCCATATTGCTAATAATTTGATCTTGCAAATAGAAACTAAAAACAGAAGTATTTCCATTTTCTAATTCCTTCCGCATATCAATTATTTTTGTAAAAGGTAACCCGTTTTTACTAGTGCGTGTTTTCATAACCAACAATTCATATTCTGAATTCATTGCCTTATAATATGTTTCTAAAGAAGGCGTAGCTGAGCCAAGAACCAAACAAGCACTCTCCATGCTGCAAATAAAATCTGCAACTTCAATAGCATTATATTTCGGATTTGTTTCTGATCTATAAGTTGACTCGTGCTCCTCATCGATAATTATAATACCTAGATTTTTGACCGGAGCAAAAACTGCTGATCTTGCCCCTATAACTATTCTACTTTCACCATTAGAAATTTTTCTCCAACTCGCTCGTTTTTGTGAAGGAGACATTCTGCTGTGTAAAACAGATATTTCACCAGGAAACCTAGCTTCAAACCTACCAATCATTAATGGCGTTAGTGATATTTCAGGAACTAAAACAACCGCACTTTTCCCTGATCTAATTATCTCATCGATTACTTGTAGGTAAACTTCTGTTTTACCGCTTCCTGTTACTCCGTGAATTAAATACTTATCATTCCGCCCGTTTCTAGCAGATAGTTTGATTTTGTTAATAATTTCTTTTTGTTCTGAAGTAGGTTCGAAAGCAATTTTTGCTTGATCACCTAATCCTTTTTGATTTATGCTCTCACTAATACCCTTTATCGTCCTTACGGAAACGTATCCATTTTTCATCAAAGTATTAACAACAGAAGCACTCACACTTGCCTGAGATAAAAGTTGAGAAACTGGAATCTCAACAAAATCTATAAGCAACTCCAATACTTTAACTTGTTGAATTCGATTTACTTTTAAATCGCTAATATCTTTCTGAACTATCTCAACTGGTAGGCATAAAGAAGCCATTCTTATTGTCTTAGAGTTTTCAGTCGAATAAGAAGGTGAAAGGCATTTTATTGCATCAAAATAAGTACAAATATATCGTTCTCTCATCCAACTAACAAGAGAAAGTTGATTCTCAGTTAAAGCAGTAGAATCTGTTATTTCAGCAATTTCCTTTATCTTATATTTCGAAATTGATTCATTTAAATCAAAAGCAATAACAAGCCCAATAACAAGCTTGTTCTTATAACCAAAGGGCACTTTCACAAGTGCCCCGATTTGAATACTATTAGCCATGATTTGAGGAATTGAATATGTGTAAAGTTTGTCAAATCCTCTTGTTGCATTTGATAATGCTATACTTGCTTGCATAAATTATGCGATATATGATTTTACATAATCCGGAAGTTCAACAGAATTTCCAGACATACTTATATAAAAATCAATTCCATACTTTTCTGCAAGTTTCTCAATAACGTTAAATAGGATGTGATAATTGCTTGAATCAGATTTTGTAATATAGTTAAGTCCATCTACAAATATTGCTCCAATATCGTAATTTTCAGAAACAATCCCAGATATAAAGCCTGCGAAAAAACTACAGTTGTCTATTTCAAATTCCGAAGTATTAATATACCGGATTTGATGTTTTAAATCATACATTCTTTCGGAATTGTGATCAATAAATACTACATCACCATCGCACCCATCAATAAGGTCATTTACAGTCTGAACTAGTGCCTTCGTCTTGCCAGTTCCTTTTTCGCCATACCATACTTTAATCATCGCAAAACACCCCTTAAATTAGATTTGCTATATTCAATTTTATGAGTTAAGTATATATGAATAAGTCGAATGATTCAAGTGTTTTCAATTTCAATTAAAGCTAATTTCGACACGGAAATCTCGTAAGCAATCTTAGTAGAAATTTCTCCGTTTTCAAGATGTTTCTGATATGTTCTACTCTGGATTCGACCCCACACCTTAATGTTGTCTCCGACCTTTAAAGATTGAGTATATCTAGCGTTTCTTCCCCATGAAATACAAGGCAAATAGTCAGATTTATTGTAGGATCTGTTAACAGCGAGTAGTATATCAGAAATCTCGCGACCAGAAGGAGTAGTTCTAAATACAGGCTTTTTACATATGAATCCATTAAGTTCAATTTGGTTTGGATTTCGATTGTCTTCGGTTTCTCCAAGTATTTCTACTTCACGTGCAAAAACAGAAAGTAAAAGTTTATGATCTGAACTATCCTTACTATTATAGGACCTAAATTGCCCCTCGATTTTGAGTTGAATTCCTAGTTCGATTTTTGATGGATCCAAAAGCCTATCAGATATTAATATTGGAATATTATCAAAAGTATCACTTAACCTCAAAACTGACAGATTAAATGTATAAAACCCTTCCCCAAATACCTCATGACTGAAAATAGGAGAGTCATTTACTTTTCCAATTAAGGTAACCGTATTGTTGTCCGCGACGTTTGCTAACATTCTACTTCCTCCAGCTTTTGTATATTATTTGGAAATTCTCTATAGTATTTTAATTAAGAATACATTAATAACAAAAAAAATGCAAATCATATAAAAATCACGACTTAAAATATTCAACTCCTGCTTCAAAGATCTTCTGATCCTTTTCACCGTAAATATTTATTGCTATGTCTTTTCCGATTCGCTCTGAGTGCCCCATTTTACCAAGTATCCTCCCATCAGGACTTGTTATCCCCTCCACAGCGTATGTTGAACCATTCGGATTGAATTCGGTTGAATTCGATGGTGAACCAGACAAATCCGTATATTGGAACGTAATCTGCCCCTGCCTTTGAAGTCTTTTAAGTGTTTCTCCGTCTGCGACAAAACGTCCTTCGCCGTGCGAAACAGGAATTGTGTGCATATCCCCTAGGTCGCATTTTGCCAACCATGGCGACAACACAGAAGAAACTCGTGTAGTGACATAACACGAAACATGTCGTCCAATATTATTATATGTAAGAGTCGGGCAACTTTCATCTATGTTTCTTATCTCGCCAAAAGGTAAAAGCCCGAGCTTAATAAGTGCTTGGAAGCCGTTACATACCCCAAGAATAAGGCCATCTCTCTCATTCAAAAGTTTCATTACAGCTTCAGCGACTTTTGGATTTCTAAACGCAGTTGCAATAAATTTCCCCGAACCCTCTGGTTCGTCTCCGGCTGAAAATCCTCCTGGAAACATTATTATTTGAGAATTATTTATTATTTCAACCATTTTTTCAACTGACTCTTCTACTTGGTGACCCGTCAAATTTCTAACTACAAGTATTTCCGGCACGCCACCAGCAATCGCAAAACGCCTTGCTGAGTCTGTCTCGCAATTTGTCCCTGGAAAGGCCGGAATAAAGATTCTAGGTTTTGCAAATTTTATATCAGGTCGGCTCATATTTCGAGTCGAATACGAAATCTTCTCAGGTTTCAGTTCTGGCTCAAATGACTTTGTCGGGAATGTTTTTTCGAGAGGATTCCTCCAAACAGAAATACATTCATCTAACGAAATTATAGTGTCACCAATTTTAATTATTTTCTCAAAAACAGTTTTGCCAATCAAAATCGCGCCTTCTGGGATTTCTTCTGAATCAGTTTCAATTAAAATCGATCCATAAAGCTCTTTAAACAGTAATTCATTTGCGATACTTTCTAACTCGAAACCAAGCATATTCCCTGCGGCCATTTCAGTAAGCAGCGCCGATAATCCCCCAACCTTGATGCTTCCAGCAGAAAGTGGGCTTGTTTTTTCAAACTTTTCATATGTCGAAATCAATGAATCAATATCTGGCAAGCCAAGCTCATTTAATTCAGTTTTCAAAAGCACTAACTTTGAACCCGCTTTTTTAAAATGATTAGTAATTACATTAGAAGCTTTACCGGGTGCAATCGCAAACGAAACTAACGTCGGAGGCACATCCAAATCCATAAAAGTGCCAGACATGCTGTCCTTACCACCAATCGCAGCTATCCCAAGTTTTTCTTGAATCCACATCGCACCAAGCAAGGCTGCTGCCGGTTTCCCCCATTTTTCAGAGTTTTTCGACAGTTTTTCAAAATACTCTTGCAAGGTCAAACGCACTTTTCTAAAGTCCGCGCCCATAACCACAAGTCGAGTTACTGATTCTACCACAGCAAATACTGCCCCATGAAAAGGGCTCCATCTAGAAATTTTGTTATTAAAGCCGTGAGCCATAAAAGTAACCGTGTCCGTAACTCCCGTTAACACCGGCAACTTAGCTACCATACCCTCTGTTGGCGTGAGCTGATTTTTGCCGCCAAAAGGCATTAACACTGAACCTGCACCAATCGAGCCATCAAATCTTTCTCCTAAACCTTTTTGAGAACAGGAATTCAAATTTGAAACTGTGTCAAACCAACGAGACTTAATGTCTGCCGTTCCTTTATAAACTGGAATCGCTTTTGGTGCCGATATTTTGACGTCAATTTTCTGAGCAACCCCATTTGTATTAATGAAATCTCTGCAAAGGTCTACTATCTTTTCGCCTCTCCAAGTCATTCTTAGTCTGTTGTCGTCAGTTACGGTAGCAACTACAGTAGCCTCTAAATTTTCAAGTTCTGTCTCAAAAATAAAATCTTTAACATCTGCTTCATTTAAAACCACAGCCATTCTCTCTTGTGATTCAGAAATAGCTAATTCAGTGCCATCAAGTCCTTCATACTTTTTAGGTACTAAATCAAGATTTATATCAAGCCCATCAGCAAGTTCGCCAATAGCAACAGATATACCTCCTGCTCCAAAATCGTTGCATCTTTTTATCATTTTACTAACCTTAGGATTGCGAAATAGTCTTTGGATTTTTCGTTCAGTTGGCGGATTACCTTTTTGAACTTCCGCACCACAACTAGCAAGTGATGCCTCGTCGTGTTCTTTAGATGAACCCGTTGCTCCACCGCAGCCGTCTCTGCCTGTCCTGCCACCAAGAAGCACAATGATATCACCGGCTACAGGACGCTCTCTGCGAACATTTTCTTTAGGCGCAGCGCCAACGACGGCACCAATTTCCATGCGTTTTGCAACATAACCTTCGTCGTATATCTCTGCAACTTTACCAGTGGACAAACCAATCTGATTGCCATAAGAACTGTAACCAGAAGCGGAAACCGCGGAAATTTTTCTTTGAGGAAGTTTCCCGGGTAATGTCTCTGAAAGTTTCGCGCGCGGGTCCCCACTTCCAGTTACACGCATTGCCTGATAGACGTATACTCTTCCAGAAAGCGGATCTCGTATAGCACCCCCCAAACAAGTAGCGGCGCCGCCGAAAGGTTCGATTTCTGTCGGGTGATTGTGTGTTTCGTTTTTGAACATTACTAGCCAATCTTCTTTTCCCCCATCAATTTCTGCTTCAACAACTATCGAACACGCATTAATCTCTTCAGACTCATCTAGGTCAGGGAGTCTGCCTTGGTCACGTAAATGTTTCATGGCAATGGTAGCCATATCCATAAGGCAAACAGGTTTCTTAGAAATTCTTTCACCATACACATCTTTGCGTGCATTTAAATACATCTCATATGCCTCAGAAATTGGCTTTGTCAAAGGCGATTCTTCTATTTCAACATTTGTAATATTAGTCAAGAAAGTAGTGTGTCGGCAGTGATCTGACCAGTACGTGTCGAGCATGCGAATTTCTGTGATTGTAGGGTCTCTTTTTTCGTCGTTCTTGAAGTATTCTTGAGTAAAAACAAGGTCATCAAGGGACATTGCCAACCCTTTTTCAGTCAAAAAATCATTTAGATTTTCTGACGAATACGAAATGAACCCTATTAATATTTCTACATTTTGAGGAATTTCAAGCTCCATTTCTAGAGTGTTTGGCTTGTCTAGCGAAACCTCCCCAGAATCAATGGGATTTATTAAATAAGATTTTATTGATAAGAAGTCTGAAGCGGATATTTGCCCTCTAATAACGATCATTTTTGCTGCTCTTACTATAGGTCTTTCGCCTTCCGTCAACATTTGTATACACTGAGTAGCTGAATCAGCCCTCTGATCATACTGTCCAGGGAGCAACTCGACAGCAAAGGCTCTCTCATCGTTGCAAAGTTCAAGTGTTTCGTCGAAGACGTCATCAACATTAGGTTCTGAAAAAATAGTGGTTCTCGCAAGAGAAAAATCAATATCAGCAATTCCCTCAACATCATACCGATTTATGATTCGTAAACTTTCAAGATTCTGTATGTTTAAATTGATCTTTATGTCGGATAGTAGCGCCTTTGCTTCTATGTCGAAACCTTGCTTTTTTTCGACAAATATTCTCTTTACAGTTGATTCGCACGACATATAGTCTCACATTCCCTTCAAAATTTATGCTCTTTAAAATATACCATAAATGAATGGCTAGGACAAATTTATATTGACAACTTTTTTTAAATATAATAGATTAATTCCTAAGATATTCTTATTAGTCGGAGGTTTTTATGAATTCTATATATTTGGACTATGTTCACGAGAAATTTGACACAAATGGAGCCCTTACTGAGTTTAAACTTTCGGCCCCGGAAACCTTTAATTTTGCTTACGACGTAGTCGATAGGCTTGCTTTAGAAACGCCAGATGCTATTGCCTTAGTTTGGTGTGATGAAATCGGAAACGAGAAGACATTTACTTTTGAAGATATTAAACGCGAAAGCGACAAGGCGGCATCATTCTTCCTTGAAATCGGAATTAGAAGGGGCGATTTTGTATTAATGATCTTAAAACGTCATTATCAATTTTGGTTTTCAATAGTTGGACTACATAAAATTGGAGCAGTTGGCATCCCTGCAACAAATCAACTTTTGGTAAAAGACTTAATTTATCGCATGAATTCAGCAAATGTTAAGGCGGTTATTTGCACTTCAGATGGCGAAATTTCTGATTTTGTTGATTTGGCTCAAGAATCCTGCCCCTCACTTGAAATAAAAATCATTGTGAAACAAGAAAAATCTGGGTGGCGATCCTTTGAGGAAGGATGTAACGAAGCCAAACATTTCACTAAGCCTGAATATTCTGAGCTGCCCTGCGGAACCGACGCAATGCTTTTGTATTTTTCCTCAGGAACTACAGGTATGCCAAAAATGGTTCTTTTAGACTTCTATTACCCATTGGGCCACATTCCAACTGCTGCATATTGGCATAACGTCAAGCCAGGAAAGCTTCATTTCACAGTATCTGAGACTGGATGGGCAAAATCTGTTTGGGGTAAAATCTACGGGCAATGGCTTATGCAAGCGCCTGTTTTTGTATTTGATTTTGAGCGTTTTAATGCCTGTGAATTGCTAACAAAAATTCAAAAATATAAAATTGCAACTTTTTGCGCACCGCCAACGATTTATAGATTTTTAATAAAAGAAGATTTATCTAAATTCGATTTATCATCACTTGAGCATGTTACTACTGCTGGAGAAGCACTTAATGCTGAGGTCTATCAACAGTTTTTAAAGAACACCGGTTTAAAACTTATGGAGGGTTTTGGGCAAACAGAAACTACTCTCGCATTAGCAACCTTCAGGTGGATGGATACAAAACCAGGTTCAATGGGTGTTCCTTCACCATTATTCGACATTATTCTAGTAAATGAAAAAAACGCACCTGTCAAAGATGGAGAAGTTGGACAAATCTCAATTCGAACAAAGAACGGTATTCCTTTCGGGATGTTTCATGGCTATTTTAAAGATCCTGAAATGACTGCAAATGCTTGGTATGACGATATTTATCATACTGGAGACATGGCAACTAGAGACGATGACGGTTTTTACTGGTATGTTGGCCGCGCTGACGACATTATTAAAAGCTCAGGATATAGAATCGGACCGTTCGAAGTCGAAAGTGTCATTATGGAACACCCTTCAGTTCTCGAATGTGCGATAACAGGAACGCCTGACCCATTAAGAGGCCAGGCGGTTAAAGCAACTATTGTTTTAGCAAAAGGTTATTTGCCATCAAAAGAACTAATGCATGAAATTCAAGAACATGTTAAAACTCAAACAGCTCCATATAAGTACCCAAGAGTAATTGAATTTGTGAATGAGCTTCCAAAAACAATTAGTGGAAAAATTCGCAGAACTGAAATTCGAGAAAGAGATAATTAGAGTCCTTGTAGTAATTTTGTACTTCTTTCGATGAACTTTTTCATTGCTTCAGGATCTAAGGCCCTTGTTTGCAAAACAGCTAGATCATAAATATATTCCGCCAGCATTTTTGTCTTATCGGTGTCTTTGTCAGCTTTTTTAATAGCTACAAGTGATTTCACTAATGGATTATTTGAATTTAATACTAAAGTTTCTGAATTCGGAAACAAATGTCCCATGTCCATGCCTCCAAAGTTTTTACTCATTTCAGAATACCTTCTCGATTCCTCAGACTGTTGGAGTAATGCAGGAATGTCCTTTGATTTCAGTGGTTTTACTTCAACAAGTTCTAGCCCCAATAACTCTTTAACCAATTCGATTAACTTATTAGCCTTCGTTTCATCCATGCATTTGCCGTCATGTTTTAAAGCCTCAGAAATATCGGCATCAATGCCCTTAAAGGACAGCCCCTTTTCTTTTGTTTCAATGAAACTAATAAAGTGGGAATCAATAAGTGTATCTAAAACAACTGCCTCAAGATTATGCTCCTTAAATGTCGAAACATACTGAGCTTGATTCTTCAAATTGTTCACATAATATATTGTTCTTTTTTCTTCGCCTTCAGGAATGACTTCCTTAAGAGTCAGGTATTTTTCATCAATGGTTTTTAATAGGACAATATCTTTTACGCCCTCAAAAAACTTTTCGTCTCTCAAACAACCATATTTTACAAACGGACTAATATCATCCCAGTACTTGCAGTAAGTTTCAAAGTCAGTATCTTTTAGCGAGTTCAGTTTATCTGAAACCTTCTTAGTAATATGAGAAGCAAGTTTTTTGATTGTGCCATCATTTTGCAAGAAACTTCTTGAAACATTAAGCGGCAAATCAGGACAGTCTAGACAGCCTTTTAAGAGCATAAGGAACTCAGGAATTACTTCTTTCAGGTTGTCCGCGACAAAAACCTGATTATAATATAGTTTTATCTTGCCTTCAATGCTTTCAAACTCATGTTTTAATTTGGGGAAGTATAATACTCCCTGTAAATTGAACGGATAATCTAAATTCAAATGAATCCAGAACAAAGGATCGTTATAGTCATTAAAAGTCTTTTTATAGAAAGATTTATACTCCTCGTCAGTACATTCTCTTGGGTTCTTTATCCAAATTGGATTGATGTCATTTATCAAATCGAACTTTGGCACTTCCTCTTCCTCACTGGTCTCGCCAACTTCTTCAATGTAAATTTCAATCGGTAAAAACTCAAAGTACTTAGTAAGCGTTTGTTTGAGAGTGAATTTGTCCAAAAACTCTACACTATCTTCTGCAAGATAAAGCGTGACTGTTGTTCCGCGCGCGGAACGTGAAGAATCAGATAAATCATAGTCCATCCCGTCATTACTTTCCCAATGAACAGGAGAAGCTTTTTTCTGCCAAGAAAGTGTATCAATTGTTACTTTTTCAGATACCATAAAAGAAGAATAAAAACCAAGACCAAAATGCCCGATAATCTGTGCATCATCAGTCTTATCCATGTATTTTTCTAGAAAATCTTTTGCTCCAGAAAAAGCTATTTGGTTAATGTATTTTTTCACTTCTTCAGTAGTCATACCAAGACCGTTATCTTCAACAGAAATGGTTTTATTTTCTTTATCAATGACTACATTGATAATAAATTTTTCATCATCTTCAATTTTGGCGTCTCCCATATTTTGAAGCTTTTTGTACTTATTTATAGCATCACTTGAATTTGATACAAGTTCTCTTATGAAAATATCTTTTTCAGAATATAGCCATTTTTTAATAATCGGAAAAATGTTCTCCGCATTGATTGAAATATTTCCTTGTTCATTCATAATATGTATTCATCCTTTATTAATCTTAATTATCCCTTAACTGAACCAAGAACAATACCTTTCGCAAAATATTTTTGCAAAAATGGATATACGCAAAGTATTGGTACCGCTCCTATAAAAATTTGAGCCGCTATCATGTTTTGCTGAGATATTGCTTGTGCACCAGCCTCATTGGGATCACCCGGTGGCAACTGAGCATCTTTTCTTATAATAATTGACTGCAAATATGTTGCTAAAGGCCATTTTTCTGGTGAATTAATGTAAATAATTGCACTAAACCACTCGTTCCAGTTTCCAACTACCGTAAACAGTGTAATAGTTGCTAACGAAGGAAGCGAAAGCGGCAAGTATATTTTAAATAATATTGTCCAGTGACCTGCCCCATCCATAAATGCCGCCTCGTCCAGTTCCTTAGGTAACTGTCTGAAGAAGTTAAGAAGCAATATTATCGAAAAAACGTGAACGGAACCAGGCAAAATTAGTGCTCCTAAAGAATCAAAAAATCCAGTTTTAAAAACAATAAAGAAAGTAGGTATTAATCCGCCTGAAAAAAGTGACGAGAAAAAGAAGAACCAAACATAGATTAATCTCATTGGGAATTTTTTAGGATCTTGTGAAAGTGGATATGCACACATAACAACAAGTAGCATTGAAATAGTCGTACCTACTACAACTCTAATTACACCAACCACAAACGCTGTCCAAAACGCACTATTTGTGAGCATGAACTTATATGCAGCAATATTAAATTGAAAAGGGAAAAAAACCGCATTATTATTTTTGTCTACCCCATAGTCCACAGGCCAAAAGAATACCTTTCCAGCTTTGATTGCAACGTCATGACTAAAAGATGTAGCCAATACCTGTAAAAGTGGCAACAAGCAAAGTGCTGCAAGAATAATTAAAAACAGCATGTTGAATACTGAAAAAACACGATACGCTTTCGACTCTTTAATAATATTATTTTTTTGAATCTTATCAAAACTTTTTTTTACTTTTTCTACTTTAGTCTTTTTATTTTCATTATTCATATCAATTCTCCTTAAAATATTTCATACTTTGCAAACTTATAAGCTAAAGTATATGAAACCGTAATTAGAACTAAAGAAATTACTGATTTCAAAAGTCCAACCGCAGCACCAATGGCCCACTGAGATCTTTCAAAAGAAATACGATAAACAAAAGTATCAATAATATCTCCAGTTTGATATGTAGGAATACTATATAAGTTAAATATCTGATCAAAACCAGCATTAAGAATACCTTGGAGCGAAAGAACTAGCAACAAAACAATAATTGGTTTCATTCCTGGTAAAGTAATATGCCACATTTGTCTTAATTTAGTTGCTCCATCCATAACCGCTGCCTCATAAAGAGTTGGGTCAACACCTGAAATAGCGGCAAGATAAATTATCGTTGACCATCCTATTTCTTTCCAAATATTCGTTATTATAATAATTGGTTGAAATATTACAGGATCTTGAAGAAAATTAATTCGTTTATATATTTCCAATGAAGCTCCTGTATCGTTTATGTTAACTTGCGGGAAAACATAATGGAAACTTGCAAAAAGATTGTTAATTATTCCTTCGCGTCCAAGCAATTGAATTACAATACCCGCTAAAATAACCCAAGAAATAAAATGAGGTAAGTATAATACTGTTTGAATTCCACCTTTAATTGCTTGCTTTCTAACTTCATTAAGCATTAACGACAAAATAATTGGCGAAAAGAACATTGTAATTATTTTTGTCACGGCAATAACTATTGTATTTATTGTCGCGTGAACAGCTTCGGAATTCCGAAAAACCTCAATGAAATTACCAAAAACATTTTTGTGGTTTGCAAATTGAGCGATTGGTGAATCAAAGAACACCGATAACAAAGTTCCTCGAGTATTTACTGGATCAAACTTCTGGAAAGCAATAATGACTCCAATCATTGTAGAATAATTGAAGACCAATACTAAAAAGATACCTGGTATTAACATAAGATGCAACGGCAAAGTTGCTTGTCGCATAACATTCTTCTTTTTAATAGGTTTTGCTTTTGTCTCTAAGACTTTCGTATTCAATACAATTCCCCCAACCTTTAATTTTTTATTCTAGGACATTATAACTTGTATGTTGTAAAATGTCCACAATAAAATCGAGATTAATTATAAGAAATACACAATTTTTTAGAATGGTTTTTGTTCAAATCATATTGAATTAACTAAACTTTTACATAAAAACTCGTTTACTATGACACGCATGCTATGTATAATGAACTTGTAAGAATTCTTTTTTCTAAAAGAATAATAACAATTAAAAAGGAGTGTTAGTTATGTTAAAGTTTGTAAGAGTTATGAGTATTGTATTGGCATTGGTTTTTCTATCGAGTGGAACGGTTTTCGGAGTGGCATTAAGTTACAAGATGCCTGCACTTAAGGTGGTAAAGACTACAGTTGCTATGAAGATGGATGCTAAGACATTAGAAAAAGCTTGGGCAAAAGCACCAAACGTTGCATCTACTATGAATCATTGGGAAGTAACTGCATCTAAGAAATGGCAAACGACTAAACCAGCTGGGGCTGCTAGTGTTTCTACATTAAAGTACCTTTGGGATTCAAAAAACATTTATGTTTACATTGTAGTTAAAGACTTACAGAATTACACTGGTAGTGTTGGTCCTACCGATTGTGATGCAGTTGAATATCATATCGATGCAAAAAATTGCGACAGATCAAGTTACAACGGCAAGTGTGACGCACAATATAGACTTTCTAGACCTTACAAGAGAGCAAACGGAAAGATCTATACTGACATTTCAGGTTGGGGCGCATACAATCAAGCAGCATTCAAAGTTAACTCAAAATGCGTTGGAACAGCTACTAGTTATACTCAAGAAGTAAAAATAGTACTTGCTCATCATGGTGTTGCAACTACTTCTAAAGGCAAAAAAATCGGATTTGATATTCAAGTCAATGATGCTAGCCCTAGTACTGTAGGCAGAAAATTCCAGATAGTATGGAACTCTATGGATAACGCTTGGATCAATCCATCAACTATGGGAACTTTGATAATGAACTAATTCCTTTCGAGATTTAGAACTAAAGATAAAGGAGCCCGATATGGGCTCCTTTTTATTGTTGCTTTTTAAAAAATTACTTGAACTTACGTTTCCTAGCTGCTTCAGACTTAAGTTTTCTTTTTACACTTGGCTTCTCATAATGTTCACGTTTTCTAACCTCGGCAAGGACTCCTGACTTTGCGCACTGTCTTTTGAATCTCTTAAGTGCATTGTCAAGCGATTCATTTTCCTTTATGCGTATTTCCGACATGGTATTCCCTCCTTCCGAGTAGTAAATTATTTAAGTATAACCTTCAATTACAAATCGAATTATACTTTAAATTTCATAAATTTGTCAAGCGTTATACTAACAGTTTACTTAACTTGGTCCCTGAAATCAAATGAAAATGCAAATGTGGTACGGTCTGACCTCCGTTTACTCCCGAATTAATAATTAACCTGTATCCCGAATCAGAAATCCCCTTATCCTTTGCCACTTGAGCAACAGCATCAAAAAGTTTAATCAATAGATTTTTCTCGCTACCAATCAGATCGTTTATATTGGCATAATGTTTCTTTGTCATAATTAGAATATGAATGGGAGCAACAGGCGAAATATCGTTAATAGCAACAACATCATCTGATTCAAAAACAAGTTCACAAGGTATTTCTTTAGCAGCAATTTTGCAGAAAATACAGTCTATCATATAATTATTTCTCCCTACTCATGATTTGCCCAGTAATAGCATCCTCTGCAACTTTCAATGAACCTTCAATTTTTGAAACAGTTTTCCCTCCAGCTTGAGCCATATCAGGTCTACCGCCCCCACCACCATCGCATGCGATAGCAGCAGCTTTTATAACATTTCCACAGTGAACGCCTTTAGATACAGCGCTTTGAGTTGCCATAGAAACCAGAACTACCTTTTCATCGTTGTTTCCTATTAAGAAAATAACAGAATCAATCAATTTGTTTTTAAACCGTTCAGCAATATTTCTTAAATCGTCAGTATTCTGCCCATCAATTCTCTTAACAATAATTGTTATTCCGTTTACTATCTGAGCAGAATTTAATGTCTCGTCAATGTTTGACAACGCAATCGTGGTTTTAAGTTGAGAAAGCTGTTTTTCAAGATTCTTAATTAGGATAATGTTGTTTTCAGTTTTCTTAACAACATCAGACGAAGTTGTTTTTAGTAAGTTTTCAACCTTCTTCAATAAGCCTTCCTTCTCACCCATGTAATTGATAGCATTCAATCCCGTTAAAGCCTCAATTCTCCTAACTCCTGCAGCAACACCAGTTTCAGATACGATTTTAATTAATCCTGCGGTAGAGGTGTTCTTTAAATGAGTGCCACCACAAAGTTCTTTGCTATATTCTCCTACGGAAACGACTCTAACCGTATCTCCGTATTTTTCACCAAACAAAGCGGTTGCTCCAGATTTCCTAGCAGCATCAATTGTCATCTCTTCAACGTTCACGTCGAGTGACTTCAAAATAACCGAATTAACTTTTTGCTCAGTTTGAATAATCTCATCATCCGACATTGGCCCAAAGTGCTGGAAATCAAACCTTGCTCGATAAGGGTCAACCATCGACCCTGCTTGAACAATATGGTCGCCCAAAACGTCCTTCAGAGCCTTTTGAAGGATATGTGTAGTTGTATGATTCCGACAAGTCGAAACACGCATTTCCTCGTTAACTTCGGCAGTTATTGCATCTGAAACGTTTAGTGTTACACTTTGAACATAGCAAAAGTGCAAATATATTCCGTCAGGAGTTTTTTTAGTATCAGAAACTTCAACATTCAAATCATCTTTTAATAGTTTCCCAGAATCTCCAACCTGTCCACCACTTTCAGCATAGAAGGGCGAAGAGTCTAAAATAATAATTCCGGATTCGCCTTCCGAAATTTCGTCTACAAACTTCTCGTTGATTATTATCGCAATGATTTTAGACTCACTTCTTAGTTTTGAATAACCAACAAACTCAGTAGCTGAGATGTTTTTACCTTTAAACAGGTTTTCTCCCCAAGCGGATCCGGCTTTTGATTTCAAAGCTTCACGTGCCATGTTTTTCTGGTTATTCATTTCACTCACAAATCCGTCTTCATCAATTGACAAACCGTTTTCTTCAGCAATTTCGCGAGTTAAATCTAAAGGGAACCCAAATGTATCGTGAAGTTTAAAGACAACTGATCCAAGAATACTTGTTTCATTCTTATTCTTTGCATTCAATATTACCTCGTTCAAAAGAACTATTCCCGAATCGACAGTTTTATCAAACCGTTCTTCTTCTTTCAAAATAACACGTTTTATGTGTTCCTCTTTTTGTTTTAACTCAGGATACGCTTGACAAGACTCATCTATTACGATTTGAGCAACATTCGAAAGAAACTTTTCTTTAATTCCAAGTAGCCTTGCATGTCGCGCTGCACGCCTCAATAAACGCCTCAGTATATATCCTCGTCCTTCATTAGAAGGAATAACGCCATCAGACACCAACATTGTGGTGCTTCTAATGTGATCAGTTATTACTCGAAGGGAAACATCTTTTTTGTGAATTGAACCGTATTCAATATCTGCTAGTTTGCAAATATATTTCAAAATATTATTTATTGTATCCACTTCAAAAAGACTGTTGACACCTTGCATCACGCAGGCTAGTCTTTCTAATCCCATTCCTGTGTCAATGTTTGGATTAGGCAATCTTAGATATTCACCATTTTCAGTTCTTGTAAACTGTGTAAATACAAGATTCCAGAACTCAACATATCTGTCGCAGTCACATCCGACTTTACAATCATCCAAGCCACAACCTGAATCTACACCTCTGTCGAAGTATATTTCGGAACAAGGTCCACAAGGTCCAACTCCATGTTCCCAGAAGTTATCGGCTTTGCCTAGTCTAACTAGTCTTTCGACTGGAATTCCAATTTCTTTATTCCAAATCTCATATGCTTCGTCGTCGTCTTCGTAAACAGAAATGTATAGCTTATCCAACGGTATTTGCATTTCATCCTTAACAAATTCCCATGCCCAAGCTATCGCTTCCCTCTTAAAATAATCTCCAAACGAGAAATTTCCAAGCATTTCAAAGAAAGTTCCATGCCGCGAAGTCTTGCCGACATTTTCAATGTCCAATGTTCGAATGCATTTTTGGCAAGTAGTAATTCTTTTAGCGGGCGGTGTAACTTCTCCAGTGAAATAAGGCTTTAGCGGTGTCATTCCGGCATTAATTAGCAATATGCTTGGATCATTTTCTGGAACAAGAGAAAAACTCCCCATCCTCAAATGTTGTTTTCTTTCAAAAAAATCCAAATATTTTTCTCTAATAATGTTCAAACCTAATTTTTGCATTTCATACCTCATTCAATAATTTTTCTACATTCCATATAATATCTTTTTTCATTCGCCTCGCCCATTGAAAATGTTTTTCTTGGTAAAGCTCCCTCGTTTATTACTGCAGGAAATAATTCGAACTTACTCATTCCAGGTAAAAGTATTGAAAGATTGTTTTCCTTCCTGCCTAATTCAATAGTTGCTTTTGAACCGTGAATATAGTCTACCGTCACGGAAGGATTTTCTTGCAAATAATCATCAATAAACACCTGCAAAGTTCCAACAGTAAGCGTGAAACCTGTACCATCCATTATCACTATTCCGCTGGCCTTTTCTGTAACAAAAGAGAACTTCTGTGCCGTCCTCAACTGATCAATAACATCACATTGGGACCTCATTTTTTTATATGCATTTTCACCAACAAAATATTTTATTTCTATTAATCCACCGTTTTCAACAACAAATCTTTCAAACTTCTGAAAGAAATCAATATAATCGCATTCAAATAATACGCGGTGAATTGGCTCGAATTCAAGCCCCGCGTCATGGATGTTTACTAGCTCAACAAGCGCAAATCTCGCCGGATGATTCGGCCCACAATCTAATTTAACATCTTCCCAGTGCGATTTTGCAGAAGCAAGCGAATGATTTCCATCTCCAACTGCAAATAGCATTCCATCAGGTCTTTCAATTGCGCTAATTTTCTCAATAACATTATTAATGGCCTCTTTTGAGTCTATCATCCATCCCTTTACGTTTCCTCCGCCTTGCATGAGCTCAGTATCGTAAAGTTCAGTGAATTCTTTGATATTTTCAAACAGTTCGCCTATAACAATATCTTCGGGATCATCAAACAGCACCATTATGTGAGGCGTTTCAATGGCGGCATTTTTACGAATCATTTTACGTGGTGGAATTCTTTCAATAACTGTGCCTTCAGTAGCACGAATTAGTGCCTTAGAACCTTTTGAATATTCGTATTTTTCTAAGTCAACAGCCACCACTAAGCCTCTTCTAGTATGACCATATACAACTCTTTCAACCAAAACAAACCCTTTACCCTTACTTTCGAGAAGACCACTAGCAAGATATTTGTTCATGTTTTCATTTATTTCAGAAATCATACTGCTTGTATCAACAGATTCAAGATAAACTTCTGGCAAGGTAATTCTGTATGTTGACGGCGCGTCGCCAACGTTTTTTTTAACTTGTTCCCAGTAAGAAGGTTGCGAAGTATATTGATCGCAAGCTAACACGCTCCACTTTGAATAATCGACATTGTTTGCCGGTAAAAATATTTCAGGAACAACTATTCCAATCTTTTCAAAACAATCATCTGACAACTTGAATGCATCCCCTAAAACTTCAATTTGCTTGCCTTAAGTATTCCTGCTTTTGCTTTAAGCTTCTCGAGCACTTCATTACTAACATCTTCATCAACGCTAACAAAAGAAACAGCCTTATCTCCTCGTGAACTCCATTGCATAGCAGCAATATTAATTCCAAGGTCTCCAAGCAAAGTGCCTACGCTACCTATAATTCCTGGTTGATCGATGTTTTGCAAAGCAAGTATATACTTAGAAGGCTCAAAATCCATTTTGTATCCAAAAAAGTCGACAATTCTAATTGAATCTTTTCCGAAGACTGTTCCAGATACTGAAAGAGTCTGAGTATTAGTAACAAAATTTACTGTTATCAAATTAGTATATTTATCTAATTGTGTCGTCTTGCTCTCTATCATTTCTATACCTCTTGCCGACAACATCATTTCAGCATTAACATAGTTGACCATTTCTTTGACCTGAGGCTCTAAAAAGCCCTTAATAACAGACAAAGAAATTACTTTCGTTTCTTTTTCTGCAAGGTCACCACTATATATAATTTCAAGGCGTTTTACGGTTTCTTTTTCAGTTTGATAATAAATTTTCCCTAGGAATTCAGCCAAATCAATATAAGGTTTTAAATCTCCAAGATTGCCACCTTTAATTGGCGGCATATTTACTGCGGCAACCATTTCACCATTTAATGCATCGCCAACTAATTTAGCCACTTCAGTACCAACGTTCAATGTTGCTTCAGAAGTTGATGCGCCAAGATGGGGTGTAATAATAAGGTTTTCTAATTCTAGGAGTTTGTTTTTGTAATCCTGTTCTTCAGGAGATTTTCCATAGTTTGGTTCTGGATCAAGCACATCAAGCGCAGCTGCAGCAACTTGTCCGGATTCTAAAGCATCGTAAAGAGCATCTTCGTTCACTAATCCGCCCCTTGCAGCATTTACAATTCGAACACCTCTTTTACACATCGCCAATTCCTTAGCTCCAATCATTCCATATGTTTCGGCTGTTTTAGGTGTGTGAAATGAAATCAAATCTGATTTCTGAAGGATTTCTTCAAGAGAATTCGCACGTTCTACTCCAAGCATCTTAAAATGCTCGTCAGGAATGTATGAGTCAAAAGCTATAACTTTCATATTGTTTCCGATTAATTTTCTAGCAACAATGGTTCCAATTTTGCCTAACCCAATAAGCCCAGCAACTTTCCCATCAAGTTCGTTTCCATTAAATCTGTTTCTTCTGAAATCTCGCTCATACTTTCCCGCATGATTAGCTTGTGGAATGTTTCTGAAAATAGAATAAGCAAGCGCAACCGCTAGCTCTGCTGCCGCCATAATATTACTCTCAGGAGTATTTACGACAATAATGCCCTTTTGAGTGCATGATTTTACATCAATATTGTCTATCCCGTTACCGGCACGCCCTGCAACCTTCAAGTTTACCCCAGCTTCAATTATCGCCTTATCAACTTTAGTTGCGCTGCGCACAATAATTGCGTCGTAATTTGCAATTATTTCTGCTAACTGTTCCTGAGTCAATCCAAACTTGCAATCAACCTCAAACCCTTTTTCTAATAAGTAATCTATTCCCTCTTGTGCAATTTTCTCAGTTACAATTATTTTCATTTTGCGCCTCCAAATTATAGTTTTAATATATCATCGATATCAGCTAATAGTGAGTTTATCTCTTCAAGAGAAGTGTCTGCCATGTGAGCGATTCTAAATGTGAGATCTTTCAAGGCCCCGTACCCGTTTGAAATTACGCAGCCTTTCTCACCTAATGCTTTATTCAATGCCGAGACATCAAAACTTATAGTGTTTTTTATGCAAGTTACAGTGTTTGAAGCATACTTCTCATCTGCAAGCAGTTCAAAGTGCTGTTTCGCCCATTCACGAACACGATTTGCCATGACAGTGTGTCTTTCAAAACGATTGTCCAGACCCTCGTCAAGAATTCTATCGAGTTGGAAATCAAGCGCATACATATGTGATAGAGATGGTGTAGAAGGATATTGAAAATCTTTTTTCAATATATATTCATAAATCTCTAGCAAATCAAAATACAGACCTCTGTTTGGAACTTTCTTTGAAGCTTCAATCGCTTTAGGAGAAAATGAACAAACTGCCATGCCAGGAGGTAATCCGAGGCATTTTTGAGTTGAAGCAATGCATATATCAACACCTAATTTATCGACTTCAATTTTTGTACCGCCTAAGGAACTAACAGCATCAAGACACCATACTACATCCGGATATTTTTTCATAACCTCAGCAATTTCATCTGTTGGATTTGTGACGCCAGTAGCAGTTTCGTTGTGAGTAATAGTTATCAAATCATATTTACCAGTAGCAAGCGCTTCATCAACCATCTGAGGTGTTGTAGGACTTCCAAGTTCTGAAGATATCTTATCAGCCGGCACTCCATTAGCAACGGCCATCTTATACCAGCGGTCACCAAAAGCTCCAATAGAAAACACAGCTGCACGTTTCGTGGTACACGACCGAACCGCTCCTTCCATTAGACCACTACCTGAAGAAGTCGAAAGCAAAATTGCGTTCTCAGTATACATTAGCTTTTGCATTTTCTCAGAAATACTTCTTTGAAGGTTTGATGCATCTTTTGAACGATGCCCAATCATTGGGGTGGACATTTTTTCAAGTACGTCATTTCTTACTTCTACTGGGCCTGGAATAAACAATCTCTTATGCATAATAATCATCCCTTAACTCTCTAATTTCAATTAAATATACCCTAATTACAATCAATGTGTCAAGGGGTTTGATAAATTTTTAACACAATTTATTTGCTGAAATTCTTTTAAATATTCTTGATAGATTGTCTGATATTTCTAACATTCCAAGCGCACTAGGATGCAGCAAATCAGTCGTTAAACCATCGTAAACATTCAATAAATCTTTTCCGTCAGCAAACACAAAGTTTTTATTTTTTCGTTCAAATTCGATCGCCACTTCCCTAACCGCATCTCTAAAATCGAACAAGGGCTTATCTCTAAAGTGGTCGTTTGAATTCAAAAAAATATCTGTACACACGATAGGAATATCTTTATGAGCTTCGGCAATTGTAGGAATGAAATACTCTACACGTTTGCTGAACTCTTCTACATCTCCCCAATCGTTCTTTTCCATATCCCAGATCATGTTTACTCCGAGTTCCATTGATATATAATCAATTCCCTTTAGAGATGCTATATAATCTGCAACGGGTCTTTCTAACTTTGCTGAACCTGAAAATCCAAGATTAAGATTTTCAGCACCGAGTAGGAAACCGGTTCTTGCAGGATAAGTTAAATCAGACATTACTGCCGTTGAACCCGACGTAATAGATGAACCGTATGCAAGATAAGTTTTACTAGGTCTTTTCAACAAATGAGGGGATTCAATCTTTCCTTCAATTTCTGGAGGTGCAAAATTAAATCCCATTAATAGTACCCTTACCATTTCAGTGTCATAAGAATAATTGCCTTCTGAAGCAACCTGAAGTAATCGTTCAATATTCGAAGGCTTTTTTATAATTATTTCATTTCTACCTGGAACGATAATTGGAGTTTCTATGTCTTTAAAACATCCGTGGAAAACTAGTATAGGAAATGTATTTGGATGATATGAGTGAAGAATCAATTTAACCTCATCATCAAGCAATTTAAAACGAATTTCTACACCAGAACACTGCAAAGAAATATCTTTTATTTCCATTTGAAGTCGCACATCATCAGGCAACCGCGCCAAACAAAGATTTCCCTCAAAGTCATTAGAAAACCCAGCTACATTATGCAATTCCATATTGTTGTAAAGCATATTTTCCCCTCTTTCTAAAACGATTTTATATATTTTTCTTGAGCTTCTGTTAGTTTGTCAACCTCGATGCCAAGCGTCGAAAGCTTGATTTCAGCTACCTTCTCATCAATTTCCTTTGGTATTTCATAAACTTTTCTGCTCATTTTAGGACCTTCAAGCAGCATATGTCTTAGGCTTAAGGCTTGAATCGCAAAACTCATGTCCATAATTTCTGCCGGATGTCCGTCAGCGGCGGCAAGATTAACAAGCCGCCCTTCAGCAAGCAAATTCACAGTGTTTCCGGAAGGAAGCGAATAACCTACGATATTTTTGCGTCTCTTTTCAATTTTTGTAGAAAGTTCCTTAAGATGCAAAATATTTATTTCACTGTCGAAGTGCCCAGCGTTGCATAAAATGGCACCGTCTTTCATTTGAGAAAAATGGCGTTTTTCGATTACATCGCAACATCCAGTCACTGTAATAAATACATCGCCAATGGTCGATGCCTCATCCATTGTCATTACTTCAAAGCCTTCCATAACAGCTTCTATGGCCTTTACAGAATCAATCTCAGTAATCACCACTTTTGCCCCTAGTCCCTTTGCACGCATGGCAATTCCTTTGCCACACCAACCAAAACCAGCAACTACAACAGTCTTTCCTGCGATAATGAGATTGGTAGTTCTAATTATTCCATCAAATGACGACTGACCTGTGCCGTAACGGTTGTCGAAAAGGTGTTTGCAGCGAGCATTATTGACAGCAAGCATTGGAAAGTCAAGACACCCATCTCCTTCCCGTGCGCAAAGTCTCTGTATTCCAGTCGTAGTTTCCTCACAACCACCAATAAGGTTTTCTGCAAGGGCCTTATACTTTCCATGAAGCAAAATCACAAGATCTCCACCATCGTCGATTATAACGTCTGGCATTATCGAAAGGGTGTTTATCAAATGACGCTCATATTCAGACGGGGAAGCATCGTACCAAGCGTTCACTTCAAGGCCAAGTTCTACTAGTCCCGCACAAATATCGTCATGCGTGGACAAAGGATTGCATCCAGTTACAGCAACCTCAGCTCCGGCGTTCTTAAGAAGTAGTGCCAATCTAGCCGTCTTTGCCTCTAAATGAATTGACATTGCGATCCGTTTGCCGCGAAACACTCCCTCTGCCTTTAATTCCTGCTCGAGTTTTGCTAGAACAGGCATGTAAGCTGTAACCCAATTAATTTTATCAATCCCCGCTTGCGCCAAACTTCTGTCTCTAATTTCCACTATTCAACCCCCCTATATTTTCTCGATGATTTTATTTATTAGTTTTGTAAACTTTTCGCTAACCATTTTCCCTGTTTCAATTACTTCTTCATGGCAAAGGGGTTTGTCCAAAACACCAGCAGCCATATTTGTAATCGTAGAAATTGCTAGAATTTCCATGCCCATATGATTTGCAACTATCGCCTCTGGAACCGTAGACATTCCAACGGCATCCGCACCAAGCAAACGCACTGCACGAATTTCGGCAGGAGTTTCAAATTGGGGACCCTTTGAAAACATATAATTCCCTTGCTTTAACTCTATACCTAATAATTTAGCAGTACTTAATGCAATTTCACTTAACTTCTTCGAATATACTTGACTCATATCTGGAAAACGCGGGCCCACTGATTCATTGTTTTCGCCTCTTAATGGAGATGGGCATGCAAACCCGAGGTGATCATTAATCAACATTAAATCGCCAGGTAAAAAAGCTTTATTAACACCACCAGCGGCATTTGTAATTATTATTTTGCGAATTCCCATAGCGAAAAAGACTTTTACGGGGAAAGTAACAGTGTCCATTTCATGCCCTTCATAATAGTGAAAACGCCCCTTCATAGCAATTACATTTTTCCCTTTAACTTCTCCAAAAATGAGTTTCCCATCATGTCCCTGAATAGATGTAGAAGGGAAATTAGGTATTTCCGAATAACTTATAGATGTTTGATTATTAATCCCATCCATTAGTGACCCAAGACCTGATCCTAAAATAACTGCAATTTCGGGTTTTGCCTGGATTTTATCTAAAATATATTTTGCTGACTTATTTACTACACTCGTCTCCATAAATGTTTCCTCCTATTGCTCGCCAGGTCTTCTCAATATAGACCATGGCTCAACTATTTTATCAGTTTTCATAAGTATTTTCATCTGAGGATGTCTTGCAACGTCGATTTTCTGCCCGTTTTCATCCAGCATAGTTTCAATTTTCTGATTGTACCATGTTCCGTCAGGAGAAAGCACCTCAAGGTTCTCCCCCTGATACATACGGTTTCTTTGCTCAACTACTGCAAAACCCGTGCCAGCATCAATGCCTCTCACTATACCAACAAACGTACAATCTCGCACATAAGCACTAGTATCATAAACCTGACCCTCACGGTTTGGCTTCCCAAAATAAAACCCAGTAGAATACTCTCTATGACTTGCTTTCGAGAGTTCTTGAAACCATTCTTCTTTGTATATAAAGTTAGTCGGATCTTTGTAATACTCATCAATCGCATTCCTGTAAACTGCTGTCACCGTAGCGACATAATATGCACTTTTTGCTCGTCCTTCAATTTTCATGCTAGAAATTCCCGCTTCAATTAATTCAGGAATGTGACGAATCATACACAAATCTCTGGAGTTAAAAATGTGAGTTCCCCTTTCATCCTCTTCAACCGGGTAGTATTCCCCTGTTCGTTGTTCTTCCATAACTGTGTAATTATAACGACACGGATGAGCACAACCACCCTGATTTGCATCCCTACCAGTCATGTAATTGCTCAGTAAACATCTTCCAGAATATGAAATACACATTGCTCCATGGACAAAAGTCTCAATTTCAAGCGTTTCCGGCGTCTTGCCAACAACTACAGATATCTCTGAAAGGGTCAACTCGCGTGCGAGAACAATTCGTTTCGCACCTTGAGAATGCCAGAATTCAGAACTTTTCCAGTTTGTAGTGCTAGCTTGGGTACTTAAATGTATTTCCATTTCAGGTGCAAATTCTTTTACTAGGTTCATTACACCAGGGTCACTAACAATTATTGCATCAATTCCAACTTTCGAAGCGAATTTAATAAGTTCCGGCATACCTTCAAGATCGGTATTGTGCGCGAGAATGTTCATGGCAAGATAGACTTTTTTCCCCAATGAATGAGCAAAAGATACACCTTCAATGATTTCATCGTTCGTAAAATTATCCGCAAATGCGCGAAGCCCAAAATCTTTAGATGCAAGATATACAGCATCAGCACCGTAAATCAGTGCCATTTTTAGTTTTTCTAATCCACCAGCAGGCGATAGCAGTTCAATTTTCTTCATCATTTCTCATCTCTTAATCGATATCGATAATCCGTCTCCAATGGGTATTATTGAAGTCACTAACTCTTCTGAAGAACATAAAAATCTTATATATTCACGCAAGTTTCTAACTAAAGAACGCCTTTGTTGAGGAATTCTAGAGTCAGGTGTGGCAACAAATCCCCTATACAAGATGTTGTCAGTCACTAACATTCCACCATTTTTCAAGAGACGCATACAATCTGGAAGCATTTCAATGTACTTCGCCTTTGGACCGTCAACAAAAACCATATCATATTGCTCCGTCAAGCAAGGTAGAACTTCTAAGGCATCTCCGCAAATCACGTTAATAGCGGAATCCAAGTCTGCTGCTTTGATGTTTGCGCGAGCTGTAACCACCATATCTGAATCGACTTCTATTGTATCAATATGAACTTGTGATGTCATTGTTTTTGCAAAAAAAATTGAAGAATAGCCGATTGCCGTTCCAATTTCAAGAATTCTTGCGCGAGGACTTTGTAATAATATGACTTCGAGCAGCTTTTTGACTTCGAGGCTAATAATTGGAACGCAGTTTTCCTCAGCAAAAGCACGCAAATCATTCAAAATGCCTTTATCAGATTTGAGTACTGTTTGTATATATTGTTCTGTTTGTTTCGCAACAATTTGAGGATCCATATATTATCTCGCAGGTCCATATTTTAATCTATTAGTTTCGTGTTCGGAAAAAGTCTTTGCATAGTAAGTTTTACCCGTAGAAATGTCTCCATAAAAAAAGAGGTAATCATTTTTTTCATAGTGAAGGACAGCATTTATTGCATCCATACCAGGGTTAGATATTGGGCCAGGTGTTAGACCGTTAAATAAATAAGTATTATAGGGAGTTTCAATTTCAGTAAATTTCACATCTTGAATTTTTGTCTTATCTTTCAAGGTATTGACATAATAATTTATTGTTGCGTCAGATTGAAGTTTAGTTTTCATTTGCAATCTATTTATGAATACCCCAGCAATTTTCGGAAAGTCAACAATTTTGGCGCCTTCAACTTGTACTATTGATGCCAAAGTGATAACTTCGTCTGGCGTCATGCCCATAGACTTGCATCTATCATACATTGCGGGAGTAAATCTTTTGTCGAGAGCTTTAAACATCATTTCCGCTATCACTTTTGGAATCGATTTCTCTGGAATATCATATGTAGCAGGGAAAAAATATCCTTCATACTTGGGAATACGCCCTTTTACAATATATTTTTCAAATTTATACTTGGTAATTATTTTATTCGATGCCGAAATGAAATCTTCTGATTTGCACAATTTATTTTTTTCAAATCTATTTGCTATTTGCCGAACAGTAAACCCCTCAGGAATAGAAACTTTAACGTATTTAATAACCTTATGCGGTTTTGGTAAAGGTTTGGTGTTTCTTATTGAGAGGCTAATAAGAACAGCTCCAATAACTACTATGCCGACCAAAAAAATTACACCAAATTTAATTAAGTTTTTTTTCCTTTTTTGAGTAAACATTCTGACACCTCATTTTGAAAAAATTAGCCTCTCCTTGCTCTAGCATCGGCTTTTGCTCGCAAATCTGTATTTAGTATTTTTTTTCTAATCCTAATTGACTTAGGAGTAATTTCAACAAGTTCGTCATCCGTGATAAATTCTATTGACTGTTCTAGACTCATTTGAATCGCAGGAACAAGTCTTAAAGCATCATCCGAACCTGATGCACGCATGTTAGTAATTTGTTTTTTCTTGCAAACGTTTATTGTAATATCTTCATCTCTTGGATTTTCGCCCACTACCATGCCTTCATATACTTTAACTCCAGAACCGATAAATAATGAGCCTCTTTCTTGAGCGTTAAATAAACCATATGGAACAGATACCCCATCCTCCCAGGCAACTAGAGTGCCATGATTACGCGTTTGAATTTCTCCGCGACTTGGCTCAAATCCGCTAAATATATGATTCAGAATTCCATTGCCCTTCGTGTCCGTCATGAAATCAGAACGATATCCAATCAAGCCTCTTGCAGGAATTTTAAATTCCAATCTTGTAAAGCCTTGTTCACCAGAACGCATATTCACTAGTTCAGCTTTTCTTGAACCCAATTTTTCCATAACTACTCCCATAAATTCTTCAGGAATATCAATAATCAAATACTCAATAGGTTCATGCTCTACCCCATCTATTTTTTTAGTAATTACCGCTGGTTTAGAAACCTGGAATTCGTATCCTTGTCTTCGCATAGTCTCAATCAATATTGAAAGATGAAGTTCACCACGTCCTGAAACCTTAAAAGTATCAGGTGAATCGGTCTCTTCAACCTTTAAACTAACATTTGTATCAAGCTCTTTAAAAAGTCTTTCGCGCAAATGTCTTGAAGTAACAAAATCTCCCTCGCGTCCAGCGAACGGACTATTATTGACTAAAAAGTTCATAGTTATTGTAGGTTCATCTATAACGACGAACGGCAAAGCCGAAACATCAAGAGGCGAACATACCGTATCACCTATGTTTATTTGTCCTAATCCTGAAACACAGACTAAATCACCAACTGTTGCAGTTTCGATTTCTACTCTTTTTAATCCTTTAAATCCATAAAGACGACTTACCTTAACATTACGAGTGCCATCTTCAATAGCATTACATATGACTGCTTGTTGATTTACAATAACTGTACCACGTTCAACACGACCAATTCCTATTCTGCCAATATATTCATCGTAATCTATGCTAGAAATAAGCAGTTGAAGCGGCTCATCAGGCTCGCCTGTGGCTTCAGGGCATTCGTGAAGTATCGTTTCGTAGAGCGGAACCATGTCCTTTTTCTCATCGTCTAACTCAGTTACCGCATATCCGTCCCTTGACGAAGCAAATATAACTGGAAATTCTAATTGTTCCTCATCAGCGCCAAGTTCAATAAACAAGTCCAGAACATTATCTATAACTTCGTATGGTTGAGACTCAGCTCTATCGATTTTATTTATAACAACAATAATTTTCAACCCAAGTTGTAGCGCTTTGCTTAATACAAAACGTGTCTGAGGCATTGTTCCTTCATAAGCATCGACAAGAAGTAAAACCGCATCAACCATTTTCAGAACTCGCTCGACTTCACCACCAAAATCTGCATGACCTGGTGTATCTACAATATTTATCTTAACACCTTTATACTCAATAGCAGTGTTTTTTGCTAAAATTGTAATTCCTCTTTCACGTTCAAGATCATTTGAATCCATAACTCTTTCGTTGACTTGTTCGTTTTCACGAAACGTGCCACTTTGTCTTAATAATTCATCAACAAGCGTCGTTTTACCATGGTCGACGTGCGCAATAATTGCAATATTTCTTAAATCACTTCTAATCAAAATATTTCCTCCGATAGTTTTATAAATCCCGTATTCATTATACACAGATTTGCCGATTTTACAAGGATTGTAGCAATATTGATTTCACTTGCTAACATTGTAAATATTGTTATAATAAATCTATATATGGAAAGAGGTTGATATTATGAAGAGAATTACTTGTACTATCCTATTTATTGTTTTTTTAAGTACTTGTTTTACAGGAGTATCTACTGTCTCAAACGCAACTAAGTATTCAAATTACATTCCCGGGGAAGTACTTGTGAAATTCAAATCTGGCATATTGCCAAATATTAAAGCTGATCTTTTTAAAAAGCTTTCTGCATTATCAAGTACTTATTTGAAACTTCCTGAAATCGATGTGTTGAAATTTCCTGCTGATAAAAACATTGATTCTATAATTTCAAAATTAAAAAATGATCCAAATGTCTTAGTCGCTGAACCTAACTATAAGATTACTTTGGACAGTATTTCTTCGGATACTTATGCTGACAAATTATGGGGCCTTGAGAATTATGGCCAGATAATTAAAAACAAACAAGGAAATAGAAATGTTGATTTAGATATTTCTAGTGCTTGGAAAATCACAAAAGGATCGCCCACAACTGTTGTAGGAATTATTGATACGGGGATTGATTTTAATCATCCTGACTTAAAACAATGTGCTTGGATAAATCCAGGTGAGATTCCTAATAACAACAAGGATGATGACAATAATGGATATGTTGACGACGTAAATGGGTGGGATTTTGCTAATGATGATAATACAGTATATGATTCCCGGGATGGTGATGAACACGCTACACATATTGCCGGAACTATTGCAGCATCCATGGATTCAAAAGGAGTCGTTGGCATAGCGCCAAACGTAAAAATTATGTCACTTAAATTCCTTTCATATTTCAGCGGTTCGACTGAAACTGCAATTGAAGCAATTGCGTATGCTAGAAACATGGGAGTAAAAATTCTCAATAATAGTTGGGGTTCGTCTTATTATAGTTCGTTATTGCAAGCCGAAATAGAAAAAACGGATGCATTGTTTGTTTGTTCTGCAGGAAATTCAGGTATTAACAGCGACTTTTATCCCATGTACCCCGCAGGACTCTCATCGAAAAATATAATATCGGTTGCAGCATTAGATAATACTGGCCGCATTGCAGATTTTTCTAATTACGGAAAGATTTCTGTAGATGTTGCTGCTCCTGGAGTAAACATATTAAGTACTGTCCCTGGTGGGAAATATGAATATTATAGCGGAACGTCTATGGCTTCACCTCATATTACTGGAATTGCAGCTTTACTAAGTAGTCTAAATGTTAAAGATGTCAGCCTATTAAAATCTAAAATAATTGCTGCTAAAAAATCACTTTCAAACGCCACGCAATTCGTTTCTTCAGGTGGTATAGCAAGCGCTTACCTTGCTGTTAGAGATGCTTTACTGACTCCAAATCCTACCTCAACTCCTTCCCCAACCCCAATAAACTCTCCACTTCCAGATGACGACTTCCCAGGAAATCCTTTGTTACCAATAAATAATAATTCTTTAGATTTTACCACTGATCAAAATGATTTTTATTATTTCAATGCAACGAGAGGCTTTCTATATTCCGTGTTTTTAGAAGGATCATCAGATGTTGACTTTGATCTTTTCTTGTATGGTCCTGGTGGCACTTCTTTTGAAAAATCAAAATATATTCAAAGAAGCAGTAAATTAGGAACGGGCGAGCAACTTCTTTTGCCAGCTTTTAAAACAGGTAAATATTTTGTTAGAGTAAAAGCTTATTCTGGAAGCGGAAATTACACTCTGAAATATACTTCAAACGAGCCTATTGGAATACCTATTCCAACTCCCCCAAAAAACACTGCTCCTCCAAAATCAGATCAAGATATTCCTGGAATAAAGTTAAAATACTCAACAAACGGCTATCTTTCTTCTCTTGATAATGATTATGAAGATGTGTATAACGTGTTACTAAAAGCCAATGTTCCATATCAATTTGTCCTTTCTTATCAACCTTATGTGTCATATAAAATGATGATATTTAATAGGAATACTGAATCTATTTATGACGATGATGCACTAGTTGAATCATCAAAAGATAAATCAACTTCATATATTAACTTTAAACCAAAGGCGACAGGCACATATTATGTCCTTATTTACTGTTCATATGATTCTGCTCCTGGAGAATATAACATTAAATATTCAAAAAGACCTGAAACTCCAACAATAAACAAAATAACCAGTAAATCAACTGATATTTCTGGAACTGCCTCAAAAGATAGTCAGGTAATTCTTGTAATAGGAAACATCGAATATGTTTTATTCGCTGAAAATGGAAAATGGAAGCTTTCATTTTCATCAACATTTGCCCCTGGGACTAAGATATCTGCTTATGTTAAGAATTCTGTATTCAAAAGTTACTATTGTCATAAAACAGTTACTTTAGATTAACTATCGTAACACCGTTTTCTCCTTCTCCAAAGGTTCCAGTCCTAAATACTTTAACGTGTTTATGACCCTTTAAAAACCTCTGAATGCCAGCTCTAAGTGCCCCTGTCCCTTTACCATGAACTATTCTGACCTCATTCAGATTTGCAAGTGCACAATCATCAAGAAATTTGTCTACTATAGCAGTAGCTTCATCGACATTCATACCAATAACTTTAATTTCCGATGTTGCATCAGAGGTCTTTTCAACTCCAATCTTATGAACCCCTCTTCTCTCTAAAGGTAATTCTCGTTTTTTGCTTTTAATTCTTTTCAAATTTGAAACGTGAATGTTTATTTTCTTTCCTGAAACCATAACTTGTACCATACCATCGTTTCGACCAGTCGAAACAACGGTACCATCTTGGTTTAAACTAATTATATTAACAAATTCCCCTGGCAAAAGTGCTTCAGAAATCCTTTCATCAGAACTTGAAAAATTATCAGAGCCGTGTTTAATTCCGTTATAAGAAAGTTTACTTTCAACTTCATCAAGACTTTTCTTTATTGATATCCTAAGCTCTTCCGCTTTTGGAATAGATTCGTTTCTCATTCCTGCGAGTACTTCTGCAGCCTGCACCAAAGCCTTTTCAAGTATCGCCTGTGCCTCTTCATTAGATTTTTTTAATATCTGTTCGCGTTTATTATACATTTCTTTTTTCTTTGACTCAATTTCAACTTTATATTCCTCTGCTTCTACTCTGTATTTTTCAGCAAGAAGCCTATCTTTCTCTGCATTTGCGCGATTTCTTTCTAAATTCAACAATACATCTTCGAATTTAACATCCTCTGCCGATAAAAACTCCTTGGCTCTCTCAACAATCTTGTTTTGCAGACCAAGTCGTTTAGAAATTTCAAAAGCGTTACTCTTTCCCGGTACACCAATAAGTAATTTGAAAGTGGGCCTTAGTGTCAAAACATCAAACTCACAAGAAGCGTTTTCTACTCCGTCTGTTGATAATGCATACGCTTTCAATTCACTATAATGGGTTGTTGCAAGTATTGTTGACCCTGAATCACGAAGATTTTCAAGTATTGCCATTGCAAGAGCTGCGCCTTCGGTGGGGTCCGTCCCTGCACCAAGTTCATCAAGTAAAACTAGAGTGTTGTTTGATGTTTCCTCAATAATTTTTACTATATTGCTCATATGAGAGGAAAAAGTACTTAAGCTTTGTTCAATACTTTGTTCATCACCAATATCTGCAAAAACATTTTCGAAAATTGACATTTCAGTTCCAAAACCTGCCGGTATGTTTAAGCCAGCTTGAAACATTAACGTGAGTAATCCTACTGTTTTAAGTGTAACCGTCTTCCCTCCAGTGTTAGGCCCTGTTACAATTACTGATTTGAAATCTTCTCCGATCCAAAAATCTATAGGGACCACCTTGTTTTTATCTATTAAGGGATGGCGAGCTTTTAATAATCTAAGTTTCCCATTCTGATTAACTTTAGCCGAAACTGCTTTCATATCGATACTCAATTTTGCTTTCGCAAACGCAAAATCCAACTGTCCTAGCAAAGAAAGATTTTGAAATAGTTCGTTTATAAACTCGAAACAATAAGAGGAAAGTTCTGCTAATATTCTTTCAATTTCCAACTCTTCTTCTATTTTCAGTTGTTTAATTTTGTTGTTTGACTCAACAACCGCAATTGGCTCAATAAATATTGTTGCGCCACTTCCGGAAGAATCATGTATTAATCCTGGGAAATCGCCTCTGTGCTCAGATTTAACTGGTACGACATATCTTCCACTTTTAACTGTAATAATTGCATCTTGAAGGATTTTCTGATATTTATTTGACCTAATAATTTCATTCATCTTCTTTTGAATTGAATCTTGCGCCTCACGAATCTTTCTGCGAATACTTCTAAGTTCATGACTTGCAGCGTCGGATATCTCGTCCTCGCTAAATATTGCATTTGAAATTTGATCTTCCAATGTTCGATTTGTTTCAAGCAAGTTAATATAGTTTGCAATTACATCTTTACGTGCTTGTTCATCGATTGCTCCCTTGTTACCGTCAACAAAATACTTTTTCAAATTTCTTGATGCGCGCAAAACCCCAGAAATCTTTAACAATTCAGAAATACTAATAACCCCACCTTTTTCTAAACGAAGCAAAGACATCCTAACATCTGCTGCCCCAGCTAAAGGAGGATTGCCTCGCTTTAGAATACATGTTTCTGCATCAGAAGTTTCGAATATTGCTTCTGATACCTCTTCAAATGACTTAAACGGCTGCAATTCTGAAGCTTTCTGTTTTCCCAGAGAAAAACTTGCGAAATCAACTAGCTTTAAAATTACTTTGTCAAATTCTAGAACTCTTAATGCCCTATCTTCCATACCACTTTTCCATTTCCGAGTAAATCTTGTCAGCAATTTCTGCAATTGTCATATGTGTTGCGTCTAATGACAAGTCATAGTTAGACATGTCGGTAATATCTACTCCGTATTTTTCCTTGTATCTCAGAATTTCACTAGTACGACGATTCAAAATATATTCCTTAGCTTCTTGTGGACTAGAATATCTCTCTTCCCCCCCCCGTATTCCTGAAATTGAGTCATTGTATATTCTTTTAGCTGCCATATCAAAATCAGATATCAAATATACTTTAAAAGCATTCTTCACAAAATGCCAGGCCATCCTTGAATCGAAAATAATATTCCCAGGCTTTTCACCTTCTAAACTGAGTCGCTCATCAATTTCTCTATCAATTTCTGGATGTGTTTCCGCATATTGATTTAATTCAAAAATAGACATATTCATTCGAGATGCCATTTCACGCAGATAAGAACCTGTCGAGAATGTAACGAAATTGTACCTCTCGATCAGCAATTTTGAAACCGTCGATTTTCCGCTTCCTAAATCTCCAGAGAGAGCTAATTTATATCCTTTAATCAAATTTCCCACCTCGCTTTTCATGAGTAAATAATAGCATATTATTTATTCATATTGTATAAAAAGATATTTATTCTTCTTGAGTTTTCATCAATTTTACTTATAACTACCATAGCCAGATTCAGAAAAAGTCTTGATTAATCTCATAGATGTATATATAATACTGGAAGTATAAAATTTTGGTTGAGGTGACTCGAATGAATATGACATTACTCGAAATAATTTACAACTGGCTTTACGCATGTGCAATGGGAGTTGGAACTGCACTTGTTGTTATTGGAATTCCAGCTGTAGTTGGTACTCTAATGGAAAAAAGAAAAAAAGAAAAAGAATATTTTAACATTATTATCGAACGACTAAAAGGCGAGTCTGGGTCCGAAAGAGTAAGAGTTTATACTCAAAACCTTCATTCACATCTTCCAGAAGAAGAAATGCCTGAATTGAAGACAAAACTTGTCCAATTAAGCAATGAAAAATTCATTAAAATAATTGAAATGAAGTATTTTCATCCAATCTTAAAGTTGATTCAATCTTTGTCTTTTGGATTTTTCGGTATAGACAGAATTTTGTACGGTTCTCTTAGAAACACAATTATTGGAGTAATAAAAATACTTGGAACTTTATCAACTGCAGGAATAATATTTATTTTGAACTACAATAAATCAGCCTTTTTAAATTCTTTTATAGAAAACATTTCTAAAAATCTTAAGCCATTCGCACCGATTGTTATTGCATATTTCGCAATTGTTGCTGTGGTAGGGATTGCCATTCTAGTTGGATTTTTCTTTATAGTATTTGACTGTATTAAAAGTGTCAAATTAGCTAAAAGAAGGAATCTGGAATTAATAAATGCAATAATTGATTCGGAAGATTAAACTCTGTTCGGCGCTTTTAAACCAATAAGGTTCAAACCATTACGCAACACGATTCGTGTTGCGTTTACTATTGCAAGTCGCGAATCCATTAGCTCAAGGTCGTCAACCAAAATTTTGTGTTCATGATAAAAACGGTTAAATGCTTGGGCGACGTCGACTAGGTATCGGGTGATTATCGAAGGTTCAAGCTCATTTAAAGAAATCTGAATTGTTTCGCCAAAGCGGGACAACAACTTGATCAACTGAAATTCTTCAACCGACGAAATTTTTTCAGGGTCAAACCGATTTAAGTGACCTTCCCCAGCTGTCGCTAACAAACTGCATGTTCGCGCGTGTGCGTACTGTACATATGGCCCCGTCTCGCCATCAAAATTTAATGCGTCATCCCAGGAGAAAGAAATATCCTTAATTCTATTACTACTCAAGTAGCCGAATACTATTGCTCCAATACCGATTTGCCGTGCTGTTTCTTCTTTTTGAGCCATATCAGGACTTTTTTCGCATATAATTTCTAAGGTCCGTGAGATTGCCTCATTAAATAAATCCTCTAACAACACGACTACACCTGAGCGCGTCGCAAGTTTCTTTCCTCCAATGCTCACCATCCCAAATGGCACATGCACGCAATCATTGCTCCATTCGTAACCCATGAGCTCGACAACTTTAGTCCACTGCTTGAAATGTAGCGACTGAGAAGCCCCCATGACATAGAGGCACTTATCAAAACCATAATTCGCCTTACGATAAAAACCAGCAGCAATATCACGCGTGGCATAAAGAGTGCTCCCATCTTTCTTCAGCAAAAGACATGGTGGCATGTTGAACTCCTCAAGATCAACAATCATTGCTCCTTCACTTTCTATCAAGAGTCTTTTTTCCTTTAATTCGTCAATAATTGGGGTCATTTTGTCATTGTAAAAACTCTCTCCATTGTACGAATCGAACTCGATATCAAGCATAGCGTAGACCTTCTTGAATTCGACTAAACTCAGTTCGACAAACCATTGCCAAAGTTCTTTTGCTTCAGTGTCGCCCTCCTCAAGTTTTACAAACCAAGCGCGTGCTTCATCATTCAGAGAATCATCCTTTTCAGCTTCCTCATGAAATTTTACATAAAGCGCTACGAGTTCAGATACTTTGCTCGCAGTAACTTTTTCTTTATCGCCCCAATGTTTGTAAGCGACAATTAGTTTGCCAAATTGAGTTCCCCAATCTCCAAGATGATTAATCCCGACCACGTTATACCCAAAAAACTTATACGTTCTATAAAGTGCATTCCCTATAACTGTCGTGAACAAATGCCCCACATGGAACGGCTTTGCTATATTGGGCGCAGAATAGTCTATGCAAATCGTGCGGCCTTCGCCAACATTCGAGCTTCCGAATTTTTCACCCTCATTCGAAATCGAATCTAGCACGCTTTTCGAATATTGCACATGATCTACAAAGAAATTTAGATAACCACCCACCGCTTCAATTCTCGAAAATAATCCTTCTACAGTGGTTTTTTCAGCAAACTCTTTTGCAATTTCAGGGGGTGATTTCCGAAGTTGTTTACTAAATCTAAAGCAAGCTAAAGCTAGATCACCCATTTCAGGATTTGTTGGAATTTCAAGCATTCCTAGAAAAGTAGGCACATCAATTTCAGGATTTTGTTTGTTCAATAATTCTGCCGCTAAAACTTTAATATCAATCATAATATTCTTCCCCTCATAATAAAAAACACAATCAATATTTTAACACAAAAACACGAAACAGAGAACCGAAATCTGATGACTAATTTAGAACTCTGTGATATATTTAACTTATGATTTTTACCAATATTAAACGGGGTGCTTTTTATGTTTAAAAAGATTGTAATTATATTTATTATTGCTTTGGCTTTTGCTTCTGCACTCTTTATCTACCGTGGTTATTTTAATAATACAAGGTCAACTGTTTCGCAAGTCGCGAAAGCCACTAAATCTCCCGAACCGGGCACCCCTGAGTATAAAAAAGAACAGTCCAGCAAATGGTTTGAGGTAGATTCCATTCGCTTCAAAGAATTGTTTAGCAAAGGCAAGTACGCTGACGCCAATAAACTCATTCAGTCATATTCAAAAGATTTCCCTAAAAACAAACAAATTATCGAATACAAAAATCTAGTTAGAAATTTCATGAATCCTATAATTTACAAAGGCCCAGTTGAACACATATTCTTTCATCCACTTATGACGTATAACCTTGTTAAAGAAAACCGAAAAGGTTTCGATGAATTTATGGTTACTATTGATGAGTTCAACAGAACTATCGAAGAGTTTTACAAAAAAGATTATGTTTTGATAGATATTCATTTGCTTTATGGGACACGTGAAAACGGTACCGTTTATAAAAAAGTATTAAAGATTCCAAAAGGTAAAAAACCACTTGTATTTTCAATTGATGACTATAACTTTTTACAATACATGAAAGAAAACGGCTGTGCGCAAGGTCTTAAAATAGTTGATGGAAAAGTGCTTTCGTACGTCAAAGACAAAAACGGAAACAAAATTTTCTCGGACGATAAAGAAATAACCCCAATCATGGAAAATTTCGTTTTAGAGCACCCGGATTTTTCGTACTTAGGTGCAAAAGGAGTAATTGCCCTCGAAGGCTATGAAGGTGCCCTCGGATTTTCGACTGATATGCTTAGTTGGGAAAACTACCCTGGGGTTCTTGCAGAAGCTAGGAGCGTAGTAGCAAGTATGAAGCAATCAGGTTGGACATTTGCAAGTCATAGTTATGGACACAATAGTCCAGCGCACATGTCTTATGGTTCATTTGTGGCCGATGCAAACAAATGGCATAAAGAGGTCGAGGCAGTTGTAGGTAAGACAGACGTATATATTTATCCTTTCGGCGAACGTATCGAACGCACTGATCCAAAATTTAAATATCTTCAGAAACTTGGTTTTAGAATGTTTTGCGATATTTGGGGTTCACATCCAAGTATCGACTTTCGAGAAACAAATATTCGTATGTCTAGACGAAATATCGACGGCATAGAATTAAAGACTCATCGACTTTCAAACATCATAGATGACAGCAAAATCCCTTCTCCTGTAAGACCTTGGTACAATAAATGAATAGAATGATTACCGGCATTACTGGTTTTGTTATAAGGTTTAAATGGATCGTAATAGCAGTTTGGATTATCGTAGCTGTATTGATGTTGGCAATCGCGCCATCTTTATCTGAAATTTTAAAAACCGATAACAGTTCCTTTTTGCCTGCAGATTCACGAACTTCCAAAGCTTCTGCTTTAATTAAATCAATATATCCTGACACAGAAAAAATCACTTCTTTTGTATTAGTGGCGAGTCGTGATAAAAAGCTTACACTTGACGACAAGAAATATGTTAAAAGCATTGCTGATTATTTTATTAAGAATAAATCAAAGTACAATATTTCTTCGGTTATTTCCCCATATACTAACGACGCATTAAAAGAAGAACTAACAAGCGCTGATGGTATGGTTGAGTTGGTTACTCTTAGAATAAAGGGTTCATCTATCTCCGAGGCAACAGGTGTAGTTTTAGATGATGTTAAGAGGATCCTTGATTCAAATACACTTATACGGCCAGATGGTATTCAAGTCCAAGTAACTGGCGATGCAGCAATCGGCGCCGAACAGCACAAGACAACCAAAGATAGTATGGATTTAGTCACGAAAATCACTGTGATTCTTTTGCTCCTAATTCTACTTTTCATTTATCGCACCCCTGTAGCCCCACTTCTTCCACTTTTCACTATTGGTGCCAGTCTTCTTATTTCAAGAGGAATCATAGGATATCTGACTTTAGTTGGTTTTAAAGTATCTACTTTCACAGAAACATTCTTGATTGCCGTCCTCTTTGGAGCCGGGACAGACTACTGTATGCTCATTATTTCAAGATTTAAAGAGGAATTGTCACACGGAGTACCAAAAGAAAAGGCCCTGCTCAATTCCATGCCTAGTACTAGCGAAGCAATTATTTCAAGTGGCGGTACTGTAATAATCGGATTTTTATTTATGATTTTTGCGCAGTTTGGACTTTTTAATACAACTGGACCTAGTGTCGCAATTGGAGTAGCTATCAGCATCCTGGCAGTTATCACCTTAATCCCCGCGCTTATTGCAGTTTTAGGCAAAGTCGTTTTTTGGCCAATGAAAGATTTTTCTTCTCACCACGATGATTTGCACACTGGTTTTTGGTCAAAACTAGCTGCTTTTGTTACAAAACGACCCGTCAGGTTTCTTCTGGTGTCTGCGATATGCTTTTTACCACTTATTCTTTCTTCTCTTGGAATTAAAACTTCCTTTGATGCAATGAAAGATTTGCCAGCTGAAAGTTCTTCAATTAGAGGTTTCTCAATAATGAGTAAACATTTTTCCGAAGGAGAACTCATGCCTGTAAAAGTAACTTTTAAAACCAATAAAAATATGTGGGATACTGCAAATTTGAAAATTCTAGACAACGTTGCAGAAAATCTATTAAAAGTTGATACAGTAAACACAGTACGCACGGCCTCTCGCCCTCTTGGCAAAAAGCTAACTCAGACTAGTCTTGGCTCCCAAATCAAAGCATTATCAACAGGAATAGATAAGCTTAACGATGGTTTTGATCCTGTCACAAAAGGATTAGAAAACATAAATAAAAGCATCAAAAAAATTGAGGAAGGCTTAAAACTTGGTTCAGATGCGTTAGGAGGAGAGATCGCTAGTGGGATAAACAAGTCCGCTAACGGAGCAGACGAAAGTTCTGATGCCTTGAATAAGTTAAGTAAAGGATCACTCTCCTCTATTACCGGAATTAATTCGATTTCTAAAAGTTTAGACAGCTTATCTGCTGCGACTAAGCAAACTAAAACTGGTTATTCCTTGATACTTTTATCAATCAATAATTCAATTAAATCACTTGATAAATTAGCTGCGTCTCAGCCTGCACTACAAGCAAATATTGATTTTCAAACTGCCTACCAGACACTTAAAGGAGTTGCATCTAACTTTACTCCCCTTCAAAGTGGTCTTACTCAAATATCTTCAGGGATTTCGCTTGCTTCTGGAGGATTAAAGCAAGTCGCAACAGGTCTATCAAGTGTTGAATCAGGCGTTTCTCTCACAGCGAAAGGGTCGGATGAATTGGCTTCAGGACTGAGGAAAATCAGAAATGGTGTGAAACTTATTGCAGATAATTTTGATAGCGCTGCAAACGGACTCGGAAAAATTTCCGAAGGGTTCGCACCTCTTCAAAAAGGTGTTAGCAAAATGAACTCAGGACTTCAAAAAATAATTAGTGAGACCTCTAAATACACAAGCGGCGGCTCATTAAGCGGAGAATTTTATTTGCCAAAAGATGTGTTCAAAAAATACCCTGAATTTAAGGAAGCTGTCTCAAACTACATTTCACCTTCTGGGAACGGTGCTACCATGGAAGTTGTGCTAAATGTCACCCCTTACTCAACCAAAGCCCTTGATTCAGTAAAGGAAATAGAAAACGCTGTCCGATTCACTATCAAAGGCACTGAACTCGAAAAAGCTGATTTTGCTGTGTCAGGTGTTACACCGTCATACAACGAAATTCGTGAATTTATCTCTCGGGACATGATTGTAGTAATTGTCTTTGTTCTTTTAGGAATATTTTTGATTTTGGCACTACTACTTCGAAGCCTTATAGCGCCGCTGTATCTGCTATTAACTATCGTATTAAGTTATATCTCAACTCTTGGCGTGACTTATCTTATTTTCTGCGTGTTCCTTGGTCAAGACGGCCTTCATTGGTCTGTACAATTTTTCTCCTTCTGCGTGCTGGTCGCGCTCGGTGTCGACTATAATATTTTCCTGATGTCTCGGGTAAAGGAAGAATATATTCCAGGAAACATGCGCCTTACAATCACTCGTGCGCTTGCTACAACAGGTGGCATCATTACATCATGCGGAATTATCATGGCGGGAACTTTCGGAGCAATGATGATATCGCCATTACGTCCAATGGTTCAAATTGGCTTCGCTGCTTGCTTTGGTTTGATAGTTGACACATTTATTATTCGAAGTATTGTTGTCCCAGCAATTGCTGTCTTAGTAGGCGAAATGAATTGGTGGCCAGGACGAAGGATTAAAGTAGAATCATTTAATCGCAAAGATCCGCCAACCGAATAATTTTCTCGCATTTTCCTGTCAGTTCGTCTAACTCTAAATATACACCGTTAAATTGTTTGCGACCTCGAGCGCACTCCATTCTAATCGGATAATTATACATAAATCTTTTAATTATTATGTCTTTTTCAGAGCCAATAACACCCTCTGCTGGTCCTGTCATGCCAGCATCAGTTATAACACCCGTCCCACAAGGCAATATTCGCTCGTCAGCGGTCTGAACGTGTGTATGAGTTCCAACTACTGCCGAGGTTCTTCCGTCGACATACCACGCAAAAGCGGCCTTCTCAGAGGTAGCTTCAGCATGGAAGTCAATGATCGTGCATTTTGTTTCTTTTTTAACTTCTTCAAGCATTGCATCCGCTGCACGAAACGGACAGCTTGAACCTTGCATATATACGTTCCCTAAAATATTTATTATCCCAAGTTTTTTACCGTTTTTTTCGGCTATCCCAAAACGCCGTCCAGGAACTCCATCATATAAGTTCGCAGGAATAACAATTCTTTTTTCATCCTCAACAAAATTAAAAATTGAATTGTTTGCCCAGACATGATTCCCTGTTGTTGCAAAATCAACTCCCGCTTTAAACAAGTCGTTTAAAATGGACTCAGTAATGCCACGTCCACCTGCCGCATTCTCAACGTTTGCGACGCAAAAATCGGGTTTGTATTCGTTAGCGATTAGCGGATAAATTGCACCAAACGCCTTCAATCCCGGATTCCCGTATATATCTCCTACAAAAACTACCTTTATCATATTCTCAACTCCTGCCCCACATTATAGCAATAAAAAAACAGCCCTGCAATTGCAAGACTGTCTTTTGTGATTTGTGTTACTTCGCGAATTCAATGGTTCTAGTTTCTCTGATAAGATGCACTTTTATCTGTCCGGGATAATCGAGCTCCTCTTCGATTTTTTTAGCAATCTCTCTTGCTTTAAGAACCATTTGATCGTCCGAGATGTTTTCTGGCTTAATAATAATTCTAACTTCTCTTCCCGCCTGAATGGCGAACGATTTCTCGACTCCGTCAAACGAGTTTGCAATTTCCTCAAGCTTCTGAATTCTCTTGATGTAATTTTCAACCGACTCACGCCTTGCGCCAGGTCTTGAAGCCGAAATAGTATCAGCTGCTTGAACAAGTATCGCAATGATTGAAGTTGGCTCCACGTCGCCGTGGTGAGACATAATCGCATTTACAACTATGTCGTTCTCTTTGTACTTTTTAGCAATGTCTCCACCAAGTTGAATGTGTGTGCCTTCCATCTCGAAGTCAACAGACTTTCCGATGTCATGCAGGAGTCCCGCGCGTTTTGCTAGTTGAATATCCAAACCAAGTTCCGCCGCCATTAATCCTGTCAAGTGTGCAACCTCTATAGAATGTTTTAAAACATTTTGTCCATAACTAGTTCTATATTTGAGCCTACCTAGCAACCTAATGATTTCTGGGTTAAGTCCAATTACTCCCATGTCAAACGCAACCTTGTCGCCTTCAGTCTTGACAATTTGCTCGACTTCTCTTGTTGATTTTTCAACCATTTCTTCGATTCTTGCAGGGTGTATTCTACCATCAAGAATTAGTTTTTCAACAGTCAACTTTGCAATTTCTCTTCTAATTGGATCAAAACCTGAAAGTATTACTGCTTCAGGTGTATCGTCAATTATCAAATCAATTCCTGTAAGGGTCTCGATTGCTCTGATATTTCTACCTTCGCGCCCAATAATTCTACCCTTCATTTCGTCATTTGGTAAAGCAACAACAGATACCGTAGATTCTGATACGTGGTCAACAGCGCATCTCTGAATCGCTCCGACAACTATATCTCTAGCCTTACTATCTGCTTCCTCTTTTGTCCTAGCCTCAATGTTTTTAATTATGACTGCTGCTTCGTGAGTAACTTCAGATTCAATACTCTGTAAAAGTTGCTCCTTAGCCTGTTCTTTAGATAAACCAGAAATTTTCTCAAGTTCTTCTAACTTGATTTTGTGAACTTGCGAAATCTTTTCTTCTTTTTCTACAATTCCCGCAATTCTCTCTGCTAACGCAGCTTCTTTTTGTTCAATACTAGCAATCTTCCTGTCAAGTGTCTCATCCTTTTGTACCAGACGATTCTCACTCTTTTGAATCTCGCTTCTTCTTTCTCTGAGTTCCCTTTCAAGTTCAACTCTGCTCCTGTGAATTTCCTCTTTTGCTTCCAAAAGGAATTCCCTCTTGCGAGCTTCGCCAATCTTTTGTCCCTCATCGATTATCTTTGTCTTTTCCACTTCAGCGCTTCCGATTTCTGCTTCAGCAACTTCTTTTCTATGCTGAACACCCTTATCAAAAGCAGTTTTGCTCTTTTTATTACCAAGGATAGTTCCCACGGCAAAACCAATGGCCAAAGTGACAACGCCGATAATTATATACAATATTATCTCCATACGTTTACCACCTCCGATTATTTTATTTTCAAGGTCCCGTTATCATTTTAAATTTCTTTTTTCATCATGCCCACAAGCCGGACAGCATGCGGTTACTCAGTTAAAGAACAGTATAACTTTATTAATAATACTACAAAAAATAGTGTGCGTCAAATCAACTATTCCTAACTTCCTAAAATCCCAACATTTGTAAAATTACTCATTTGAACCCGTCCCCAATTTGACACCCAGCCGCAAGCACTGTGTTTTTCATTAGGATTGCTCGGGTCATTGGGCCGACGCCGCCGGTGACGCGAGTGATGGCAGATGCGACGTTGCTGACCTCATCGAATTTTACATCTCCGCACAAAGAGCCATCCGCTAGGCGCGAAACGCCAACATCAATAACTATGGCGCCCTCTTTTACCATGTCGGCGGTTATCATGTCGGCTTTGCCGACCGCCGCGACCAAAATGTCAGCACGGCGACAAACTGCCGCAAGGTCACGGGTACGCGAATGACAGACCGTGACAGTACCGTTTTGCGCAAGCAACAACAAAGCCATAGGTTTGCCGACTATGTTACTACGGCCAACGACCACGCACTCTTTGCCTGAAACATCTATGCCAGTGAAGCGAATAAGTTCCATAACTCCAGCCGGGGTGCATGGCTGAAATTTCGGGTGTCCAGTTACTAGTAAGCCGACATTGAAGGGGTGAAAGCAATCTACATCCTTTTCTGTGGAAATAGCGTTGATAATATTATCTTCGCAAATGTGTTTAGGCAAAGGCAGTTGGCATAGTATTCCGTGAACTTTTGAATCAGCATTTAGGCGCTCTACCAATTCTAGCAAATAATTTTCCGACACATCACACGGCAAATTAAATTCAAACGATTCAATACCAATTTCTGCGCAGTCTTTCTTCTTGAAATCAACATACACTCTTGAAGCTGCGTCACCGTCAACAATAATTACCGCAAGCCCTGGCGAGATTCCCTTCGTCTTGAGTGTTGCGACGTCTTTGGTTAATTCACCTTTTATTTTTTTAGACAACTCTGTTCCATTCAATACTACCGCACTCATGTCTTCACTCCTAAATTTATTTTTTTCTGTATGGCTTATAGCCACCTTTTTTTATTGTTTTAAGCGGCGCGACCAAGCGGTCTGGCCCGTAACCTATCAAATCAATCCTCCCAGCCTTCTCCAACGCCTTCAGAACAATGGCCTGATTTCCAGGCTTTAAGACTTGTAAAAGAGCGCGTTGCATTGCGCGTTCTTCATTTGACTTTGGCACATAGACCTTCTTCATCGTGCGTGGGTCGATTCCCGTAAAGTACATACAGGTTGACAGGGTCGATGGCGTTGGATAAAAATCCTGAACCTGCTCAGGGTTGATTTTGTGCTGTTTTAAGTACATTGCAAGATTTATTGCCGCCTTCAAGTCGCTTCCTGGGTGGCTAGCAATCAAGTACGGCACCATATATTGCTTCTTCCCTAGGCGCTCATTTGCTGCTTTGTAGCGTTTCGAAAACTCCTCAAACACTTTCACTGGCGGCTTCCCCATCATTTGAAGAACCCCGTCGTCAATATGCTCCGGCGCCACTTTAAGCTGTCCGCTAACATGGTGCTCACAGATTTCGTTTAATAGCCTGTCGTTCTTCTCGAGCAACATATGATCGAACCTAAGGCCCGAACGGATAAACACCTTCTTCACGCCTTTAATTTCGCGTAAAGTTCGCAGGACTGAAATATAGTCGTTATAATCAATCTTCAGATTCTTGCACGGTTCAGGAAACATACACTGCCTGTCTCTACACGAGCCCTTTCTCGCCTGCTTTGTACAAGCAGTCTCTCGAAAATTCGCTGTGGGCCCGCCAACATCATGAATATAACCTTTGAAATTCGGCAACTGTGCTAGCAGCTCACCTTCTGTGATGATAGAGCGTTTTGAGCGCTTTTGTATAATGCGTCCCTGGTGAAAAGTTAAAGCACAAAAACTACACCCACCAAAGCACCCACGGTGACTAGTTATACTAAACTCCACCTCTTCAAGCGCAGGAATGCCTCCAGCAGCCTCATACATAGGATGTGCACGCCTCTCAAACGGAAGTTTATATACTTCATCCATCTGGCTCACGCTCAACGGCAAAGCAGGCAAATTTTGCACCACTAGTTTCTTAGGATGTGGTTGCGCAAGCGAGACGCCATTAAACGGATCTTGCTCCACATACTGCATTGCAAAAGCTTTTGCATAGGCCTTCGGAGAAGCCGAGACTTCTTCAAAACTCGGCACAAGTTTCAAATCTGGGAGCTCCAAGGGCTTTGTGTTCGCGCGAGCGAAACACGTGCCTTTGACGTCGGTAATATCTGAAATTGCCTCGCCATCTCGCATGCGTTCTGCAATCTCGGCAATTGGGTTTTCGCCCATTCCGTAAATTAGAAGGTCCGCCCCAGAGTCAATGAGCACCGACTGGCGAACTTTGTCATCCCAGTAGTCGTAGTGAGCAAAACGACGAAGGCTCGCCTCAATTCCTCCAATAATTATGGGAACATCCTTATAGACTTGGCGAATTAAATTTGAATAAACTGTCGTTGCGCGGTTTGGGCGGAGGCCTTTTTCGCCGCCCGGTGAGTATAGGTCCTGGCTACGAGGGTGTTTGTTTGCTGTGTAGTGGTTTACCATTGAATCGATGACGCCAGAAGAGACCAAAAAAGCGTATTTAGGACGTCCGAGGGACTTGATATCGTTGGCATTGCGCCAGTCGGGTTGCGCGATTATCGCAACTTTGAAGCCCTTGCTTTCGAGCAGTCGAGTGATTATGGCGTGACCAAAACTAGGGTGATCGACATACGCGTCACCGCTAACATATATAAAGTCGGCTTGTTCCCAGCCGAGAGCTTGCATTTCGAGCAAATTTGTAGGAAGAAAGGCCATTAGTTGTCTTCACCTTCGTCCAAAATTGCGTTCATCGACATTTCCTGCCATTGCTGCTTAGAAATTAATATTTGGCGTGGTTTGCTACCTTCGAAACCGCCAACGATGCCGCGTTCTTCCATCTGATCTATCATTCTTGCAGCCCTAGCATATCCAACTTTGAATTTTCTTTGAAGAAGTGATACCGATGCCTGTCCTGTAGTCACAATCATCTCAATTGCCTTAGGAAGAAGTTCATCGCTGTCGCCTGAATCGTCTTTGCTGTGCGAATTATCTGAGTCAACATGATTAATTATCGCGTCATCATATATGCACTCTCCCTGAGATTTAACATATTCGACTACTTTTTCAACTTCATTATCCGTTACCATGCAGCCCTTTATTCTAACTGGCTTTGCAAGTCCCGAAGGATGGAAAAGCATATCCCCTTTTCCAAGAAGTTTTTCGGCGCCTCCCATATCTAATATCGTCCTTGAATCAACTTGCGAGGTAACTGCAAAGGAAAGTCTGGATGGGATGTTGGCTTTGATAATTCCGGTTATTACGTCAACTGAAGGTCTTTGAGTCGCAATTACAAGGTGCATGCCAGCGGCCCGCGCCATTTGCGCAAGGCGGCAAATGCTATCTTCGACTTCGTTTGGAGCGACCATCATTAGGTCTGCAAGCTCGTCAATAATTATAACGATTTGAGGATATTTCTCGCCTTCACCGGTTTGGTCGATGAGGGAATTGTAACCTTTGATGTCCCTGACGCCGCGTTCTGCGAACATTTTATACCTTTGCACCATCTCTTGAACCGCCCAGTTTAGAGCTCCAGCAGCTTTTCGAGGATCTGTAACAACAGGTATCAGAAGGTGTGGGATTCCATTATAAACACCCAACTCAACTACCTTAGGGTCAATCATCAGCAATTTAACGTCTTCTGGCGAAGCCTTGTAAAGCAGACTCACAATTAGACTGTTGATGCAAACTGACTTACCCGAGCCAGTCGCGCCTGCAATCATAAGATGAGGCATTTTTGCAATGTCGGCAACTACAATCTCTCCCGAAAGTCCTTTTCCTACGGCAAAACACAACTTCGAGTCAAAATTTTGAAACTCTTTTGATTGAAGGAGTTCAACTAAATAGACCGCGCTCATATCCTTATTCGGAACCTCAATGCCAACCGCCGCTTTGCCTGGTATCGGCGCTTCAATCCTTATGCCTTGTGACGCTAGGTTGAGTGCTATATCATCTGCTAAGTTAACAATTTTACTAACTTTAACACCTGGAGCAGGAGCAAGCTCGTATCTTGTGACGGCAGGCCCTCGTGTAACATTTATGACCTTCGCTTCGACGCCAAAACTTCTTAACGTCGCCTCTAGCTTCTTTGATCCTTCGCTGATTATGAATCTTTCATTCTCAGGATTTAGCTGATTAACGGGCGCCGTGAGCAATGAAAAGTCAGGAGGCACATAGTTATATGGCACTTTTGCATGCGCAGATTGGTTTAGAGTTTCAATTATTTGCTTTTGTTCCTTTGAACTTAGCGGCGGTACTACAGGCGCGTCTTCAAAACCCATGCCTGATATGTTGTAAGCCGGGATTTCTTCCTGTTCAAACTCAATTTCAGTTTCATCTTTTTTTATAATATCTACAAGCGTTTCGCGTTCATTTTTTACGGGTTCGGATTTCTCAATGCATTTCCGCTTTTCAGCTTCAATTTTTTCATTCGCAACTTTTTGCTTGTAATCCGATGACATTTCTCTAGACTTAACAAATATAGATACTATAAGCAACCCAGTGTTTTTGAAAAACCACTTCAACCCTGAGAGAACTGAAATTTTTGTTATGAGTACAAAATCAATAAGTAGCAAAACGCTTAAAACCACATAAGTTCCAATGGTTCCAAAAAGCATACTAAGCGGCCAACTAATGATGTTTCCAACAAAGCCACCTCGCACTGTGTTTTCGGGAGAAAGTACAGCTTTCAAATCTCTAATAGGTACAACAGAACTAAAAAGTGCACAAACGATTAGAACAAAAAGAAATATCCAAAAACCCTTATTTGCAAGCAAAATTCGCCCGCGTCTGAATAGTATAGATATAGAAATTGCTAAAAGTAATACTGGAACGATAATTCCAAGAGTATTCCCAAATAAAAAGTACAACAAACCTTGAGCAGCCTGTCCGAGCAGCCCTGTCGAATTGCCGGTAAACACACCTATGCTGAGCAACAAACTTATCCCGATAAACAGAATCCCAAAAATTTCAGCATTATTATTTTGTCGAACTTTCCCGCTTGACGGGCTTTTTCTTTTGCGTTTAGTAGCCAAATTCACCACTCCTTATCGCTGTAAATTTTATCATAATTCCCTTGCAAAGTAAAACCAAAAGCACCGGCTGTGTTAGCCGATGCCTTTGACGTTTGAGCAAGTCTATAAGCCGGGTTCTGTGTTAGACGATTATCTATCTACGCCAGCTATTACTAGCAAGCTTTAGCCACCTACGAGACTGACGGGCCGCCATATATGTCTCTTTTGCGGTGTTGCTCCGAGTGGGGTTTACATTTGCAGCAAGTTACCATGCTGCCGGTGAGCTCTTACCTCGCCTTTCCACCCTTACCGAAGAAATACGAGTCTCGCTTGCGCTAAACAAATACCTTCGGCGGTATATCTCTGTTGCACTTTCCTTGAAGTCGCCTTCACCGGTTATTAACCGGCACCCTTGCCCTATGGAGCCCGGACTTTCCTCGTGCAAGGCCTTTCGGCGTTTGCCCGCAATCGTCTGGCTTACTCAGAGTTATAATATACGGGGATTGGTGGGCAAAGTCAAGGTGTCAAATTAGGGACGGGTTCAAATTTGACTTTTCCAAAAAATTCGCTTCCGAGTTGCCAGAAAGGGCTCGGGGTGAAAGTCAAAGGGCGAAAGTCAAAGGTCGAAAAACTCGAAGGTAAAGTCATGGCGCTGCCGGGACGCGGGGGGATTCAAGATCGAGTAGCGGTTTGCCGTCGGTTTTTCTTTTAACCAAATAGCAAAAAGCGTTTTTGCATACTTTTTTAAAAGCAAAACTGATTTTTGCATACGATATGTTTATTTTAAAGAATATTTTCTTGATTTGATGTCTCGATTCAAGAAAATACTTCTATTTTTCTTGGTTATTCATTAAAAACGTATGCAAATTCGTCTTTTGCTTTTGATTTCGTATGCAAATATTGGTTTTGCTTTTTAGTAGTCGTAAAAACACCGGCAAAATGGATAAAGTTACCAAATCATGACTATCCAACTATCCGTCTATCCAACTGTGATTTTGCACTTTGCGGTCTTCTTGCCGTCAACTGTGGTGACCGTTATAAACGAGGTCCCCTTCTTA
>Ga0194063_10000013_pt1 | contig 169671 bp, 176 predicted proteins | sample SepL3720m_MetaG_FD_155459 | JGI IMG/M metagenome (GOLD analysis project Ga0194063, IMG submission 155459) | Anoxic zone freshwater microbial communities from boreal shield lake in IISD Experimental Lakes Area, Ontario, Canada - Sep2016-L373-20m | ecosystem: Environmental > Aquatic >... | reverse complement strand
GTGGAATATATTTGGAAACTATATCTACAATATCGATTTTTGATAGTATATCTTCTGTAAGTTGAGACATAATAAACAATAAATTAAAACAAAAACTATTATATTTATAATCGGTAATTAATAAACAATATACAAATAATCAATACATACACAAAAAGTATACAAATTTAGTTTCTTTTCTCAAACAAAAAAATCAGACACAATTTGGTGTCTGACTTTATGCAAAATTATATACAATAACTACTTTTTTTTATGAAAATATCCAGTAGTGAAAAGCACTCAAAGAACAATAAATAGAGCACTTACAAAAAGCCATCGTCCATTATTAAACAAGATATAAAGTCATATTATGACAAGAATAATTCAAACAATAGAATAAAGTTTTTCTTCATTAGAAGAAACTTTCCATCGTCTACCTATTCATGTAGCAATTTCTTTTGATTCTTTTTCTACAAATTTAGCTTCTGTTTGAACTGTCTTTTTTACAGTTTGAAACTTTTTATCAAAATTAGCCTTTTTAGGAGCTGGTTTTTTTGTTGGCTTTGTTGGCTTTGTTGGCATCCAAATTATTTAGATAATAAAACAATCAAGCAATATATAACAATATATATATACAATTCAACACAAAAAGACTTCTACAATAATGATTTATTTTTAAAATAATTTATTTTTTTACTAAATTCTAAATTCTAATTTACTCAAAGGTTGTTTAACTTTGATATTGTTTTTAGATCTAATAAATAATCATAACGAGATAATCCTTCTTACAAGAGATATTTCATCCAATAGTTTTTTGTCTATATACTGCTCTGCAAAAATTGATAAAGTTTTTAGATGTACAGAATCTCATTCTTCCAAAACAATATTTTTGAAATTTTGTAATTTGAGATAAATATATTCAGATATAAATGGAGCAAAACAGGAACATATTTTTATATAATTTTCCATCACCTCAAACAAAGTATTATATGCAGATATTTTATCATCGTTCATTCCAGAAGACCAAAATCTTCTTCTAGATCTTCTTATATATCGATTGTTTAATCTATCAACAAATCCAAGAACTGATTTTGCTGCACTATCAAGAAGATAAGATTCCATAAATCATTCCACCTCAATTCAAACTTTATTAAGTTCTGCCAATATCCATTTATCCAATTCATTTTCAATTTTATAAGTTGGTAATTTAACTATTTGTAATTTTTTTATATCAGTGTTTTGAGAGTCATTAAAAAAATCTAACCATAATTGTTTAAAATTTGGCTCATGAGATACTATTAAAATATTTTTTCATTTCTCAGATTCCAAAATATTTTTATAGAATTTTATACTATCTCAACTAGGACTCAAAGATTCATCTGTTTTTATTTCTATAGTTTTTCAAGTATATTTCTTAAATATTTCAATAAATTTTTCTGATGTTTGAACAGCATTTTTAGAAGGAGAGCTATATATTGTATCAGGACTTATTCTAATCACATTTTCAATAAATTTTCTGTCTTGCATAGATTTTATTCATCTATCAGAAATTTCTGAATTATCATCTTCTCAATTTGAATCAGCATGCCTCATAAAATAAATATTTGTTCAATCAGATTTAAAATTATCTACATTAGCATAAGTTTCAAAAAAATTATATGAATTGATTATTGCACTGGTAAAATCTTTATAAATCTGATCTACTCACCTCTCTGCAAATCTCATAGGTTCAGCTCTAACAGCTGGAGATGATAATAGATAAAGTCTGTAAGAATCTGCTCAATATCTTTCAAATATATGTTTAGGATCAGGATAGTTTTTTAGACTCTTTGACATCTTGCGTCAATCTTCTGCTAATATAAGTCAATTTATAATTACATTATTAAAAGAATTTTTACCAGTAATGGCATTTCATACTACATGCATAGTTCTAAACCATCATCTAGTCTGATCTAATCATTCAATAATATAATCTGCTGGATATACAAAAGGTTTTTTACTAGTATCTCAAATATATCATACTTGTCAAAATGGCATAGATCAAGATTCAAATCGACAATCCATAACTTCTGTTATCCTACGATATTCATTTCATTTTATATTAAACCAATAACCATCCACATAAGGTTTATGTAAATCTACTTCTTTATTATGATCATTGTCTCGATAATAAATTTTCATTTTTCAATTACGTAACATCAATTCTCTTCTTCTTTTATCATAATCAAAATCTCTTATCCTTTTAAACATCATAAGTGTTGCTTCAGAATGAGAAACAGTAACTACTGTTTTAGTTTTAAAATTACTAGTAATATCAAGCAAATATTCCTCACCTCTTTTATAAATATCTAATGAAGATTCACTATTGGGTCATTGTTTTTTATCTCACCATTTCAAAATATTATCTGAATCATGAAATTTATCTTGATAGTCTGGAATAAAATTTTCCATAGCTCTAAAATCAACATAGATATTTTTTCAAAGTTCAAATCTATTTTTTTCTCAAGATTTTAAAATATAGTCATATAAAGTTCATTCATTAAAAAGTTTTTGATACAAAGATAATATTTCATCATATTTTTTTACAACATCTTTAAGTTCAGATTTTCAAAATATTTTTTCCAAATATGGTAAAATAGTTTCGAAAGCTCTTGGTAAAGGAGATATTACAAACACAACATTTTCTATATCTTCAGACAAAAACTTTAAATCATTTATAAGATCCAAAGAATTTTGTTTTCATTCATCATTTAGATGTGCATTTCAATAACTATCTCAAATATGACCATCGTTGTAAGTAGATTTTCAATGTCTAATAAAAATAAGTTTAGTTAAGTTTGCAGATCAATTAACTGTATTTTTCCAAAGTTCATCAAGTTTTCATATAACAATCTTATCGTTTTCATCTTTTATATTCTCCCAAACAGGCAATGGAGAACCTCGATATCTATTTCTAGAAAGATTCCAATCAGGAGCAGAATTTAATGTATCACGAAATCTATTTTTTACAGTCTCTGGAACAAATCAGATCTTTTCAGCATTGGGTACAGTTATTTTTGTAAGTTCTTGCTCTTTTATAAATCGAGAAGTAATTGCTTTTGATATCAATGGAGTTTCACATCTCCAACAATGTGGATAAGAATGAGAATATGATCTCTGTCATATAAGTTTTTTTTCATTTTTTAATCTAGTGATCACTTCTTTATTTACATCAAAAACAGATCTTCATTTATAATCATCTACTTGATCAGTAAATTCTCAAAAATCATTAACTGGCATAAACAACCAATTTTTGGAATCTTCTCTTGGTAAAATATTTACAACTGCTTCAAAATCCTCCATTCCAAATCATGGAGCAATATGAACTATTCAAGTTCCATCTTCCGTACTTACAAATTCTCATGTAATCACTTGAAAAAACTGATCTTTATATTTTTGGTCTATATCACTTTGATTTATATATGGAAACAAAGGTTCATATTTGATTCATTTCAGATCAGATCATTTCAAAATATTAATCAGAATATATTCATTGGGATCTTTATAATATTGTTTAATCAGATTTTGTGCGATAATGTAATATTCTTTTGAATTTTTATCATAAACCATATAATATTTTATATCTTTTCACACAGCCAAAAACATATTACTAGGCAATGTCCAAGGAGTCGTGGTCCAAGCAAGCACACTAAGATTAGCTTTTTTATTATCTACCTCTTGTGCTATTTTGTGATGATAAACATATAAATCATAAAACTGATTGATAATCTCATCTGCATCATCTATGATGGTTTCTTCAATTTTTACCGCAAAACCAAGAGCATTGTCAGAACTAATAATCTCAGCTCGAATAAGTTGAGGATGTTTTTCTGGTTCCATATTTTTTACTTCTCCTTCAATTTCAAGTTCTATCATATTTAAATTGATCAGACGTCACTTTATAATTTCTTTAAAAGCTCAAAGTTCATTGATACTAATTACTTTTACATCTAGTTCTTCTTTAATTTCTTTTTGTGCAGTAGCCAAAAGGTCTGTTCATTTTTCAACCTTACCACCAGGAAAAACATATTTTTGTCATTTCATATGATATTGCATCAAAAATTTATCATCTTTTTTGATAATACAATCGACAACTTCTACACATCAATCTTGGGTAGTTTCATAATCCTTTGTAAATTCTGTACTTTGCAATTGAAATTTTATAGTAATTGCGGGATCTTGTCTATCTTTATAACCATCATTCACCTCATTATTTGCCAATGTAGTTGCACAAGACGGACAACATCGTTGTACTTTAAATCATTTATAAACAAGGTTTTGATTATACATATTTTGGAAAATCCATATTACTGACTCCATAAAATCAAGATCCATAGTGAAATAAGCATTATCCATATCTGCCCATCTACCAACATTATCTACAAACCATTTTCGTTCATCATTTACATTACTTACATAGCTTCTACATGCATCAGTAAATTTTTGAACTCAAAATTTTTGTTCAATATCTTTTTTTCAATCTATTCAAAGTTCCTTTTCAACAGCCTTTTCAACTGGTAGTCCATGACAATCCCGTCATCGATCTCTGACTACTTTATGTCACTTCATTGTTTGATATCTTCATATTAGATCCTTCATTACAGAAACCAATCCATGTCCAAAATGAGGTGTTCATGAAGCAAATGGAGGTCAATCATATGTAATAGATTGCAATTTATCTGATCTTTGATTTACCGATCTTTTAAATACATCATTTTTTTTTCGATAATCAAGCATATCATTTATCAATTCCTTCTGATTCATATATTTTCTAAAATACTAAAAACAAATACGTTTTTACGTTACTACGTTTAGACGTTTCAACATCTTTTATAAAAAAAGATTAGTCACTTTCAAGAATAAACAAAGCAATATTTTGAAATACCACTTAAATTAGTATTTTTTATATCATATTATATCACATTACTGGTGTAATGTAAAGTAAAAAACTATAAACTAAACCAAGCTTTTGCAAAATAAAAACAACAGATTATAATTTATACATACAAGAATTTTATTTTTTTACTTTTTACTCATCAATTATGGATCAGTTTCGTTCTAAACGAGAATATATATTTAAATTTTTGGTAATGGTTTTTATAGCAGTTCTAGCTGGATATATATATTTTCTTGCATCCAATTATGTAATAAATCAAAAAATAAAGAATAATCAAGAAACATTAAATAAACAGAATATTGATCTAGAGAAATACAAACAATCTACTTGATACAATAAACTTTATTTAATAAGAGAGCTGGAAAAATCATCTCAATCAATGCCACGATCAGAACATATTCCAAAAATAATTTCAATATTAGAAGATTTAAAATCAGTTGATTCATCTTGAACATGAGAAAATGATTCAATAATTTTATCAGATTTTAAGGTAAATTTAAACGAAATTAGTCTAAAATGAAGAGTATCAAATTTAAAATTATTATATTATAATTCACCTTGATGAAAATTCAAAGCTTTGATAGATAGATTTCAAGATTTAGATTTTATTGAAGATATGAAAATCAAAACATACGACAAAATATGAGAAAAATATTTTGAATTTGTTTTAAATGGTAAAATCAAAAACAATGGAAAATAAAGATATAATAGACAATTTATTACAAAATTGAAAAAATAATATTGAACAAGACAACGAAGATGAAACTCAAGTATGAGAAATCAGAATAATATCTATTAGATACAGATTATATTCAATAATATTGATAGTTTTAATTATAGTATGAATATTTAATTATATTTTACCCAAACAAGAAAGTTATCAAAGTTCCAATAATACACTTCAGTGATTGAGGACAGAGGTAGATAAATTTTCTACTAAACAAAAAGAATTACAAGTAGATGTAGATTTATCAAATAAAATAGAAAATTGAGAAGAAAAAATATTAGCATGTATAAACAATCAGCAATGATGTGATCAATTGGACCCACAAATAAAGAATAATTTTTCAGAAGTAACATCATATTTACAAGCCAATAGTTTGAGTAGTACAAAAATGTCAGTCGATGAAAAAATGATATTAAAAAACATCAATGAATATTTAACAAAAGAAGATTTTAATAGTCCCTCAAAAAACTGATTAATAAATAAGATTTCGATTTGAGATCCTACAGAGTTCAAGAGTAGATTATATTATGTAACTATTAATCTGAATATAACTTTCCAAAACAAAGACTGATTATTATCTTTTATACACAACATAGAGAGAAAAATAAATCCACAAAAAGACCTACGTATTTTATATAAAATAGATCAAATATCTTATGATCTAATGGCTTATGAACAAGAACAAAATGTAGATATTTATCTAAAAGCATTTTATTATAAATAATAAAATAACAAACAATAATGGAATCAAAAACAAATTCACACAAAAAACATTGAATAGATAAGTGGATACTTGGATTTTTACGCCAAATAGACAAAGGTAGTTTTGGTGGTAAAGAAAAAGTTATATTTTTTAAACAACTTGCTTATTTGATAAATTGATGAGTGGCTTTATCTGAATCTATGCATATAATAGAAACAAGCTCAGATAACTATGCAGTAAAAGAAATAGCAAGAAGTGTAAATTGACATTTACTACAATGAAAAGAACTATCATATGCACTAAATAGACTACCAGATTATTTTAATGAAAGAGACTATAGTATAGTAAAAGCTTGAGAAAGATCTTGAAATATAGTAACGATACTAAAATCTCTAGCGGATGAATACACTTATATGAACGAACTAAGAAACAAATATATATTATCGCTCACCTATCCAATAATATTGATAGTGATAACTATAGTTGCTATTATTTCTTTATTTGCTTTTGTCTTACCTTGAATTTTTGAAATAGCAAATAGCTTCCAAAATATCGAGCTACCAACCATTACAATAATTTTGAAAAACATAGCAGAAGGAGCAAGAGATAATCGAAAATCAATGATATGGATAATCATATCTACAATAACTCTTTTATTGATATTTTTATCTACAGACACAGGCAAAAAAGTACGATTTTCTATCATACTCAAGATTCCCCTTTTTGGTAAATTAACCAAATATTATTATCTCATAAAACGATGTAGATATACCAAAATAATGCTAGAATCCTGAATGAATTATATAGAGACATTTCAACTTCTAAGAGATATATTAAATATACCTATCTATCAAAATATGATAGAACATACACTAGTTTGATTACAAAAATGAGAAACTATCTACGATAGTATAAAAAGTCAGACTTATCTTATACCCAGCAATGTTTCTGCACTTATAAAAGTATGAGAAGAGACAGCTAATTTACAAAATTCTCTAGATAATATTTTGGTAATGCACGAAGAAGAATTAAACAACAATATTAATCGTCTTGCAAAAGTAATAGAACCAGTTATATTGGTCTTTATATGATTAATAGTAGTTGTTATAGCTCTTGGAGTATTCTGATTAATATTAAAAATTATGGACTGAGTATGAAACTAAAAAATCCTACAAAGATTATAAAAATCTATAAAAAATCCTGATTTACATTATTGGAGATGCTTATGGTGATAGTAGTTATAAGCATAATTTTGTGAATGACTATTTATTTCTGATCTGAAAATATCTTTAGATTAAAATACAAAACGACAAAAGAAGAATTTTTATGAGCATTTAATTGATATTATACAAATTCTTTGTGATCAAATTATATCAATCAAAATCGTTTCAAAGAACTAAATTTAAGCTTAGTTTCATGAAACAACTGAATTATATATTCTTATTTTTGAGACTCAGCAAATAAAACAGGAGAACAAAAAATAAATTTGCTTGAAATATCAAACATACAAATAGATAGCTGAACATTATTAAATCAAGCATCTGTAGATATTATGCCATATCAATTATGATGTAAAATAAAAGATAACAGCAATCAAACATGATCTAGATTAGATTTTAAAATAATAGTAAACAAAGCAAAAACATATTGTTTATATATACTTTCTCTAAATTGCAAAATAAAAGAACAATTGTGTAATAATTAAGATTAATTTATATTGCATAAACTATGATGATAAATTTACGAAAACTAGATCCTATTCACAAAAAAATTTTAACTAAACTATTCTCATTTTTTAAAAAAGAATATTCATACAATATATTAGATCTTTGATCAGGCAGGACTAGCTTAAAAGTTCTAACAGAATATTTTAAAAATAGCAAAGTTACTGCAATTATATATCCATGAGATATTCGCAAAAGTAAATGAATAAATGAAAGTGTAAAAACAAAAAATTTCATTTTAAAAGAACAAGATATTTACAAATTAAAACAAGAAAAAAAGTACGATATAATTCTTGCTCATTTATTATTATGAGAAGCAAATAAATTTAGCAATAAACCATTTGAACAAATGGTAGAATCTTTGTTTAAAATACAAACAAAATATTTAATAATTATTGATATATTGGAAGATAAAGATGTAGATTACAGAACGATTTTAAGTTATATATCTAAAAAATGAGAAATGATAAAAACAATAACTTTAAATAAATACATATGATTTCTAATTAAAAAACAATAATATAAAATACAGTTTCAGCTTGAATATTTTCTATCAAATCTTATAAATATTTAGACTTTATAGACCTTAGGCATTATGATTTTAAAGACTAAAAATAATTGATTTACACTTATAGAAATAATTATAGTAATAGCTGTTTTTTCTATATGAATTATGGCTGTTTTTTATCTAGTTACAAACAATCTGGAAAGATTGGACGATACCAGGACAAGAAATATAGCTACATTCCTTGCAAAAGAATGAATAGAATTAGCTTTCAATGCTAGAGATGCAAATCTAGTAAAGGAGCTCAAACGAGACTGTATTTTCACAAATAAATATGTAAATAATCCTAGTCCAGAATTTTGCGATTGAGTATTTTCTTCATGATTACAATCCAAATATATACAAATATCTTTTGATCCAGATAAATATCCAGAATTGATTTGGACAAATTTAAATACATTTGAAAACAATAGACTATATTATCATTCTGGATATATAAATTGAAATAAGTTATTTTGGTACAACAATAATTCTATAGATTGAGAACAGACTATATTTGCTAGATATATATCATTTACTTGAGTAATAGAAAACTGACAAATATTACCAGTCGATAAAATATTAAAATTGGAATCTCATGTATTGTTTAGTAAATGATCAAAAACATGAGAAGTAATATTGGAAAGTTTTATAGGTCAGTATTAAATTTTTAACATTTAATTTGGTTGATATTTAATGAAGTATAAATGATTTACTCTCATAGAAACATTAATAGTCATAGTGATAATAGGTATATTATCTGTGGTTTTAATGAAGACATATACTTTCATTTCGGAAATATCTTTTAGAATACAGCAAGAAAAAAATGTAATACAAGAAACTTTATTTTTGTCCCAAATAGTTCAAAATTCATCTGATAGAAATAGCATAGATTATAACAAATATAACAACACATTATGAACATGATACCTAATATCTAAGAGTTGATTTACAGATATTTTATATCTAAGTTGACAAGATTGAAATATAGAAATATATAGCACATGAAATTGTATAGATCCTTGAGTAGATATAACACATTTGACATGATGATATCAATGCTACATACAATTGATAAAAAACTGAATAATTTCCAACATTACAAACCCACAGACTGTGTATATTTCCAAAACTATTTTTAAAATCATACCATACGACTCAGCTACCGATTATTTAAATGGCACTTCAACATGTACAAGTTATATATCTTGTATACACAAACCTTGATTTTTTATGATAGCAAAAGCTTATTCACCGACATATAGTCAGCTACGATATAATAAAATACAAGTCCCTATACAACAGTTCTTTAATTCAATAAATACTGATGGGTAAAAATAGATTCATACATACAAAGATCAACAACAGATGAAATATTAGTATTTTGGTGATTTTCATATTGATAGCATCCTCTCTAATATGAATATTGACCACAAATTATATAAGAGATTTGATGCAATACAACAACATAATTTATGGATATTATAAATCATATTATTTATCTAAAGCCTGACTTGAATTGTCTCTAACAGAAATATGAAAAAATTGAATCTGATTTGAAAATACTATAAATACTTGAGACAATATTATATCTTGAAATTTTATATGCCAAAACTGTAATTTTAATAGTAATATTTCATGAAATTCTAGTTTTTTTTCAAAAAATACATGGACTGATAGTGGTTGTGACAATCCTATTACTCTAAGTACTTGAGAATCATTTATATTGCCATTATTTAAACAAATTAATAATTGATCAAATTATCAAAAATTAACAACGACTCCAAATTTCAAAAACATGGCAGATAAGATACCAAATATTCAATTAGAAGATATTTCTACAAACAAAGAAATTACGATATGAATATTTGTAATGTCATGAGAAGATATATTACAAGATTGAGTATTTGTAAAGACATGAGCAACAAACAATCCAAACATAATAGCTAATTTTTTAAGTGAATTTGAAACTTATGCAACCAATATATTATTATGAAATTATAATCTTTGATATGCCTACAAAGACAGTTCTCTATGATTAAAAAGTTTTTTACTTTTGGGTAATTCTACAGATAATCAAGAATCCATATCATTTTGTATAAATATAAAACCAACTATATGAATACCAGACCATATAACATTGCCCACAAGTACTTTTTATATAAAAAGCATATGAAATAATATAGAGAAAACTATTTGATTAGAAGCATTTCTCAAACAACCAATACCAGAATTTCTTATACATACATATCTTGGTTCATAAAAAAATCTCCTCAATTAAGAGAAGATTTATTATTTAAATTTTGTATCGTTAAGTTTAAAGTTTTCACATCAAATCTCATAACTTGCTTTCTTGGTCTTTTTTTGCATCTTTTGTAAGAGCCTCTCTATCTATAGTTTCCAATACCGCCTTCCATCTATTTATTCTCATAGATCTTTCTTGATCAATAGCATTTTTTTCATTTTCATCCTCAGCTTTGAGTGCATGTAGGTTCATCTGTTCTTCTACATATATTTCATATAATCTCAATACTTGGAAAGACCACAATTCTGAAACAGTCTTCACTACACTCTGATCTCAACTCTTTACAGCTATATAAAGTTCTTTTCATCCTTTATTTTTATCTTCTTTGAGTTCATAATCACTAGAAAAAGATCAGATCACAAGTCTCTGCAATAATTCCCAATCAAAGTCATCTTTTAATTCTTCGGGTTTAATATAATCTAAACCAGGAAACAAAAGAAGATATTCAGTATACCAAACTTGATCGTAAATTGATCATTTAATTTCTCAAAATAGTTTTTCATATTTTTCCACTATCTGTTTCTTGTCTTCTTTTTCTCTTAGTTCTGCTACAAATGCTTGAAAATCAAACAGCATATTTTATTTTTTACAGAATAAATTATTAATTCAAATGTGCTCGTAAATTACAAGCCTCAAATCAAAATCAAATATATTAAAATATCAAAGTATTTCAATAGAAATTTGTATAATCAAATTTATATTTAAACTGACTGGGTTGGAGCTTCTTTGGGAGCTTCATTATTTTCAGGTAATTTCGTTTCATCTACTCACATTCCAAGTCTTGCTTGTATCTCAGCATCTACAAATTCTCTTTTTCTTCAATGTTTCTTTGCAGAATACTCTTTAAGGATAGGAACTATTTTTTTATTTTGATAGTCTTTTGAATAAATCATATTCATACTAAATACACGAGTAGTAGAGTTATCAATATTTAATTTTATATAAGCCTTGTAATTGGCTATACCTACTATATCTTGTCAAGAAAGCACAGGTGCATATTCTTTTTCTAGAAATTCAGCATCAGGGGCTCATACCTTAAACGACTGCATAGTACCAACGTTACCAAACACAGCAGCTTTAACATCATTTTTTCATCATCAAGCATCTCCCAATCATTTTGGTGGATCTAATTGAGCAATATATTGATGTGCCATTATTAGACATAATCTATATTTTCTAGCTTCAGATAATATATCAGCAAAAGTTCAGGAAACGAAATTTTGAAATTCATCCACATATAGATAGAAATCTTTTCTATCTTTTTCATCCATTCTAGCTCTTGCCATAGCAGCAGTATATATCTTAGAAACTATAATCATACCAAGAAGTTGAGCATTAGATTCTCATACTTTACCCTTACTCAGATTTATAATCAAGATTTTTCTATTATCCATTACATCTTCAAACTTGAATGCCGATTTTGTCTGTCATATAATATTTCTAATAAGTCTATTTGTATTGAAAGACACAAATTTTGCAGAAAAATAAGGTATAATTTCTTGTTTTTCTCTATCTCCCATAGCATTAAAAGTTTTTTCTCGCCAATTTCTTACAGTGGGATTTGTAACTTTTTTTATTTTATATTCTCTATATCATTCATCAGTAAATAGTCTTACAACATCAAGCAAAGTAGGTCTATCCTCAAAATCTTCCAATAGAGTCAGACTTCCATATTTAAAATATTCTTGTAATCTAGGTCAAAATATTTCAGGACCAAACATTTTAATAAATATTTCTGTTGCATCATTTACTACTCTATCTGCCTCATCCAATGTTGCTATTTCATAAAGATTTAATCACATAGGTCTATCTTCATTTCAAGCATCAAAATAAACGATATCCTTTGCTCTTTCTTTGGGTATATATGCAAGTATATCTTCAGCTAAATCTCAATGCGGATCAATCAGACACAATCAATCTCCATTCCAAACATCTTGTCTGGCTAAAGTCTGTAAAAATACTGATTTTCATGTACCAGATTTTCATATACAGTAATAATGCCTTGTCCTATCCTCTCTTTTCATATATACGGGAGTAAGCATATTCCTATAAATATTCACACCCAAAAGAACTCAGTTTTTAAATAATTTATATCCAGTATAATCTCTTTCTTTGTATGTCTTTACAAATTTCTTTCAGCCTTTCTCTACAATTTCTTTTCATTGTAAATCTATTTCTTTAAATTCTTCTATTGGTTTCAATAATTCTTCTTTTCAAATTCACCTTCATACAGCTCGATGATTTTTATAATCAATATTCAAAATATCGGTAAGTTTTCATTCTTTATATTTCTCTGCTAATATTCATCATAACACATATCAATTTTCTACATCTCAAGTCATTACTGGTAAATTTGTAGGAGCAGAAAGGACTTTATATTGCATCCATTCAATCACTGGAGACATATTATATGTACCATCAGGAAAATGAAAAAGAGAACTAAGTTGATTTACAGAAAAATAAGCATATTTAAAAAAGAATCACGTAAGGAAAAATTTTGCAGCTATAGTCCAAAGTGGCTTAAAAATAAATCAGAATACATCATGTCTTGTATTGGCTTCATCCAGTTCATTAGAATATTCATCTCAATAAATATTATAAGCACTTATCAAACCATCTAAATTAGATTCGAGATTTTCTTTTGAATCAGATGATGTAATCAAAATTAATGAAGCTCTAAAGATGGGCAATCATGCTTCTTCTCATATTGCGTTCATTACGTCTTCTTTGGCTTTTACCATACGAACCATAGTGATATTATCTTCTTCTTTTTTATTGCTAAGTAAACCTTTGCTAGGTCAAGACATCAAAAATCCTATAATCTTCCATGGCATAAAAAAGACTGCCCACCGTTGATCTTTCCATGATACTAAATCAAGATTTTTATAAAGTCTTTCAGATGCTTTTTTCATTTTTTCATTAAACCATGATCATTCGGGTTTTATAGGCATTAGCAAAGTAACAGTATCTGTATTTTGAACCTTACTCATAGCATCTATCAGATTGTTTATAGGATCATCTGGCATCAATTTAAACATTTTTATAGTATATATAGGATCTTTTTTTGGTTCCAATACAGTTATATCACTATGTTTTTTTCAGAAAAATTTTGGTTTTTTGATAGATTCTATAGAACAATTTGAAAATTGAGAAGATATGGCTCATTCTATTATTTTTTCATATTCTGGAAATGTACCAACTATAAAGTTTAAAAGTCATCATTCATAATGATACATCATAATAATCTTTTGTTTTGCGAATATTTTATACATCATGGTATCCCAAGTACTTAGTTCTGTAATTTTATGAAAATTCATATAGACTTGTGACATACGTCAAATTTTTTCTTTCATATCCTTGGCAATTTCTTTTGCTTGTTCACGGTCCATTTTATCATCTCATCTTGGCAACATAACTTTAAGATAAACAAATCTATGTTGATTCATAAAGGAATAAAGATATCTAAGTCAGTATTTTAAGACTCTAAATACAAGTACAATAAGTATTAGTATAAGAAATCGAGAAAATATATTATTTCCTATTGTATTCCAAGAATATCAAAATACTCATCATATAGAATTACCTGTCTGTACAATAGTTTGAGTAGTAGTATTAGGAATTTGTGCAGAAGTTGTATCTGCCACAAAACTTCAATTGCTATAATTTTTTTGTGTTTGTGACACGAATGTTTTTATATTTGATAATCATCACATTTGGGAAAAGCATTCAGTTTTGTTTTTTCACCAAGCAGAAGTTGTGAGTTTAGACAAATTATATTGCTGAGAAAAATCAGTCACTAATTGATTGGCAAGTAAACTTTCACATTGTTTTGCAGCTATAGCCATAAATTTATCAGTAAATAAAATACATCTGATTATAATTTAAAAGCTATTTTTTGTCAAAAAAACAATCCACAAAAGCTCAAAGATATTACATTTTTATATAAAATATGTATAATAATCATTAATTATATAATTATTCTTATAAGATAAGAAAAAACACTTGACTTATCTATTGATATATGTATAATATAAATATAACATAAAAAAGGAGATAAAAATGGCAAGTTTTTTATGCCCACATTGTGGAACAAGATTTGATAATCTTGACTATAACAAGAACTACCACTGTAATGAATGCGATGGAATATTCACAACACATCAGCATCATTTAGATGGTAATGAATTCAGTAAGATAAAAATACCTGGAGAGAAAATATATAATCTGCTCGAAAATGGTATTGGCAAATTACTTGGATTTTAAAAAGTTTTTTAAAATAAGCCTGGTAAATCCAGGCTTTCAAAAATTATTGAAAATATTTATATAGTTGACATAAATATTAAAATAGTTTTGAAATTAATATTAAATAATCAATTATAATTATTTTATTATCTCCAATAATATATCTTTATCATTCCATTTTCTTTTTCAGAAATTTGTAAGTTGAACAGTTTCGTGTCATTTACCAGCAAACATAACTAAATCTCATGGTTTAGCTATTTCGGTAGCCATCTTGATTGCCAAATATCTTTCTGGTATGATAAGAACCTGTTTATCTCATCATATTTTATCTCTAATTTTTTCAGTTAGTTGATTTATAATTTGTATTCTATTTTCTGTATCTGGATCATCATCGGTAGCTATCATTACATCTGCATAATCATAAACAATGCTTCACATATCTGGTCTTTTGAGTTTATCTCTATTGCCAGGAGCTCACCAAACCACAATCAGTTTTCAATCTTTTTTTATATTTTGAAGAAAAGATAATGTTTTTTCTAAAGCATCTGGCGTATGAGCAAAATCAACAAAATAATTTATTCCATTTTTTTCTACAAGTTCCATCCTTCCAGAAACTCATTTAAATCATTGGATAGATGAAATAGCTTGTCCTATATCCAATCATATTTGTACGGCAACACTAAGTGCAGATAAAATATTATAAACATTGTAGGTGCCAGGCAAATAGCTAATCATATGATAACTTTTTCAAAGATACAATACATCAAATTCTGTACTATCTATCTTCTCTATTATGTTTTCTGCTCTAAGTATAGCAGAATTTTTGATTCCAAATGTAATTTTTTTATCAAAAGCCATATCTTCAGACCACTCTCTTCACATTCTATCATCAGCTGGAAACACAGCATATTTATTTGGTTTTTTGTTTCTAAGCACATATTTAAAAAGTTTCTTTTTGGCATTTATATAATTATTAAAATCACCATGATAATCCAAATGATCATGGGTTATATTTGTCAACATAGCAAAATCAAAATCTACTCATTCAAATCTATATTGATCTATACCATGAGAAGATACTTCTAAAACTGCAATTTTACATCATTGAGATCTAGCTGTTGCCAATATAGATTGTAAATCAAAAACATCTAGAGATGTCATTTTTTTTTCATTTGCAATTTCCTTATTTCATATTTTTATATTTGCCGTACTAACCATTACAGTAGGTCAAACTTTTTCATTCAACATTTTATGAATCAGATTGACTGTCGTAGTTTTTCAATTTGTTCAAGTTACTCATATTATAAAAAAATCTTTTGATGGATATCCATAAACTACATTTGCAAGATGTCATATAAATCTCTTCCAAGCCTGATAAACAAAACTAGTTTTTACAGTATCATATATTTTATCATAAGCTATTATTTTTTTTACAAATTCTTTCATAAGATATTTAAGATTTAAATCTGCATCATCTTACTTTTATAATTTCTAATTTCAAATTCAACATTTCAAATTTTTTATTTCTCGAGCTCCTATTATTGCCGCAGTTTCTGTTCTCAAAATATTATCACCAAGTGATTTAATTTTAAAATTATTTCCAAAATTTTTATAATCACCATCTGTCAAACCTCCCTCTGGTCATACTAATCAATAACATTTCAATCATTGTTTATCTGGAGTTTGAGATGCTTCATTTAATTTCTTATCAAATATAAGCAATTTTGAATTTTCAATAATATTTTTCAAATCACCAACAAATTCTATTTTGGGTAGGCTCCATCACCAAGATTGTTCTACAGCTTCTTTTGAAATTTTTTCTAATCTTTCCATTTTACTTAGATTTATGTCTCTGATAACAGATCTTTCAGATGGCCAAAAAACAATAGAATTTATACCAATTTCTGTGAGCTTTTGTACAATCATTTCAGCTTTGTCTCGTTTATTGGGCATACATATTATCATTCAAAAAATATTCTCAAAATTCTGATTGTAGATAGTATTGGTTATGTTTCATACCAATCTTTTATCATCTCGATTATGGATATTTATTTCATATCTACAATCTGCATTTCAATTTTTTTGTACAAAAATACTATCTCATATCTTACTTCTAAGAACCTTTCTGAGCTGGTATAAAATATTTTGATCTTCAATAATTATTTGATCTTTTTTGATCTGAAATTCACACACAAAGAGTTGCATAAGCAAAAATATATAAACACTAAAACATAGTAAAATAAAATATTTACTGAATAACTAAATTATTTGTAAATTCTATCCAAGCAGGATCAACTATTTCAATTACAAAATTTCTTTCTCAAAGCTTTTTCAAAATAACTTGATCAGATTCTTGGAATCATTTTTTGATATTACATTCATATATTTTTACAGCAGGATTTGTTTGTAAATTTTCTTTATTTGGATAGCTCACAACATTCATTTGAGTGAAACAATTTACTCATAATTGTCCAAAATCTTGCTCAACATTTGTAGATGCAAAAGAAAGATTTCTTGATGGAAATATGACTTTATATCATCTAGATGTAGATACAAATTCCATTGTTTTTTCCAAACTTATAGGAAATTGTTTAACTTTGGGATCTCGTTTCAAAACAGTTCATTGATTTTCTACAACACCCTGAGCTTGTACTTGATCCAAAGTAATGTCTTGCAATATAGCTTTAAACGGATTTAATGGATCAATAGTAATTTTACAAGAAACATTTCATGTTTGGTAAGTTCATTTTATAGCAGCCACCAAATTATTATTTTCTAGTTTTATTTCATAAGAATTTTGACTTTCAAGTTTGATTCATCATTTACTACATATGCTTGAAATATTTGGGATTATATTGTTGTTTACATAAGCTTTATTTGGAATAATAATATAATCAGCAATCTTCATCACTTCACTTTCGGGCACATCATTTATAAAATATCACAATAAATTATCATTTGAAAAATACCAAGAACTCACAGACTGGAGTTTATAAAAACCTATTCAATTGGAAGTAGTAAAGTCCTTTTCAGAAGTCTGTGAAAATGTTTCATTTAATGCACGACAGTTTTGATCAGGATTATAAGTATTACATTTAAAATAAGATATAGTTACAAGTTGATTTGTATCTAAATTTTTTACTACTACTTTTCAATCAGATCTATCCTCTAGAGAATAACTATCAAAAAAATTCTGATCAAAAAATATTCAAGCTTCAGATATATATTTTCAAGTAGATATGCTTCATGTATTTTGTAAAATCACAGTTCAACTTATATTACTTACTTCTACTACGAAAATATCTCACACAAGTTTTTCAATCGTTCACTGGATTTCTATATTTCACTGATAATCATTTAAATTTAAATTTCTGCTTTTTAATCATAAAACATCTCAATCAGCCGTATGGATAGTATGTGTATAAGACACTAGGTCTCCATCAGAAAACATAGCTCAAGAAAGATTTACAACCTGTCACAGTTTATAATTACTTTCCAAAACATCACTTAAGCTTCATGTACTAGAACCAAATAATTGTTTTATACTATCATATTTTTGAAAAAAAATAAACATCAAAACGATAATAGTGATCACAACTATAAAAAAAGTAGCATAAGGAACTCACTTTTTTTGTGGATTTAAAGTTTTTTTTGGTTGATATACATTTTCATTCATCTTCCTGGTAAAATAATCAATCTTCTGTTCCATCTAAAAAATTTAAAAAAATAAAAGACCATGTAAAAAATAAAAAAAACCTGTGTAAAAACAATACCAAGTCCTATATTATATCACATTTACTATATAATGTCCATATATGTAGATACCTTTTAAATCATTTTTTGGATTTATTTTGGTTTTCAAGTTATAATTAAATATGTTTTATAAGATACAAAAATAAATGAACTGAGATAAATTATCACAAGATGCAGTAACATCATGATTATTCTGAATACAATCAAGTGAAATCCGATGATATATACTAAAAATATTATGATGAGTCATAGTTATATTCATTATGCTTTTGATATCAAAGATAATTGCTTGAATAGTAAAAAGAAATATTCTAAAAAACAACACAATAGCAGATAGTAAACATATAGATAAGATAGCTTCTTTAATATGAAATATAGTCTTTTATGTGATGGTTATTTTTTCTTTGTTCATATGATTTGAAATCATGTGATTCAATGTATGATTGATACTATGATGAGTTTCATTTGGTGTATGATTAGCATTTAAAGAAATTTTGTGAAATATGATTGCTGGTATTATGGTACTTTATACAAAAGAATTTAAGTTATGAGACATAGTAGAAATCAATGCAGACCAAGTTTATTTCGGTAGGATAGAAGAGATTACTATAAGATATACAATTATCAGAACACTAGACCTTAGAGAAGTAATCATACCAAACATGACATTAATATCTGTTCCAATCAAAACATTTAGTGCTGAAGATCTTGTAAAATTAAATATTTTACTGTGTGTACATTATAGTAGCGATATTCCAAAAGCAATTCAAGTTATAACAGAAACTATAAACAGTTTTGATTTTGTAAAAGAAAAAGAAAATACAAAAGTTTTTGTTACAAATTTCTGAGCAAGTTCAATAGATATAAAATGATTATTTTGCTTTGACCCCAAATGTTGATTACTTACGGACTATGCACTATGAGCAATCAACGAAAAAACGAACGAAGAATTTAAGAAAAATAATATAAATATGCCTTATAATACAGTAACTATAAATTTTGAAAAAACAGAAGATAAAACAAATACAATAAATAATTTAAATCAAAAATAATAATGCAGACAGAGCTATTAAAAACAATTTATAATTATATATCACAAAACTGATTACAAATAATCTGAAAGATTTTTTTAGCTTGAGCCATTTTTATTTGAATCTGGATTTTTATTAAACGATTTACTCAGAGAGTACAAGCAAGAATAGAATCAAATTCTACACAATCAGATGAAAGATATACAAAAAAAATATCAAATCTAGTTTGAAATATGATATTTATAGTACTTATGATATTCAATGTATTAATTATATTTGGTGTAATATGATTTGATGTAGCTATACTTATGTGATGAATTTCACTTGGAATGTGATTTGCTATGGAAACCACTATATGAAATATGGTATCATGAATAATGATACTTACAAATAAAAAAGTAAAATTGTGAGACTATGTAAATATGACTTGATCTTTAAATATAAGTGGAGTAATAGATGAAATAAATATAAGATATACAGTAGTAAAGACACTAGACAAAAGAAGAGTCATAGTTCCAAATATGATATTGGCTGCTACACCGATCAAAACATTAAAATCAGAACCATTGATTAGATGAGAAATAGATTTTATATTGCCTCGTAATGTAGAAGTAAATCAGATAAAAAAGTTATTAACTGATACAATAAATTTAGAACCCAAAGTACTACACAAGGAATACACAAATGTATTTATAAAATCTTTTGATTCTCGCTGAATAAACTTCAAATGATTTTTCTTTTTTGATCCTAAGTGAGGAAAATGAAATTTTATAATTGGCTCTGATCTTAGAAAAAAATTACATATCATATTTCAACAATACTGAATTTCTATCCCATATGAGAATCTAATAATAACTACAGAATAGATATATTTATATTGTAATATTAAAGGATATATATTGTGAGCTAATTCATTTTGTAAAAAGTATTTATGGACAAAAAAACAGTTGAAAAAAATATAAAACTACAATCTTGGATAAATTTTTTATCATGAATGACTTTCCTAGTACCAGTAATAACACTTTTGTATACTTATGTATGATTATCGATTTTTCAAATAATACTAATAGCTAATATTTGAAGCCTTGTAGTACGAATATTCGAATTACCCACATCGGTATTCGCAGATACAGCAGGTAAGAAAAAATCACTTGTAATATCAGTAGTGTGCAATTTTATTGCTACAGTTATAATAGTATTTTTTCCTAGTTATCTAGGATTTTTAATCGCATCTTTTTTTTGAGGATTATACTTTGCTTTCTGGAGCTGAACTGGACAAGCATTCCTAGAAGAAAATTTAAGAGAAATCGGAGAAGAAAATAAATTCTGAAAGGTAATTTGACATTTAATGTCTCTAGAAACTCTAGCCTGATTATTTGTATCTTTGATAGTATCTTGAATAATAAAACGACTATGACAATCTACATGATACACTATATTAGCAATACTAGATTCTATTTTTGCTTGAGTGCTTATAATTTTAACAATACAACTCAAAGAAGTAAATCCCATAAAAGAAAAGCTTTCCAGTGTTAAAAAAATATTTCTAAAAAACTATGATACAGCCAAAATAGCATTAAAAAATGTTTTCAAGAGCAAAAACATGAGAATATTTTTAATATATCGTTCATTGGCAAATCATGTAGCATTTCTATTTATTATATCACTCCCCCTTCGTGTACAAGCATGAATGGAACCATGGTTAGCAGGAATTCTATGAATTATAAGTACAATAGGTATTTTCTTTGCAAATAAATATGCATATAAATTATGAGAAAAGCGAAGTTACAATCATGTACGAGTATTTTCTACTATTGCACAAGCGCTATTACTTATATTTGTAGCATTCTTTTTAAAATCATGGATTATGATCACAATAGTAATGGTCTTCTTTAATTTTTTTGAATGACTACGGATGCCAGCACGAAATCATGTACTTGTAGGACAAACAAAATGAATAGCAGTAGCCACCACAAGATCAATTATCTTTTCCGTTTTTGCTCTTTATACTACAGTCTGAAAACAAGTACTATCTATATTTCCTGTAGAATATGCTTTGATATGATTAGGTGTATTTATTTTGATAGTAAATATCATCCTTGGAAAAAAAATACTATCATTAAAACCAGATTAATATTGCCAAATTAAATATATATTTTATTATGTTTTTTTACCCAAAGCCTGAGCAGTTTGATCAATTTCCTTCATCATACTTAGCACATCCTGCCAAAATGCAACATTTGTTTTTAGAAATTCAAAGACAACACTATTAAATTTTATAAGTCTATCTTCTTGTATCAATTTACTAGGATCTATAAAATCAGTCAATCATTTATTTTGTACAAAAGAACTAGATTTTATAACTTCATTTTTAGATACATCATATAAAGGATCAGATATCAAAGTATATTTATTTCTCTCGGTAGAGACATCTAGACCTTTTCAAAAATTCAAAATATATTCATTATAAAGACTTGTAGAATTTTCTTCATCTCTTTTAGCTGTTTTACTATCACTATTACCAAACAAAGATTTAAAAGTAGAACTAATACTAAAAGAAAATATTTTACCAAATTTATTTTTGGTAGTTGAACTTTCCAAAAATTCTTTTGTCTTTTTACTTACTAGTAATTCACCTGAATCTCTAAGACTTATAAGTATAGATGAGACTTCATTATAAATTTCTTCTATACTATAAACAGTTTTTCCATTTTTTGAAAATCCATTATTTTTGACTGGCACCATACAAAATTTTATCTTAAATGCTCAAGCTTTTAATATATCACCATAAGCTGGACTAGAAAATTCTGTACAAGTACATTTTATTATACATATAGCTTTATCATCTATTGGTAATCAATCACACTTATCTATACATCACTGGATGGCCTGTTGTGATGCTGCATCATCTATATTAGATAACATTTCCACTTGATCATTAATTTGAGTGATTGCTTCATCGCCACTCAAATTTACTATATTTCAAGAAACAAAACTTCATCATCAAGTAGTAATAGATGTAGTTGACTGTGTTTGACTTTCCTTTATTTTTTGTATTAGTCAGCTTAAATATTTTTTTATAACTTCTCAAGAGTTTACAACACCAGTAATTTGAAATCAATTGGGATTTGATCAAGTAATGCATATATTTCAATTCAATACATTGCTATTGTCCTGTTGATTTGGTAAATAAGTATTTGATGAATTAGATTCTAAAAAGTTTTGAACTTCCTGATCCAAAGATCAAGCTTCTTGTCATATAATCAAACCACCTATACCATTAGGATTAGAATTTAATCAAGAAGTAGAACCAGAAGCAGAATTATTATTTCATGAGTTAATACTCGGAAAATCTCATGGATCATAAGGTGAAAATCGATCAATATTTCCATTGTATGGTATATCAGGATCTGGATTTCATCATAAACTACTTACATCAGGAAATTGATAATATAAAACCTGTGGTGGGGATTTGGATCATTCAAATAATATTTTTCATATAATATCAATATCATAAAGTAAATCATAATCAGCATCATCTATTTTGCCATTCCAAAATAAATCATCAGCAAAATTAATTTGATCAAAGGCGGCTATATTATCATAATTTATATACATCTGAGAATAAATATCATTTGCTTTCATAGAACAATTTTTCAATATAGCAGAAGTTTCATTGTAGTTTGAAACTTTATAAAAACATCACATAAAAACATGACAGGATTTTAAATAATCTTCATTAGTTGGATATTGAGGTTTATTTTTATAAGTATTTGTAATGTTTTGTCTGAAAGATCTTCTAAAACTACTATTCGAATTATATAAAATATTCAACATATCGGTTTTATTTAAATTACATTGTGCATTGTTTGATTTCATATAATCTATACTACCTTTAATAGCATTGTTTATATCAGATACTTCATTTGTCCTAGCTATCTCCAAAGATTTATAATAAAGATCAGTTATGATAGTTTTTCATCATATTGTATGTATATAATTATCATCACTAAGTTTAGAACTAACTTCAGACAAAAAATCTCACAAAAATCATGCTTGTACAGCAAAAACACCAAGTCAAAAAACTCATAATATAATAGTCAGACTAATCTGCCACAAGATACGATTTCTATTACTCTTTTGTCTGTACATTTCTGAGTTTATCATATAAAGTATAAAATGGAGTAACTATTTTATATAGACTTTTATCTCTAAGTCTTAGTAAATCTTCTTGATACATCATAAATCATACATGCAAAGGAAATGTTACATCTATTTCACTCAACATTTTCATACCAATAGATATTGCTTTTTGACTAGCATTTACTTCTCTATTAAATTCGTAAGCTTTATTTTTTAAGTAATCTAGAGCCAATAGATAATCATCTTTTTGGTCTGCGGTAGCTAAACCAGGATTATTTAAAATGACATAATTATAATATTTAACAAATAATGCATAATACAAAAATTCATTATACACCAATCATAAATACATATGATTTATATTAAATCCATAACCAAATAAACCACATGATAATGTATCAAATTTATAAGTTCAATATAATTTATCGCATTGTTTAAAATACGATGGATCTCCAAAGTTCTTATATAGGTTATCATAATTTAAAATATCAAGATCCTTCAAAAGCTTTGCAGAAGATTTTGTATATGTTTTCATTGTTTTACAAAGTTTAGGATATTTTCAATCTGTAGTATCGCAAAATTTTATATTAAACCTATCAAAAGAATATTCATCAATTTGATTTTCAATACTTTTTTTATCAAAGTCGGGTGTTTTTAGACCATATACTCTAGACTGTTGTATTGAAAAAATATCATTTATTATCATATTAAATATTCTGGGTATATGATAAGTTAAATCACAATATTGCAAAGAATTGCTTGAATTACAATAATCAATATGAAGCTCTGTATTATAATTCACTATTCACAATCCTGTAAAAGAACTTTTTGTAAAAAATCCATCTTCTTTTGAATTAAATTTGGGATTAAAATATTTATCAAAATCACCACTAATATTGTGACACATCATATAAAGAAATACTGAATCTTTAGCAGCATAATAATAGTTGTCTCAAGTTACATTTCATCATTTCAAAGAAGTATCTAATACAGATTCACAATAATTAGATAATACCTCTTTCATAGTTGTAGGCTTGGACTGAGATAAGCTAAGTGCAATTTCAGCAGCATAATTATCTATATCTATGGTTACATTGGAAATATTTTGAGCAAACAAAAAAGATATTCACATAGACATGCTTATCAAAACTAATACGACTGTCTTAAATAAAATCTTTTTCATATTCTTTACAAATAGCAAATAAACTAATTACTAATTATCATTTTCTAGTTTGCGAAACATCAATCAATTCACTTATTTGAACACTGCAATTCACATACACTACCTAGATCTTTAACAATATTTTTATCTTTATTTCAAACTACATTTTCTACTTCTCTTATAAGATAACCAATATATGTATAATAAGACAAATAATCTACCGAACTAGTTGCTCACAAAAAACCTAAATCATTTGTTTGTTGCTTATTTACGACATTTATAACATTTTTAAAATCATTCACCAAATCTTGATCTAAAATAACATTGTCATATGAATCATTTTTTATTTCTCATTTTAATTTATCAGTATTTTCTTTTAATTGAGTTTTCATCTTTTTTTTATCCAATTTTGCTTGATTAGCAGCCTGTTTTTCAGCATCTGCATTTGCTTTTGCTTGTTTATCAAATACATTATTGGCGGTTCATTGAACTTTTGATTTAATCGTATTGAGTGTTTTTTTATTAATATTACTCAATACATCTCTCAACGATATTCATTCTTGTTTTGTAAGTTTCTTTGTATCCATACCATAAACATTTCTCAAAAGATCAATTTCCGTATCAGTAAGATATTCTTCTCAAGCTGATTTTTTTAGAAGTTTTGCTTGAGCAAATCATTTTATAGAAGCAGCTAGTTTTTTGTTAGCATCATTGAATGTTTGTTTAGCATTACTTCATCACTTTACAAAACTAGATCATATGGTTTTTATATTCTTCCAAAAATCTTTCAATGAACTAGTACATTTACTAAATCCTCTAGCACAACTATAAGCAAGTTTCATTTCTTGCATTGTTTCAGTATTAAATTTTATATATATACCATCTTTTCATCATTTACTAAATTCATCAAATTGAGCTATCCTACCATAGGGAATAAATGTTTTCATAGCTCCATTTAATCTAATCAACATATTTGTAATATCTTTATATTCTGTTCCATCTTTAACTAATCATTCTGCAAATAATGGTTTATCTTTTGAATATTTATCTATAATTTTTTGAAATGGAGATATATCTAGTAATTTTTTATTTGACATAGCAGCTACTGATAATTCATAAGCAACATTGTTAGTTTCTGTTTCCAAATCCAAAAGAGTTTTCCAATCTCTCACAATAGGTCTAGCTTTAAAAAGTATAGCAAATCATATTAAATCTTTGTAAGATGTGAGTCCAATCGAAGACAAAAGATTTGTAATTCCAAGTACTGTAGAAATTTTATTATTTATACTTTCAGAAATTCAAGCTATCATTTGTGCAAGAATATTTTTATTTTCACCTGATATTGCCAAAAGTTTATTTGTAAAGAGTCATCATATATAAGTATAATCTCATATTTTATCTCACTTTCATTGAACCGTATTGATAGTTTGTAATATTTCCCTAGTGAAATCTACATAATATCAAAACTCTTTTGGCGGCACTGAACATACAGTTGGATTAGCTTCACATTTTATTCAAGTTCACTCAAGAAAAGCTATTTCTGCAAAAGAATATCATCAAAAAATAGCCTGCAATGCAAACACTATCAATAAAGTTTTAAATCCTTTGCAAATAAATTTCAACATCTATCAATACAATATATCTAAAGACATTTTTGTATATTTATATTTCCACATTTTTACACTTAAATTATAATCAAACACAGCATTTAAAACAAAAAAACTACCCCTTCACAAGTAGGAATAGTTGACTTTTATATTAATCTATAGTTTTTAATTGTTAATCATAGTTTTAGTAGTGTCCCAAGGTCTCCATGTAAGCAATTTTTGTTTAGCAACAACATACATTTTAGCATCTTTATCTAGATATTTTCCACCATATATACTTGCTACAAAATTATATTTATCTTTTAGTACAAGACTATTCTTTGCAAATAATTTAAAAACAACATTATGATTTAGATATAAATTATTACACTCAGCAAAATCTTCAAAAGGATCATACATACCATATCAACTACAAAAGTCTTCAGGTTTAGATTTAGATTTTCTTACTTTTTCTCCATTCCAAGAGATTTTATAAAATTCAAGAGATGGATCGTCTATGGCAAATGTACTTTTTTCAAATTCTGTAAAGTTTTTATCTTTTTTACTACTCAATCATTTAATACTATAAAGATCGACTATATGTCCAAATTCATGTCATAATAATTGTTTAAATTCTCAATCATATGTTATAGTGTTTGTATTTATAAATACATCGTTTCATCTAGTCCATGCTCTTTTTGTGCTTTTTTCTTTTTGGATATTTATAATATCAAATGCTTTAAAAATATTTTTACCCAAAACTAGATATTTATCTATTCATCAGACAATATATATAGATCAAGATAGACAATAATTTTTGTAAAATACTTCATAATCTGAAATAAAATCTAATTTTTTACATATTGTATTGTTTTCATCACAAAAATTATTGAAGTCATATTGAACATACAAATTTGAATCTACTGAATTATGTAAATTTAAATCACTAGAAGAATAAATTTCATGATCATTCCCACTCAGATAATCTTTTTTAAACAGATCCAAAACATTCTCTCCAGCTGGTAAAACTCTGAAAGATAAGCCTAAATATATTATAACTACAGCTCAAATTAGTTTAATAAAGTTTATCAAACTAATTCTGGGAATAATTTTGGTAAGCATACCATTTGACATCATTTAAAATATTTTTTTCCTGAGATCATCTTATATTAAAAACGATTAATTTGTCAAATTTAACTTTACTTCAATAGCAAGACATAAGGAAATTATATCAACCTACCAATATCTTCTTTTGGTCATATTTTGATTTAAATATATTTTTACCAAATCATCAAGTAATGTTTTCAATCAATATCAAATGGCTTTTATCAAGTCATTTTTCCAAAAACATATCAAAAATAGCCTTGGATTCTTCCTTTTGAGTAGATAATATAAAAACAGAATTTAAATCTTTGTGTTCATCGACAGCAAAAAAATCTGAAATTTTAGAAACTGTGTCTAATCTAACCGCTGAAATTTTTGGAAAGAATTCAGATTCTTTTATTTTTTTATATGTTGTATCATAATGGGACAAAAACACAGTATGAAAACTATTAAAAATATCTGTAAATTCTGATCGATTTGTAAATTTAGAAGATTCACCATATACAAAATAAAAATCTCATTGATTATACATCTTTTTGGAAACATACATAATACCACCAAAAACATTTATCATATGAGCAAAGCCAGACCAAAATTGAGTAAAATCAGTTCATAATAAAGTTTCAAAAGAGTCTTTATAATATTGGAATTGAGATAACAAAGAATTGGTTTTTACAAAATCCAAATTATCTACAATAGGATTTACTTGTAGACTAGTATTAGAATTATTTGTAAAAAGTTTTTTTGTTTCTATAGATACCTCACCTATAAATATCTGAAAAAAATTACAAAAATTCTGAAGTTCTATCAAAGCCTTATCATCACAGAGTCATAATTGATAATTGAGTTTATATTTGTAAATAAACATCTCTATCAAGTTTAAAATATAGTACAAATCACATGTCCTTGATAGATAGTAATTATAATTTTTGTACCACCACTCCATATCAAAAAAACAAATATCATAGCCATTATAAGCATTTTTATTTTCTTCCAAAAGAGAAAATAGTCATCCATGAGTAGTTAATATTATAGGATATCTAGTGATATCTCTAGTATCTTTTAGAAAATAATAAATCTGATAATCAAATTTACTATTAAAATCCAAGACACCATATCACTGATAAAGATGAGAAATATATTTTAAAATAAACATAATTTCACCATCTTCAAAATCATTTTTATTCAAAAATCTAGAAAAATTATCATAATTTATTGTCTGGTCTTCTCTAGCAAATCAGATATTTTTTATTCACATATCATTAAATATATTTTTTACAATATCCATTTTGGGTTTACTAGAAAAAGAAAGGATCAGATTTTTGTTTGACAACAATCATTCCAAAATTTCTTTTAATCATACATTTCATACATAATATCTCTCTAGACTCTGAAGATCCAGAACATTTATAAGCTTATCATTGGTCTTTAGAGAAGTATTTGAAGGACTAATCCTTTCCAAGCTAGGAAGCTTGATATTGTCCATAGATATATTTTGGATATCAACTATTATCTCAGAAAAAACAGAATGCTTAGACAAGAAATAATTCACAATAGTATATTTACTAGCAATTAAATTTAAATATTTTATTACATAAACAAAAAATCCAAGTGAATTTTGAGTATCACAAAGAGCATCATGAAAAGATTCTTCTCACTCAGATAGAAATTTTCGATTTAAATTGAGTTGATTAAAAACCTTATTTTCTTGGATATGCTTAGTTAAAACATCTAGTGCATAACTAGGAGCATAGTGAATAAAATTTTGCATTAAACTAACTGTATCTATTGTACTATGACATTTCAAATCAGGAAAAAATTTATTCAAGAAAGAAATATCAAAAGCTACATTGTGTCAAATCACGATAGTATTTTCACCAAAAAATTTTTGAATTTGTGGTAAAATATCTTCCACACTAGGCGAATGTTCAAGATCTTGCAAGCTAAGTCATGTAATAAATCATACTATACTCTTTAGTTCACTTGCATCTTTGGTAGGTTTAATCAGAGATTCAAATTGATCTATAACTTTTCAATTTGTATCAATTTCTATAATTCAAATCTGAATCGGTTCATCTTTATTTATATCCAATCCTGTAGTTTCAAAGTCTATTCACACATATCTAAATTTACTATTTAACATCTAAATCATAACGAATTAAAATAGCTCTTAGCTATTAGCCATTAGTTCTTAGCTAAGTACTAAGATCTAAGTACTAAGTGCTAGCTTATTTTTTAACATAATTAAATCAACCTAATATCAGAATTTTATAGAGATTCTACAAATATAAAATCATGAAAGTATAATTTTCTCAAAGTAAAATTTGACAAAAAAGAAAAATAGAATATTATATATATATATTTATATATATATTTAAAAAAAATGACATCAAAACCTATCTGAAAACCAGAAGAAAATATTTCTTCCAAAAAAATCAATAAAAAAGAATCAATGGGAAAGCAAAATGCTGATAAACTATTGATAGAGTTATTAGCAAACAATTGACTTAAACCACTTATAAACAAAAGTAATATGACACCAAAAGATATAATAAATATGAAAAAAGCAATCAAATATTTAAAAGAGAATTGATTATTAAACGATGAAATGAAACTCATTTTATCCAAAGTTAGATATTCTCCAGAATCAATTAATATAGGGGCGAATTTTGCTAGAAAAGATATGTATGATTGATGAGTCTGTAAATTTAAATGAAAATCATATTATACGGTATCTACTCTTGATAGTGCAAATAAAATCTTAAAAAAAGATTGATTAAGAGTTCCTAATATTCGAGATATAAAAGATGTTTTAGCTTTTATTGAATGAATAAAAGATGCTGAATCTATAGATGTTTTTTCAGATGAAAATGCGTTTTGAAAAAATCCTAAATTACAATTAATTTGAATTCTTTTATGATTAGACAATCCCTGAATAGCTGAAAAAATAGATGACACAGAACGAGAACTTATTAATTCAGAACAAAGCAAATGAGGAACTTTTGCATTTCAACATTATTTAGCTTGATGAAACCTTTGTTATTATTGATACAGTGATGAAGGTACTTGAATAAATATAGAATTAGATAAATGTTTCTGATATCCAGTAAGACCAATAGTTACTAAAAGTAGAAAATAAAATTATATTAATAACCTAAAAACAGATACAAATATAGTATCTGTTTTTTAGATAACATTATATTACTTCAATATTTTATATTTTTAGAATCAAAAATCTGATAAATCAATATTATCAATTATTATTTTTCATTATTATCATTTAAAGATTCATCATCTAAATTTGGTACAATAAAATATTTCCATATATGCGAATGAGTAGCATACATACCTTTTTTGCATATTTCTAATCTATATTTTTTTAATATAGGTTTAACTAAATCAGGACGATTACATTGCCAAAGTATTTCTATTATATCCTGAAATGATAATTCTTTATTATATCATTTTAAATCATCATCTACTATTTTTTTCAATAAAGCATCTTCAGTAGGCAAATATTTCAATCGTTCAGGAGATTTTCTATTTGATGAATATTTTAAAATCAAATCTACTTGTTCAGTTTTTTTCAAATTATTAAAATATAAATTTATTAATTTAGATGACCATAGAGCTTCTTTATAAAAATTAAATTTTTTTATTATTGATATATATATATCCTCGTCTATCTAAGATAGCATCTAAAAGAGAATCGTTCTTAATATCAAGTGTTCTATATTTATTACAAAAATCTTCAAAAGTTGTTTTAGTGTCCTTTATCCAATTTATTTTTCTTTGTGTCAATTCTGACTGTAAAGTTGAAACATCTTTTCATTCATTAGAAGAAACGATAGTCGTTAAAATAATTTGTCATATTTTTTTTCTCATATCATCTTGTGTTTTTTTCTTCGTTCTTTCTCAGATTTCTTTATTTTCTGTAATTGCATTAATATTCAACATAATTTAAAATATTAATAAATAAAATAATAACTAGTAAATTATAAACACAATATTAAAAAAATCAAATTTTTTCTTAGATTTTATTTAAGCTAATTAAATCAACCCCATATAAAAATTTCTTTAAGTAAATTTGCAAAAATTAGAAGATATAATTATAATTTATATGTTTAATTTATAGTTTAAATGAGATGGTCTCATTAAATACACAAACATATGATGAAAGCATCAAAACAAAAGAATCCAAAGATGATTTAGATATTTTAGGTAAAAACACATATTCAAAAGAAAATGAAAACGAGTTTAAAAAATGACTAGATATAGAAAAAGATAGTATAAAAAAAGAACAAAACGATAAAATATCAAAATTAATATGAGAATTGAATGCAGACCCAGATAAAAAAGTATTAGATATACTTCAAAAAGAAGCAGTAGAACCAATAAATTGAGTAAATCAAATTATTCCATTTAAACAATTAATAGAAATATTAGAATCATCTACAGATAATTCGGAAATTAAAAATAGTTTAAAAAATGGAGATTATAAAGATACAAGAATATATGAATTACCTAAATATAAAGAACTACTAGAAAAATGATTTATATTACCATCCGATAAAAGAAATTATTATGAAAAAGAAAAATGAAAAGATGTCTTTCATCTTTGAGTTGATTATCAAGTAAAAGAATGAACTGAAGTAAAATCAATATATGATGGTAAAGTTTTATCAATAGAACAACCAGGACCAAATCCATCACAAAGTGGTATGGGACATATTATAACACTAGAACACACACTAGAAGATTGAACAGTCTTCTATTCTCTTTACTGACATTTATCATGAGAATCATTACCTAAACAATGAGATATCGTAAAAAAATGAAATAAGATTGCTAAAGTTTGAAAATCATTTTCTATGGAAAATTGAAATTGGCCATCTCATTTACACTTCCAAATTATGAAAGAAAAACAATCTCCAAGATGATATTCTTCACAAGAATGAGAATGACAATATGATGTATTGAAATCTTTTAATAAAAATTTCTAAATTAAACTATAATATTTCTTCTATTTATTCTAAAACTTGAAAATAATAAAAGAAAAGTTAGCATGATAAAGGAATAAAAAATTTAAATTATAAATTTATAAAAATGAAAAAAATTATTCTTTGTGATGACACTAATGTGGAAGAAGTTTCAAAAAAAGCAAAAGAACATGGCTTTGGAATTGAAGTACAATCTTTTTACAAGCCAGCATTTTGTGAAGAGACTAACAATATTGATATACATAAAAAGCTTATTATATGAATACAACCAATCTCTTTTCATGCTCCTTTCGCTGATTTATGTCCATGAAGCTCTGATCCTATGGTAAGAGATGTTACTAGAAATCGTTTTGAACTTGCCTATAAAGTAGCAAATAAACTATGAGCAAATAGCATGGTTTATCACATATGACGAATTCCATGAGCTGGAATGGTAAAAAGGCGATCAGAGCGCTGTACAGATTTCTGGAATGCTTTTCTTGAAGGAAAATCTGAAGATATAAATTTTTATATTGAAAATCAATTTGATCATGATCCTGAAGTTATATCTTTGGTAATAGATGGTATCACTAAACCAAATGTTAAATCGTGTTTAGATATATGACATGCACACTGTAATTCAAAAACATCAGTAATAGATTGGATCAAAACGCTAAAAGATAAAATTGGATATGTCCATATCCACGATAATAATTGAGAAAAAGATGAACATTTATGAATAGGGAAAGGCAATATTCCTATGTTTGAAGTTCTTTCAGCTTTGAATGAATACGCTCCTAATGCTATATGGACATTGGAATGTAAAGTTGAAGATATGGATGAATCAATAGAATGGTTAACAAAAAATAATTTTTTATAAAAATAGCCAAAGTACAATATAACAACAGCGACTATCTGTACATATTTCATACATCAGATTAGCCGCAAACGTTATATTAAATTCATAGTTCCATTTTTATAAAATCCTATCCCCATGTCCTACAAACACACTCAAATCTCTTACCCCATGATAATTATTACTCTAACAGTACTAGCATTTTTCACATACGCTTATATCACAGCTTCTCTCGAACCACCATCAGTTAACTCAGGTACAAATTTTGCCATGACTTCTACAATGTTTTTAATTATAATTATTCTCTCTTCCTTTGCTTCGCTCAAAGTAACTATTGATGATAAATATTTAAGAATCAAATTTGGCTATGGTATTTTTAAAAAGAAGTTTTTGCTAAATGATATAATTTCCTCCAAGACAGTAAAGAATCATCGATATTATGAATGGGGAATAAAAGTATGGTTTTGGCCTAAGATGTGGATTTACAATGTTTCAGGGTTTGCTGCAGTTGAAATAAAAATGAGAAATGGTAAAAGATATAGAATAGGTACAGATGAAGCTAAAAAATTAGAACAAATAATTCTTCAATCAATCAAATAAAAAGAAAATAAAACAACATTTAAATCAAAATAATCCATGCAAACTCACATAGTCTTTGACCTAGATTGAACAATAGCCGATACACAAAAAATTCATCAACAGATTGAATCTGATTTTCTTAAATCAAAATGATGTATTATGGATCCTCAAATCATCTGAGTTAAATATGCTTGAAGATCTCCTCAAGAACGAATATCAGAATTATTAAGCTTTGAAAATATATCTATTGATCAATGAGATATAGATAATTTTGTACATAGCAAAGATAATATAGTCATTAACCTTCTACAAAAATGAGAAATAGAACTAATGCCATATGCTACTGAAATACTACAATATCTACATAATAAAAATTATAAAATCTGACTTGCATCATGAGCTTGTAGAGAGTTTATAAATCAGTTTATAAAATACTTTAATCTCGAAAATATCATCATTGCAAGTACCAGTGCAAACGAAGTAGAAAAAAAGAAACCACATCCAGATGTATTTTTAAATTCTTTTAGTCAGATAGAAAGCATGCATTGAAATCCCGAAGTAAAATATGTAATCTGAGATTGACGATCTGATATAGAATGATGATACAAATCTTGAGCACAAACCATTCGACTAAATTATTGTAACAAAACAAAATTAAATGATATATATTGTAATTTTGAAATACAATCATTAAAAGATTTACAAAACATTTTATAATTTAAATCCAAAATCATGCCTTGAATAGCAGACCTAATAGGATACCTAGCTACTGCTGTATGAACATTTTTGATGCTACCACAAGTTATCAAATCTTTCAAAACCAAAAACATGAAAGATATCTCACGATGAATGATAATTATGTATATTTGAAATTGTGTTTTACGATTAATTTATGGAATCTTGATAAATTCTATGCCACTGATGCTATGTAATTTTATAGCTTTAATAATAGGTTTATTGCAATTAATTTTAAAAATAAAATATAAATAATATTTCAAAAAAAACCATCATTTACATACATAAATCACAACAAAATATTTATTTTTAAATAAAAATAATGAAAATTTATAAATACATATTAGAAATAGCAGTATTTGTTTGTGGTGCAGTTGTAATGATATTTGAACTAATCGGTTCAAGGATACTATGACCATATTTTGGAACATCAATTTTTATTTGGACTAGTCTAATAGGTATCATACTTGGTAGTTTGAGTATTGGTTATTATCTTGGTGGTAAAATTGCAGATAAAAAACCTAGTTTCAAAAATCTATCTTCAATTATTTTATTTGCAGCTATTTTTATTTGAATAATTATTTTAATAAAACATCCTCTAATATCTGCTTTGCAGAAAAATTTTACTGATATTAGAATATGATCAATCATTGCAGCTATAATATTATTCTCACCAGCTAGTATATTATTGGGAATGGTTTCTCCATATGCAGTCAAATTAAAAATAGATAGTCTCAAAACATCTTGATCAACAGTAGGGAATCTATATGCAATATCTACCGCTGGAAGTATTATTTGAACATTTTTATCAGGGTTTTATTTAATTCCCCACTTTGGTACAAACAAACTAATAATTATTTTATCTATTACATTGGTACTAATTTCTTTTTCTCTTTATGCAAAAAATTTAATTAAAATCAGGATATCAATTATAGTTATAATGATAACAAGTCGATGAATGTTAAATATAATAAACGATTTCAATCAAAAAAACTGATTTATAGATTTAGATACTACATACAATCATATAAGTATTTACAACAGCATAAATACTAAAACCAAAGACATTATACGTAATTTTTCCATAAACAATGATCACAGTTCTGCTATGTTTTTAAACAAAGACGACTTGGTACATGAATACACCAAATACTATCATTTGGCAAAATTTTTCAACCCAAACTTTAAAACGACTTTGATGTTGGGTGGTGCCTGATATTCATACCCAAAAGATTTTTTGTTGAAATATCCACAAGCTACAATAGATGTCGTCGAGATTGATCCTATGGTTACACAGATTGCAAAACAATATTTCAATCTAAAAGAAAATCCAAATTTGTCCATTTATCATCAAGATGCTAGAGTTTATTTAAACAACACACAAAAAAAATATGATGTAATATTTGGCGATGCTTTTAGTTCGATTTACTCAATACCCTACCAATTAACTACAAAAGAAGCTATCGAAAAAGAATTCAATATATTAAATGATAACGGCATAGTTATCCAAAATATTATTTCTTCAATACAATGAAAAAAAAGCCAATTTTTGATAGCTGAATATGCTACATATAAAGAGATATTTCCTCAAGTATATATATTTCCAGTTGCAGATTTAAAAAATGTAGATAATGTACAAAACATTATTTTGGTTGCACTAAAATCAAAAGATAAACAAACATTTGATTATACATGATCAGAATTTAAAGAACATTTACAACACCTATGGAAAGAAAAAATCAACATAGATAAACCAATATTGACTGACAACTATGCACCTGTAGATTACTATATAAATAATGCAATTTTTTAAAAAATAAAAAAAAACTGACACTAAGCCAGCTTTATCTTTTGCTAATAACTAAGGACCAATTATTATTTATCATATTCCACTTCCAATTTAATTTTTTCTGGTACTAGTGCTTTGGGAACTATAATTTCCAATGTATTATTTACAGTCAATTTACTATGGATTTTATCAAAATATACTTGAGGTGGTAAATCTATTACCTGATTAATATCTCATCGATAACATTCTTCTTTTATGGCAATCAGATTATCTTTTACTTGTGATTTTGATCTTTTTCAAGTAATTACAAGCCTATAGTCTTTGATGTCCAATTTTATACTATTTTTATCTACTCATCACAAAGGCATCAAGATAACTATTTCTTGTGGTGATTCATAAATATCGTATGGTATATTGGGTTTAGCTTCTTCTTTTTTTTGCATTAACTGATTTTAAAATTTAAATTTCATATCCAAGAATAACTGATATTCTTTCTTTCTTTTCCTCAGGGCGTGGTATAAAATATAATATAATTTCTCAAAAATTATCTGAATCTCACTCTGATAAAAATATTAGATCTCAATTATTAAATATACTATATAAAAAATATCTTTTCCTAACAGAAATAGTTTTTATTTTATCTATATCTACAGTAGACATATCCCTTTTAAATATTCATGTCTGATTAAACATAATTAATGATTTTGGTGTAATTAATGCAAAATCCATATAATAATCTATGATATGCTTCATTACTGGTCATGCAAAAGTAAGTAATATAACAAATACTCAAAGTAAAACATAAAGAGTATATCTTTCCTGTGCTGATCAAAAGATCCAATTACTTACAAGAATCGTAAAAATAACGATAACGAGAAATGAAATAAACTTTGGGAAGACTTTTACAAACAAAAAAAGCCAGCCTTTATCTAGAAGCATAACTTTATCTACACCATAACGGTCTTGATATTCTTTCAGCTTCCTACTTCTAAGTTTTGTATCGAAATTTGAGAAGATTTTCATAAGTAATTTTTTTAATAATTAATTAATATGTATTATTTTGACGATTTTATCTCTTTTTTTCTCTGGTTTAGCAACCCAACGCAAAGTCATTTCTCAATAATTTAGATAATTATTATTGGAAATAGCTTCAGATAAAAAAGTTAAATCTCAATTATTGAAAACACTATATAAAAAAATTTTTCTCTCTATACAAATAGATTTTATACTTTTAGATTTTATTGTGAGTACATTTTTTTTGAATAATCATATCTGATCATACATAATAATAGACTCAGAAGTAACTATAATAAAATCCATCTTATATTCTATATATTTTCATATAATAGGAAACAGAAAGAAAATATCAACAATAACAATACTTATAATGGCATATTTAATATAAATTTTTCATATCCATAAATTAAACAACACAAGCAAAAAAAACGATATAACAAGCAAAAGTAATAATGGTAAAAGAATTTTAAGTATCCGATATAATCTACTTCTTCCAAAAGCAAAAACTTTATCAATACCATATTTGTTTTGATATTCTCTAACTTTATTCCTTCTAAAACATGTATCAAAATTTGAAAAGATTTTCATCTATATTCATATTTTTAAAATGTTCTGAAATTTGGAACAATTCTAACATAAACTTTTCAAATAATATAATTTGATGGTACTGAATAATTTGCTCACTCAAAACATCCTAATCCAAAACAACAAAGAGAGTCAGTAGAAAATCATCTATTGTCTCACATTACAAAAAGTCAGCTTTCAACTTTAAATTCTGATTTACCGCATCTAGGTTCAGTACTTACATATTCTGGAAGATAATCTTCTTGTAATCTTTTACAATCTTCACCAGATCAACCATTGCATATATATATTCATCCATCATGAAATTTTACAGTTTCTCAAGGCAATCAGATTATCCTTTTTATATAAGGAACATCTTTTCCTGGAGGTACAAAAACTATAACATCTCATCTATTTAATTGTCAAAATCTAGGTGTGATTTTATCTACTATAATAAAATCATTTTCTTCAAATGTTGGGGACATACTAGATCATACTACAGTATATGGATTTGCTATAAAAAATCTTACAAACAATACTATACCTCATACAAAAACCAAAAATGCTAACAAATCAAAAGCATCGGCTGAAAAATTTTTGAATTTTCATTTATTAAATTTCATCAATCAAAATATCTAATATAAATAATTTTTTTACACAAAAACAAACAACAATAGATCAAATTTTAATCTACTAATTTGAATGTTTTAATTTAGTTAAATCATACCATATTAAAATGGTACTTCTTCATCGTCAGGAATTGGATGTTCAACATCAGAAGCAAATCAAGTGTCTTCTCATGGCTGTCATTTTGAATCCAAGAATATGAAATTATCTACTATCACTTCAGTAGAAAATCTTTCATTTCATTCACTGTCTTGCCATTTTCTAGTTCTGAGTCTTCATTCAATATACACTCTTTTTCACTTAGTCAAATACTTTCACAATACTTCTGCTCATTTACCATAGGCTACACATCTGTGATACTCTGCATCTTCTAGCAAATTACCATCTCTGTTTTTAAATTTTCTATTTGTTGCAACAGTAAAATTTGCAACTGGAGTACCACTACTTTCAATACTTTTAACCTGCAAATTATTGGTAGCTCTACCAATAAGCATTACCTTATTCAAATCCATCTTCGTAGATATAACGTATAAAAACGATGAATATAATACACTCATCACTTGAGTAATAACAAAACTTTTATAAAAATCAATTGATTTTAGGCCGATTTTATTTATATGTTTCTCTGCAAATATTTTTTTGTACAGTCATTCTGATACTTGTCATTCCGGTGTTATTCATTGCAACCGGAATCTAGTGAAATTATATTTATAAAACTCAGGCTAAGATTTACAAAGAAAATATTATTTCAAATAATTTTTGCTTTAAGCTTTACAATCTTGTCTCTTAACGACATGGTTCAGCTTTAATTGCCCAGATGATGGACCTGCCTGCCGGCAGGCAGGATTGGTAGACATTTCTAAATAAATTTTATAACAAACACAGAATATGACATATTATGTCTATGCTATAAAAAGTTTATTAAAAAATTACATTTATGTATGATTAACAAATAATTTAGAAAGAAGATTTAATCAACATAATTCTGGTCAAAACAAAACAACAAAACCATATACACCTTATAAAATTATTTATGAAGAAAAATATATAACAAGAAATGAAGCAAGAATAAAAGAAAAATATTTTAAAAGTTGATGCGGAAAAGAATTCTTAAAATGAATTCAATAAAATGCCCAGATGATGGAATTGGTAGACATGCTAGACTCAAAATCTGGTGTCTGTAAGGACGTGGGGGTTCGAGTCCCCCTCTGGGTAAAGACAGGAATATTTATGTTTCAAATCATATAAAATATTGTAAAGAACTGGATTATCTGAGGTTTGAAGTCATTGAGATTTTGAATAGGTTAAACTATCACCAAATCGAACCTCAATAAGTTGCTTTCTCAAACTTCTATCTGATTGTTCTCGGAATACTAAGGGGCTTTTAATAAGTTCTCTTATTTTTTTTAATGTATTATTTTTATCTATTTTCATAACAGTTTCATCATTGAGTTGTTCCAAAAGAAGCTTTTCTTCTACATCCAATTCAGCCCAATTTTCGTCCATCTTAGTTTGTAAATTAATACTACCCTTTCAACTCAATAAGTATTGTTCTATTCTTTCTTTTTCCATTTTTATGTTTTTTATTCTATTCTCTTTTGTCTTAACTTCTTTATTCCAATCTTTTTCTTTTCATCACCAAATACCAAGTAAAGCCTCATCAAACATTTTCAACATTTTGGGAGACAACTGTATTGATTGAATCATATCAATAATCTTTTGCTCTAGTTCTAGCTTTTTAGCATTAACTCTTTCTGAACATCCCTCAAGCTGACATCCATAATAAGAATGATATTTAACAGTTCCATCTTTTTGCTTTTTAGGAGTACTCCAACCCGTCAGTTTTCTTCCACATCCTTTACAAACAATAAGTTGTTTAAGAATAAATTTATCATCTTCTTTCTGTGTTCTTACTGATTTACTTCCATTTATTACCTTTTTTCTAATCTTTTCAGCAGTTTCTAATGAGATAAATCACTCGTGTCTACCATCAATCAATTCGTTAATATCTCGATTTGGATATATACAATATCCAGCATAAAAATAAAGTCTGTGAATCTGTAGCATTTTTTCAATATAACTCTTTCGTACTTTCTTACCTGTTCATTGTCATTTGAATCATTTCTCAATGAGATAATCATATAGTTGCATTTGTCCCATATTGGGGTCATTTGCAAATAATTCTAATCATTGTTTAAGTATATTTGCAACATCCCAATCTATTTCATCTAAATATCATTTTTTATCTAACTTAGTCCTTTTGTATCACATAGGAACAAAAGAAAATGGTCGGTATCAGTCCAATAATCTTCCTCTTTTGCCATTTATACATTTTTTATTTATATTTTTTCTATCATATCAAGCAAAAGCATAAGTCATTACTTTCATTAATTTTCCTTCATCTGTGTCATCATTCATTCATCCTGTAATATCAACTATTTCCACTCAATACTGTTTTATTCTTCATTCCATATCAAAAGCTGCTTGGACATTATCCAAATCTGGTCTAGAAATTCTACTCAATTCTCTACATACAAAGTGAGTTATTTTAGTATACTTACTATTTTCTTCTTTGAGAAAATTTATTACCGCTTCAAATGCTGGGCGAACTTTTAGATTTCCAGATTCTCATTCCTCTCTAAAAACTCTCACCACTTCAATTGGTGGATTATGTTTTTTACACCATTCCACTCATTGTTGTGCTTGAGTCTCTAGTCAAAATCATTCTTTAACTTGTTTATCTCCCGATACTCTACAATAAACAACAGCTCTAAGTTGAGTGGGCTTTACATCTTCTCTTTTGACAACCTTTTGACCATCAAATTGAAAATTTTTAAGTGAATTTTTTGCTAATCTGCTTTTCTTTTTCATAACTCAAACCAATTTAGGATATATAAAACTAGTTTATAATTAATAAATATATGTCTTTATATAGTTCGAACTAAAATATATATATTTAATGACTAAAAACAAATTAATTTAATTTAGATACTTCTTTCTCTATGAGTATAAGACTAAGAGATTCAAATAGTTTAATAATTTTCAAAATTTGTATGTCATCAAGAACATCGTAATCAGTTCATAATATTTCTCTAGCTCTCTCAATTGTCATATAAGTTAATTAAATTTATACTAAATTTCACTAGGTCTGTTCGTTAAAACCTACCCCTATTTGATGTCTTTCCACATCAAAATGATATAAACTACACCTGTTTATTTTTTATCGTACTTTCATCAAATTTTCCAAACTTTTTAATCTCTTCGTATTGCTCCCAATACCATAGAAGATTTTTATATCTTCCATAAATAAGTCAGTGAGCATTAAACTCCCTAGATAGTTGAAAATAGTCTAGCTTTGATGGATTTTCTGGTTTTGTAGATTCCATATTTTTTATTAAGTTATAAAACTGGCTATTATATACGCTTTATTTACCGTGTATGTAAGAAAACATAATCAACAAATACAATCTTAATAAGTCTAATTCTTAACCAGTAATTGAGATTTTTTATATAAAACAAAAAACGTGTATGTTCTACACGTTTGAATATTTAATATTATAATTTAATTATTTTTATATTTTTCTAACATAGAATTTCATTTCCCTTTTACCGACTTCTTTAGAATCTATAGATATTATTTCAGAACATCTTCATAGAATTTTTTTACAATAATTTCTGGGGCCTTTCCAGTAATCTAAAGTTTTATAACTCAAATCAGAATTTTCTTTATTTATAAAATCAAAATGTTTTCCAGCCTCTTTAAAATAAGATATAAAATTCTTATCAATATTTAGTTCATACAAATCATTTTTTTTGATTATATCATTTGAAATTATATATTTTACCATAGCATAAAGAAATTTTAATCAAGAAGAAAACTGTCAGCTACCAAGTAATTTCGATTTAGGTTTAGTTGTATCTTTAGTAATATATAGTTCTATACCATTTTCTAAAAGTCTTCTCATCTTATCATATGTATTGTAATCGGATATTGCATAATTTCAGATTATAATACACACTTGAGGAATTATAATTATATCTCACAATTTAAAATTTTTAATTTCATTTGTTTTATTTGAACTAACATTATTAAGTTTCATTTTTTCTAGTTCAAATATTCTATCACCAATTTTTTTGATTTCTTCAGAACGTTCTTCTTCTCTTTTTTTTTGAGAGGTAGGATATAATAAATCAACGGTTTGGATAGAAGGCAGCTGTGATTTAAGAATTAACATTTGAGCCTTTAATTCATTTATTTTTTTATCTATTGCTTGGTTATTTTCTACTACCATTTCTTTTATAATAGATTTAAAAATATATTGAGTTAAATATTATATTAGAGTCTTCCTATATATAAATAAAGTTTTCTCAAGTCTTATCATTTATATCCATATAAATGGATTCATCTTAGTTTAATGTCAAAGTATATATATTATGGTTCAAATTCGATGTCGTTTTTCTGGTGTTAATATACATACAGTCACTTTCTATTTTTTTGTATAATTGCATAGTATATACAAACATTGGATTGTGAGATTATAAACATTAAGTATAGTCATAACATACCTTCCCTATTTATATATTATAGATTGTGATTTTGTATTATAATTAATTAATTTTACTATAAACTTTCTTGGGTTTATTGTTTATTTCAATATACAGCTAGTATTATAAAGTTAATTATAGTTTATAGTATGGTCAATATAATTTAAATTGTATAATATTAAGTCGGTTTAAATATTTAACCACAAAGAGGTCCCCACGGCGGAAACTTTGGAATATCTTCATTTTTTGTACATTTACCACAAATATTTTTATATCAAGAAGGACAGGTTATAATATTAGGTGTAGTAGATATTGGAATTATTTCACAACTATTATTAGATGTATTTAATTTATATCAATCATTACAAACACAAACATTTATGAATGTTGTGCTTAGGTGTGCATTAATGGGACAATTATTTCAAGTAATACTATATCTTAATATCATACCGGTATTTGTTTGATTATTTTTTTTCTCATTTTCCTCTAGTTTTTGATATACTGCTTTATAGATAGAAGAAGTATTTTTATCACTTGTCTTATATTTATTTTCTAGTCATTTAAATAAATTTATAGCTTTTGTTCTATATTCTTTTCAGTTTTTCTTTTCAAGATTTTCTACCATATTTACAAATGCATTTATTTTATTGGCTTCTGTTTGTGTAAATGCGAAACTATATAATCAACTAAATATTATTAAACTAATTACAAGAACTAGAAAATATTTTTTCATTTTATAATTTTAGAAAATAAATTTATTTTATATTTTCAATATACTCATTAAATTCTTGAGAACTTAAACATCATTCTTGTTTTGCTTGTGTGTCACACTCAGATGTAGACCTCCAATGATATTTTATTAGACTATCTTTTAATCCATCTCGTGCTCGTTCCATCAAACCATTATAAAGACCATCATCTCTAAATGTTGTCATAATAAATACACAAGTATTTAATTTATAAGAATAGAATACTGATGTTATCTTTCTTTCAGATGTAACGCCCATAGCATCAGTTACTTGATACGCATATTTTTGCTCAAATTGCGGAGTCATATCAACACAATCCTTACTTTTTTGGAAATTATCGTTATTACTACATCACATCAAAGATAAAGAAATTAATAATAGAAATGAGATTAGAAATTTTTTCATTTTATAATTTTGAAAATAAAAACTAGTTTTTGTAATTTCTAAATTATTATAAAATTTAACTGTATTATCAATTAATATTTATATTTTAATGTCCTATTTAACAACACACAAAGATAGTATGTTTATATATAAAAGTAGGCTCTTATAAGGTTTATTCTTTATAGTTATCAAATGTATTACTTCCGGGTAATGGCTCCCAACTTCTTACTACTTCTTCACAAATAGGAGTCCCAGCAGCAGAATTATGACAATTTTTACTACAGTAAACATAATTATTATAAGCCTCTGATTCTCTGCTTATAGCCCAATCTTTACAACCTTCATAGGTGGTAAATATTGCTCAATATACAATATCTGAATCCTGAGTTCATCAATTATAATATGCACCCTGCCACGTTGCCTTGTTTCAATTACTACAACCAGATAATAAAATAAATCAGAAAAGCAAACCAGCTACTAATAATAATTTTTTCATCTATAACTTTAGAAAAATATAAAAATTATTTCTACTTTACAATTTTATTATTCACTAATCTGTATAACAACAATGCTACTTCTTTTCTTTTAATACTTGTTGTGTCTAGAGAAGATATATCAAATCATAAGTCAACTAATATTCAATAACTATTAGCCATATCATAATATTCAGAATACCATATCTTTGAGGTTTCATCTTTTTTTCAATCTAAACTTCTTATTATAACAGCTAAAGTTTGAGCTTGTGTTAATTTATCAAATGGTAAAAATTTTCATTTTACTCATTTAAATAATCACAGTTGAACGGCTTCACTTATATAAGGTTGTAAAGTAATATCTGCCTTTTTTAAATCATTTAAAGAAACTAATACATCAGTAGTTGCTGTTTTCTTTAGAATGTTTTTTGAAAATAAAACAAAGAATTTACTGGCCTGTTCTCTAGTTAAATAATCTTCTCACATAAATTCATCTACTGTGTTATAAGAGGTAAGTTTATTCTTATACATCCGTGAAATAGCGTTAGATAATTCTTTTTTAGCGGTTTCCTGTTTTTTATTTCTAAGGTCAATTATATCTTGTCTCTTTTGTTGTGCATCTAGAGCTGCTTTGCGAGAATCTTCATATGCTTTAGCCGAATTTATATAACCTTGCACATTAGTTATGCTTGTATTAACTTCTTTTATTCTTGTTGCATCAAAGGTAACATCTAAGGCTTTCTTATAATAAATTAATGCATTTTCATAATCACTTAAATTATTGTAAGAAGAGCCAATATTAAATAATGCTTCATATGAATTAGACTGCAAATCCAAAGCTTTTTTATAATATTCTATTGCCGATGTATAGTTTACTTTACTGAAATATCAGTCTCATAGACTTAGATACGTTAGATAAAGATTTTCTTGAGTTCCAGCCTCAGGGCAAATTTCATAGGATTTTTTAAAATATGTAAGAGCATTTGTATAGTCTCATATTTTATAAGCATCTACTCATTTTTGCATCCATATTCCTCATTCAGTTATTGAAGTATTTATTTGTTGCCTAACATCATTTGAAGTGTCAAAATTCCACGTTTTTCCACAACGACTTCAAGCAGCCGAAGATTCCGCATTAGAATGTCATAGAAACACAAATAAAGAAAGACACAAGAAAAATAAGATTTTTTTCATTTTAAAAATAATAAAATAAAAGTATTCAATACTGGAAAATACAATACTTCTAAACATTCAAAGAACATTGTCAAATATTTTTTATTTACCTATATAGTATTTAATTTTTATACAAAATATTACTCTAGAATAACTTAGATACTATAAATATAAAATTTTCCGATATACCCCCTACGGCGACTATATCATAAACATATATCAATAGTTTTATAACTCATTGGTAAAGACATTGGCTTGCAAAAATCTTTCTTTCAATATATCGGAATACTTGATATGCAAAAACATAGCCTCCAGTAAGGGGGCTTTTTGTTTGAAACTGTCTAGCATATCACTAAACAAAGATAGATAATTGGTTTTAAGTTTAAACTCGTCTAGGTAATAACAGGTTTCAGCACCTGCATAAAAGTCATGAAAATACTGAAACAAACTAGAGTTACCGGGTGTTCGGTAATTTTCTTTTTTTGAAAATTTTCCTATAAAAAAATCATAAGTTGACTTTACGCCATAAATACATAAAATTTAAAAAAATAAAAATAATAAACAATCAAACACTAAAAATATGAACAAATTAAAAGTTTTTGGTAATATCGTTAAACCCAATAGATACTATCAAGTATTAAAGGTTATTAACGGTAGTTATTGCCATAGAAAAATGGAAATAGTAAGTGAAGTGATGAAAGGTACAGATCTTTTCATGACCTATGAATCAAATATAGGACAAAAACGTTACGAAGTACATCGAGTAAGATCTAGAGTAAAAGATCAGATTTAAAAACCAACATTATACATTGCAAAATGAAATTATTTAATGAGTTTGATCGTATACGGTCAAACTTTTTTTTATAAAACAAGACACCAAAAATTCCAAAAGAATTTTAACATGTCTCTGTCAAGCATAGCGGGGCAAATCAAAACTTTAAAACCTTCAACAAAATGCAGATTTTTTTTTATAAAAATAATTTACTAATAATATATCAATTCCATATTTCATTTTTTATTTTCAACAACTGCAGTACAAGATATTACTCGATCTCAACAATTTATACAATCTATACCATCTACAAGTCTGCGATCTGGCATATGATAATGTCAAAATATAATTCATTCAAAATTTCTTTTTTTTGTTCGTTTTGATATTTTTTTATATAAGATTCCTTTGGGGAATAATATTTTTTTGAAAAACTTTTTTATTTTCTCAGAAGCTGGTACAAATCAATCTTTATTTTTTTTAAATGAAGATTCTAGCAAATAAATCATAGTATAAACCAGATTCATAAATTTTGCTACACTGGGTAAATGACGACATAGATAATCAAATCTATCTCCATGACAGATATAATATTTTTTACCATCTCACGAATTATATACCAAGTCATTTACTATACTTACATCATACAGATGAATATGTTGTAAATGTCTTATAAATTTATCATGATTACCTTTTATATAGACTAGTTTTACTCCATTTTCAGCAAACTTAATTATATAATTCATAAATTTTGTTTCTCTTTCTGTCCATCTTCCGAGTATTCACAATTGCCAAAAATCTATATAATCCCCATTGATTATAAGCTTATCAAATTCAATGCTATCCAAAAAATCCATTAATCTATCTATTTTAGATACTGGCTTACCTAGATGAATATCAGACAATATTACTGTTTTATATTTTTTTTTCATAACAGTAAATATAAAATGAATTTAAAAGATATATAAAGATTATACTTCAAAATCAGATTAAAGTCAAATTTTTAATTTACTTGTTTTTTAAAATTTATTAAATATCTTATTTGCATCATTAAACATAATTTTTTATCATATTAAACCAAAATATGAAAATCTGAATTTATTTATCGTTTATTTTTATGCTTCTTTTTACTCAATGGACATTTGCTTATGATATTAGCCAAGAAAAGGTACTTGATACATATGCGGACCAGATAGCAAATATAGTCTTTGAAGAACTAGAACTAAATGAAAAATTAAAAGTCTGATGAACATCAAACTATAATTTAGTTAAAACACTATATCAATCTAGTACATACAAAAAACAACAGACAGATTCATTAAAAAGCATTACATCAACTTACTCTTTAGATACAGTCAAAACCACTGCTTCTCAAACATCCAAAATAAGAGATGCTATAAAGAAAAAAATTGATATACTAGAATCACTCAAAGTTTGATGAGCAGAAAATTATGCATTGGTTAAAAAACTTTATTCTAGTAAAAAATATATACAAGAACAAACAAATGCTATAAATTCTACAATCAAAGCAAACAAAGAAAATTCTAATACGGTTGCAAAAGAAAATATAGATACAAAAAAGATTACTTCAAGCCAGTTAACTTCTCTAAAAGAATGAGCTATCTTTTTTGGTCCCACAAAAGCAAAAATTTCAATCTTTGTCTTTACAGATTTTCAATGTCCTTTTTGTAAAAGATTTCATCAAGAACAAACAGTTCAAAATATTCAAGCAAAATATAATACAAAAGTAAATTATGCTTTTAAACATTTCCCTCTAGAGTCACTTCATCAATATGCAAATGGCTGAGCATTAGCAGCCGAATGTGTAAAAGAACAATTGGGTAAGGTCTGATTTCAAAAATACATAGATAACATAATGAACACAGATCTAAACAAAACACAAGATCTGAAAGATATTGCATATAAATTAAATGTTAATAAAAGTAGCTTTGATACTTGTTATACAACAGCTAAATATCAAAAAGACATAACTACAAATATACAAGAATGAACAAATTTTTTTGGTGTAAATGGCACTCCATCTTCTGTAATCATAAATACCAAAACACTTGAATGGATTGTAATATCATGAGCTTATCCAGAACAAAATTTTATAGATGCAATAGATCAATTGTTGAAATAATTTTTTATTTAATAATTTTTCTTATGTTTTTACGAGAATTATTTAAAAATGCTCTATTAGATTGAAAATTACTCAGCGAATGGGCAAATCGATTTTTATCTTTTTATATGCAGCTTCGGTTTTCTATTATTATATCAATTTTAATTTTGTTAATAATTTACGCTTTTTGATCATGGATTTTTTCGAGAAAATTTAAATTTTCTAATTCACGAAAAGAAAGTTTTTTAGATATAGTAACAAACATCAAACAAAATAAACAAAAATTCAAACCATTCGTAATAACTATTAAACATATGATTATATGACTAATAATAATATGATGTGCTCGGTTTGCAATAAGTTATATTTTTTTCTCTGCAGGAAAATATGAAGATGATGATAAATTTATTGGTTATACCTCATGACAATACACCACACTATATCAAGAAAACATAAATAAATGATTAATGTTAACATCAGAAACAATATCACAACATAAAGATTATTTATGAACTATATTAGGAAATATTGCATTATATATGCTTTTATTAATATTACTTTGAACCTTTTTTTATACATTCTCTTTCTGTAATAAATTTATTCGCAACATAGGTATATTAATTTGGATATTCGCAATATTATTATTTTTTGTAGCAAAGCTTTTGAATTACTATAATATATAGAAAGACTTTAAATAAAATTTAAATCCCATGAATATAGTCCTTATCTGAGCGTGATGAACATGAATGTCATGAGTAGCTTGAATGCTACGAGATTTGTGATTTTCTAATTTAATCTGCATTGATTGATTCAAAAGTCAACTTACAGATAAACTCAAAGAAAAATGAATCAGAACAATTATATGACACGGTAAATATAAAATTAACTTAGACGATATCATTATTTATTCTGAAGCAGTACACGATTGTATAGAGATACAAGAAGCCAAAAAACTTTTTAAAGAAAAAGAAAAAATCCTTAGATTGTGGAATTATTTTCAATTTCTCTGAGAAATTTCCAAATATTTTCAGACGATTTGAATTTCCTGAACCAATGGAAAATCCTCAACTACTTCAATGGCAATATACACTATAAATAAATTAAATACAAAATTCTGACTATGAATATTGGGAGCTATAGTGCCTCAATTTAACAACAACAGTTATCTAATAAACAATAAAATAAAATCTGATTTAAAAAATATTTTCGATTATATCATCATCTGAAAAAGACTAAATTATGACAATATCAAAAAATACATCTTTGTGGTAGAGGCTTGCGAATATAAAAGACATTTTCTAAATTTAGATTTAGATTACTCTATCATTACAAATATTGAACTTGATCACACAGACTATTACAAAGATCTAAAAGACTATCAAAGTGCTTTTACTCAGTTAATTAAAAAGACAAAAAACAAAGTTTTTGTACCAGAAGACATATACGACAAAATTTTAAAAATAACAAAAGAAAAAGAAAAAATAGACAAAGTCAAAAAATCTAAAATCTGATTTAAATATATTTTATGAGACTACAACCAACGGAATTGATCATTTGTAAAAGCAATATCCAAAGAACTTAATAAAAGAACAAACACTAAGAAAATCACAGACACAATAATAAATTTTAAAGGATTACGAAGAAGATTAGAATATCTAGGCACAAATACAAACTGAACAAAAATATTTTCAGATTATTGACATATGGCTTCACCGATTAAGTTATCTTACGATGCTCTCAGATCAAAATTCAGAAAAGAAAAAATAACAGTTATTTTTCAACCACACCAAATAAATAGAATCGAAACAGGTCGAAACGATTTTATAAAAGCATTCAAACATTACGATCAGGTTTTTATTTACGATATTTATGCTGCCAGAGAAAGCCTAGACACTTTCAAAAAATTCAAAATTAAATCTATCCAAGATCTATGAGAAAATTTTGCAAAAGTATGTGGATGAAAATATATTACAGATTTTAATAACATCAAAGAAATCATTCAATCCTGACAAAAAAATGAAATCATAGTGATTTATTCAGCTTGAGATATAGACTATAAAATAAGATGCCGATTCTGTAGTACTACAAAATAACATAGTTTTTATCCCGCACAGCGGGATAAAATAAGACAAAATATAAAATTAAAAAAATAAAAAATATTAAGTCATTCCGGCACTCGTCCTTTGCGAAGTCAAAGGGTTGTTTTTTTGCAGCTGGAATCCGAGTGAAAAGAGTCCCGCAATAGCGGGATAAAATATAATCAGTTAACAACTTTGTACGATTTTACAGCTTGATTTTATTCACAAAAATAATACAAGTACAGAAAGTTTTAAACATAAAAATATACAATGATTTATACTGTAAGTAAAAAACTTCTAATCATCACAAGTATCATATGATTATTATTATCGTTTTGATGTACCAAAAAACAAATTAAAATAGATTGAGACAACAATATCATACAAACACAAACTACATGAACATCAATATGAATACAAACTACATGAGCACAACAAAATGATGTAACACCAATAAAAACAGATACTCTTTTAACAAATACATGAGATATAAAAGTCCTTATAGAAGAATACAAAGCTAAAAATACATGAGACAATAAAAATCGAAACGAAAACGATGTAGAGCTTCTAGAAAAATTAATGGAAAAAATAGAAAATAAATAATTTTTAAAAATAAAAAAATCACATGTATGTATTTTTTGAAGTAATTAAATGAATATTTTTATTCCTTACTGTTATGGTTGGGATACTATTCCTTAGAGGAAATATCATACTATGAGAAAATTCTTTTTGGATAGCAAAACAAGTAGTTATGCCTTGATATCTTATTTTTTGCTGACTTATAATATGATATTTGATAGCACATATACGGATATGAAACGATCTGGACGAAGCAAATACTCTTAAAAATAAAATATATGTAAAATCATTTATAATATGAATCATATTGGGTATAGTTTTAGCAATTACATACATATTTATTTAGATGAAAAATATAGCTAAAACAGTATTATTTGGTTTTATGATATTATTGACATGATGTTCATCATCAAATATGACAAGAATAAATTTTGACAATTTAAATTTTAAATTTGAGTCTGATAAATCATATACCATAAAAGATATAGATAGAACAGTATATCCTGGAATCGTAATATACCAAGAAAGCTTAGATAAGACCAAAGATATATTTATAAATTCGTTAATCATCACATCTCAAAATGACCCAAGCATAAAAATAAAAGATTTTGTAAACAATAATATTGAAAATCTAAAAGTAAATATATTATGATTGACAGTGAAATCTACACAGATACAATCATTTGCTTGTTCTGGAGAAAAAATAATTTGAATAATAAAAGATTTTAAAATCACAGAAACAAATAAAACTAGTTATTTCTCAGAATTCTTCTTTATGTACGACAATAAATGATATATAATATCTTTTGAATCAGACAATCAAAATGACAATTCAGATTTTAAAAATAGTTTAAGTAATCTATCTTGCACAAAATAAATTTTATATTATCTCATACAAAATGTTAAAGGAAATGCTTGTTAATAATTGATCTCTATTAAATGATTCTACACCCAAAACCAAAAATCGAGGTGAAGAACCAAGTAATTTAAGCTGACGACAATTGATATGAAAGACATTGATATGACTCATAATATGAGGAGTAATATCCACCATATTATTTATTACATTATCCTTTGCATGAAAAATGTTTGTAGATGCATTTCAACAGACAGGCGACATAGTAAGAGCAAATCCTATATTACCATTTTTGTTGTTATTTATAGGTTTTTTATGAACATTTATATGAAATATATGAGTAGCAGGAGCATATAATTTGTTTTTTAGCAAAAAATATTATGACATATCCAAAATGTTTTGACTACTTTTGCTAACAAACTGAATATTGTTTTTTATACTAGCTCCTATTTATATAGCATTTAGCAAACAAGTAGATGTTCTATTTTTGATATTATGATTTCATGTGTTTTTTTCAGTTTTTGTATCAGCAAATCAAATTGAATTTTTGAGTAACCCAAATTATTCGGCGTCTGCATTGATGTGAAATGTATTATGATTTGCATTATCTCTTCTAGTATACAGTTTGGTTTGGAAATCATCATGAGGTGGATCTATACAAAACAAAGTATATTTGTTGATGCTTATACCAGCTGTAGTATGATATGCACTCATACCATTTGGCAGCTGAATACGAGAAAAAATATATTACAAAGTATATGAAAACTGAAGCAATCCAATGTTTATTTCATCTATCGAAGATCAGTTTGATCTAAACGATAAATCTGAAAACATAAAATGAGACGACCAAACAAATGTAGAACTTTAATAAAAAAACAATATTCGACTTGAGCTAAGCGAATTCTGCTTTAGCGGGATAAGACTTTACGACCTTAAAAAAAGATAATGAATTTGTATCAAATAGCATCAGCGACAAAATTTATTTTATGATTGATTATACTTATATTGGTTTATTCTTATATAAATGTTTACGAAGATCCAGGAATAGGTATATCTTTATGATTTTTGTGATTGTTTATCATGTTATGGTGACTCAGTTTTTATATATTTCTTCTATGACAAAAAACATTTCGTTCCAATCAAGACCAAGAACGCATCACCAAAGACAGCTATAAGTTATCATTACTATTTGGAATATATGCAATTATAAATGTACTTTTACTCATATTGTGAAATCGATCAAAATTACTATGATTTATATTGTTAGTATGATTTATAGTCCTTCAAATATCATTATTTTCAGACAAAAAAAAATCTCATGAACACAGAATATAACATAATACAATCAATCGAAGAAAGATTAAAAACAGTTTATGATCCAGAGTTTCCTCTGATAGATATTTTTACACTTGGTTTAATTTATGATATCCAAGTAAAAGAAAAAAACATTGAAATATTGATGACTTTCACAACTCCATACTGCCCTATGGAAGATATGCTAAAAGAAATGGTAAAAAATTGAATCAACGAAATACTACCAGACTACGAAGTGATACTAACTATTACATTTGATCCTATGCGAACAATAGAAAAAATAAAAGACCCAGACCTAAAAAGGATGTTTGAATAAAACTAATTGTCCTCCTTTTGCTTGTCCTGAAGAATAAAGGGAAAAGGAGGTATCACGGAGTACTCCGTGACGGAGGATTTATTTGTAATTTAAAAAATGTTTCTAAATATATCATCAGACAAAGTTTATATATGAACTTGAACCAAAAATATTTTTCTAGATCGTAATGGCATAGAAAATATTTTATGATCTCAACTCGTTAAACTTTACAATAAAAATAAGTTTAAAGAAATACTAGTTCTAAACTGACCTGGATGATTTACAAACCTTAGGGTTGCTACTCTCTGTTTAAACCTGTTAAATACACTCCAAAAAGATAAGATTAAGATATATGATATATCTAAAATAGATTTATATACTTATTTGTACAAAAAAAAATTGATTCCTAGACATTGAATAATCTATATCTGACAAAGGAAAAATATCCGACTCTATGATTTCTCCAAACAAAAATATATAACACAAACTATCGAAGAAACAAGTTTAGACAAAGATTACTTCTTAGATCAAGTCTATGAAAAGTGATACCACCTACATCTAAATAATAAACTTGCTATAAAAATAAAATACACAGAATCATGACTTGAAATAACATACAAATCAAAAAAAACTCTAATAAAACTAAAAGATCTAAAATTAAAATCACTTAAACAAATTCAACCAAACTATATGATAGATCCTAAAATGAACTAACAACTAGTCATTGCGACATTATTACTCTTGTCATTCCGGTGTTATTGACGAAGTCTGCAACCGGAATCTAATAAAAATCGCTTTTACGTTTAAACGTTTTTACATTTCAATATTCCCCATGAACTTCCACCGCCAACAAAAAAACATTTTATGAATAGATCGATGAAGCAAATATATATGACTTGCTTATATGCAAATAGCAACTGAAATCGTATTCCCAATATGATATGTCTTAAACGATAAGATGACATATTTTAACATAGCAGATCTCATCGCAAGATATAATATCAAAACTATAGCTATCTGACGACCAAGAACACAAAAAGATGTCCAAGCAAAGATTCTGGAATTTATAAAATCATTAAATTACATTGTAGAACATGATGAAATCAAAATAGAAACAGTAAACGAAGATTATACCAGCGTACAATCATGAGAAATTATGTCTAATTTCAAAAAAAATGCAGCAGAAGATACCATAAGTGCAATGCTGATTCTCGAGAGATGGAAAAATAGTAAATGAGAAGTGGAAGATTTAAATAATCAAAAATAAAATGAATCTAGAAGAAATCTCTCAAGAACTAGAAAAGATCAAAGCAAGAAATAAAAAAGTAGAAACAGACAAAACTTGGGAATGAAGTATGACAAGAAAGATTTTATTGATGTTATTTACTTATCTTGCACTGGGAATATATATGCAAGCAATAAATATCTACAAACCACGACTAAATGCTATCATACCTACAATCTGATTTATCTTATCTACACTTACACTTCCTCGATTCAAAAAACTCCGAACAAAACACATTTATAAAAAATAAAAAAACCAAAGTCATTCCGGCATTATTCATTGCAGCCGGAATCTAAAAACATTAATCTCACATTTCACATTTATAATTCCAAATCATGCTCCTTATTTGAGATGTCCATATTACACAACGTTCCAAAGACAAGATAATATCTTGAATCAAAAATTTTGTCGAAAAAAATCCTGATGAAAAAAATATAATTTTTTTGTGAGATTATGTTTATCATTTTTCATATGATAGAAATTCCATATTAGAACTCTATAATCTTTTTTTAGAACTTTTTGAAAACTGAAAACATGTGTATATATTAGCTTGAAATCACGATCGACTATGAACATCTTTCATCTATCAAGAAGCCATGAAAGCTTTTGATATTATAAATAATCTATCTAAACAAAATGAAGGAAAATTGACATTTATAACCGAGCCTTTTATAGAAAACATAGAAAATCAAAATATATTATTCTTCCCATTTATCTTGGATACAAAAGAGAGCCAATATACCAATCCTCTATTTCAAGAGCTTGCTAAATCCGCAAACAAAAACGAACAAGTTTCTTGATATATAAACCAAACCCTAGAAAATTTCATAAACCAAAATGAAGACTTAACAATAATCCATCATTATTATATCAACAATACGGTCTTTCCATGACAGAGATCGAGATTTTCTTACAAAGATATCGCACTCAGTGAGACATTTTTAAAGAATAATACAATCAGATTAATTTCATGACATCTACACCAATGATTTATAAAAGATAACTATCTATGTACTTGAAGCATCTGGTCGACAAATTCATTGGAAATCAATCAAAATAAATTTCTTTTCAAGTACAATACCACAAAGCAAGAAATAACTGCAAATTTCATCAATATCAATCCATACATACTCATAGAAAGCACTGAAAAAATAGATAAAAACACATTGAAACTCAAAATAGATGAAATAATCCAAGAAAATAAAAATAATTTTGAAAAAAATGATTTATGGAAAATTAAGTTTGAAGACAATCATCCAGAAAATCTAGAAAATATAAGCTTGAGTATCAAAGTACAAGATATTAATTACGAAAAAATGGATGATTATATCGATCAAGATTTAATGACCGAAATAAAAGATATTAAACTCAAAAAGAATTTACAGTCAGTTGGAGAACTTTTAAAAGATTTTTCTATATCTACAGACAATTTAAAAATCTGATTTACAGACCGGAAAACCATACTTCAAGAATATATAAAAAACAAATTCTGATCGGACTATATACATTATGATAAAATTTTAAAAGAACTAAAACTCATATAAAGTCAACAATTAATTAAAATAATATTACAAAAAGCATTAGATAAGAAGTGTTAGATTTGACAAGGAAAAAAGGCTGGGTATAATATACTTAGCTTTTTATAATAAAAATAAAAAATGGTAAATTCATCTGATATTATAAACTATAAAAAAATTGGGTTCGACTGACAAAAATATATAGATATACAAAAAGAAAAAATATCAGAAAGGATATCAAAATTTTCCAATTGAAGATTGTATCTAGAGATAGGTTGAAAATTTATTCTTGATTGACATGCAGCGAGAGTATTACCATGATTTATTTCTGAATCAAAAAAAGTTATTTTTCATTCTTTAAAAAATCAGATTGAAATACTTTTTTGTGTAAATGCACAAGATATATTAAACAATAGACAACTATGAAACCAAGGTAAGTCATATATAGATTCAGTTATGAGTCTTTTAAAACAAATAGAAAAATCAATAGGCATGAGACCACATCTTGTAATAAATAAAATAGACACACAAAATATGTTTGATGTAATATTGGAATTTGAAAGAGAATTTCAAAGAGAATGATACAGAGTACGAGAAAGATACAGGGTAAATTGATATCCACACAATACTGATTTTATACTCAGTGAAGATTGATTTGGTAATGATGATCATATTCCTTTAACAAAAAACCTTATATTGGTTACATGAGCAGCTTCAAATAGTGGTAAAATGTCTACATGCTTATGACAAATTTATTTAGATCACGAAATATGAATAGAATCCTGATATGCTAAATACGAAACATTTCCAATACGAAATATAGATTTAAATCATCCAATAAATCTAGCTTATGAAGCAGCTACTGCAGATATATGAGATTATAATTGTATAGATGAATATTATAAAAAAGCTTATTGAAAAAATTCTGTAAATTATAATAGAGATGTAGAAGCATTTGAAATAGTCATGAAAATAGCTCAAAAAATAGTCAAACCAGAAAACTTTATGTGCAACTACAAATCCCCTACTGATATGTGAATCTCAAATGCATGATTTGCAATTACAGATGATGAAATAGTTAGCATAGCTTCACTGCAAGAAATAAAAAGAAGAAAGCTACGATATCAACAAATGATCGATAGAAAAGAATGAAATCCTGATTGGGTCAAAAGATGTGATGAACTCGAAAAAAAATGCTTAGAATACATCCAAGCAAAATGATATAATAAAGATTTAAATTTAGAATAGTTTATTATTACTGTATGATTGTTTACAAGCAAATTTTTTAATTTAGGAAAAATTAATAACAAATTACAAATATACAATTTATATTACTTCCTCTGTCACCTTTGCTTGAGCTCAATGAATAAGTGGATTGTAATAACGGAAAAGCAAACTAATTATTTCTGATGTTGTTAATTTTTCTGTAATTATTCACATTGAAGAAAGTCAGTCTGAAATGAGGTTAGCTCTTGTTTCCAACATATTTTTTCATTTCAAAAAATATCTATATTTTTCAATAATTTTTTCTACACTATCCTTTGTATTTAGGACATCTAATAATTTAATCCACCAAGATTTGTTTATATTACTAGCATCTTGTTCTCAATCATAATAAGGCACCACGATATAAAACTCTTTTACATATATAAGACCTTGTTTAGAATCTATATCTTCAAGAAAAGAGATATATTCTTGTCACTGACTTTGCAATACCATATTATCTATATCAGATACATTTGATTTTACATATTGAAGATAATTTGATAAATCCAAATAAGTATTGCGTATTATAATCTGTACAGGAAAAGATAATCAATTTAAAAATCTTTTATATTGTTCAAGAACAATTTGTTGTTCATCAAAATTTCTAAGATCCAAATTTAGACCATATACCCTCAATATATTTCTAAGTCAACCATCTTTAAGTATGAGTGTATCATTTTTAATTTCAGAAACAGGCAACATAGTTTCAGTATTAAAAACATTTTCTCATTTAGTTTTTTGGACTTCTTTTTGTTCTCATATATCAAATAACATATTGTTTTTTTATATAAATTAAATTTTTGTTTGATAAATATTAAATATAAAACTGACTATAAGCCATGAGAATCACATAACAGCCAATGCTATAAATACTCAAGTGAGCATTTTCTTTGCTTTTCATATTCACTCTTCTTCTTTTACAAAGAATATCAAGTAGAAAGAATAAATAATTAGTACCAATGAAACAAATGATACCAAACCCAAAGCCATATTCAAAACCATTTTTATATAATATTCGGCTTTTTTATCTCATTGCATATAAGTCGGTCATTGTAGTCCAAGAAATCAATAAATTTTATTTAATATACTATTAGATGGTTGGACAGCATCTGTTTTTATAATTTTTCAAATGTCCAAATTATCTGGATTTGTAGTAGTTGTATTAGTTACACCTACATCATATGGAAAATCTTGCTGAGCATTTACTCACAATACTCATATAGATAATAACACAAATAATAATCAGATTTTTATAAAGTTTTTCATATTTTAAATATTAACTAAATTTTAAAATAAGCCATAATATAAAAGACACCAAAAGCCAACTCATTCATATACCAGTCAAAGCAACAGCAGCCAATTTAAGTCACTTTATTCCTTTTTTATATTGAGTATCATCTCATGCGGCTGTAACCATGAGAAATCAATGGTACATAAGATAAACTAAAGCAATTAGAGATACTAATCACAAAGAATAATTTATAATATTTTTTATAATTGCCATAGTAGAAGACAAAGCTGTTCAATGATTTTGTATAAGTCATGGATTGACGATTCATCACAATTCTTGATTGGAAATAGTATTTGTAGTATCCGCATCTATTACCTTAAAAATTCATTGTCTAATCGGATTTGTTATAGGATTGTTATTATCATATGTATTTAAAGTATTATTAGCATCAGTATTAAATATAGTTTGATCCTGTCCAAGTTGTAGTCATTGTCCAAAAACATCAGCAAAAATACTTACACTTAAAACTGTAAAAAACAAAGCTATAAAATAATAAATCAATTTAAATTTCATAAAAGTCATAAATTAATAAAGTACTCAACATAGATTAATTATACATACAAGCATATATTTTGCAAATTTTTGACTTGAAAAATGACCTACATTTTATATATACTGAACTAATCTCATTAAAAGTAATTGACAATTTTATGTTTTAATACAAAACAATGAAAAAAAACCTATTCTTATTATTTGCAATATATTTTTTTGTAATACAATGCTGGATAATATCTTATATACGAAACGAAACTAGATTTTTTTCATTATGAATAATCAATCTATTGGTAATTATTATAGTAATTTTGTGATACAATTATTCTGAAAAATCAAACAAAAAGCCAGAAGAAGAAAGTGCCGTCTCTTTCAAAAAAGAAAGAGAATCCATATTATCCGAAAAAGTACATAAAAAATCTGATTATAAAAATAAATCGTTCTGGATAAGTGTGATATTTGCAATTATAGCTTTTCTATTTTTCAAATGATATCTTTTTTCAAACAAACTAATTATAGCTTCTTGATTAGGTTTTTTATTATTTATAATTATATTTTATATATCTAAATCACATAAACATTATAAATTTTTAAAATTACGAAATAGTAGAACTTATCTAGTAATATTCATATTGTGACTTATTATAAGTTGATTTGATGCTAGTGTGCCAGATTCAAACCAAGAAAGTGCAGTTTGACGTATCATAAATTTAATATCAAATTGATGAAAATATGCTGCCACAGAGACAACAAAACAAGATGATTTTTATAAGCCAGAAGAAACAGTAATTATAGAAAATAAATCATGAGATATAAAACAAGAACCACAAGCAATACAAACCTGAGAAATAACCACAGGAGAAGCCGATATATCAATAAACAGCAATATTCCAAACAAAGATTATTTGAACGATTGAGATCTTACTATATTGGATTCTATAAAGTATTTGTTGGATGAAAATAATATCCCTCTTGATAAAAAGCAGAATATGAAATTTTCTTATATATCATACCAAAATTCCAATTATCCATATTTCAAAACTGCTTTTATGAAAAAAATGATATGAACAAGCACAAACCCAGATAAAAAAATAATATGTCAGACATATATAGTCATGAAATGAATAGCAGAATCTCGAGATATATCTACAAGCTCAAATTCTTTACAATGATATCGAGATGAGGCAAATAAATTATGAAAATTAAATTGATGTCAAAAAAATAAATATGTTACAGTAGAAAATTTATAAAATTTAAACATCTATAATAGTAAAAAAGTTGTACTATTTTGTACAACTTTTTTTATTTTAAATAATTGAAATAATCTAGTTATCAATCACAAATACACAAGCAACACATATTATATAATATTTAAAGTAAAAAGCAATATAACAAACATAAAAAGTCACATGCTATTTGTCTATTAAATCATTTAATGATATAATTTATACATATTACATTTAAATGTAAAAAACAAATGACAGATAACAAAAAAATCAATAACTGATTAATCAAAAAAATATTTAAAAGAATTTTTGGATTCTGAATTTTTTGACTATTATTTTTGGGCATAAATAATAACGATTATACTCATGCACAGACCACTGCAACTGCTGCCGCCGGAGAATCTAGCACTACAACCCAAACAAAAAATACATTAGATGAAAGTCTACAGAAAACAAAATCTATGCTAGATATTATATTAAAAATGATTTACATGTTATCTCGACCTATTATAGTAATAGCATGAAAAGCAATGGACAACTCTCTAGTTTACTGATCTATTTTCCATCTAGATGCACCATTATGGAAGTTTTGGAACATTATGAAAAACTTTGCAAACTATGCATTATGATTTATTTTATTATTTAACATATTAAAAAGTCTCTTTAGTGTCAAATGAATAGATAAAACAATCGTAGTTTGAATAGTCAAAAATATTTTAATCGCTGGTATACTCATACAAGCAAGCCGGTTTTTATTATCTGCAGTGATAGATATCTCTACAATCGCAACATATGCTGTTGGTTGAATGCCACTAACAATACTAAAAAACAGCAATCTCTGAGATCAAAAAATTTTGTGAGTAAATTCTACTATGAATATATGAGATTCAAAAAGTACGACAAATACACTTTGGGAAGATACAGTAATATATCGGACATATGGTAGCAATCCTGAATATAAAATAGCAAGTTGTAGAACATCAAGTTGAGATGGTTGAAAATATATAATGGGTAAACAAATAAATTTTATCACACAAAGCTGATCAAATAGTACATGATGAATAGCATTAGAAAAGTGAATGTGTGTTTTATGATGAATACCATACAAATTCAACGAATTTACATGATTAGCATCAGTAACTACAAATGCTGGTTATAAAAAAGCACTTGATGATATAATATGAACCAATGCGACTCTAAGCTGATTTGAAGAATGTTGATTTATTATACCTTTATTTTCTAAAACAAAATACGATCCTAGTAAGTGTGATCCAAGTTGAAGTTTAAGTTTGTTATCAACTGGTAATTTTTGATACAGTTGATGAAGTTGACGATTAAATAGCATAACAGATTGAACTACTCTATCTACACTTATAGATAAATCAAAATGATTTGTAGGGCCATTAATTACCATATATTCTAGTACTTTAAATTTTGGGACAATGTGAGATACTAGTGAATGATGAGATTCTATTACATTTGGTATCGTTTTAAAATTTATGATAAAAGCATTTATAGGTATAATGCTTATTTTACCTATTCTCGCACTAGCGATTATTATGTTTGCTAGAGTAGGGATATTGTGGATGGCAATAGCTTTTAGTCCTATAATAATAATAAAAGAAGTATTTAAAGTTGATTTTTGAAAAGACTCAAAACTATTGTGAGCATTGGAATTAAAAAATTTAATAAGACTTATTTTCGCTCCTGTACTTGTAATTTTTGGATTAAGTATTTCTCTAATATTTATGAGCACTTTATCAAGTATATTGAGTCAAAATGAAAGTCAATTTGATGCTGCCGGAGCAAAAACTCAAAAACAAAGCACACTTGAATGACTATGAATTACACAACCACCGGAACAACCAAATTGTTATTCTGTACTTACACAAACATTCTGTTCAAATTTAGATTTAGGTTGATGATTGGATAATATATCATATTTATTGATAAATATTTTTGGTATAGCCATCATGTGGACATTGTTATTTTGGACAATTAAACAGACTTGAAGCATATGAGAAAGTGTATGAAAGAGTATACAAGAGACATGACAAAAAATTGCAGGAAATATACCTATAGTGCCTATAGCTTGATGAGTATGAATAAATCAAATAGCATGAACATGAAGAAATGATTCAATACTAGATAAGATGAATAGTAAAATAACAACCAATATGAGTAATGAAAACGAAAAGAGATTGTGAGACGCTTTCCCATGATTGTGATTTAAAAAGAGAGAAGATGAAGATTGAAGTAAAGATAAATGATCTTGAAGTACTACATCAACCAATAATCCTGTAATAGACAATAAACAAATAGAAGCAATAGTAACAGAGACAACAAAATGAGCAAATGCATGAAAAGCATTAGAAAAAGAAAAATTAAAAGAGTTAATATGAACAGAAACTGATAGTAAAATAAAAAATTGAATAACAAGTCGAATAAAAGAACCAGAAAATGTAAAATTATTATTTGAAAGATATGAAAAATTAAATACAGCAGAAGATAAAATTAATTTTGTAAATGCAATTAAACCATTGTTGGATATAAATAACAAAATGTTTATTGATTACAAAGATGACTTTAAAAACAAAGATATCAATACAATCATAACAGATTTAGATAATTCTAAACTAGAAGCTTTAGTAACAGTCACTTTGAATGAAGAGATAACATTAAAAGATAATAAAAAATATAAAATAAAGAAGAAATCTGATTGAAAATATGAGTCAGAAGAAGTTACAACATAGTTTTAAATATAAACCAATAATGAATCTCCAATCTGCAAAACAGATCAAAATCAAAAGAAAAATAAATACTTTCAAAATTGTATCAGTATTTTTGATTTTATGATTTGTATTTGGTGGTTTATCATTTGCTCAGACTACAAATACAACCACACAATCTATAGATGACTTAGCAAAGATAGCACATTTTTTGGTAAGCTTTTTCTCTCGATGACGAGCAATTTTGGCTACATTAGCTGGTAAAGCGATGTCAAATGATCGAATTTATTGAACCTTTATGCATCTAGATGTGTTTCTACGAAAGACCTGGAATGTAATGAAAAATTTTGCAAACTATACATTATGATTTGTATTTTTATATATGATTATCAAATCAATTATAGATATAAACAAAGATTGATGAAGCGATCTCATCAAAAAAAAATTAGTGTGATTTGTAGTAGCAGGTATACTTATACAAGCTAGTCGATTTATTTTATGAGCGGTAATAGACATATCTACAATCGCAGTTACTGCCATATGAGCAATACCCTGACAGATATTACAATCTGATATGTGACTACAAAAAAATCTTACATATATGAATGCTTTATGATGAGCAAATATGGAAGGTACATGAGAAATCATGACATGAACATTGATGACATTTGATCCCAATATAAAACCAGATAAAGATAACTTAATATGATTTATCAAGATAGAATCCAAAGCATTAAACAAACCTATAACACAAGATAATTATTTAGATATGATATTGCCTAGCAACGACACTATTGCATGACCATTAATATTTTTTGGAACATCTATATTTCAGTTTCAAAACGATTCTTTTTACAATCCACAAACTACTAGTAGTCGAAAATGGCTCATGGAGTTTTCACTTAATTTAATAATAATTGTAGCTTATTCACTAGCTTTATTTGCATTGTTGATAATAAATATTTTTAGAATATTCTATTTATGGATTGTTATTATATTCTCGCCATTTATTATACTACTAGAAGTATTCAACAAAATGAAAATACTAGAGATAAAGTGATTAGAAAAAATATCTGTAACTAATATAATTAAACTTATATTTAAACCAGTAGTTTTCATAGCATATATCTCTCTTATGATGATATTTGTAATATGAGTAAGATCAATACTAATACCTATGAATTGATGAGAAATAAAACTAGATGAAGAAATCACTATGAGCTCACAAGAAATGAGCAATCAAGGTTGATGAAGTTCTTATAATTCATCCATAAAATCTGAATGACTTTTTAATTTTTCTATTAATTGAGCCAAAAAAAGTATATCTGACCTCATAGTATGTTTTGTTACATTGTTTCTAATGCGATTCCTTATCAAAACAGCTGCAAGTAGTGGATCATGAATAGAGGCTCTGGACAAAAAAATGTGAGAAATGGCAAAATCAGCAGAATGAATAGCATGACAACTACCAGTCGTCCCGATAGGTGGATGAGTATGAGTAAATTCTGTATTTGGAGATAGAAATAGTCTAAAAGAAAAATTGATAGAAAAATGAAATATAGCCGATAGAATGAGCACCAAAAACGAGGACAACTTAAATGAATTTTTATGAAGTAAAAGACAATATAGAGATACAGACACAAAAGCACTACAAATAATTTTAGAAGAAGATACAACAAGAGGTGATCCAAATGCATTTTGGACGAAATCAGCTGAAATTTCAAATCAAGTAAGTTGATGATTAGATTCCAATAATGCATCACGAAGTGCTACTCTTGAAAGTCGACGAAACCAGTATGGAAAAGGTAATTCAAAAGAGTTGACGATATGAGATGTAACTCTCAAAACAGATGCTAAAGATGCAAAAGAATTTATAACAAATAATAAAGACAATATTGCAAAGATACTTAAACCAAAATAAAAAATATTTTTCCAATTTTCATAAAATAAAATTATTTATATTATATCTAGATATTGTCTACTTTCTTTGGATGATTTAAACTTGAATAAATTGTAAATCTAACTATATTGATAGTTGCAGTTTATTTTTGTATTTAAATAAAATGATTTATACTGTAAGTAAAAAGGCACTATTTATAGTTACAATATTGCTCGGAGCTTTCAATTTATTGTTTTGAATAACTTTTTGATATAATCCAACATCCTGAGATATACAACAGATTAATTCTCTCAAAATCAGCTTAAACAAAATCATATCATGAAGCAATCAGGATTTATGGAGTTTTTATTATCAATTAAAAAATCTGCAAAATAATTTCTGATCAAATCCCAAATTAAATTATATGCTAAATGATCTCAAAGAAGATTTGTATGTTCAATTTTATACAAAAAAAAATCTAGCTAAACAACAGTCAAAAGAGTTTAAACAGAACTTTGTAAACAATTATATATCTTGAGTGATTATAGATTCCCCCATACCGTGAAATTGTACTTGACGATACAATACTTTGGACGACATGAGTTTTGCTTACAACATTCCTACCGCACTAACTATCGCTACTCGATATAGAGAAACTACATGTTGATATTATCTTCCGGGAAATGGCGACTGACCATTTCAAATACTTAGTAAAGATTATGGTACCTGAGAAATCACAGAAGATATATTTATACAATCTGCACAAGATTTTATGTGATTTACAAAATCCAAACAAACTCAATATAAAACCAAACTCTGAATAAAGGTGACCTATACTTGATTTGATTGGACATGATTGGTAAATCAATGAGCATTGTACAATGGATGATTTATATCCTGAAATATAGTGATACCAAATATACCAAAATATTTATATGATTGATATGGAATACAATATTCATGAGCTATGAAATATTGATTAATACCTAAATTTATAAAATTCTTAGATCGAGAAATTAAAAATAAATATTAAATAATAGTTATTTAAGTTATTATTTTATAAAAATATTATTATATTTAACAAAAAATAAACCAATGATAATACCAAACCAAAAAGAACATCGAAATAAAAAATTTAAAGCCGAATGAATACGTAAGATTACAATGAGTAAACAAGCATTAGAAGTATCAAAAATCTTAGATCTAAAAAATAAAAATGTTCTAGAAATAGCATGTTGAGTATGACATGACAGTAAATTTTTTGAAGAACAATGAGCTCATGTAACAGCAACAGATATCTCTGACTATATAATACATGAAAACAAAAACATATTTAAAGAATCTAGTATAGATTTTATAGAATTAGATACAAAAGACATAGAAAGTTATAATTTTAATAAAAAATTCGATCTTGTATTTGCAAGTTTCGCACTACATTATTTTGACCATAATACCACAAAAAAGATAATAAAATCAATATATAACATTATCACAAAATGATGATATTTATATATCATAGTAAAATCTACAAATGACAAGAAATACTGAATATGAGAAGAGATTCAAAAAAATATATTTATAGATAAATGACATTTTATACATCTGTTTAACAAGGAAGAATTAGAAAGTTTATTAAAAGACTTTAAAATATTCACTATGAAAGAAGAAAAATCAGTAGAACGAGATGCTTGTTTTCGAAAAGTAATATGACAAAAAATTTAAATTATAAACCATTTCCATGCAATTATGAAAATACTTACACTATAAATGAAAAGAATATGAAGTTATATGAATCGCGATACATTCAGAAACTTTAGAAGAACTTGTAGTATATAGAGCTCTCTACAACTCACCAGAATTTGGAGAAAATGCTTTATGGGTAAGACTCAAAAAAATGTTTCAAGAAAATATCATTATAGATTGAAAAGAGATGCCAAGATTTAAATACATATGATAAATATACAAATTTTTAACTATAAATTATAAATTGAATAATGCCCATCAAAAAAAATAAGTTAGAACAATTTTTCTGACAAGAAATTACATTTCAATGAGTAAGGACAAATAATTTAAAAAACATTGATATTACATTTCCCAAAAATCAGATTATTACAATCACATGAGTATCTGGATCGGGAAAATCTTCTCTAGCATTTGAAACTATATATAAAGAATGACAATTTAGATATATAGAATCTCTAAGTAGCTATCTTAGACAGTTTTTTAATCTATGAGAAAGACCAGACATAGATTATTGTTCATGATTGTCCCCTGCTATAGCCATAGAACAAAACAAAAAAGCCTGAAATTCTAGAAGTAGTGTAGGTACTCTGACAGAAATAGACGATTATATCAGATTGTTATTTGCAAAATTATGAGATATATATTGTTATAGTTGTAACAATCTTATAAAACCTCAAAACATAGATCAAATATTGGAAGAAATACAAAAAAAATATTCTGATAAAAAAATATATCTAATCAAAGAATCATGAACTATAAAAACAGTTGGAGAATTGGCTGAATTTACAAAAAAAAATAGAAACAGAGTCGAAAAATGAAAATGATTTACTCGTTATTTACTAGTATCAAATAACCTACCAAAAAAATCAGCAGCAGAGAAAAAAAACAATACAGATAGTGAAAAAACTAAACATTCAAACATCGTAACATTAGATCCCATAGAATATTTCTATCTAGAAAATCCAAATGTTCCAGAAAGTTATTTTCCTATAAATATATATTGAATATATGATCGTATCACAATTAGCAAAGAAAAAATAGCAAGACTAAAAGAAGACATCATAAAAATATTATGAGAATCAAACAAATTTTGAATATATGTAATCGAAGAATCAGAAAACCCAAAACCAAAAAAACAATCAAACGATCAAACAGTTATACAATGAAGTATATCATGGTTTACAGACAAAATGTATTGCCCCACATGCAATATTACATATCCAGAATTTACTCCACAACATTTTTCACCAAATCGTCAGGAATGAGCTTGTTTGACATGTCACTGAATATGAGAAGTTTTGCAAGTAGATATGGAAAAAATATTGGATCCCAATAGTACTTATATGAGAGCAATTTTACCATGGAGAGATTCAGCTTTTTGACAAGCGGTATTGGTAAAAATCGCAGAAAAATATAGTATGAATACAAACAAAATATGGAAAGATTTACCAGAACGATTTTTACATTTAATATTATACTGAGACGAAGAGCTTATAAGGGTAAATAGTTGATGAAAATACACAAGTATGTACTATAAAGGGATACAAGATATTATAAAAGATCAATATGTAAAATGACTATTGACCGTAGATTTTCAAGCAATGTTGGATATGAAAACCTGTCCAGACTGTGAATGAACAAGACTAAAAAAAGAAAGTTTACATGTTTTCCTTACATTATGAAACAACAAAAAAGCTTGATCCCAATCAAATAAATCAGATCAAAAATTTAAATATAACATACGAAATCTACAAAAAGTTCCGATGAAAGATATTATTGAAATTTTGGAAACATTCAAAGATAAGTCTTGAAAAGCATGAAATTTGATAGAAAGAATCACAAAACCACTATTGGATAGGATCAAAACTATAGATGATCTATGATTGGGTTATTTGATGTTAAATAGATGAATCGATACTTTATCTTGATGAGAAATACAGAGACTAAGATTGGCTAAACAATTATGAAATAAACTCACATGAATAATATATGTATTGGACGAACCTACAATATGACTTGATCAAAAAGAAATTATAAAGGCAATAAATTCTATAAAAAAACTTAAAGAAATGTGAAATACTATAGTAGTAGTAGAACACAACGAAGAATTTATAAAAGCATCTGACTGGGTAATTGAGATTTGACCATGAGCATGAGATTTTGGTTGAGAGGTAGCATTTAACTGACCATACGAAGATTTTCTAAAATCAAAAACACTCACAGCAAAATACATAAGCTGAGAAAAAAAAGTTTCAGTAAAATTTAATCATAAACCATCAAACAAACGAGTTAAAATCAAAAAAGCAAATAAATTTAATTTGGATAATATAGATGTTAATATAAATTTATGAAGTTTTACAATCATAACTTGACCATCTGGAGCAGGTAAAACCACATTAATGTACACAACATTATTTAAATTTTTGAATGAAAAAGAAAAATTTATACAATGATATATCAGACTTCAATTACTCAAAAAGTGACTAAGTCGAGAACAAATTATATCAGCACCAGTGATGCGTACAGAAGAATACAGTCATTATGAAAACTTAGCATTACAGGAATTTTATAAAGATTTGTGAGTAGATACGATTTTATGATACGAAGAAATAAAAAATACAATTTATGTAGACCAGACAAGTATAGGTAAAACACCTAGATCATGCCCTTCTACATTTATATGAGTATTTGACAATATCAGAGCTTTGTATGGTTGAACTACAGACAGCAAATATTTATGATTTACACCTAGCTATTTTAGTTTCAATTCAGAAAAATGATCTTGTCCAGCATGCCAATGATACTGATATAAAAAAATTGAATTACAATTTTTACCAGATACTTATATAGCTTGTGAATTGTGTAAATGAAAAAGATACAAAAGTGAAATTTTATGAATAAAACGACGTGATAAAAATATATCGCAAGTACTAGAAATGTATGTATCAGATGCTTTAGAATTTTTTAAAGAAATAGATCATATCAAAGAAGATCTACAACTCATGGTGGATATATGATTATGATACCTGAAAATGTGACAACCAGCACATACTCTTTCTGGATGAGAAAGCCAAAGGTTAAAGCTAGTGAAACATCTATTAAAGGACTACAGATGACATACAGTTTATTTTCTTGATGAACCAACAGTTTGATTACATCCAAGTGATATAGAAAAACTTTTAAAAGTTCTAAGAGAATTTTTAAACAATTGAGATACTATATTAATGATAGAGCACGATAGAAGTATACTAAAATTTGCTGACCATATAGTCAGATTAGATGAGTGAAAATTAATTAAATAATTTATAATATTCTGATTAGAAAACGACCGTAAAACTACCTGCAACGGTTTCTTTAAATGTGGGTTTTTTGATTATTATTTTGACATTATAATCTCCTTTTCTTCAATTTCATTGTATAGTATAAAACCTATCAGATACAGGTGAATCAAATTGGAAAAAATATTCCAAAAAAGGATATATATTTCAATTTACAGTACTCAATAAATTTACAAGAGCAAATTTAAGTTGTAGTCAAGTATAGTTTGAGTTTGAAAAAATTGTTTTAAATGTATCACCAGATATATTGCTACTATCGTTTGAAACTACATTTTGAGTTTCTGGAATAGATCAAAGATTGAAAATATTCATTGAATCTCAATAATTTATATTTGATCAAGAATTCACATTAGATTCTCTAATCGTTGTATCACCATTATTTACAACTTTTTGATCTCCATTATAAGCTATAGATTCACTAGGCATTATAAAAAACTGATTTCAATTATAAAATCATTTTAATGACCAATCTACAACTATATCATCATATAGCCCATCTTGATCAGGATCGCATATTTCTACAGATCATGTACACAATACACTACCATTGAAACCCGAAAGCAGTATTTTTGGTGGTAACCTAAATTTTCAAGAAATAGAACTTCCACTGTATTCTAATCAAGTTCAATCAGCATTATATGAACTATCAAAAGTGCTATTGTCTATACTCAACAAAAATGTCTCCACTCACTTATAATCTAATCTATTATAATCAGAAGAATCTGTCGCTGCTAAATCTTGATCTACATTTCATTGTCATGTATTTGGGATTCTATTTGTTCTAGAATTTATACTCCACAACATTCAATTTCTATCTGCAAAATTGATACTAAATCAGTTCAATACAGTATCACTTGCTTTACCAAAAACTTGTTGTTCAAGCCGTCAGCCAGATCATACAAATCACGGTCATCTATATTTCAAAACAAGTTCTCATCTCTCTACTGCAGATATAGCTCCATAATAAGCAACATTGTAGTTTACTATATCACCAAAACTTTGTACAAAAGGAGTAAACATAGAATATATGCTAAAAAGTATAGCTAATCAAGTAATAATAAGAACTATAACAAAAGCCAACAACATAAAATATAATTAGAAGATTATAAATCAAATTCGATATTAGGTGCACCACATTTATTACAATATTGATAACTATGAGGATATTGTTCTGTGCACTGTTTACATTTTATTCTCAGCTTTTCTCAACATTTTATACAACATTCATATTCTTTTGGATTGAAAGTACCACAATTATAACAGGAAATCATATTTAGAGCACATGCTTCTCTCCGAGGTATATTATCTTTTTTATAAGCAACTGGTCTTATGATTATATATAATGGCAATCATATCAATGGAGAAAAAATAGTTACCAATATAATACTCACTATTTGAAGTAATATATTATTTGTTCTAGATGCTATATCCTTTCCAACCCATATAATACATATAACCCAAAGGAATATAAAAAATGATATCAAAACAATAAAAAAATCCTTTATTCATGCTCCAGTAGTAAGATCCATATATAGACTATTTTCTGCTAAAATATTGAACATATCTACAAAAATAAACATATAAAAACTACTCTATACTTTTTTTAAGTATATCTATTGAACCAAGATACTTTTTCAAGTCTTTCAAAACAAATCATACTTTAGCAGGATTGGAAATTATAGATTCTATAATAAGTACATTATTGCCATCTTCATAATTTTTGGTTTTTAATTCTGAAATAGGAAAATTTAATTCTGAAAAAATAGACATAACATCCAATATTCACATATGTTTATTAGTCATTTTAATTTTTAATAAAAATTTATATTCGTTATTTTTTTGATTGTTCCAATGAGCCTCCAATAGATTATCAAAAGATATAGTTTTCAATGCTTTACAGTCCATTTTATGTATTTTCATTCAAAATTTTGAAGATTTTGCTATTATTTTATCATTCACTTCAGGCTTACATTCAGGACAGAAAGTACAATTTAAAAGCCTATTATTATCTACTATTACATTTAAACTAGTCTTTTCAATTTTTATATTATCTATTTTTTTATATTCTATTTTATTTGATGTAAATAAATCTGGATAAACAGATTTTATAATACTGTGATATGTATCTTTTTTTTCAAAAACCAACAATAATCTTCTTTCCATTTCATTTTCATCAATGATTTTATATATTTTATCCTTATCAGACTTGTAAACAGATAATCATAAATCTTTAAGTTCTTTATTTAATCATTGTATAGTAACATCCAAACGTTCCTTTTTTTCTTGTAGTCTAATAAATCTCAAAAGCTGTGTCTTAGCTGTAGGTGTACGTAAAAATTCCAACCAATGCTTGTTGGCAGAATATCTATTTTTAAAAGTATTTATATGTATTACATCTCAATTGTTTGGAACATAACTTATAGGTCTAATCTCTCGATTGACCAATGCATTTTTAAATTTAAGTCAGATTTCAGAATGTATGTTAAAAGCAAAATCGAGTACTGTCGCTCAACCAGGCAATTCTACAACATCTCATTGTGGTGTATAAATAAAAATTCATTTTTGCAAAACTTCTATATTTAGTTCATCTTTGAAACTTTCTTTTTCATCAGATGTTTTGTAAGCATCTACTATCCTCTGTAATCTCTTTATCCATTGAGATTGTTGTTGTGATACAGAGACAGAAGAATTTTCTTCACTATAAGCAAAATGAGCAGCTACACCAAACTCTGCAATATCATCCATTTCATATGTTCTAATCTGTATTTCAACAGGGAAACGAAACATTCACAAAACAGTTGTATGTATACTTTTGTATCAATTAAATTTTGGTACCGCAATATAATCTTTTATTTTTTTTATAAGTGGTGTATAGTGTTTATGTATAACTCAAAGCACCATATAACAATCTCCTACACTTTTGGTTATTATTCTATAAGCGATAAAATCCATAACACTAGATAAGTCACTTGTATTATATTTTTTTTGTAATTTTTCATAAACTCTATACGGACTTTTTATCCTTCATTTTACATCAAAATCTGTAATTCATTCTTTGTTCAACATAGTGGTCAACATTTTGATTCATTTCTCAGTATATTTTTCTCACTCTCAAAAATATTTTTTCAAATAAGTTAGTATCCTATCAAATTCAGTTGGGTTCAATACTTTAAAAGATCAATTTTCAAGATAAAGCTGATAATAATAAAGACCAAGTCTCTTTGCTACAGGGACAAAAATTTTCAAAGTTTCTTCAGCGATTTTCATTCTTTTTTCTGGATTTGGATGATATTGTAATGTTTGAATATTGTGTATGCGATCAGCTAATTTTATAAATATTACTCTAAGATCTTTGGCCATAGCAAGAAATGTTTTTTTTATTGTCTCCAATTGTCTATCTTCTCATTTATACTTAATCTTAGAAACTTTAACCAATCACTCACATATATCAGCAACCTCAAGTCAAAATTCACTTTTTATTTGTTCATAAGTAATCGGAGTATCTTCTATTACATCATGCAAAATACATGCTTGTATAGATTCTAAATCGGGCTTTATTTGCATAAGAAATTGTGTCGATCTAAGCGGATGTATTATGTAAGGTTCTCAAGATAATCTCACTTCTCATTTATGAGCTTCTTTTGCAAATTCATAAGCTTTTTGTATTCATTTCATCTTATCTTCCGATAAATATTCTCTTGCAGAAAAAATAATATTGTCCACAATAAATTGTGGGTTTGTATCAAATACTGGTTTATAATCAAAGAAAAGATCAATTTGTCTTATGTCCATAACACAAAATCATATTAAAACAAAAATAAGTTAAGCAAATAAATAGATTTTTCAATCTAAACTTTATAATCAGAGTACTTCTCTAATTTGTAAAAATATTAAGATATAATAATTAATTATTGAGATATTAAGTATAAAACCTTGTATTTTTGCATTATTTTAGTAAATATTGACATGCTTTATAAGCTAGTTGTTTTTATGCTAGAGAAAAACATCATAAAAAATTTTTTGGAAAAAATAAAATTGGAATTCCCAAATTTCAAAAAGGATTTTGTAACAATCCAAAAAGCATGTAATGTAGCATTACAAGCACATAAATGACAAAAAAGAAAATATTCTTGAGGTCCCTTTCTAGAACATCCTATCAAAGTAGCTTTATTATCAGCTAGAAGATTTTGAGATCCTAAACTTATCATAGCAAGCATATTACACGATACAGCTGAAGACAACAAAGATATCCCAATACAACAAATTTACAAAGATTTTTGATATGAAATATGATTTATGGTTGATTCTGTGACAGACAATATAAATCATTTTTTGCACGATCCTAAAATAAAATTTAATGATAAGATAGAAAAAATATTATACTGAGGTATGAAAGATATTAGGTGTATACTATTAAAATTACACGATAGAGAAAATAACATAAATACATTAGATTGATTGGATACAAACAAACAGATCAGAATGAGTTTTGAAACTCAGGCTATTTATGAACCATTAAGAAAACTTTTGGGATTTAATAGAACTAAAAAAAAATCTATAAAAGAATGTGAATCTATACTTGAACATTATCTGATCGCCAATAAAATCAAGACAACTCAAGAATTTAAAGAAATGCTTTTGACACAGACATTCTACGACTTTGACAACGATACTTTTGATCTTGTTTACAAAAATGCTAATCGTATATTCTGGAAAATTCAAGATAAAAAGGTATTTGAAAAATTAGTTGAAACCAAAAACTTTGACGAAAAGATACAAGTAGTATCGATAAATCAAGATATGAATTGAGCTTTTTATGCTATTATAAAATATAAAGAATGAAATGTTTTTGGAAATATAAACAGTAAATTTAAAATGGATACAAATTTTTCTTAATTATATATTTTATCTACTTATTATAGAAATGAATCCAATATATAATCTTATCTCAGATTGAGATCTTAATGATGAATTATCCTATTGCTTAAGGAATAGAAGCTTAGAACAGAAATTTTTGTACATGAATAAATGAGCTGGTACTTATTATGATATTGTAAAAATAGATAGTATTTATCACGAAGCACATCTACGTAGTTTTTTTCTAGAATTTGCCCAGAAACATGTTTTAAAAAAGGATAAAGACATAGCTATTGTGAGCTTATGATGTTGAAATTCAGAAATAGAATCATTTATTTTTGAAAATCTAAAAGAAGACTTTAAGATAAATTATTATTGAGTAGATTCATCCAAAAATATGCTTGAACTATCAATAAAAAAAATGGAAAATATAAATAATATAGAAAAATATTTTATATGTGCCGATTTTTCAACAAATGAATTTAGAAGAGAATTGACTCAGTTAACCACAAAATCAAACGAGAGAATTTTTACATTTTTTTCTAATACTTTCTGAAACATAGAACCTAACAATATTATAGATATATTATATAATTTACTAAAACCAGGGGAAAAAATACGATTAGATGTCCGTTTAAGAAGTGGTATAGCGACAAAAGACGATTTAAAAGATTTTGAAAAATACCACCGATATTTAAATAACAAAGAAACGATAGATCTGTTTTATAATCCTATCGAACAAATAAATATAGACAAAAAGAATGGAACATTTTGACTCAGATCTAGCAAGGTAGAACATTTAAATGCAATAAAATATCAATACAATTTTATTTTTAATAAAAAAACAAGCATAACAATAAAAAATGAAACAATAACTATATTGCCTGGAGAAGAATTAAAAATATTAAATATCTACACTTATGATCCAGATTGATTGATTAACTTTTTTGAATGACACAGCTTTAAATTGATAGAAAAACTTATAAAAGAATGAAGAGGACAGTTTTTATTCGAAAAGAATTAATTATTTTGAGAAATTTGTAATTATTCAACACAGTTCTACTTCTCATTTTCACTGTCCTACATAAGCAACTTTGGAACAGAAACGATATTCCTTAGCTTCTAATCATCAACAACTTAAACCTGCTCAGTAAGTAGCATTTCACCTTATACAATTTAAATAATCTCAACCAGTTGTATTTGAATCCTTTAAAAACACTCACTCTCAATGTATTTCTCTAAAATAAGATACAAATGTAGAATTTCCAGGACAAGCTTCTCGCAAACCTCAAGATTGACATAAGGCAAATTTAATATCGCCAGATTCTATTCAATCTGATAAATCCAATCAATTCCAATCAGATCAGCCAGAAAGATAAAAAGATTGTTGATTGCCAGATATTAATTTTTGTAAAATATAATTTCCACTTCACAACCAAGTATCATCTTTACAACCACAATCAGATCAGTCACATGTAGTACCATAATTTTCATCTATCAATGGATTCATATCCAACCAACATTCATCTTTTTTTGCTGGTCCAAGCAATCGATTTGTATCTCTTATTTGATATATTCACTCCATACCCTCTCTCGCAAGATTTATAGCTATTACTCTTTGTTTGGTAGATTGTACATTATCAAAAGCAGAATTTATAGCATACAATATAGACACCAAACCAATGGAAATTATAACCACTACAAAAATTATTTCTACCAATGTAAATGATCTGATTAATTTTTTTCACATTTCAAAATATAAAATTTAAAGACAGTTGAAAGTCTGATTAAAATAATTATTATGAACATACTCTAATATCTAATACAAATAGAGTAAGTGAAATATCGAGATTTAAATCTCCATAACAATTGCAATATAATCAATCTAAACAATAATCAATCTTTTTCAATAGCTTTAAAAAAAACATGACAGAAGATATAATAATCTATATTATAATAGTTGTGATATGAGGTCTAGCAGTTTTGTCTATGACAATATGATTGGAAAAAATGATAAAAATCATTCTATGAAATTATATTTTATCTAGCATATGTCTAGCTGCATCCCAATCTATAAATTTACTTATAAACTACCTAAATTCTAATCCTTGATTAATATTTTTTGGTATAAAAAATGATTGATTAGCAAGTTTTTTGTACAACTGACAAACAACTATAATAATGATAATATATTTGTTGTTGCTTCGAACAATTTATAAAAAATCAAAAATATCTGTAAATATACCACAAGACGAAATACTCAAAAAATCACTTTACTTATTTTTTGTTCCACTTAATGTAATTAGTCTGGTCCTTACAATACAGATAGCAATTATGTGAATATGAGTTTTTAATACAGAGACATGAATTGGAATATGAAATATAATTATAAATAATATTTATTTACAAACATTTATAAAAAATACACCAATATGGATTTTATTACATTGACTGGCTACTATATTGATAACTTCAGAAATCAAAATCAAAATCAAAACAGATATTTAATTTGACAGATTAGATTTTAAAGAGTATAATAATATTAAATTTCAGTATATTATAAACTGTTTCGCAATAGCGATATTTTATGTTTCAAAGCTTATCATGAAAGTTGTTTATCCCAAAAACATCCAAAAATGACTCCTTAGTGGTATGACATTTCAGATATGACCAATAAATATTTCAATAATACAATTATTTATATTAGCTATATGAGTAGCTATATCTCTAGGTTTATTTAATGCTGTTTCTAAGATATGATGAAAAGTATTTGGTATATTGGTAGCTTTAATTGTATTGGCGATATTTGTAATTATAGCATTTTTTAAGGTATCTGAACTTTGACTATTGGCATTTATAGCAAAATTATTGAGAAATAATTTTTTTGATGCAACAAAAAAATATCAAAACAACTATCCTAGAAACGATAAAATAGAAATAGAGATAAAAGAATGAAAAGAATGAAAACAAACACAAAAAATAGATTATAAAATGGACAAAAATTTTGATAGAAAAAAAATTGATGATATAGATAAATCATGATTATTATAAAATTAACCTTTGGGAAACTGGATATAAAAAAATAGAGCAATTGATAAAATAATACTTATTTCATCACAATTCTCCCCTTACATTCTCAAGTTTCTCCTCAAAAATTTCCATAAAAAATCACTTCAACTTTACTTACATTAAATCAATCTGGCAATCATAAGTCCAGATTTTTTATTTTAGAAATATCTACATTTATTACTTTTCAACTAGTCTCACAAACTAAGTGTCAATGTAAGTTATCATCTTTTTTGACATCATAAATAGCCTTATCTGTTACTCAAGATATTTTTTCAAGAATTCACTCAGTCACTAACTCAGATAAATTTCTATATACAGTACCAATACCTAGATATGGATAATACTTTTTTAATTTTTTTAAAATTTGATCTGCATTTTGTGGTCATTGTTTACACATCAAAACAATTTCATTCTTATAACGATTTTTATTCATCAAGAAGCTAAAAAACTATACATATAAAAAAATATATTTTTATTCTTTTGTATTTTTTTATTTAAAAATTATATTTCATTTTCACTCAAAATAGTCTACATCTTCTTCTTCAATATTATCTGATTGAACTATTGTTTTTTCACATTTTTTACAACGTCTAACTATTGGTTCTTGTAAAACAATATCTTGTACTACCATATCTTCTATATTTATCGTCTCATCCTTATGATTTATAGGGAAAATTTCTTCAGTTGAATTTTCATCATCCTTATAATATTCTGGTATAATAAATTTGGCTTTATACAATTCTGATAAAATAGATCTTTTATAAGTTTTCTGACATATGTCACAATTATCCTCTAAAACTCATTTAACATCAATCAAACTAACTAGTATTGAATTTTTATCCAAAGATTGTAATAATACATTTCAACACAATCAATTTTCGTCTAAATTTGGAATTTGATCAGTGAACTTTTTTTCAAAAGATATTTCATCTTTTTTTCATGGCTGAGTAATTAGATCTCATATCTTGATGATAAACGATTGATCTTTCATTTAATAAGAATTTAATTTAGAATATAAAAGTATCAAAATATTATTGGTTTTTAAAGTATTTGCAAATTATAAATGACAAAAAAACACATCAAATGCATTTTCGAAACAAATTCTATTAACTTGGAGTTTAAAAGCAAGAACACTATATTTACAAATTTAAAAAAGCATATACAATATAATACTAAATTACTTATAGCCGTATCTTGATGATCAGATAGTATCTTATTATCGGTTTTGCTACAAGATTTTTTTTATAAGAATAATTTTGACAGCAATAATCTATTTTTCATACACTTAAATCATAAAACAAGAAACAACAATATTAAAGACGAAAAATTTATAAAAGATTTTTTTAAATGAACAAATCTAACTATAAAAACCAGAAACAACAAATTAACAAAGACTGAGAACAACCTCAGAAACTGGAGATATCAAGAAATCAAAAAAGAAAGTATAAAACATAAAATAGATTTAATCTTGTTTGGACACAATTTAACCGATCGCATAGAATCATCATTTATGAATATGCTTCGTGGATGTGGCATACAATGATTTAAAAGCATGGACACAGTACAAAGTCATCACTTATTAGAAAAAGAAGTTTTTAGACCGCTATTAAATCTAACAAAAGATGAAATAACAGAAATTTGCAATAAATATCAAATACCACATATACATGATGAAACAAATGATGATCCCAAGACAAGTTTAAGAAATCTGATAAGAATAAAATTATTGCCACAAATTTACAATTTATCAAACAAAAAAAGTAAAATTTCAAATTCATTTATACAAAGTTTTCAAAATATTTATGAACAATTAGACCAACAAAATTCCAACGAAAATATATTAAAAGATATCAATAAATCGCCATATCGGAATTGTAAATTTTGATATGAAATAGATATATTTAAAAAATTAATTACACAAGAACAATTGATAAATGTAATAAAAAAATTATGAATTTATAAAAACATAAATAGTAATTTTATAAAAGAATTACACCACTTTATAATAAACAAAGATAATCGATTTAAATATTTCAATCAGACTTATTTTTGGGTTTCTCATGGTAAAATATATATTATTTGAGCACCTCAAAATTTTTGGACAAAAACTATTGATAAAAAAGTTTCTATAAATAAGCTATGAAACATAAAATTATGAAAATTAAGTATAAATATAGATAAAAAAAATCTAATTGGAGCTACTATTAGATTTCCAAAATCATGAGACAAATTTAAAAATAAAACATGGAATCAATATTGTAGTAATCAAAAAATACCTGTATTCTGGAGAAACTTTATTCCTATCGTAGAAAAAGACTGAAAAATAATTTATAATTTTAAAGATATTTATATAACATAAAAAAAAATGACCTGAGAAACACCAATTATATCAAGCACAATATATCAATCTATTATAAATAAAATATGAAACATATTATGATTTTCTTACCATGGATCGGAAATATTTCTATTTGTATTTGCTATATATGCAGTATCAATCATTATATTATGATCCATACACAATGCAGTCAAAAAACATTATAAAAGCAATAAACAAAAATATTTCTTATCTTGCGATGAAATAATCGCAACATTTGCACATACACAATATACAAATAAATACCCAGAAAATATAAATACAACACTTATAGAGGCTATATTTGAATCAAAAACCAAAGATTATTTTTTAGAAAAAAATATATTTGAAAACAAAGTTAAAGAAATAGAAATTAAAATTTGAAAAACAATAATCGATCAAACTCAACGAAATAATTTCTATAAATATTATAACATGACAAAATGATCGATGATACTCTCAAAAACGATATGATGGATATTGACTATAATAACAGTTTGAATATATAGAATTTTCATGTAAACTATAAATTAACTTTTCTTTTTTTTATAATTCTATTTTCATATTTATCCAATGATACAGATATCTGGTTTGGGGCCAAAATATTTGTCTTTTTTTCTTGTGAAATTGTATCTTTTAGTTCTCATCATCTTAAAGCTCCACTAATAGGATAATCCATAGTTTTTTTTATATTTAGTTGTTTGTCTTCTTCTATTTTCTTGAGATTGGTTTTATCTTCCATCTTATAAAACTAAAAGTTAAAACTTAATAAAACAATATACAAATAACTAATTTCTCAACATTTTCAACTTCAATCATGCTATCTAATCAATCATATTTATAATTACAACTAATTTTCTAAACAAGTAAATATCTAAAAATATTGATAATTTTTTGTCAAACCATTTTAACACCTTAAGCACCCTCTCTTTGATATCAAAATAATTAGGATTATAATAATAATGTATTTTAAAAACTACAATACAACATGAAAACAAGTAAAAATCTATTAAAAATAATTTTAATTCTGGGTCTTTTAACGAGCATACCTACATATGCTGCCAATATTTTTCTAAACTCTACATACCCAGAGGCTAGATTTTTTCCATCTGATAAATTACATGCATGATGCAATCATATGGCTAGTGTAGTAATTGAATCCAAGTGAGAAAATATAAGCACAATAAATTTGGTTTTAAAATATGATACTAAAAAAATTAAAATAATAAGTGTAGTGCCCATGGATCAATCACAATCTACAAATTATAGCATAGAATACGACAAAATATTATTTAATAAAATAAACAATGAGGATTTTAAAAACACTCAGACAGCATTGTTTAATCTTTATTATAAAAGTAACGAAAACATTACAGGCAATACATTTGAATTTACCGAAGGATCTTACATGACTACAAAATACTGAAGAGTAATCCCCTTAAATAAAACATTTTCAATACCATTTGCAAGAGCACCAGAATGTGAACCAGATGTTGTGCCTCCTATAATAAATATGATAAAACCATTGAACAAAACAAATTGAGTAGCTTTAGATTCAAGTTTTATATTTGAAATCAAAGACGATTGAAAATGAATAGACAAAAAGAATTTGAAATTAAGCATAAATAAGCAAGAATACTTATATGATGATAATGAAATTATTTGGAGTGGAGATCAATTGATAGTTTATCCTCGCACACGATTACCAGTAAACAAAGCTATTCCAGTTACAATATCTATATCTGATAAACAAAAATACTGATGAGCTAATCTTCAAAGTGAAAAATTTGAAATTAGGACAGCAAATTGATTGGTTTTAGAAAATTATTTAGATCCATTTAAATTTAGAGAACTGTCTCTTTGATATGAAAATTTTCGTTGAACACAAAAAGAATGTGCACTAGTTTGAAATATTTATTTACAAGATGATTGAATATATCAAAAATCATGAAAATCTATTCTCAAAAAACTTTGATGTGCTATACCAGCTCAATTACAAAATGTTTCTGATGAAATACATACTGCAGCAACAACAGTTGTTGAAAAAATAGAAAAAAAGAGTTATATTTCAGTTTTTGCAGTAATATGACGAGCTTTATTTTTGATGACATTTATATTGAAATTACATTATCGACATTGATTTACAAAACACAAAAAGATTGTTGAACAATACAAAAAATTAAGTATGGACTAAACAGACAAATCTCAAATCTTTTTTATCAAATGTCCAAAAGCTAATTTAGAATTATTATCCTCGAAATATATTTCGTCAAGAATATGTTGGGCTTGCTCAGCATATTTTTTTATAAGAGATTTTACAAAATCTATAGCTCCATTATCATTAAACATTTTTTGAAGTTCTTTAATCTGTATATCTGTTAAATTATTACCTAATGATTTTTTGAGTAATATTTTATCTTCTTCTAATCAATTTTTAAATACATAATTTGTAAAATAAGTCTGCTGTCATTCTTGTATATCAGAAAAAACACGCTTATCTACCTCAGTACCCAATATATCTTTTAAATCATCTCTTACTTGAAATGCCATACCTATACAATCTCATAAATCTTTAATCAAACCTAGTGTCTTTTCATCAGCACCAGTCAATACTGCTCATGTAAGCATAGGTCTTGTAAAAGTATAAGAAGCAGTCTTATATTGATTTTTTTTATCTATCATTTTTTCATCTGCTTGTTCTCATACCATCATATGTACATCTATCATCTGACCAAGTATAACTTCTTCTATCATATGATGAACATTTTGTCTTGCCGCATAGAGCAATTGATCTTCAAAATCATGATTTTTATATCGCAATTCATAAACCCATGACAATAATAAATCACCAACAAGCAAAGCCTGAGACCAAGCTATATGCATATTTTTTTCTCACAAGAGCTTATGTGTATAATGATGCATTGTGGGGACATTGTGCCTTTTTTCAGATTTATCTATTATATCATCGTGTATCAAAGCCATACTATGTAGCAATTCAAAAATAATACCAAAACGCATTATTGCATCCTCATTTTTTCAACCCAATCATTTATAAGTAAGATACAAAGCATATGGTCTTATCCTCTTTCATCCAGAAAACATAAAAATCTGAATGTAATCAACTATCTTATTTAAGACATCGTGATCCAAAAGTCTTTTTGCATCATTAATTTTTTGTTGTACATAATCATTTAATAATCAGTCAAAAGTAACTTTAAATTGAACCAAATCCATTTTAGCAAAATCAAAAATAAATATAGCTAGGAGTTTATCTTTTTTGCTTATGTTTTCAAACGAATGCTAATCTTGTCAATTATATTTTTGACAAAAACTATTGCAAAGTTAACAAAAAAGATTATATGAAATTTAATTATTAATTTTTAGTTTTAAAATTTTAGTTTTTCAGGATGATCCAGAAAATCAAGACATTCACAAATTTGGGTTTACAATGATTTGAAATTACAATAGAAGCAGATTCCAATAGATCTTTACCTGGAATTGAAATTATATGACTACCAGATGCAGCAATTAGAGAATCCAAAGAAAGGATTAGAGCAACATTTCGTAGTATAGCAGTAGATCTTCCCAAAAGAAAAATTATTTTAAATCTAGCTCCAAGTGACATAAAAAAAATCTGAACTAGTTTTGATTTACCGATGGCTGTAGCTATATTATTACTAGTTTATGAATGACACATAAAAAATAGCGAAACCATAAATAATTCACTTTTTTTTTGAGAGCTATGACTAGATTGATGAGTCAAGAGAGTTAACGGACTTTTACCATCGGTAATATCTGCAATCAAAAAATGATATCATCAGTTTTTTATACCACAAGAAAATATTTATGAATTAGAATATATACCAAATATCACTATTTATCCTATAAAAAACTTCCATGAAATAATAGAATTTTTTATTAATTGAAAAGATATAAATAAAATCACAAGCCCACAAAGTATAGAAAATTTATATTGATGAAACAACAATTTTGAAGTAGATTTTGAATATATCAAATGACAAATATTCGCCAAAAGAGCACTCGCAATAGCAGCAGCATGACTACACAATCTCATTATGGTATGAGCACCTTGATCTGGCAAGACCATGTTATCCAAAGCACTTCAAAGTATATTACCACCACTTGGTTTTGAAGAAATACTTGAAGTAAGTCAGATTTATTCGGTAGTTTGAAAATTAAATAAAGACTCACCACTAATAATTCAAAGACCATTTAGACAAGTTCATCATACCGCTTCCAAAATTTCTATAATTTGATGATGAACAAATCTCACACCATGAGAAGTTAGTCTTGCACACAAATGAGTATTGTTTTTTGATGAGCTTACAGAATTTCCCAGAGAAGTACTAGAAGTTTTGCGCCAACCTATAGAAGATAAAACCATAAATATTTCAAGAGTATCTGGTACTATACAATATCCAGCAAATTTTATGTTTGTCTGATCTATGAATCCATGTAAATGTGGTTATTACAAAGATCCAGAAAAAAATTGTACCTGCAACATAAATGATATAAAAAAATATCAAAGTAAAATATCCTGACCACTATTGGATAGAATAGACATGATCATGGAAATCCCTCGTGAAAATATAGAAAAGATACTAGATAAAATATCATCTGAAAGTTCTACAAGTATTAGAGAAAAAGTAATCAATGCACGGACGATACAACAAAAAAGATTTGAAAAAATCTGAATATATACAAATGCTCAAATGTCTTCAAAACATATAGAAGATTTTATAGAATTAGATAGTCAATCAAAAGATTTTCTTTCACAAGCAGCCAACAAACTTACACTTTCACCTAGAGTAATCCATAGAATGATAAAACTTGCTAGAACCATAGCAGATATGCAATGAGATGAAAATCTCACAATTCAACATCTAGCAGAAGCTATGCAATACAGATCCAAAGCTATGTTTATAAGCCAAGAATAAAAAATATTAAATTTACAAAATAATAAATACAGTACATACTTTATATATTTTGTAAAGACCTTTTTTTATTTAAATAATTAAAGCAAAGTATCTTGATAGAAAACAGTCAAAAAACTTGAAAAAATCAGATTTTAGTTTAATATTTACTTATATTTAAATATTCATACATACTACAATGACAAAAAAACATCTAATAATCTGATTATCTATCCTCGTACTTTTTTTCTGATTAACAAAAGCCACTAGCTGACTTATAGATATTATAAGTAGTTTATGAGCAAATATAGAATTTTGATATATAACAGACACAATAGCGGTAGATAATATAACAGCAAGCAAAGTTACATTTAAATCTCCATTTATATTGGACTGAGCATGAAACAAAATAACAAAATACATAATCATGTATAGTCCAAAATCATTAAGTGAAATGGAAACAGACACAACACTTTTGGCACAAAGTAAACAAAAACAATTTGATATAACAGGCATATCAAATGCTACATTCACAATGGATTTGATCAGCACTTGAGATGTATTTTCTTGAAATCAAATATATTATATATCTGTAATACCACAAGACAACAGTGGAACTATTGGAGAATTTTCAAATGAAATGTGTTTTAGATTAGATACTAGAATATCTGGAGAATGAAGTGATTGTATAAATTGAAAATGAGTTACTCCAGAAAATAGTCATAGTGCTTGATGAGCAGATATGTCTTTGGCAAATATCAGTTTTACAAAAAATTGAAATACAATTACACTTAGATGGATATCAGTAGAATGAAGCGATAATGTGGAAATATTTTTACAAGACCCCGACAGTCAAGACTATACAAAATTATGAGTAGCAAGCATACTTGATGAAGAATTTTCATTTACGACACATAGAAATGGTGAACATAGAGTAAAATTTATACCAGACAACTGAGGTACAGAACATATCTATACATTTCAAGTTTCATGAGTATCATGATGAACTCCTGGTTGAACCATACCTCCTTCAATAACAAAAGTTCCCAAAGTATGACCAAAAGAAAACATCATAGCAATAATTATTTTCACATTTGGAATATATCTAGTATACAAAAGAGCAAAAAGAAACAGCTAATAATCTAAAAAATAATATATTTATCTTTATATTTTCTGCTTTAAACATGTATGATAACGATTTTGAAAATAAAAAATTAATAATAAATTATAATCCTAAATGAATTCTACTTTCAGATTGACATGAGTGGAATAAGGTAATTGATGCTCAAGAACAATTATTTGAAATATTACATACTTGAAAACATAATTTTTCTGAAGAAGAAATTAAAGCAATGAAAAACCATATGTGAATAGATAAACAAACATGTATTAAAAAAATTATAGAACATGAATTAACAGATTTTAGAACATCTAGATCATGAGGTAAATGATGACAAAATGTAAATAAAGTAGAAACCAAAGTACAATTGTTTTTTAATATACAGGATTCTAAATATTTAGATCAAGAACAAAAAAATAAAATCATCGCTCATGCACATCGCAAGGATTTACATCACGACAATTCCATTATCTGATTTGTATGCCAAGAAGAAAGAACACAATGAAAAAATAAAGATAAAGTCATAAAAGAATTTACACAATTTATGAATGAAGCATTGGAAGAAGAAAAAGAAAGAATAGAAACAGAAATTCCAGAATATGCTTTAGAAAAAGGCAAAAATGATGGTAAAAAGCATACAGAAAAGAAAAAAGAAAGAAGAGAAAATAAAAATCCAAAAATAGAATTAGATTAAATAGATTTTTTATACAAATATATTCTATCCTTTCATTTATCAGTCTTGAAGGTTTCAAAAGGCTGATGTTTTTTAAATTTAAATGTATTTGATATAATTATTGTATCCTCTGATATATTTTCTCGAACCCAATTTTCTATATACTCCATCTGAACAGGCAACAAATAAGTATAAATATAGTCATATTTGAGGGGTTCAGATTTAAAAAAATTCTTCCAAAATAATTTTGTTTTAGATTTGTGTATTCTATTTAATATTTTTCCCCACCTTATAGCAAAAAAATTTATATCATATCATTCTCAAATCAAACCAAACTCTGATTCAAAAAATCTTAAAGCTTTTCAGCTAGCACATCATAAATCCAATATCTTTTTTCATTTTTTTAATTTAAGCTTTTTCATAACATTCAAATCCCTATTGAAACTTGATATAGTGGGAGCTCTTTTGGATGGTAAGATACAAGAAATTATGACATAAGATAAATACCGCATCAAACAAATCAGAATTAGAAGGAGAAAAACAATCAAGATTATAGATAGCATATTTTATTTGATAAATAAAATTTAACTTATGTTTAATTAAATCATACTTAGTTTCAATAATGTTTATCTAAAAATTGATAAATCTGTCAAGTTTATAAACAAATTATCATTATTTTTCTTAAAAATCTCTTGCATTTTTTTGTAGCATCTATATAATATACGTGCTATGATAAACTTTTGAGCTATCGCTTTTATGTTTATGCATTTTTACATTATTATTATATTATTATGGCAAAGATTATTTGAATCGATCTATGAACAACCAACTCGTGTATTTCATATATGATGTGAGGTAAATCAGAAGTGATCGCAAATGCAGAATGAAACAGAACAACCCCATCTATAGTTTATATCAAATGAGATGAATTATTGGTTGGTGAAATGGCAAAAAGAAAAGCAATTTTAGAACCAAAAAATGTTGTCTATGAAGTAAAAAGATTTATATGAAAAAAATATTCCGAAATTAAAGCTGATCTAAAAAACATTCCTTATGATGTAAAAGAATGATCAGACTGATGAATATTGATCGTAATAGACAAAAAGGAATATAAACCAGAACAAATTTCAGCTTTTATCTTAAAAAAATTAAAAGAAGATGCTGAAAAATTTTTGGGTGAACACATCACACAAGCAGTAATTACTGTACCTGCTTATTTTAACGATTCTCAAAGAAATGCTACCAAAGCCGCATGAGAAATCGCATGATTGAAAGTTGAAAGAATCATCAACGAACCTACAGCAGCATCATTAGCCTATGGTGAATGAAAAAATAAGGATGAAAAAATAGCTGTATTTGATTTATGATGAGGTACATTTGATATTACAATATTGGAAATATGAAGTGAATGAACATTTCAAGTACTTTCTACAAGCGGAGATACACATTTATGATGAACAGATTTTGATCAAAGGATAATAGATTACATAGTTGATAATTTCAAAAAGAAAGAAAATATAGATCTCAAAACAAACGCAATGGCAATGCAAAGAATCAAAGACGAAGCAGAAAAAGCCAAGAAACAATTATCAGCTGTAGAAAGGACAGAAATTTCTATACCATTTATTACTACATGACCTGATTGATTACCTAGAAATCTAGAAGATAGTTTGACAAGATCTCAAATGGAAAATATTTGTAAAGATTTAATAGAGAGATGTAAAGACCCCTTGAAACAAGCACTTCAAGATTCTAAATTGAGCACTGGCGACATAAATGAAATTATATTGGTTGGAGGTTCTACAAGGATGACTTTTGTACCGAAATTAATTAAAGATATTTTTGATAGAGAGCCCAAAGCAACTGTAAATCCAGATGAATCTGTAGCACAGTGAGCATCTATACAATGATGAATCATACAATGAGATGTAAAAGATATTTTGTTGCTTGATGTTACTCCGCTAAGTTTAGCAGTAGAAGTAGAGTGATGACTTGCTCATGTGATGATACCTAGAAATACAACTATACCTGCAAAAAAATCAAATGTTTATACTACAGCCGCAGACAATCAAGCAGCGGTTACTATAAATGTAACTCAATGAGAAAGACAATTTGCAAGAGATAATAAATCATTAGGAACATTTAATTTAGAATGAATCCCTATGATGAGAAGATGACAACCACAGATAGAAGTTACATTTGATATAGATGCAAACTGAATTTTAAAAGTAACAGCTCAAGAAAAATCTACTTGAAAAAAACAAGATGTAACAATTTCATGAGCAACTAATCTATCTGATGATGAAATCACAAAGGCAAAAGCTGAATGAGAAAAATTTGCAGAAGAAGATCAAAAAAGAAGAGAAATAGTAGAATCCAAAAATACTCTTGAATGATTACTCTACCAGATAGAAAATATGATGTCTGAACAAAAAGACAAAATACCTGATGAAGAAAAAGAAGTTATAAATAAACTTATAGCAGATGGTAAAGCAGTAAAAGATAAAGCTGACGTAACCAAAGAAGAACTAAATACAGAAATAGATAGAATCAACAAAGAATTTCAAACCTTATTTCAAAAATATCAAACTCAAGCATGAGAACATCCAAATCCAGACTCAGAAATTGAGAATAAAGGATGAGAAAACAAAGAAGAATGATGAACTGTAGAATGAGAAGTTATAGATGCTGATAAATAATACTCATACTAAACAAATAGAAAAAACACATCTTAAAGATGTGTTTTTTTATATAAAAAAAAATTAAGGAAAATGGCGGCTTACACGCCGCCATTTCTTTAACTAATTAAACTTAACAGTTTGGTTTTTAGTCCATGATCATAATTTGACCTTTCTATCTTTTGCTTAGCATAAGTCCTAATTTTAGAACAAGTAGTATGCTCAAGTAAAATTTGAAGTCTTAAATGATCTTCGAAACATCCATCAACCACTTTTTGGTGATCTCCCCTTGGATTTGACTCAATGTTTCCCCCGCTTGAAGTTTTGGGTAAACCATTTTTTTTGTCTCCTTGATTTTTATACATATTTTACGGTTTTGTTTTAGATACAACATATATATATTTACCATCAAAAGTCAAATAAAAAACCTGTAGTTAAAAAACCACAGGCTTTAATTTAAAAATAAAATTAATTAATGAGCAAAAAACATTCTGGCAATTTTATTATCAATCATCAACAACATTACTTTTGTTTTTTCGCATAAATCAATTGTTAATTGATCCTTGACAGATCCACTTAATGAAAAGATTGTTTTTACTCCAGCATTTATCAGCTTGCCTGGTCCATCAGGAAATGGGAAAAATGAATCGCTTACAGCAAGAGCACCTGCTGTAGTATGACCAGCTTCCTGTGCAATCTTAACTGCAAGATCACAACATTCCAATCTGTCTTTTTGTCCGACTCCAGCGCCAATCAACATTTGATCTTTTACAAGAACAATCGTATTTGAATTTGAAGTAGCACAGATAGCTAATCCCAAAACAAGATTAACTCTATCCTGACCAAAAAGCATTCTTATTTCTCCATATTTCTTGAAATAATCATTACTAAGATCAGGAAAGAAATCATAGTTTCTTTGAGCTAAGAATCCACCAGCTACTTTTCTTATCAAGATACTTTTGTCCAAACAATCAGAATCAAGATTTGCAAGTGCATGCAAAATAGCCATTTTACAAAGATCATCTTTTCGTTCTAGAATTTTTACAGCTTGAGGATCAATATCAGGAGCTATCACCAAATCAATAATTCTTTGAGGTTTCTCAGCATGATAATTCCTGATAATTTCAGCTAATTTTTTTGTAATGGTGAAATTGGTAATAATAGCTCCACCAAAGATACTGATAAGATTTCCATCAAGCATATCTTTTATAGCTTGTTCAGGATCACTTGAATTGATAGCAGCTCCGCATGGATTACCATGTTTTACTCCAATTGCAACATACGGAAGACTTTCTTTTTTTTGAAATCCCATATCTTGCCACAGAAGATTCTTGTGGTAACCAGCCATAACATGTGTAATGGTTTGAAACATACGATCCACATCTATTACATTTACATAACCAGGATCGCCAGCAAGCCACTGAAGTTTATCAAGTCCCAAAGGATTGTCTTCTCCAAAAGATTTGTAAAGCCCAAGTACTTCTTGCCATGGATTTTCTCCATAACGAAGACTAAGAACTTTTTTTCCAATGATACCATAATAATCTCCTTGTCCAAAATACATCATAATAGCTAAGTCATAAGAGACCGTAGTAACAAATGCTTTTGTAGCAAAGTCATAACGTTGCTCTTCTGTAATTTCGGTTCCTTGCTTTTCAAGTATGTCCAACAAAGTAGGATACTGCTCCATACTTGAAACAATAGTTACATCATTGTAATTTTTAGCAGCAGCACGAATCAAAGTTATACCACCGATATCAATTTTTTCTACAATTTCTTCATGAGAAGAGCCAGAATCAACAGTTTGTTGAAATGGATATAAATCCACAATTACCAGATCAATTTCAGGAATTTCATATTCCTCCAATTGAGCAATATCTCCTTCATTTTCTCTACGAGCAAGGATAGCTCCCATAATTTTTGGATGAAGGGTTTTTACTCGACCTCCCAAAATAGAAGGATAACCAGTAATCGTTTCAGCTTTTATTACAGGGACTCCAAGTACCTCAATAAAATCAGCTGTTCCTCCAGTAGAAGAAATAGAAACTCCAAGCTCATGAAGTTTCTTGATAATCAAATCCAGTCCATTTGTTTTGTGATAGACTGAAACAAAAGCGAACTTAATTGGTTTTTTCATAAAACATTTTTTTTAGTTTAACAATCGATTTAACTTACAAAAAAATTTGAAAGATCTTACGGTCTTTTTATATATAGATTTTATTTTTATTTCAGATTTGTTTTTTGTTATTAAAATATAATATAGATATTGCTATAAATAAGTCAAGTTGCAAAAATTTAGTTAAAAACAATTAATAATTTCAATTAAACTTGCATCTTTTATTCACATCAATAATTATAATAAAATCTATAGAACATAGATATATTTTACATTTTCAAAATCACACAATGAAAACGACAACAATCGCTGAAATTTATAAAGATTATACTAAATTTATAAACAATAATCTGAATATAAATTGACGAGTAAGAACGGTCAGAGATAGCAAAACATTTTGATTTATCGAATTAAATGACTGATCTTATTTAAAAAATATTCAAATAGTTTTTGAAAATAATTTAAATAATTTTGATGATATTTGCAAACTTAGTATAGGAAGCTCTTTGAGCATATCATGAACTTTGGTTGCCTCACAATGAGATAAACAAGCATTTGAACTCAAAGCTGAAAAGATAGAAATAGTCTGACATTCCACACCAGACTTTCCATTACAAAAAAAACGTCATAGCTTCGAATATCTTAGAGAGATAGCACATCTGAGACCTAGATCAAATACATTTTCTGCAGTATTTAGAGTGAGAAGTTTACTGGCTTTTGCTATTCACAAATTTTTTAATGAACAATGATTTATATATGTACATACACCTATCGTTACATGAAGTGATTGTGAATGAGCAGGTGAAATGTTTAGAATTTCTACATTGGACTTTCTAAATATGCCTCAAGCAGAAGATGGCAAAGTAGATTATTCAAAAGATTTTTTCGGTAAAGAAGCATCACTTACCGTAAGCTGACAATTAAATGCTGAAACATTTGCTCAATCGTTTGGAAAAGTTTATACATTCTGACCTACATTTAGAGCTGAAAATTCTAATACAACTAAACATCTTTCAGAATTTTGGATGATAGAACCAGAAATAGCATTTGCAAATTTACAAGACGATATGAAACTCTGAGAAGATTTGTTGAAATATACTTTCAAATATATCCTAGAAAATGCGGATGCAGAGATGGATTTCTTCGCTCAATTTATCAATCCAGAAGTAAAGACTAGATTACAAAATTTGGTAAATGCAGATTTTGCTAGAGTAACATATACAGAAGCAATAGAATTGTTAAAAAAATCTAAGAAAAAATTTGAATATCCTGTGGAACGATGAACAGATCTACAAACAGAACACGAAAGATATCTCGCTGAAGAAATTTATAAAGGACCAGTTTTCTTGACTGACTATCCAAAAGAAATCAAAGCATTCTATATGAGATTAAATGATGATTGAAAAACCGTAGCCGCTACTGATCTCTTGGTACCTGGAGTTTGAGAGATTATCTGATGATCACAAAGAGAAGAAAGATTAGAAGTATTGGAAAAGAAAATTACAGATATGTGAATGGATTTGAAAGATTATCGACGATATCTAGAACTTAGAAAATACTGAACTACTCCACACGCAGGATTTGGAATATGATTTGAAAGATTGATGATGTATATTACTTGAATGGAAAATATCCGTGATGTAATCCCCTTTCCAAGAAGCCCAAAAACTTGTGAGTTTTAAAAACTATAATAACTCACAGCAATACATACGGATTGAATTATAGCTAAAAAGAGTACATTGACTAAACAAGCCATGTCGCACAACTCGCGTCTTGTGCGACTTGAGTTTTTGCCTACTTTTGAGTCAAGTCAAAAGTAGGTCCAAGCGAAGCATTATAGTTAATTCTGGGGCCCTGACAAATCGAGATAAATTTGGGGAAAGAATAGCCCCAGTAAAATAATTATTATAAATCCTCAGTCTGCTTCACATCCAGCTCCTTTACAAAAGGAACACATAGTTTATCCCGCTAAAGCGGGACTCACTTCGTTCAGATTCCGGCTGCAAAAAAATCTCGCTGGAATAACAATAAAAAAGAGATTTCTCCACTTCGGTCGAAATGACATAGTAAAACAAGTTAATTTACTTACTCCTGAATCATGCAAAACAAACTTATATTCTGATGATCTAGTTGAGATTTTTATAGAATTACAGATGCAAGAAACACAGATAATTTAATTACAGAATACTTTGCTATTCCAGAAACAAATGCACTCGAAATAATGTTTCATGGTAAAGATAATATAGAACATAAAATGAGTCATGAAATACTCAAACATAATTTTTCTCATTACTCTATCCATGCTCCAGCTTATAATTATCAAAACGACGATAAATCTCATACAATACTAAAAGAATTTCAAAATCTTTGTAAAATATTTCCAATTGCAAATATAGTGGTTCATCCAGATACTGTAGTAGATCGGTCAATTTTTAGATTATATGATGACTTACCAATATCTATAGAAAATATGGATGAAAGAAAAAAAATGTGACAGACAGTAGAAGATATTTGAAAAATATTAGAACAAAATCCTAATTTTTGACTTACATTAGACCTACAACATTGCTTTGTAAATGACCCTAGTATGAAACTCGCAGATGATTTTCATAAAACATTTTGAAATAAAATAGTACAATATCATATCGCATGATATGATCCAGAATATCTACATTATCCATTATTTAAAACTAAGCAAAATAATATCATACAAGCTCTACAAAAAAAAGATATTCCAATCATAATCGAGAGTACATTTGATGAAAAATCAGATTTAAAAAAAGAGATAGAATACATTTTAGAATTTATTTTATAACTTTCCAACATGTCTGAAAAATTTTTTTGAGTGGCAGTTAAATGAATAATCAGAAACCCAGAAAACAAATATCTTATACTTTTCAAAAGCAATCAAGATGATGTTAATCCAAATGATTTTGATATTCCATGATGAAGAATAAATCGATGAGAAAAAATACAAGATGCACTAGCTAGAGAAATCTTAGAAGAAACCTGATTGAAAATCCAAATAGAAAAAATTTCAAATTCGCGATGATTTACCAAATGAGATATGCATCTAATATGAATTACTTTTTTGACCTACTGTGAAAATTGGAAAAATATAATACTTAGTGATGAACATAATTGATATCGACGAAAAACAAAAGATGAAATACTAAACTGAGATTTTCCATCTCGATTAAAAGAAGAGTTTAAAAATATTTAAACTTGTTCTTCCACCCGGGGTTTAATATACAATAATTAATTAACCCCGGGTGGTGCTAAAGTTAAATATTTAATTAATAAATATTCATATGAAACAACTTATTTTTATACATGGATGAAATAGATTTCCAAACAACGAAGCTTTATGTAAAGAGTTAGAAAAACGAGATTATAAACCATTTGAAGAGAAAAAAAGACGATCAAATCGATTGGCTGAAGAGTTAAAATTAGAATATCAATTTTTTAAACCAGAAATGCCAAATAAATTTAATGCTAGTTATATGGTTTGGAAATTACGATTTGAAAAAGTTTTGGCTTATTTAAATAATGACAATCTAGTATTGATATGACATTCTCTATGATGACAATTTCTTTTAAAATACATCTGAGAAAATTGATTTCCAAAAAAAATTAAACAATTACATCTAGTATCTACTGTCATAGATGCCAGTGATAGAGCTCCAGAGAAACAATATCAAGGAGATTTTGAGTTTGATCTAAACATTATTCCAAATCTAGAAAAACATGCCGAACAAATATTTATTTATCATTCTACAGACGATGCTACAGTACCATATTCACATGCTAAAAAAATTAAATCATATCTTCCAAGTGCAAAACTTATCACTCTAACAGACAGATGACATTTATATAATAAAGAAACTTTTCCAGAAATTTTAGAAAATATTTTAAAATCTTAAAAGACTAAAAATGAATTATAAAAAGTATATCCATGAAAAAAATTTCATCAAAATTACACTTATTGATGACGGTAGAGTTAATTGATTTATCATAGACGAGACTGATGATTTTATACTTATTATAAACGAAAACGATTTTATAATAGACTGATACAAACTCATAAAAAAAGATTTTATTAAAAAAGTTTCCTATGGTAAACAAGAAAAATTTTATCAAAATTTATACAAAATAAACAACATCAAAATACCAGCCACAAAGCTAGAAATAAATCTTATGAATTTATTAAATAAATTTAAAAAAGATAAAGAATTTATAATTATAGAAACATACAAAAAGAAAAAATTATCTTTTGATTTGTGACCGATCACAAATATTGGTACTAATTACATATCACTCAAACCCATATCATCACTATGAAAATTTGAAAAAATAAAAAAAATATCAACATCAGATATAGATGTTTTATCTCGGTGAGATAGATATAGTAAAGTATTCGAAAAATCGATAACTTCTAAAAAATAATTAAGCAAAATTTTTCATCTCGACCAATAAATGACATTTTTTCAAGAAATCACAATTTACAGAAATTTTAGAAAATATTTTAAAATGATAATTAATTTCTTTTTAATAAAAGATATTATGGTTGTACACATTCATAACTCATTCTAATTCCCTCATAGCTCATTCTTTGAACAAATCGATTTCATTGCATCCATCCCACTCATGTAAGATATGGTCAAGAATTAGCATTATTAGCTCTCTGGGGAATCCACCGAATACTTTTCTCCCAAGCGAAAGGTCTGATACTCACCGTGTCAGGATAAAATCTTTTGCAGTATTCTAACTTTTTTTTGCCCCATCGATTAGGATTTTCCAATTGACAAGTCTCAGTATTTGGATCTGTACAAGCACTTAAACCATTTGCATAACCATCTGGATCAATTTCTCGTTGTCCATTAGTAGTATTGATATGTTTATTTATTTTTTCTTTATAGAACATCACTCTTGGTGTCTTATCAGTATTGGGTACAAGATAATATCAAGCTCCAGACAACTGTATTCATTGAAGATTATTTGGTAATGATAATACAATACATGATCAATTGTTCAAAACATATCAAACACTACAAACAAATTTACAAAGAGTATCTATTTCAGCCCACATTCAATCAGTTTCACCAAAAGTTCGATTTGCTTGTGGGGTCCATATTTGACCAAGCCATGATTGTCTATAATCGATTTGATATTTTTGAATAAACATATTACTACCTATGCTACTTACTGCGTGAGCTGGTAAGTTTCATCAACAAGTTGCAATTTTAGCATTTGGAGTCTCTGCGCAACTTTGAGTATTTTTATCCCAAAGATATCATGGTTCACAAACAAAATTACAAATACCACGTACAAAATAGTTTCAAGCAATTAAAAGAGTTTCATGATTAGAAAAGTTTTTTTGATGCGCATAGGCATGTCTTCGATTAACGGGACTAGTAGTAGAATAATTAGGATCTCAAGGCAATAAATTATCCGTAATCTTAGTCCAAGTTCCGCCGACCCAAACACCATTTTGTAAAGTAGCATATTGTAATGCTAAGCGATAAGTACTACTTGTACTAAAATTTACAGCATGAGTAGGAATATTTCATTCACAAGGAAGGTTTCTTTCGGTTTCATTGCTTGTTGATTCCTCTACACAATATTGTGTTAATACTCCATTTTCCATTTTAGGAGAATAAAGATATCAATCATTACATTGGAAAGTACATGGAGAATTATTATTTCCAATTTGAAGATGTCGTTTATACATATTAAGAGTTTGATCAGGTACCCAAGTATTATTTACCAAAGTTTGCGTAAATGTCGATGCTCAAAATATAACACTATTGTCTGGTAGTGTTCACTGACAAGATTGTGTTTTAGTTTGTATGTTTTTTAATGATCCAGGTCAACCAACCTTATTTGTAATCTTACGAATCAAAAGAGTATTTCTTCAATTTATAGGAGTATTGATATTTTTTGCAGTGGTGTCTTTTGTAACTGTATTTTTTATAATCAGACTTGATTTAGGAGATAATGAAGAATTTAATACATCTTTGTATTTATTTGATATGGTGTCTACGACTGCTCAACGAATTTGAGTAGCTCTTTTGGAATCACTAGAGTTAATTTTCACTTGAGAGATAATCTTATTAATAAGTCTTTTTTGTTCACTTATATTTTTACCTTCAATTTTAGATGAGATTCCTTTATCTATCTTTTGAAACAATCAATCAGCAATTTCTGATGTATTTTGAGCATGACTAAACAAAAAAATAGAAAACAAAAAAACAAATCAAAAGAAAAGACTAACTTTAAAGACTTTTTTGATCATAAGATGAAAATTAAAAAAATAAATAAAAGTTATTGTAAAAGAAAATATATAAATATTGATCTAAGTAAAGAGAATATATGTAATAAAAAATATATTATTTTAAAAAAAATCTGACGAAATAATCGCCAAATTTTCTAAAAAAATATTTTACAAGATACTTCACACAAGAATTGAAACCTTTTCTCTTTTATTGATAGCGACCCAAGACGCCCTTTGAAGTCTGTCAGACTCTTTTTTAATTATGAGCATTTCTTTAGATAACGCTCTATCAAACGCTCTCGATTCTTCTTCAGGTATTTCAACAATAAGTCCTTCTTTTCTTAAAATCTCTAAGGTTTCTTGGATTCCAGATTTAATTTCAGCCATACTAAAACTCCTTTCTTTTTTTAATTAGAATTTTTATTTTCAACAAAAGCATATACTTTTTAAAACAAAAGTCAAAGAAAATTTTTAAACTACAATAACTCATAGTAATACTTACATCCATAGTATCAGCTGAAAAGATTACTTTGACTAAGCAAACCAAGGCCGAACAAAGTGGCGGATTGCGAGGCCTAGAGTTTTTGAATACTTTTGGGGCAATGCCAAAAGTATTTTGTCGTCTGGGGGCGAAACCCCAGTAAAAGAATAATATTTAAGATTGCTTCTCCGCCTAGGCGGATCGCAATGACTAGTTCTACGAAAATGTAATATTACCTTTCATTGTAGATTCCCCTTCTTCATCATCTTTTTGAATTGTATTATTTTTCTTTGCTTCATATTTTACTTCTTGTTTAATCTTGGGACTTTCTGTACCATCTTTCATAGTCAAAGAAACCTTTTCTCTTTCCAAATCTATTTCCAAAACTCTTACTTTTACTTGCTGACCAACTTTTACAACATCAGTTGGATTTGTAACAAAATAATTTGCCATCTGTGATTTATGAACCAGTCAATCACTATGTAGACCTATATCTACAAATGCACCAAAATCTGTAACATTTCTAACTATTCATTCCAATTGCATTCAAATTGTTAAATTTTTTATATCTACTATCTCGCTAGCAAAACACGGAGCTTCTAGTTCATCTCTAGGATCAAGTCAGGGTCTTTGAAGTTCAGCAATTACATCTTTAAGGGTTTCTAATCATATATCATATTTAGTAGATCGATCATTTAATTTGGAATCAAAATTATTCTGTAATTGCATAGGTAATTTTAGATCTTTTTTCTTTATTAAGAATTCAGTTTCTATAAGATTATAAACCTGTTTATGTATTTCTGGATGTATTCAAGTTTCATCAAGTATTTCTTTTCATCATTTAATTCTAAGAAATCATATCGCTTGCTCATAAGCTTTGGGACCTAGTCATTTTACTTTTTTAAGCTGAGCTTTACTTGTAAATTTTCCATTTGCATCTCTATATTCTACTACATTTTTTGCAACAGTTTCGCTCATTCAAGCAATATATTGAAGCAAAGTATAACTTGCAGTATTTACATCTACACCTACACTGTTTACGATATCTTCTACTTTTTCTTCAAGTTTTTCTTTGAGATATTTTTGGTCTACATCATGTTGATATTGTCATACTCATATTGATTTAGGATCAATTTTTGTAAGTTCTGCTAATGGATCTTGAACTCTATGTGCAATACTGATTGCTCATCTAATCGTCACATCCAAATCAGGGTATTCATCCTGTGCTAGTTTAGAAGCCGAATATACAGAAGCTCCAGATTCAGAAGTTATCATATATTTTACATTCAGTTTATATTTTTTTATAAATTCATTTACGATTTTTTCAGATTCTCTAGATGCAGTACCATTTCATATAACTATCAAATCTATTTTATACTGATCAACTAATTTCTTTAAAGTATCCCAAGCTTCTTGTACCTTATTTTGCGGCTCGGTGGGATATATAACGGTCTTGTCCAAAAATTTTCAAGTCTGATCTACAACAGCCAATTTACATCATGTTCTAAAAGCAGGATCAAAACCAAGAACATTCATTCATTTAATCGGTGGAGTAAGAAGAAGATTTTTTAGATTTTCTCCAAATACTTTGATAGCAGCTTCATCAGCTCGTCTACTTTTATCAGATCTAAGCTCTCTTTCTAGTGATGGCATAAGTAATCTCTTTAATCAATCTTGTAATGCTTCTTCCAGATAAATTATAATAGTTCAATATTCTTTGGGAACAAAAAATGATTTTGTATCTTCCCATATTTTATCATCTCCAAAATTTATTTTCAGGTTTAATTGTTTTTCTTTTTCTGCTCTAGAAACAGCCAAATAAGCATAAGATGGCATTTCTAATAATTTTTTAGAATAATTTGCATATACTTTATAAACTCAATTTTCTTCAAAAGTTTTAGTTGCTTTGGTTTCAAGTACTGCAAAATTTTCTTCTCTAGTTTTGATTTGTTCTCTAAGATCTGCATGGTCTGAAACATCTTCAGCAACAATATCTTTTGCTCATCATATAGCTTCTGTAATATCTTTTACACTAGTTTTTACATCTCAAGTATCTTTCACAAATTTTTCCGCCTCAGCTTCAAAATCTTCCTTGCTCAACAATGCCTTACGCAAAATATCTGCCAATGGTTCAAGTCATTTTGCTTTTGCTATTGTTGCTTTGGTATTTTTCTTTTCTTTGAAAGGTCTATAAAGATCTTCTACTCTAGCCAATGTTTCAGCTTCCATAATTTGCTTTCTGAGTTCATCTGTCATCAATCATTTCTCATCTATCAAGCGTATCACATCAGCTTTCCTAGCTTCAAGATTTCTAGTGTAGCTATACAAATCATTAAAATCTCTCAATTGTTCATCAGTTGCTCACTCAGTAAGCTCTTTACGATATCTAGCTATAAAAGGAACTGTATTTCCTTCGTCCAATAACTGGACAATAGTACGAACAATATTTGGTGATATACCAACTTTTTTACTAATAATTCCTATTAAGTCTGCCATTTTATATGTTTTCAAAAAATATAAAGTCGCCCAACTTTAAAAAATAGCCAACAAATAGCAACAAAATAAAAATAAAGTATAGAACAAAATACTTTTTTGTAAAGACTATTAAAGAAATTCTAATTGAAATACTGCTATTTTTTAATATCACAAACGATAGTTAATCATTTTTTTATTTTCAAAATCTATCTCATGAAAAAAGTTTATTTATTTATTACTGTTTTGCTTGCCTTAATAATTAGCTACAGTATGGCCGCTACTTATACAGCCACAGAACAAGACAAAACAAATGTAAATGCTTATGTAAACAAAGTCAGTACCTTAATCGATAGTAAATTAAAAAAAACACCTACCAACAAACAAGCGACGGTAGTTCAATCAACATTAAAATCACTAAGATTTGTTTGAAAATGATCTGCAGCAAGAAATGCGGCTTTGACAGAGATGGCAAAAGATCAAATACAATCACAATATTCAGATATACTTAAAAACACTACTACCACTACAACTACACCCACAAAAACACCAATAAAAAAAACCAATACAAATGCATTAGATAAATTTTGAGATATAAATAGTGATTGATTAAAATTTAGAAATTCTGACACTATTTCTCTAATGAGATATGTTTGATGACAACGACTAAATATACCTACAGATTTTTTGGAAAGAGCAGATTATGATTTAAATGGTGTAGTAAACAATACTGACCTATGCATACATACAAAATATGCAATCGGACAAATAACTACATTGCCATATGTGCACACTAGCCCAGATGCATGTCCTCTTCCTGTATGACTACAAGAAAACACAAGTTCTTGTTTGGGTAATATACCAAGTCATGCACACGACAATTCTACAAGTAAATTATCTACACAAACACGAAATCAAAATACTATAGGCTGATTATGTACATTTGAATGTGATGCCTGATATGGTTATGATGGTGATGCTTGTAATTTACAAGCGAGCATGATAAATGTTCAAACACAAAATGTAAGTACCAATTCATTTGAGGTAAAATACACATGCAAAAATACAAATGGAAATTTATGAGATAAATATGAAATATCTTTTTTAAGTGCTCAATGAACAGTTACAAGCTCTAGAGAGATACAACCGACGACATATAATTGAACAGAATGCTTATCAACGATAGACAACCTAACTCCAAATACAAATTACATATACAAAATCAGAATATATAACAATAATCTAGTTACAAACACTTCAAATGCCACTATGGTAAAAACATTAAACACATCTAGTTTATGATCAAATTTTGATTTAAGATGAGATTTTATATTTTTACAACACCCAGCAGGGACATATATATACACAAGAATATTTAATACATGAACAGACAGTACTCCAAATGCAACAGCTAAAATCTACATAGATAATACCTTATTTAAAACATATAATATAAATCCACTTCCACGATGATGATATACAACATTTGAAGATAATTATTGAGTTATAACTCCTTGAGCTACAGTATGACAACATACAGCAAAAGTAGAAGTTACACCAACAGATAATAATCCATCAAATAATATAACAACAAAAACATTTAATCTAATCTTACCAAATTATGATTTATCGGTTGATTCTATTTTAGTCTCTCCAATAAGTAACTGACAATACAAATTACAAACTACAATAAAAAGATCTAATCTTGTTTTACCATCACCATACAATATCAAAATATACATGGATAATAATATCATAATGGATGAAAACAAAGAAACAAATTTAATCAATGCACAATCACGACAATCTTCTATCGTTTACAAAGATATTAATTTATCAGCATGACAGCATACAGTTAAAGTATCAATCACATCAATAATTGGCAATGATAACAGTCTAACAAACAATGAAAAAGAATATTCATTCAATACAAATTCTATAGATTTAAAATCTGATTTGAAAATAAATGATCTTATAACTCAAGAACGATGAACTACAGACAGTGAAGGAAAACAAAAAATCGCTATTACACCTATCATAGTAAAATGAAATTGAACAAGTCCAACACGACCATTTAAATATAAAATATTTTTAGATGATACTCAAGTATTTGAATCTTACGAACAATCACCACTCACACAAAGTAGTGCAATATATTCATTAGCATACAATGCTGTTCTTATACCATGAACAACACACACTGTAAAAGTTCAAGTAAATGCTATATGATGAATAGATCCAGATTTGAATAATAATGAAATGACAAAGACATTTACAATGGCAAATGCTCCTACAGTTACACCACGAAAACCGATTGTTATGCAAGCAGTAAATATTCAAAAAAATACTTTACCAACATCATTTGAAGCAGCTCGACAGATTCCACAAAATGGATGAGTAGTTTATCAACTCGATGTATCAACAAATCAAAATTTTACAAGCTTTGTAGCATGATATCAAAATAAAAATGTTGATATAAATCGATGAAAACAAGCAGTAAGTGGATTAGAAAAAACAACATATTATTACAGACTTCGTACAAAAACTATTGTTTGAAATAATTATTGACCATATTCAGATACAGTGACAGTAAATTTATCAGACACCTCCAATCAATCTAATATAAAATTAAAAGATATGTACATAGATCTATGATATGGTCAATTTAAAATAGATAGTACTACAACAACTTTTTATACAAGATGAGTTGGTTATGATAGTTTCACACCATGATATATGAGATTAAAATTTAAAAATGAATGAACATCTCCTATTTCTACTTCGTCTATACCAGTTACATGTAAAATTTTCGATTGAAGCAATACTTTAGTATGAAGCCAAGCATGAGTCGCATACTGAATACCAACTTTAAATGCATGAGCAGAGATGCCTTATTATATAGCTTTGCAGCTATCTACGACTACAATAAACAAAATTACTGCTCTATGAGTAAAAACAGTAACTTGTGGTATAACAGATATTGAATGATATCAATGATTTTCATTAACATACACAACAAAGTATAGATCTTCATTGGTAAATTTTCCTGCAGTTGCATTTAGTTACAATCCATGATATGTAATGAAATATTATGATACAAATAGTCAATCATGGATAGATTCTTCTCCTATGATATATACACAAACGGCTCCTCTAACAGCAGCCAAAGCTCTTGCAGTATGTAAACAAAAATATCCAAATACAACCAAAACTACTTATCGAGATATATCCATGATACAATGAGTTACATTTAAAAAATTATGAACAACAGTACAAGAAAATATAACAGCAAATATATTCAAATGTATCGAATAAAAACAATTTAAGCAAAAATAAAAAAACCGGAATTCAACCACCGGTTTTTTTTATAATTTTTTTAAAATTTTTAATTCATATTAATCAAATATTCTTTCAGTTCTTCTATACCATCTCAAGTAAAAACTGAAATCCAAAGACAATCATGGTCTTTAAATTTTAATTTCAGCTCATTCAATTTCTCAGCATTTATCAAATCTATTTTATTAAATACCATCAGTCTTTTTTGTTTAGCTCATATTTCATCTAATATATGATTTACTACCGCTATCCTATCATCAACATATTTATCTGATGCATCTATAATATGAAACAATAGGTCTGCTTCTATACTATCTTCCAAAGTAGAAGCAAAAGCCTGAATCAATCTAGGTGGTAAATCACGGATAAATCATATCGTATCATTCAAAAGAAATTCTTTTCCCGTTCCCATTACTGTGTCTGTCATCAAATATAATTTTCAAACATTTGTTCATAATGTGGCAAACAATTTATTTTCTGCTAATATTCATTTATTAGTTAAGTAATTTAGCAGTGAAGATTTTCATACATTTGTATATCATACTATACCTATAGTAGGTATTCATCTTTTTCTCCTAGTATCTCTATGAAGTCTTCTCATATTTTCATATTCTTTTAATTTTTCAACTATCTTAAACTGTTTGTCTTTTAGATGCCTTCTCATAATTTCAGTATTGGTTTCTCCGAGTCATCTCATTGCTCATTCTCATCATCATCATTGACGAGACAACTCCATTCACATACCATAAATTCTAGGTCACATGTGTCTAATCGCCGCTAATTCAATTTGCATTTTGGATTCCATACTAATTGCATGTTTATCAAAAATCTTGAGAATCAAATCCATTCTATCCCAAGCTTTTGCTCATATAGGACGAAGTTTTTCATTTAATTGATATACTTGAGATGGTTTTAGTACATTACCCACTATAAGTAGTTGGGCTCACACCTCTTTCATTTCAGTTATAATTTCTTCAAGCTTACCACTACCAATATATGTTCTCTTATCTGGCATATCTCTCTTCTGATATCTTTTGATTACTACCATACCACCAAAAGTATTTACCAAACTTTCAAGTTCTAGCATCCTATCTTCCAATATATTCACATCTATACTTCTATCTACAATATCAACCAAATAGACTTTCAAATCAGTCTTTTCAGTCAACAATGGATTCATTGGATCTAAACTCATCAATATTTAATACAAAATAAATTCAAATCTGATTTTATTAATCCTGATTTATTATTCAAAGGATATTTCTTTCTTCTTGAAACTTTAATTATTTCCATTATATCTAAAAAATAAATATAGAATTTTTTAATTTTTAAATCTTAAAATTTTATGAATTACATCTTAGCAATCATACTTAGTATAATAATACTATTTATTTGATTGAAAATATTTTCTAGATTCAAGATACTAGATAAACCAGGTAATGATCTAAAAAATACTAGAAAACCCGTACCTACAATGTTGGGGATATTTGTCTACATATGATTTTTTGCTATAGTTTTTATCCTATTCCCATCTTATTTTTCAAATAACTTATTATTGTGACTATTGGCTTGAAGTCTACCTATAATCATACTAGAAACACTGGAAGAAATGAGCTATATAGGAAAAATTAAATTTAAAATACACCCTATAATCAGACTTTTGATACATATATTATGATGAATATTAGCAGTTTATATATGATGAATATGAATCGATCAAGAATTATTAATTTGAGCATGGAAATGGATCATGCCACAACGAATTTTTGTAATATTTTTTGTCATCTGGTCTATCATCTGTATAAATGCTGTGAATCGATTTGATGGTATCTATGCTCAGGCTAGCTGAGTTTCTACAATATGATTTTTGACAATATTTTTGCTAATCAAAGTAGTGGTTTTTACAAGTTATACAGTTTTCAAAGGAGATAGCTTGGAGATACTGACTATAACTCAAAATCTAGCATTTATACTTTTTGCAATCAGCCTTGTTTCAACATTTATAGAATACAAACCACTAGGTCTACTGAGAGATATAGGAATAATGTTTTTTGGATTTAGTATAGCATATTTATCAGTAGCTGGTTGAGCAAAAATCTGAACTCTACTAGTGGCTTTATCGCTAGTTATATTTGATGCTATACGAGTATGATTTTATAGAATATTTGTCATGAAAAAAAGTCCTCTAAAATGAGATTATACACATCTGCATCATAGATTACTTGGACTGTGATGGACAAGGTGAGAAGCTAGAGCTTCGGTATGGATACGATCATTTATTATGATGGTTCTGATGCTTTTACAATGAACAAATAGATTAAACAAAGTTATTATATTTGCTATCATGGCATTATTGTTTTTTGGAATCAATTATTATGTTTTTATAATCAAAAAGCTTACTTGCTGATTAAAATTAAATAAATAAAAAAAGGGCTGAGGGTATAAACCTCCCCAGCCCTTGTTCAGTATCTATAAAGGGTAAAACAAAAAAAAACCTAAATTAAATCTGAACAATATTTTAAATAATCATACATATACTTTAACACACCATCTATACATATATTCTAGCAAAAATCAATAGCAAATTAAACTAAATTTACATAATAAGTATTTGAATAAAAATCAGATTTCTATAAAAGCACATTAATTATCTATTTTTACATTTATATATTCACTATGTCCAAAATAGTTTTTATATTATGAGTTTCTTGAAGTTGAAAATGAACTATCATCAACGAGCTTTTGAAAACACAAAAATTTATTTACAGTCCATCATATTCCACAAGAGATATGAGACCTTGAGAAGTAAATGGTAATAGATACCGATTTATCACTAATGATGACTTCCAAAAAGCAATAGATAATGATGAATTTATAGAATATGCTAAATACTCATGACATCTATATGGAACCAAAAAAGATATCATCAATAACCTTGAATGAGAGAAGACACCGATAAAAGAAGTAGAGTTAGAATGACTTTCCAAAATAATACAAAGCCATCAAATTGATAATAAATTTATAAGTATATTTCTAGATATATCAGATCAAATAATGATTGATAGAATCACATCCAGAGCACCAATATCTCCTGAAGATCTAAAACGAAGAATCCAAAGAGCTCATGAAGAAAGAGAAAAAGCAAAAAAATTATGTAATCATATTGTATTAACAGATTTAACTTTAGAAGAAAATGTTGAAAGGGTTAAAGCAGTCTTGAACAAAGAATCTGAATACTAAGTAAAGACATCCATTTATGGTGTTTCAATTATTAGGCGCGATAAATCGCATCTCTACAAATTTAAAATTTTTTCTAAATCTTCTCGATTGAGCTCTTCCATCCTTTTTTTATGTAAATATTCTGGTATTTTAAACTGTCATTCCGGCGAGATTTTTTTGCAGCCGGAATCTACTAATTTTAATCAATGTTTTTCTACAATTTTTTGAATTGCTCACAAAGTTTTTCTACTAAATCCAGAATATAAATCCAAAAAATCTATTAAACTATTCCATTTAATATTGCACTTAGAATTTTTAATTTCCAATTTCACTAAGCAGCTCTTAACCTTGGGAGCTGGACTAAAAGCTTTAGCTGGTACCATCTTTAAATAAGTCACATCATATCCATAATTCAACAACCATCGTAAATATGATTTTTTATTAGCATCTGATTTTATTCTTTCTCATACTTCATTTTGAAGCATAAATATTCATCAAACAAAATTACATTCTCAGTTTCAAAAAAATTTTCTCAATATCGGAGATGTAATATAATAAGGCAAGTTTCATACAACCAAAGTTTTTTCAGTTTTTAGTTTTTTATCTTTAAAGATTTTTTCTACATCTACTTCCAACACATCTTGTCATATAAGTTCTTTTATATTTATTTCTTTATTTTTAATTTTCAACTTTCGATTTTCTACTAAATCTTTGTCTTTTTCTATAAGTATAAAATTATCAGAAATCTGATATATCAATTTTGTAATAGCTCATTTACCAGGTCATATCTCTATCAAAGCATTACAATCGAATTTTTTGTATAAATTTAAAATCTTATCAGCTATATAAGCTCTAACTTTAGAATCTGTAAGAAAATTTTGTCCCAAATATGTTCACATCAAATTATTGATATTTAAAATATAAATATAAGCAAAGACAAACCATCTTCAACGAAAAGATTTTAAATACAAAAAGATTGACATTTATTACTAAATATATATATACAAATACGTTTATACTATAAATAATATAAAAAATGACATGAGCAAATAGTCCTCAAGAATCAAATTTCAATATGTTTACACCTGAAGAATTGATATATACACCTGAAGAAATGGAAAGATGACTAAGATTATCTCAATGATCAAACTGAGAATCATTTTTTACAATGACAAAAAAAACACAAGAACAATTATTAAAAGATTTAGAAACCCGACAACAATACAAAGATAATAATAAAGCACTTCAATGAGACCCAAACAAACATATCAGACAAGCACACAGACCAGACTTATGATATTAATTTTTTCAAATAAAAGTTATTAGTAAACAATTTCCCATTGAATTTAAAATAATAAATCATATAAATTTTAGCTGAAAAGAAATTTTTTTGGTATTTTTACAAAATTAAAGATCATAAAATATGAATGCAATGATAATCGTGGGTTATGTCCTGGCCTTATGAGCAGGAGCACTAGGTGGATTTTTTTGATACAAAAAAACATTAACAGAAAAAGCGAAACAATTTAAAGAAAAAATGAGTAGAGTAAAAGAAATTGAAGAAGAAATGCTAGAAGAAGCAAAGAAAAAAGCTGATAAAACATTGCAATTAGCAGAGGAAAAAGCTCAAAAAATTGAAGACCAAAGAATTGCAAAAATGGAAGAAATCCAAAACAGACTTCTTGTAAGAGAAGAAAAAATGGATCAAAAATTAGAAAAATTAGAAGAAGAAAAAAAGAAAATATTAGAAAAGCAAAAAGAGGCAGAAGAAATAGTAAAAAAACAAAATGAAAAATTATCTGAGATAGCATGATTTGGTTTAGAGCAAGCCAAAGAACATCTCTTTAGGAATATAGAAGAAGTAAATAAAAAAGAAATATCTGTATTTGTTGAAAAATTTAAAACAATCAAAAAAGAAGAAGCAGAAAAAGAAGCTGCTCAAATAGTAGCTCAAGCACTACCTAGAATAGCTGCAGATAGTGTAACAGAATTTACTACACAACTAGTAGATCTACCAAATGAAGACTTTAAATGAAAATTGATATGAAGAGAGTGAAGAAATATAAGCTATTTTGAAAAAATAACATGAGTAGAACTTGTGATAGATGATACACCTCTTGTTGTTAGATTATCATCATTTGATAGCGAAAAAAGATTTGTTGCAAAAAAAACACTTGAAATGCTAGTAAAAGACTGAAGAATAAATCCTTTCTATATAGAAAAAATACATAATCAAGTACTTGAAGAATTAGATAGTATTTTGACAGAAAAATGAAAAGAAGCTCTAACTATGTTAAATTTAACAATGATGAAACCAGAAATAGTTAGATCTATATGACAATTTTTTCTTAGATATAGTTATGGTCAAAATCTACGAACACATAGTATAGAAGTAGCAAAGATAGCAGAATCTATAGCAACAGAATTGGGACTAGATCCAGTAATGGCCAAAAAAGCCTGACTATTACACGATATATGAAAAGTAATGAGTACATGATGACAATCTCATGCAAAGATATGATGAGAATTTCTTAGAAAACTTTGAATGGATCCTATCATCATAAATGCAGCAGAATCACATCACTTTGATGTACCTATGATAGATTCTATTTCACGAGTAATAGCTACAGCAGATGCAATGTCAGCATCTAGACCATGAGCAAGATTCAACACAAAAGAGTTGTTTATAGAAAAGATGTGAGAGTTGGAAAAATTAATTTACGAAATGCCTTGAATAGATAAAGTACATATCATGCAAGCTTGAAGAGAAATAATGGTATATGTAGATCCCAAAGCAATCTCAGACTTAGAAGTTGAAAAACTTTTGAAAAATATTTGATTGAAGATAGAAGAACAACTAGACTATCCAGGTATAATAAGAGTAACATGAATTAGAGAAACAAAGATTATAGAATATCTCAGATAATTATAAATTATTTAATTTTAATTATTAACTAGATTAAATGTTTCCTTATATTACCATACGGTGAGCTAAGATATACATGACTTGATTTGGTATTGTAATATGATTCATAACATTTTTGGTAATAGCATACTACCTAATAAAAAAATATCATCAAGATTTTTGGAAATTTTTTTATCGACTGCCAGTATTAACAATTTTAGTATATTTGGTTTGAGTTTATGTAGATTTCGCACTAACAACATCCCTTATACCTAGGAGTCGAAACGAATTACTAACACTGATTAGCCCATACTGATATAAATTTCATTTTGCATGAATATTAATATGAGCAGCAATAGCTTTCAAGATTTTTTTCAAAAAGATAAAAAGAAATGAGAATAAAAAAATATGGATAGATATACTTTTCTATTCAATATGATTAAGCATCATCCCATTGGGAATTTTTCTTTTATTGTGAGACAATTTCGTCTGAAAACAATGTGAAAGTTTGATGTGCATCAAACCATTAAATATAGAAAGCGAACTAAATAAATTCAATGGAGTCTATCCAGCTTGATTATTTATTTCTATATGAGCTTTCTTATCTGTACTCATTACATGGATACTTAGAAAGAAAAAACAATGATTTTGATTATGAACACAATGATTTATAATACTTATAATACTCATAAACATAGTGATGATGACATTCCAAAATTATCCTAGATACTGAACAATATCTATACAATGAATAATATTTGATATCAAACAATATGTATCGTTTATTGTTATAATGATACTAATATACTGACAACAAAAGTGGAAGAGAGATCAGATATAATCAAATTATTTTAACGTTTAAACGATTTAACGTTTCAACGATTTAATGTTACCTCCATGAAAGTTTTTTTTCAAAAAAACGATAGTTTATACAAAATATTCAAAACTCTTGAAAAAATTTCAACAAATAAATCAGTGAACATCTATATAGATCCTGAGCATTCTTTTTTTGATAATGAACGACGATGAAAACAATTAAAAGAACTTATTCAAGAAAGGAATTTAGATGCATATTTTATAACCAAAAACGATAGATCAAAATATTTTTTTCAAAATTTATGATTAAAAGTTATTCATCAAGAAAAAAGTAAAATATTGAGAGTATTTAATATAATATACTTATTTTTTTTCAATATCAAAAGATTTCATCTCTTGGCATTTAACAGAAAAAATTATATATTTTATGTAGTATTTGGATTTGAATTAGCATTTGTTTTAGCAATTTTTTATGTACTTTACAGTCTCATACTTCCAAGCTGAAATATATATATTAAACCCTCCCAACAATCGGAAAGTATAATATATAATTTTCGTTATTATCCCAGTACTGATAATACATATAGCAATGATTCTAGATTTTTAAGTATCCCCATATATTCTTGAACAATACAATATAAATATGAACTATCTATAAGTACTGCAAATATAAAATATCTACAAAATCCTTCTAGATGAAAAGTAAAAATAATAAATAGAACTGAAAAAAAATATTCATTTATCCCCAAAACAAGACTCGTAACAGACGATTGACGTCTTTTCCAAACAACAGTTTGGAATGAAATACCAGCATGATCAGAAAAAAAGCCTTCAGAAACAATAGTAAAAATCAAAGCAATGGAAAAAGATGATAACTGAGTTTTTATGTGATCCAGATGAAATATACCAGTTTGAACTATATTATATATCAAAAATTTAAATCAAAGTATATACCTAAAAAAATTATATGCAGAAATTACACAAGATATTACTTGATGATCTATCAGTTCACAAGGAACAATTACAGAAAAAGATATAAATATATTGTCATGAAAATTATCTGATTATGTAGAAAAGAATAAAAAAGAAATTGTATCTCAAAATTTTAAAATAAATAATTGAATATTAATCTGATTTAACGATACTATTTTACATACTACTCAAGAAATATATATAAAAAATAAAACATGAGAACAATCAGCTATTATACAATGATATATAGTAAGTAATTTGAATTTTCATTATATCTTACGAGATGATTTGATAAAATGATTTGGTAAATATATTTCACAGAGACCTTCAGAAAAATCAAAATTTGTAACAATAGATAAAAATAGTTTAGTATTTTTTGATAATACCAAAAAAGAATGAAATGTAATCATTATACCTACAAAAATAGATATTATACAATGATATGATTTTACAAAAGATATAAATTGAATACTTGAAGATATCAAAACAAACATAGTATCTCAGAACAAGGAAGAAGCACAAAAAATGATCATGTCTTATCCAGAAGTAGCTTGAGTAACTATAAAAATTAGACCACCTCGATACAGTACTCTACCAAAATTAAAATCCAGAATAAATTTCATTTTCGAATAAACACTAGAGCTTAGCTTTTAGCTATTAGAGCTTAGCTAAGTTCTAAGATCTAATCACTAATTACTATCCTATCTGTCTTAAAAGAATATATTTCCAAATTTCAAGAAATTCAATTTTTTTGTTTTATGTATGACAAAGCTTGTTTCGCATCGCTTATTCATTTGGTATCTGGCAACAAAACTCCAGTTTTTTGGTCAGTCAAAGATATCAAACAAAATCAGTTTTCTTTTATAGAATATAACAACAACTTATTTAAGTCTGTTTCTTGTATATAAGACAAAACAACATCAATAACAATAACTTTCACTCAAGATATTTTATCCATCAATCCATAGTACAAAGTATCTACAAGATTATCTATAGTCTTGTCAGTCTTTAATACTCCATTTGAAAATAGTAAATTATTTTTTCCATCAAATAAAGAAAAAAATAATCATTTTATTTCGTCATTTTTATACTTTTTAAATAATTCAGATTTAATTTTTTCAATCATTTTTTATTGTTAAATATCAAGATAAAATTATAATACAAAACACATTTTACATTGCTACATTTTTATATGTCCAAGTTAAAATTTAAAATACTCAAACAAATCTGAAATGCAAGAGTAGGTGAAATTGAATTAAATTGAGTCAAACTCACAACCCCAATCTTTATGCCAGTTTGAACCAAGGCGACTATAAAGGGCCTAATTTTGGATATGCTACAAGATCCTAAATATATTTGAGATTTACCAATGATAAATCTAATTTTAGCAAATACATTCCATCTTTATTTACGTCCTTGAGACGAGCTAATCAGAGATGCCGGATGATTACATAAATTTGAAAATCGAAACTGACTCATACTCACAGACAGTTGATGATTTCAGGTTTTTAGTTTATGATTAAATAAAAATAGCAGATGAAATTATGAATCTACAGATGAAGACAAGGAATTTAGTCACGAAGTAAAAATAAAACTTACAGAAGAATGAGTAAAATTTAATTCACCATACGATGGATCAAAACATTTTTTCACACCAGAGAGTGTAGTAGATATACAATGTAACTTATGAAGTGATATCATGATGGTACTCGATGTATGTTCTCCTACTGATTGCGATAAAGAAACAATCCAACAACAAATGGAGATGACACATCGTCGAGCAAAAAGAGCATTTGATCATCTAGAAAAAAAATATGACGAGGTTCGCTGAGTTCTTTTCCCTATAGTTCAATGATGAATACACTTAGACCTAAGAGAACAATCAATTAAGTTTTTATCACAATATGCAAAGGATTGAATAGCTGTCGGATGAGTAAGTGTATGAGAATCCAAAGAACTAATCCGTGAAGTAGTAGAATTTACATGACCAAAACTACCAAACGATAAACCAAGATATTTAATGTGAGTCGGTACCCCAGAAGATATTTCTCATGCAATAGAATATGGATTTGATATGTTTGACTGTGTATTGGCAACTAGACTCGGCAGACATGGTATGGCTTTTTCCGATGAATGAAACTTAACAATCAAAAATGCAAAATATAAATCTGATTTCACTCCACTTACAAATACATGTACATGTTTTGTATGTAAAAATTATACCAAAGCTTATCTCCATCATCTAATAAAAGAAAAAGAAATGCTTGGTGGAATATTATTAAGTTTTCACAATATAGTTTATCTAAATACTATCTTAGAAAACTGGAAACAAAAATTATTATTTTCTTAAAACATTTGTAAGATGCTCTTTCATTATTTTATTAGAAATAATAGGTATAATATCGCTTATCCAAGGAAATATTTTTTCAAGTAACTGTTTCTTTGTATAAGTATTTTTTTCTTTTTCTAAAAATATATTAAATTTTCTCTTAGTTGTTTTATTTCATTTAGTAATTTCTATAGAGATACTATTATTTTCAATTTCTATTTTTATTCTATCTATTTGAAGTCTTATAGTGTGATATTGATTTTTATCTGTAAATAACGCAAATTTTTGGAAATTTTCAAATTCCATAAGATCGCTAAATTCAGGATTCATTACTTTATAAGCATGCATTCATCATTCGCTCATCATAGTTTTCATATCCAAAAATTTTCATTGTTCTAATATGTCAAACATATAAAGTCTACTATCATATTCTATAACGATAAATGAATGTCATCAAGGAACTTTATTTATTTTACAATCTACTCAATCAAGATTTATTCTATCAAAGATTTTTTTTATAGCTATACTCCAATGATGACAATTTCATCATTTTATATATTTTTTCTTAATCAAACATGGTTCTTTTATAGAAAGTTTTCAATCAAAAATATTATTCAAAATCTGCTCTCAAAAGGACATTTCAGCATATTCTTGATAAGATATATTCGGAGTAAGATTATAAAAACGTTTCAATTTAAATGTATCAAATAGATTATTTAAAAAATCAATAAGTATTTCCAAAAGTTTTTTTGTATCATTATTATGAATTTTCTTTAAAATAGAAAAATCATCTATTATTTTTTCTGTTAAAAAATTTATTTTTTCCAAAAAATCATTATTATGAAATTTATCATAATGTAAAAGAAGGTCGTTAATATCTCTTATACTATCAGCAATTGTTTTAAGATATAGATTTCACTTATATATTTCAAATTTTCTTTCAAAACTTTCCATAAAATAAAGAGCATATAAAAATACAATTATATTATATAAATAACAATAAATGTCAATATGTACTAAAGATTTAAAAACATTTTATTTTAAAACAAATATAATTATTATAACTATATTTATCTTTCAAAATAAGATGCCAACACAATTTACATGAATGTTTGAAAAAGCCCTAGAATTTGCTCTTAAAAAGCATAAATGACAAAAAAGAAAATGAAATAATATCCCTTATTATCGACATCCTATTTCCGTAGCAAAAAATATAGAGACTTATAAAAAATCTAAGAATATAGAACTCCTGATGACAGCTGCTCTTTTGCATGATACTGTAGAAGATTGCAAAGATGTTACAGTTCAAGAAATCGCAGAAAAATTTGGTTATTATGTAGCTGCATTAGTAGATGAATTAACATCTAATGAATTAGAAATTAAGAAATTAGGAAAAACTGAATATCTAAAAAATAAAATGGCGAAGATGTCGTCATATTGACTGGTAATTAAGTTATCTGACCGTCTAGATAACGTAAAAGATCTAAGTACCACAAGCGAAAATTTCCAAAAAAAATATATAAAAGAAACTCTAGAAATTATAGAGTATCTAGAGTCATGAGTTAGAAAGCTTACAGCAACACACAAAAAATTAATCGAAGCAATAAGAAACTTTTTATAGTTTTAGACTATACTTGACTTTTATTATAAAATAATTATAAGACATATAACAAACAAAAACAAAACCATGGAACAATTTTTTAGTTTTAGCAATACTCCTGAATACAAAATAATATTAATGATGATATCATTATTTTCAGGGATGATTACAAGAAAAACTTGGGTAATTCTAAAAGAGAGTAAGTTAAGAGTTAAATTTACTGTTCGTTGTGATATAGAATCAAACCTAACAAAAGTCTTATCTATGATATGTCTTTTTATTGGTTCTATATTTGCTACATTGATATTGTTAACTGTAACGATTGGCCTATTCCTACTCATCAATATATCCATAACATGGAGTATAATCTCATATCACACAATAGGAAATTATATCCCCACGTTAATATACTTTTCAATAGTAGGAATATTATTAGAAATAATAATATCCAAACGTAAGCGAAAGTTTATCCAAGGATAAAAAAAAAGTACAAAGACAATTCTTCGTTTTCGGGGAATTGTTTTTTTAAAAATCTCGACTACCCTTCATGCTACTAGACTGAGTATAATTTGTAATTGTAGATTCAAAAAAATTTCCTTTTTCCATATTATTATCCTGTAATCTTTCAAGATGTTTGTAAGGATTATCTTTTACTTCATCTGGAAATAATGGTTTAAGTCCTATCATAGCAAGCCTATTATTAGCAAGTCGTTTGGTATATGTCTCAGTTGTCGTATCATTTATTCAAATAATTTTATTTCCTAATATAAATTGCGATCGTTTAATTTCTTGTTCCACGGCCTCACTAAACATTTCATAAATCATTTTTTCATTCCACATTTCTGGAAATTCTTTTCTAATTTCATGTAAAATATTTGTAAACATCGTCACATGAGTAAGCTCATCTCTACGAATATAGTTGATCATCCTATCGGTTGCTTTCATTTTTTGCTGATCTGCTAACGTATCGAAGAAAGCAAATCAATTATAAAAATATAATCATTCAAGAAGAAAGTTTCAGATTAATCCTCTAAAAAAATTTTCATCATTTGGATTATCTATAAAATCCTGATAGATCTGACCTATAAATTTATTCCTCTCAAGTAAAATTTCATTATCTCTCCAAAAATAATAAATCTGATCTCTCTTTCCACTATCGACTACAGATTCAAGAATAGTCGCATAACTCTGTGAATGTATTGCTTCTTGATATGTCTGGATAGCTAGGATCAAACTCACTTCTGGAGCTGTAATATAATCAGAAAAATTTGGCAAATTCACGGTCTGTATACTATCAAGAAAAATCAAGAATGACAAAATACCATCGTAAGCTCTACGTTCTTCATCACTTAAATCATTTTGATAACAGACACTATCTTCTCCTAGTCATGATACTTTTTCTGGTACCCAAAAATTTCCTATCATAATCGTATAAAGATTTTTTGCTCGTCAATATTTTGTATTATTGAGATTAAAGAGTCAGGTTGTATTTCATTTTATGATAGTTCTTACCTGAGTATCATCATTACCTTCAGGATTAAAAAGTTGATTAGGAGTGAAAGACATTATTATAACAATTTATAATTTAAAAGGAACCTAGTCATTCCGGCATTATTGTGAAACTGCAGCCGGAATCTTATAACAACAAATAGTAGATTCCGGCTGCAAAACTTAACGCCGGAATGACAGATAAACACAAAATGACATTTTTTATTTTAATTCTAATTCGCTAATTATTTTCTCTACATGACCAGCTGCTTTTACATTTCTCCATTCATTTAATATTTTTCAGTTTCCATCTAACAAAAATGTAGACCTAATAGTTCAATGAACAATTTTTCAATACATATTTTTTTCTCATCGTACTTCAAATTGCTTTTGTAAACTCAAATCTTCATCAGATATCAAATCTATCGTTAAATTTTGTTTTTCTATAAAGCTGCAGTGAGAATTTTCTGAATCCTTACTCACTCATACAACCCCTATTCTATTTTTATTAAACAAATATTTATACGTAGAAAAATCATGAGCTTCAATAGTACATCCAGGAGTATTATCTTTGGGATAAAAATAAACTATAGTTTGCTTATATTTTTTTAGAAATGGCTCTAGTTTTTCCATAATTTTGTTTTAGAATTTAAAACATTTGTTTTGTCATTGTAAGCATAACGAAAGAATCCTATTCAGCTGTCATTCCGGTGTTATTAACAAAGTTTGCAACCGGAATATACTTTATCGTTATTCTAGATTCCGGCTGCAAATAATAATGCCGGAATGACAATCTAATTATTGAAGTTCTTCACCTACGTGTCCAGCAATTTTAATAGATGGTTTCAATGTTTGTCATCCTACATTCCAAGTAGCAGGACAAGCCTGGCCAGGATTAGATCTTACAAATTCAAGTGCTCTTATTTTTCTTACAAGTTCTGCAGTACTTCTACCTATTGGTTCAGTAACTATTTCTATAGCTTTTACCACTCCATCTGGAGAAATAATAAATGTTCATCTCGCACTATTTCAACTCTCATTATTTAATACTCCAAAAAGTTTACTTAAATTTCATGTTCTATCACTTACCATAGAAATTTTAAAATTTTCTAATAATTTTTCTGTTTCTATCCATCTCTTGTGTGAAAAAACAGTATCAGTGCTCACTACGAGAATTTCTGCATTAGCATCTTTGATATCTTCATAAGACTTATTCAAATCTTTTAGTTCTGTAGGACATACAAATGTAAAATCTGCAGGATAAAAAAACAATACAAGCCACTTAGATGCAAAATCAGTCATACTTTTTTTAACAATAGAATCTGATACTGGTTCATAGATATCAAAAGATAAAGTCTCAATATGATCTTCAAGTTTTAATGTTATTAAATTTTCCATTTTTTTAGTTATAAAATTATAAAATATATTTGACTTTTCTTATTAAATCATTAACCTCCATAACAGGCTATGACAATTGCTACTGAATATAAGTAGACAACCTTAGCTCCGAACGTTAACCTTTAAAAATTTTGAGCGTGCCGCAGGTAATATCCTGACACGCTTTTTTTATTTTTGAATAATTAGTTTCTCTTTTGAATATCTTACTTTTGCAAGCTCTGCATATTTATCTTCATTAGATCTATATCCCACTGGTATTACCAAAGTAGCTGTAAATCATAAATCATTTAATCACAATATTTCATTATATTTTTCAGGATCAAATCCTTCCATAGGACAAGAATCTATTCACATCTCAGCACATGCAGACAATAAAAATCACATAGCTATATAAGCTTGTTTTTGATTCCATCATTTCAATTGCTCTGCCGTCCTTGAAGATATAGTACCAAGCATCATATTTTTAAATTCTACAAGTTTATCCATATTTTTAAATTCCTCAGGAATAGTATCCATATCAACTTTTCTAGTTTCTATCATATCTTGGATATATTCTTCTACATCATTTTCTTGTAAATTAACTTTTGTAGCTATCACAATCAAATCTGACGCTTCAGTAACTTGTGGCTGTCATCGAGAATTTATTTGTAGTTGTTCTCTAATTTCTGCTGTCTTTACATGTATAAATTTCCAGGGTTGTAAGCCAAATGAAGAAGGAGCTAATCTCAACACATCAAACAATATATCCAAATCATTCTGATTTATTTTTTTGGTTATATCAAATTTTTTTGTTGCATAACGCCAATTCAAAGCTTTAATTAAATTTTCCATAATATTTTTTATTAGTTTGTAAAACACACATTTGTCATTCCGGCATTATTGACGAAGTCTGCAGCCGGAATCTTAATAACGATAATAGTAGATTCCGGCTGCAAAACTTGACGCCGGAATGACGAGTGAATTTGGTTTAGCCACTGCAACTTGTACATTCTTTTACATCCAAGCTCATACTTCTAACATAATAAATAGTCTTGATTCACTGCTTCCGAGCTTTGAGATAATAACCATAAAGATCAGACGGACTAGTATCAGCAGGATTTATCATCCATTCAAATGATATCGATTGATCTATCCATTTTTGTATGACAGCAATCATATCTATCACATCTGGCATTTTCATATTTGTGTATTCTTTATAATATCGCATATTTTCTTTATTAAGATTTGGAGCTACATTTACAGATGGAGCTATACTATTGGTTTCTACAAAATATTTTTTATATATCGGCAAGAGTCATGCGGTAGTACCAACCACCAAAGATGTAGATGTATTTGGCGCAGGAGAAAGGTGGTATCAAAATCTGACTCAATATTTTTTTATACTTTCTATCAATATTTTCCATTCATTTTTTAAGCTAGCATGATTTGCAAATCGTTTTTCATCTTTACCAAATAATTTTCATTTTGACCAATCGCTTCATTCAAATAAACTATATGCTCATCTTTTATTTGCAAGAATATTGGAAGCAAGCAAAGTATGATAAGAATATTTTTCAAAAAGTTTATCTACATATTCTCTAGCAAATACACTATCATACATCATTTTATGAGTAGCTAGATGTTCAGCAAGTCATAGAAATCCTAGTCCTACACTTCTATATTTCTTTGCAGTAATTTCAGATTCCTTGATAGGATAAAAATTTAAATCTATAACATTATCAAGTATCCTCATAGCAATAGGAATTACTTTCGCAATTTCCTCATCAGTAAATACCTTTGCAACATTTATAGAAGCTAGATTACAAACTACAGTATCTCATGGTTTATATTTTATACATATATTTCAATTTTCATCAGTCTCTCAAATAAATTCTGATGGAGATGTATTTTGTGCTATCTCAGTACATAGCTGACTAGAATATATTTTACCAGCATGAGAATTTGGATTACCCCTATCTACAGTATCGCGAAAAAATGAATATGGCATACCAGTTTCTACGACAGTTTTCAAAAGTTTTTTAAATATTTCTTTAGCTGGTATTTTTTGTTTCAATATAATATCTTCATTATTTTCCAATTCTATATATAAATTTTCAAACTCATCACCAAAATAATTCTGCAATTTTTTTCATGTAATATCTTCAATTTCTTTGGGATCAAACAATGTCCAATCTCAATTATCTTCAAGTCTTTTCATAAACAAATCCGGTATAGCAACAGCAGGAAATATATCAAAAGATTTACGTCTAATATCTCCTGTTTCAGTTTGCAAATCTAGAAAATCCAAAACATCCTTGTGCCATATATCAGTAGTTACAGAGATTGCTCATGCTCTAGCTCACAATTGATTGACCGCCACAGCGGTATCATTTATAACCTTGATCCATGGTATAGTACCACCAGAAGCTCATTTTGTTCATCTAATCATAGATCATTTTGCTCTTATATTTCATAGATATGCTCATATACCTCATCCAAATTTAGAGATTTGAGCCATGTTTTCTATATTGTGATATATACTTCTAAGATTATCATCAAGATTAAGTTTGAAACAGCTAGATAGTTGATGAAAATTTGTCCTCGCATTCATAAGTGTAGGTGTAGGTAGAGATATTTTTTGAGTAGAAATATTTTGATAAATCTGTATCGCCGTTTCTAGTCTTTCTATTTTTTCTTCTGGTATAGCAAGGAAAAGAGCAACCGACATATACATTTCTTGTGGAAGTTCTCGTATAATTTTATTTGGATTTAGAAGATATCTTTTTTTCATCATCAAAACACTGGTATAATTATATGTCATATCAGTTTCCTTATTTATATATTTAGCTACTTTCAGTATATCTTCTTCACTATAGTATGTTAAAAACTTTTTATAATAAAATCATTTATCTATATAGTTTTTAAATAATTCTAAATATGAATCAGGAGTGTAAATCTTATTTATATCCATTTTCCTATTTCTAGCAGACTGTTTCCATAAATCTACAGCAGTCAATCTACCGGCAATATATTGTCGATTTGTATTTTCCAAAGATATTAAATTTATAGCAGATTTACTAAGCAGATTTATAAGTTCTGAAGTCTTGATTCAGTCCATCAAATATTTTTTTAGTTCATGCCAAATATCATCAAACGGACAAGTATCTAAATATTCTGATGCAATCCTCTCGTAAAGTTTTTTAATCTTAACTATACTAAAAACCTGAGTCTTACCATCATGTTTGCTTACATAAAATTTCTTTGAATTCAGTTTTTTGATTTCTTCTGTTTCTTCTTGTTCTCTAAGCTTTGTACGTTCCTGTCTGTAGACAATATAAGATTTCGCCACATCAAATTTATTAAATTTCATCAAAGTCTGTTCTACAATATCTTGTATCTGTTCTACATTTATAAATTCATCTTCGGCTAATGTTTGAGCAATATCCAAGATTTGATCAGTGATATCATTTACTATAATCTGTATAGATCCCTCGTCTACAATTCCATTTGCAAGATATGCTTTGTTGATCGCATTTCGTATACGACTAGCATCAAATTTCATAATATCGTTGTTCCTTTTTCTGATATATTCTATCATCTGTGTATAAATTTATGTTCTAAAAAATTACTATTATCAATAAAAACTAAGGTCTAATAGGGAAAATGAGATATGATGATTAACACTATATTTAGTGTTAGATTAATTCTATAGATACAATATGTTGTAATAGCTTGATAAATATAAAAGAAAAAAATGCAAGAGTATTTTGAATATTTTCTAACCATAGTTAAAATTAATATTTAGAAATATTAACAATTGAATTTTTTATGATATTTAATATTAAAATATTTTTTGTTTTTTTATGTTATAGACTCTAAATAGAAATCATATATTGACTTTATATGTCAAATATATATAGTATATTTATAAAAATAATAATTAACAAAATAAAACAAAAATAACAAATATGGAAAATTTCATTGAAATTATGACCTTTATCGGAGCAATAGCATTTTTCATTATGCTGCTCGCCATCTTATCTTTGACGATATGGATGATTAAGTTATACAGAAAAAATGCAAACCAGCCACAACATGCACTACTACGAGGATACCCATTGATGGGAAAAATCCGATACATCTTTGAAATGATTGGACCAGAATTAAGACAATATTGGTTCAATAACGATATGGAGGGAAAACCGTTTTCTAGGTTTATCTTCGTTACTATCGTAAAGATGAGTAAGTATGCATCCACAATTATTCCTTTTGGGAGTAAACGGGATTTCAATGCTGACGGATTTTTTTTGCGGCCCACTCCATTTCCATTAAACAAAAGTGAACTATCGGTAAACATGAAACAAGTCGGTAGTTACATTTACAGTCTTATTGGACATAAGTTATTTTGGAGAAATGAAATAAGAATCCAAAAAAACCTATATGCCTGGGGATTTACAGAAAATGATTATATTATCATTGGAAAAAACGATTCTCATGTAAGTAAACAATGGACAGTAAAAAGACCATTTGGAGCAACAGGTATGTCATGGGGAGCTCTCGGAAAAAATGCAATCAGAACACTTTCATTTGGTGCTGCCATTAGCGAAACATGGATCAACACCGGTGAAGGAGGACTTACTCCACAACATCTCGAAGGAGCTTGTAATGTAATCTATCAATTGGGTCCTGGACTATTTGGATCTCGCAATCCAGATGGAACATTTTCTTTGGAAAATTTCACCAAAAACATGAGTCACGAAAATGTAGTAGCTTGTGAAATCAAACATGCTCAAGGAGCAAAAGTAAAAGGTGGTTTTTTACCCAAAGAAAAAAATACACCAGAAGTTGCAGAATTAAGAGGAGTAAAACCAGGAGTAGATGTAGAATCTCCAAATCGCAATCCTGAATTTCACGACACAGCATCACTTATCCAATTTATTACTCGTTTAAAACAGCATAGCTGTGGAAAGCCTGTCGGCATAAAAATTGTCGTAGGTCAGGTAGAAGAATTGGATAGTATGTTCTCTCAATTTGCTCAAACCGGTATGCATCCAAATTTCATTACCGTCGATGGCAGTGAAGGAGGCAGTGGAGCTACTCATCAAGAGATGGCTGATACTCTGGCATTACCTCTCTTTGAGGCTTTACCTATTGTCGTGGAACTATTGAAAAAACATGGTTTACGTCATAAAGTAACTGTCTTTGCATCTGGAAAACTGGTAACAGCAGACCAGGTAGCGATAGCATTATGTTTAGGTGCAGACTGTGTAAACACAGGTAGAGGTATGATGATAGCTATGGGATGTATTATGGCCGAAACATGTGACAGTAATGCATGTCCTGCAGGTGTAGCTACAACCGATCCAGAAAAAGAAAAAAATCTGGTAGTTGAAGAAAAAAAATACAGAGTAGCAAACTATGTACTGACAATGTGTCAGAGTTTATTTACCCTAGGTGCTGCATGTGGTATCAAATCACCACGACATTTTAGTCTAAAACATTTGGGTTATCGCAAAAATGGCAAAACCATGAGAGGTGAAGAATATGTAAAATATATCATGGAAAATCAGTTACCAAACGAATAATTATAATTACAATTTACAAAGGGCGGAAATATTTTATTTCCGTCTTTTTTTTATAATTGCTATTTCTATATATATTGAATATATTATTTTATACAAATTTACTAATAATATTATTTTAATGAAAATAATAAGCTCAACAACAATTTTATTTATATCAGCAATTATATTTTATCTCGAGATTAATTGAATTTTTTCTATTTGATCATTTATCAATAGGTATATTCCATGTCAACAAAATCCTATGAATTCATTTCCATGTTTTGGCATCTATGATATTTATTTTTTGTGACTATTGATTATCATTTTTATAATATCATTAATAATTATGGGGTTAAGAATCTATAAAGACAGAAAAATTAAAAAATTAATTTTTATTAAACAATAAAGATATACAAAAATGAAAAATGAAAATACACCACAAATAAATAATTATACAAAAATTTTTGAAAAATATATAAAAACAGAGTTAAAACCTGATAAAAAGTATAGTATGCTGCATACTACGATAAGTTATTTAAATTTAAATAATTCTGATACTGTACTTGATATTTGATGTTGATCTTGATATTTTACAATACCCTTCTGATATATTGCCAAAAAGGTAATTGGCATCGACAATAATGCTACACAAATTAAATCTGCAAACAATATAAAACAAGACATGAATATAAAAAATATTGATTATTTTATAGAAGATATGAACACTTATAAGTATCCTGAAAATTATTTTAGTTGTATAAACGCTCCTTTCGTATTAAATTATTCAAAAACTCTAATTGAGATGAAAAATTTATTTCAAAAACGATATAATTCATTGCAAAAATGATGAAAATTATTTGCTATAATGGATAATCCATGCGATATAATACACAATAATAAAAAATTCTGATCTATAAAAAGATTTCCATGAAAACAAATGGTAGACTGAGCTATGGTAGAAATGATGTTATATAACTGAGATGAATATCTTTGTACTTTATATTCATATTTTTATAGCAAAATAACAATTGAAAAACTTCTAAAAGAAATATGATTCACTGATATTCAACGAAAGAATCCATTAATTAGTCTAGAATGAATGGAAAAAGAATGATGAGAATTTCGATCAGAATATATTCAAAATTGTGATATTATGTACTTGTATGCAAAAAAGTAATAGATCCTACAATTGGATAAACAACATATTTTATTATTTGCTCTTTCAAAATTTTTTAATCACTTTCTTATCACCTACTCTCATAATACTTCTAAAAACCTCAGATAAATTAAAACAAAACTCTGCAAGTAAATATACCTGGTGTAATGAGATAATATCAAATATTTTCTGTCCTTCTTTCAATCTTTCAAAATCAATCTCTATATCCAAACCATATTCTTTGCTTCACTTCCATTCAATGAAATAGTCTGCATATTTTATATCAAACTTTATTTGGGAAATCTTATTTCATTTAATTACATAGTCTTTTTGTTTTACAAAGTCCTCTATTTTTAGCTTTACATCAGCAGTTTCTATATGATTAAGTACATTTCTTAGAAATCTAATCACTTGTTCAAATGCAAAATATTTATCTTTTAATTTTTGTTTCAAAAAAAGTTGAAATTTTTCTTCTGTTTCTATCATCTCTCTCATCACAGAAAATATCCCTCTAAATGAATTTATTTCAACCATATATCAAAATATATTTTTCTTATCAGGATTGGAATATATGTCCTCCAATATTTTTTTAACCACAGTTCATTTTAGAATAAAGTTTTTTTTATCTCAAGTAGAAATTGGAGAATCCACAGCATCAGCAGAAAGATCTTTTTGTTTAATATACTTTTCAAGAAATTTTCATAAATACAAAAATCTATAAAATCATTGGAGAAGCTCTATATTCTGCTGGATCTTATCTTTGGGCATAGTTTTATCTATAAATAAATAGATTTATTTTTTAATTTGAAATTTTATGTTTATACTTTTACTACTATGATTATCATTTATTCTCATCTGGTAAAATAGACCATTAGCAAATGGAGCAACAAAATATTTATTATTAAAGATTTCTCATTTTACATCCAAGATATCAAGATTAAAAGGAAAATAAACTGTGGCTTTTGTTTCTCGCCACTTCTCTACAGGGTCTGGTTCATAACGTGCTGGTTGTAGAGCTAATATAGATTTCTCTCTATCTGTCAAAGTTATTCAGTATTTTTTTTCCAATGCTAAAATAAAATTAAAATATTCTTTTGGTATATTCAAAGTATAAGTAATTTGCATATCATAAATTCATTTGGTTAAGGCTGTAATATCTAGTACATCTCAATATTTTTCAATCAAAGCATCTCATATACTATTTTTTATTTGTATCTTTTTGGTAATAAATCAATCTACCTTATTGAAAGAATTATTAGTGTCCCGGGCATATATATTACCAGTAGAAAAGACAGTTTCTAATTTATTATTTTTTATAAAAGTATTTAATCCAATAGATACATTTGAAAGATATATTGAAAATAAATTCTGATCCAAAATTTCTTTAAAATTATTAACAAAATTTTTTGCCAGAGCTCATTTATTTTTATCAAAAAAGTCTTTTACTTCTTTAATATATACTTCCTTCTTGTTACCGCGAACCTCTTTCCTTATAAGGTCGACCGAAGCATTGAGAAACTGTCGCTCCCGTATTTTTTGTTTAATCCCTGGAATTAATTTTTCAATCAGATCAGACCTAACAAAAATCACTCATTTTATATACTTATGCAAAAGTTTATCATACAAATCAGGAGTCATAGTCTTTTCTACTTTCCACATATCATATGTTTCATTAAACATTTTTTCATATAGATCTTTTATATTTTTACCATCCACATCAGTAAATCAAAATTTATTTGCAGATATAAATCATATTTGTGGATCTGATAAGAAAGCACTAGACCATAAAGGTATTTTTAGACGTGTATTGTAAGCTATAAAATCAGGATAATATGAATCTACTATTTCAAGTGTTTCTATATGTCATTGATATACTCTAATAAAAGCAAATGATCAAAAAAATCATCAATTGGGTCTTTTTTCATTTGCATTTTGTAGCAATACAAGATAATTAAACGGCTTATCCTTGCCCAATAATGTAAATATTTCTTGTTTATAATTCCGTGCCTTGGATACAAAATTCATCAAATAATCATAATTTGAAAATCATAGTTTACGCAAATAATCTTTATGTGTTTTGACATATAACCACATTTCATCGATGTCTTTTTCTCTAGTGATAAGTACATTGTCTCATCTTACATAATCTTGAACTACCTCATCAACTTTTAGAACAAACCTAGATACTTCTTTATCAAAATTCCAAAAATAAAAAGCAATCTGATTTAAATCTTCTTTAAATACATCTATCTTGTCTTTTGAAAAAACTATTTTTGTGATATTGGAATAGAATGAAAATATAGAAAAACATATAACAAGAAAAGCTATATAAATCCGACTAACAAATTTAAATCAACCTCCAAACGACTTATTCTGTTGTTTCTTTATACCAAAATTAAACATTATAAATTGATAAGCTAAACTAGTTTTAATATAGTATTTAAAAAATCAGATTCAAGAGCTATTATCTAGTTATCTATAATTTATTTTCATTTTGATATTTTAATTACAAAAAAAGGCATACCGTAGTACACCTTTTATAAAATTTCAATATTTGTTTCTATAAATTTTGTAAGTTACCAGACACCTTATCAAGATCAAATTTTTCATATCTTTGCATAAGTAAGTCAGCTTGTACTTTATTCATAATATCTTGTACTACTCATACTATGATAATTACTCATGATCATGTTACAACTACTGGCAATGAACCTAAACTTTGAACTATATCTTGTATAAATGGAAGATAGTTTATAAGATAACTATAAGATCCTATAAGAGCAAGTCATACTCATCCCCACAAACACAGATGCATAAGTATACCATTTATATATTTTGCAGTTTCTTTTCATGGTCTAATACCTGGTACGAAACCTCATCTTTTTTGAATATTATCAGATATTTTATCAGGACTAAATGTAATCATAGTATAGAAAAACGTGAATGCAACTATCAAAATGAAGTAGAACACTATAGCCAATATTCATGGCTGTTGAGAATATATATTTAGATTGATTTCTACTCGATTTGCAAATGCTACCATTTTTGTATTCATAGGTTGAAATTGAACTATCATCTTAGAAAGCAAATATGGAAAAGATACAAACGCTATAGAAAAGATAATAGGTATCATTCATACTGGATTCATAGGTATAGGTAATGAAGATGTTTGTTCCACCTTTCATCTCCTAGCATAAATAACGGGTATCTCTTTTATAGATTTTAATATAAAGATAGACAACAATATCAATACAAGAACTATAACCAACATAAACACAACAACTCACATAGCATTGGTAGATCAACTAACATCTCATGTTACTTTTTGAACCATTCATGATACTATAGAAGCAAATATAAGCAAAGAAACTCAGTTTGAAATTCCTTTTTCTGTTATAAGTTCTCACAACCACATCAATAATACAGCTCATACTGTCATCACAAAAGCAGATAACAATACATTTGGCAAAGTAGTACTTATGATAGTACCTCAAAGCATATAGTTTATAAAATATACCATTCATATTCATTGTAAAAATGCTAATGGTACAGATAAATATCTAGTATATTGAGCTATTTTAGCTTGTCAAGCCTCACCTTGCTCAGTAAGTTCTTCAAGTTGTGGTATCACAGATCACATAAGTTGCATAATAATAGATGCATTGATATATGGAGCCAATCATATAGCTATAATAGAAAAGCTATCTAAAGCTCATCCTAAAAGCATTATAAAATAACCCATTCATCCAGTAGATGGAGCCATTGTTCTAGACATCAAAGCGGTAATATCTACAAAAGGTACTGGTAAAAATACCAATAATCTATATATGGCCAAAATAATCAAAGTGAAATATATCTTATCCATAACGTACTTATTTTTAAGTACAGAATTAACCGTTTTTGTAACCTTATCCCACATCTTAGTTTTTTCTTAATAAAACAAAATCAGCCTAAGCTGACTTTTTATCCAATATTTTTCATCATGCTTTTTCAATTTTATCAATAGCTGTTTTAGAAAAAGACTCTATTCATTCAAAATCCAAAGATTTTGTAAATTCTCAATTTCAAAGTACTTTTACCATCAATGATAATTTTTTAATATATCACAAATCTTTCAAAAGCTGTTTATTTACAGTTCATTTTACAATTCTTTTATCTTCTTGTAAATTAGAAACATTCAAAACTACATATTCATCAACCAATTTGTAATATCTCTTAAATCATTTATGTTTTGGTCGTCTCATAAGAAGTGATGTCTGTCCTCATTCAAAACCAGGAGTTTTTGAATATCATGATCTAGCTTTTTGTCATTTATGTCATTTTCATGAATAATTTCATTTACCAGAACCATTTCATCTTCACAATCTCTTAGCTTTATCTTCCAATCCAGTACTTCTTTTTAAATTATGTAACTTCATTTTAACATTATTTTGTGAATAAAAATTTTATTATTTCTTAGCAGGTACTTTTTTAGCTGTAGTACTTTTTGCTACTACTGGTTTTTCTATTTTAGTATCTACTTTAACTACTTCAACTTTAGCTACTTCAACCTTAGCTACATTTTCAACATTTACATTTTTTGGAGTATCTTCTATTTTTTTTGTTTCTACAACTTCTTCAGAACCCTTTGTTTTTTCAGCTTTCTTTTCATGTAAAGCACTAAAATGATCTGCATGTTTATATTTTGATAATGCCATTATTGTTGCAATAGCATTATTTAATTTATTACTTGATCAAACTATTTTTGACAAAACATTTCAGTATCATGCAAGTTCCAAAACAGATCTAACAGAAGATCATGCCTTTAAACCAGTACCAGCAGAAGCAGGTAAAAGTTTTACAAAACATGCTTTATAATTTAAAGATAGAGCATAAGGTACAGTATCTGCCTTTGTAATAGGCACTATAAACATATTTTTGTATGCTTCATTTGATGCTTTTTTTACTGCAGAAGTAACATCATTACCCTTTGACAAACCTATTCAGATTTTTCATTTTTTATTTCACACCAAAACTGTTGCTCTAAATGACAATCTTCTTCATCAAGTTGTAACTCTAGTAACTCTCCTTACTTCCAATAAAATTTCTTCAAATTCTTTTTGTGTCTTATTCTTTTCTCAATTCTCTGGTCTCATTAAAAATAATTATATAATATAAAGCTTGCCTGCTGCAAGTAGGTTTATAATGTTATTCAACCTTTTCTCATACCTTCAGCAAATGCCTTTACTCTTCCATGATAAAGATGTCAGTTTCTATCAAAAGACACTTCTTTGATTCAGTCTTTTAATAATTTTTCTGCCAATATAGTACCAGCAGTTTCTGCTCTTTGAGTTTTATTATCTCACTTAGCTCATTTATCAATAACACTAGCCAATACTTTTCAATCTACGGCAATAACTTGTGCTTTTACAAACATATTTGATTTATTTACTACTACTCTAGGATTATCAGTAAATTTTTTGATCTTCAAATTTATCCTATGTTTTCTTCTAGCATATTTAGCAACCTTCTGCTTAATCTTTTTTTCTAAATTTCTCATTTAAACTAAATTACAAAAATAAACTATTTTTTAGCTGATTTTCCAGCCTTTAATTTAATAACTTCATCAAAATATCTTATTCATTTTCATTTATATGGTTCTGGTACTTTAAGAAATCTAACATTAGCAGCAACTTGTCATAAATGTTCTTTATTTATACATTTCAAACCTATAATATGATTTCATTTTGCATCTTGTTCTACAGTAACTTTTATATCATTTGGTATAACAAAATTAACCTTGTGTGCCAATCCTAACGAAAAAATTAATTTTTGTCAGTCTTGCTTTACTGAATATCAAACTCATATCAAAAGAAGTTTCTTTTCATATCATTTTGTAACTCATTCAACCATATTGTGGATCAAAGTCCTAGTCAATCACCATATATTTCTCTTGTTTTCATCTGATACATTTACAACAACCTGATTGTCTTCTATTTTTAAATCAACACAATCAAGAAAATTATATGATAATTCTCATTGAGGTCATTTAACCTTTATAAGATTTTTTTCTATCGTAACCTCTACTCAATCCGTGATAATAACGGGTTTTTTTCAAATCTTTGACATCACTAATATTTAAAATTTTAAAATTTTTAAACCAAAATTGTTTTTACATTGATATATTTTTCATTTCAATGTCTAATATATTTCAGCAATCAATTCTCATCAAACTTTCTTTTTCTTAGCTACATGAGCAGGCATAAGTCATTGATTTGTAGATATTATACCGATTCCCTTACCACCAGCAACTGTCTTTATATCCTTGTAACTAATATACCAAGGCCTAGATGGCTTTGAATAGAATTTTATTTCAGGTATATCATCAACAGGATTTTCTACTGGCTTCAAAAAAACCTTTATAAAAGCTTTTTTCTCTTCTCTTATAATTTCAAAATCTTTTACAAAACCATATTGTTTCAACAATTCCAAAATTTTCACTTTGAAATTTGAAAAAACTACTCACTGTACAACTGTTTTACGAGCCATGTAAGCATTTTTGATTCTAATAAGAAGATCGTGAATTGGTGCATTAACATAAGTCATTACTTGTTTTTTAATAATAAATTAAACCAAAAAAATTACCAACTAGCTTTTCTAAGTCACATAATCATTCAATCCCTAGCATATTTTCTAAGACATACTCTACATATACCAAAATCTCTAATAAAAGATTTTGATCTTCCACACAATCTACATCTATTGTAATATTTTGTAGGCTTATCTAATGGTATTCATTTTATAAACCTTTGTTCATACATTTTCCATTGCTTTGCTTTCAAAGACGTCTTTGCCATCAATAAATATTATAATTTAAATACGAATCATAAACTTTGTAACAATGCTTTTGCTTGTTCTGCATCCTTACCTGTAGTAACTATAGTTATTTGTAATCACATAGGGATAGTAACATCATCCAAATTCAATTCTGGAAATATATTATAATTTGGAAGACCAATATTTAATATTCAACTAGGATCAAAACTTTTTGATGCAATTCAAGTAAAATCTCTAACTCTTGGTAATACCAATTTTACAAATCTGTCCAAAAAATCATGTGCTCTTTTTTTTCTAAGTGTCACTTGAAGCATCACAGCTAATCACTCTCTAAGTTTAAAATTTGATATTGCTTTTTTAGATTTGATCAAACGAGATTTTTGTCATGTAATTTTTTTCAAGTTTTTTTCAAATTCTTCAAAATCTTTTTGTCATTTTCTAGTAACTAAAGATCATATTCAACAAGCAACAATTACTTTTTCAATTTTAGGAATAGCATTAATATTTTTTATATTAAGTTTGTCTTTTAGTTGAATTAATGCTTCATTTTTTTCTTTACTTGTCTTTGGCATAATTTCTTAAAACGGTATAAAACTAGTCTAACAAAGAATTAAATTTCTTAGATTTTCTAACATTCTTTCATTTAGAGTCACTTTCTATCTTTATTTTTGTTCACTTTTTTTCAGATTCCAAATAGTACATAATGTTTGATATATGTATTGGTAATATTTTTTTTATAAATCCTTTACCTTTCATTGCTCTTTTAACTTCATTTACTCATTTAACATAAACATGATCTCAATCTATATTTTCTATAGTAGAAATTTTTCATTTATGTTTTCATGATATTACAATTACAGGATCTGATTTCTTTAATTTTTTCATTTTCTAAACAATTAATTTTAAATAAACAATTCTGAATTCTTAATCTTGAATTATAAATTGATTAAAGTACTTCTTCTGCCATATTCGTAATATTTTTGTATCACAAATCTTTTAGTTCTCTAGCTACTGGTCCAAAAACTCTTTTTCATATAGGACTAAGTTCTCATTTTGCATCTTTAGTCAAAAGCACTATAGCATTGTCACCAAATCTTATATAAGATCAGTCTGCTCTTCTTGTTTCTTTTCTTGTTCTAACTATGATAGCTCGAGTCACTTGTCATTTTTTAACTGATCAAGTAGGTGTAGCTTCTTGAATAGCAACAACAACCTTATCTCATATTTTTGCTTTTTTAGCCATAGAAGATTTGATTATCCTTATTATCTTAGCTTTCTTTGCTCAGCTATTATCTGCAACTACAACAACGGATTCATTTTGTAACATTATAAAAACCTAAAATATAAAACTATAAAACTTTTATTAATTTTCGTTTTTTTGACTTACTCATCGGTTTCATTTCTCTTATCAAAACTTTATCTCATAATTTCGATTCATTCTTTTCATCGTGTGCATAATATTTCTTTTTTACAACAAATCTTTTTTTGTATAAAGGATGAGTTTTAACATTTCTAATCAAAACTACACGAGTAGTATCCACCTTATCGCTTATTACTTCTCCAGTAAGTTCTTTGATGTTTTTAGTTCATATTATTGTCATATTTCTCCTTTATTTTAGATTTTAAAACAGTATTTACCCTTGCTATTTTTTTACGAGTATCACCTATTTCACTTGTTTTTTTTAATCCACGTATAGAATTTTTCATTTTTAAAGAATATAATTCTGATTTCATTTTTTTTCTCATCACCACAAGTTCTTTTGGTGATTTTTCTGATAATTCTTTTATAAACAATCACTTACCTTTCATTTTCAATAGTTTGAATAAAATAAAATACTATCTAACCTCTCCCTTTAAAATAACTCTAGTTTTTATAGGCAATTTTTTTCAAGCAGAAGTCAAAACCTTCAAGGCCTGATCAGCAGGCAATCAAGTAAGCTCCAAAATTATTCTTCATTTTCTAACAGCTGCAGCATATATATCTACATCTCATTTTCAGGTACCCATCGGCATCTCCAATCACTTTTTTGTAAGAGGAACATCGGGGAATACTCTAAACCAAAGCTGTCATACTTTTTTAATATTTCTAACAACAACTTTTCTGGCAGCTTCTAGCTGTTTATTTGTAAGATATCAACTCGTAGTTGCTTTGAGTCAATATTCTCAAAAAGACATATAACTTCATCTAACGCTTGCCCCTTTCAAAGGTTTCACGTGTCTTTTTCTAAATTTCCATCTTTTGGGAGTTAATAACATTTTGCTTAATACAAATTATTAAAAGTTGACTGGTTTTTTTGATCTTTTCTTGTTTCAATATAATGTTCATTTTTCTATCCAAACTTTTACTCACAACACTCAATATTTAGTCATCGCTTGTAAATAATAGTAATCTATATCTGATCTAAATGTCTGTAGAGAAACTCTTCAATCAATAAATTTTTCTGTTCTCGCTATATCTGATCAATTTAATCTTCATCATATCTGAATTTTCGCTCACAAAGCTCATTTTTCAAGTATTTTTGCCAAAGTATTTTTTGCTACTTTTCTGTAAGGCATTCTAGCTTCCAACTGTGTTGCTATAAATTCAGCCATTACTCTAGCAGACAATTCTGGTATCCTAACTTCCTTTATATTTATTTTAAATTCCTTTCAGAATGTTTTTTTCAAAGCATCTTCAGCTTCCTTTATTTTTGCTCACTGTTTTCACATGATTACACCAACCTTAGAAGCGAATATTATAATCTCTCATTCTCTAGCAGTTTTGCGTATAACAACTTTTGATATACCAGCCCTTGGGAATGTTTTATCAACAAAATTTCTAAGTTTTATATCTTCTACAAAAAAATCTGCACCAGCCATTTTTGTTTTTGCAAACCATTCAGCAGGCCAAGACTTCATTATTCAGACTCTCATTCAAACAGGATTTACTTTTTGTCACATAATTAAGTTCACTTAGTATTTAAAACAACTTTCACAAAAGCTCTATGCTTTATTATATAGTTTACTCTCGATCTTGACGCAAATTTTATTCTCTTAATCTTTGGTCATCTTCAAACTTCTATTGCTTTGATAGACAAATCTTCCATTTTCATTCATGCTGTCATACCATTTGCAACAGCAGATTTAATAACCTTGTACAATATTTTAGCAGTTTTTTTTGGAATAAATTGTAAAGCCTCCAAAGCTTCTTGTGCTTTTTTTCACTTTACCAACTTGGCCATCAAAGATAATTTTTTATCAGAGGTCAAAGCATATTTCAAAGTAGCAGCAACTGTATTACTCATGATCAAATAATATAAATAATAAATTAATTCTGAATTCTAAATTTTGAATTTTGAATTTTGAATTATTAGAAAGGATGTCATCTAAATGTTCTAGTAGGTACAAACTCACCTAATCTATGTCAAATCATATCTTCAGTAACATAAACACTAACAAATTGTTTTCAGTTATGAACAGCAAAAGTAAATCAAACCATAGGTGGTACTATATGACAAGCCCTATCCCATATTTTAACTACTTTTTTTTCTCATCACTCCGTCATTTTATTTACCTTATTAAGAATTTTCTCATTTACATAAAATCCTTTTTTAAGAGATCTTCCCATTTATTCAACAATCTTAAACAAATAAAATTTGTATCTAAATACACATTCGAAATAATTAATTTTTTGTCCTCTTAGAAACGATAAATTTAGTAGATCGTTTTTTATTTTTTCTAGTTTTGATTCATGAACCAACCAATTTTCAACTAAATGATTTTGGTCATTTCTTTGATCATATTGGAGAGTGTCATTCTCATCATCCGTGTGGATGATCCACTGGATTCATATTTTTTCAAAGTATATGTGGTTTTTTTCCAAGCCATCTCTGTCTTCATGCTTTTCATATAACAACATTTTTGTGTTGTTCATTTCAAAGTTCTCATATGGTAGCTCGACAATTTTCATTAAATTTTCTAACCTCACCAGATGGTAATTTTACAAAAACCAATTTTTGTAATTCATCTTTTCAAACAATAGTAGCTATCGTTCAAGCAGATTTGATTAGTTTTCATTTACTAAATGGAGTAAGTTCCAAACAAAATATATTCATACCTTCTGGAATATCCTTTAATTGTTTTCTACTTCATGCTTGTATAGGTGCAGTTTCTCAGTTCAACATAGTATCTCAAACTTTGATGTTTTTCCATGCCAATACATATCTTTTTTCTCAGTCAGCATAAGATATCAATGCTATCCTAGCAGTTCTATATGGATCGTATTCTACACTTACAATTTTAGCTGGTATACCAGATTTATCATAACCTTTAAAATCGACTATTCTGTAAAGTCTTTTGTGACCTCCTCACATAAATCTAGATGTAATCCTTCATTGATTGTTTCTTCATCAGGTTTTACCCAAAGAAACTGTAAGTGATTTTTCTGGTTTAGTTTTTGTGATATCACTAAAATCATATCATATCATGAAACGTCTAGACGGAGTATAGGGTTTGTACTTCTTTATTGGCATTTAATCATTTCATATATTTAAAATTTTATGCTCAGATTTCTATTTTATCCTTTTTATTCAGAGTAATAACTGCTTTTTTATAAGATTTCCTTACTAATTTTTTTTGACCTCTTCATTTAAATGCCACATTCACGACATTAATCTTTAAAGGAGTCACCTTATATAAATAGATAACAGCATCTCTGATGTCATTCTTATTTGCATCTTTATGAATCTTAAAATAATATTTATTCACAGATTCCTGTTGCTTATAAGTTTTTTCTGTAATCATTGGAGCAATGATAATATCATAAGGAGAAAACTTTTTAATAGCTTTCGTAGATGAATTTTTCTTTGCTCTTTGTTGTAATATTTCTTTAAATGTCATTGATATATTATATCTGATAAATTATTTGTTTATTTTTTCCAAAGCTGACTGTAAGAATAGTATCTTATTATAATGCATTAGATCATGTGGATTGATATAATCAACCAATATGTATTTTACATTTGTAATGTTTTTGAAAGACTTTTCTGCTATAGCATCTCTTTTATCCATAACAAAAAGAACTTTATTTTTGTCTATTCAAATGTTTTTCAAAACAGAGATAGCATTTTTAGTTTTCATTTCTTTAGAATCAAATACATCTAATCATATGATAGCATTGTCCTTTGCCTTTAAACTAATCAATCAATTTATAGCCAATCTTCTAGCTTTTTTATTCATAGACTTAGAATAGTTTCTTTCTGATCTAGGTCAAAATGCAATTCATCATCATCTTCTAATTGGAGATCTTTTTTCTCATGCTCTAGCATTTCAAGTTCCCTTTTGTTTAAACAATTTTTTATTTGATCAAGCCACTTCTCATCTAGTTTTTGTGTTTGCTATACTAGCACGAGCATTTGCAGATTGATATAAATAATGTTCATGTAACAAATTTGAACTTACAGGAGAATCAGAAAAAATACCCTCATTTAATTGTACTTTTGAGACAACCTTTCATTCTTTATTATAAATATCTACAGAGTATACCATCTTCATAAATGCAAAATCATAAAATATTATTCTATAATAAACTTCAACAAACCATTGTAGCAACCAGGCAAAGATCATTTAACAATAATTAAATTTTCTTTATCAGAATCCACAAAATCAAGTATCTGAATATTTTGTAATGTAATCTTTTCATCTCACATATGTCATGCATGAGGATGTCCTTTCAAAGTTCTTCTAGGTTTTCTATTTCACATAGAACCTACATGTCTATGAAATTTTGAACCATGAGTTTTGGGTCAACCATCAAGATGAAATCTTTTTACAGCTCACTGATATCATTTTCATTTTGAATATCATATAACACTAACTGTCTTAACGTCTTTTAATAAATCCTGATTTATAATTTTTCAAGCTTCATTTGATTGTATAAATCAACCATCAACACCAAATTCAGTTACTATGGTATAATCAACTTTTTTTCATTTTTCCTTTTTAAGGTCTTTTTTTTCTACACCAATAACTGCTGAGACATATCAGTCCTTTTCTTCATTTTTATATCTTATAATTTCTTGAGGCATAATCTTTACTATAGTAGCAGGAGTATGTTTATCCTCAATCCACAGTCTTGTCATTTCTTTTTTTTGTACTACAAGACCTCACTTAGTATTTTTCATCATCAAAGTTCATTAATTAAAATACCTTTACATCAACCAAAACTCAAACAGGTATAGACAAATTTTGTAAATATTCTATTGTTTTTGATCATGTTTCTACAACATCTATAAGTCTAGAATAAGTCATTCTTTCAAATTGCTCTCTGGCATCTTTATGCTTAAAATTTGATTTCAATACAGTGTAAAGTTTTCTCTTTTTAGGCAATGGTATAGGTCATTTTATCTGAGCTCATGATTTTATAAGCAGAGAAACTACCTTTCCCATAGAAGATTCCAACATCTTGATATCATAACTCTTCAATTTTATTCTCAACTTTGGAGCTTGATCTTTCTTTGTAATAGGCATAAAAAACAATTATTCAAAATAAATATACATACAACTATTAATTCGCATAGCGGATTAAGTGATTGGATCATACACGACAAAATCGTGTATAAATTTGTGTTAGAGCGAAAATCACAAAAAAACCAGTCCCGATTGCTCGGGACAGATCAATATTATTCGTTTATTTTTGTAATTACTCATGCTCCTACTGTTCTTCCTCATTCTCTAATAGCAAATCTAAGTCCATCTTCCATAGCAACTGGATATATAAGTTCTACATCTATTTTTGCATTATCTCAAGGCATAATCATCTCTGTTCAAGCCTTTAGAGTAACTGTTCATGTAACATCTGTTGTTCTCAAAAAGAATTGTGGTCTGTAACCTCCCATAAATGGAGTGTGTCTTCATCCTTCTTCTTTTTTCAAAACATATACTTCAGCTTCAAATTTTTTGTGAGCCTTTACTGAACCTGGCTTACATAAAACTTGTCATCTTTCTATCATTTCTTTATCTATACCTCTCAAAAGCAATCATACATTCATACCTGCATCTGCTTGATCAAAAGATTTGTGGAACATTTCTACTCATGTAACAACAGTTTTTTTTGCTTCCATACCAAGACCAAGTATTTCTATTTCATCGTTCATTTTTACTGTACCTCTTTCTATTCTTCATGTAGAAACAGTTCATCTTCCTTTGATAGAAAATACATCTTCTACAGGCATCAAGAAAGGTTTATCAACATCTCTTGTAGGGATAGGAATAAATGTATCTATTGCATGAAGCAATTCTCATATACATTTTGCAGCTCATTCTGCATCATCTGGATTTTCCAATGCTTTCAAAGCAGATCATCTTATGATAGGAGTATTTTTTCAATCATATCATTGTTTTGTCAAAAGATCTCTAATTTCTTCTTCTACAAGATCAAGCATATCCATATCCTCAACCATATCACATTTATTTAAGAATACTACTACTGATGGAACATTTACTTGGTTTGCCAAAAGAATATGTTCTCTTGTTTGAGGCATAGGTCAATCTGTACCTGCAACAACTAATATTGCTCAATCCATTTGTGCAGCTCATACGATCATATTTTTTACATAATCAGCATGTCCTGGACAATCTATATGTGCATAATGTCTAGTTTCAGTTTCGTATTCAACATGTCTAGTATTGATGGTAATACCTCTAGCTTTTTCTTCTGGAGCATTATCAATTGCATCATAAGCCATAAATTTTGCTCATCATCTTTTTGCACAATAAGCAGTAATAGCTGCTGTCAATGTCGTTTTTCAGTGGTCTACATGTCCTATAGTACCAACGTTAACATGTGGTTTATTAACCATTTTAATAATAATTATAGATTAAAAAAGAAAAATTTTGTATAATAAAATAATTCAGAAACAAAATAAGTAATAGACTAGATAAGAATTTCAAAACAAATTTCAATAGATTTTTTTAAAAAAATATCTATCTCGGATAAACGATAGTCACTAACCAGTGTTAAGCTATACATTTATTTACCGAAACTTGTCCTACGAGTAATAAATCTTAATCAAAAGATCATTGTACTCATAGATATAACGTTGATCTTCTTATACCCATACAACCAAAGTAGACTTTATAGTCAAACTATGACGACAACGTTTATAAGATTCTCATTAATCAAATTCAAAATCCATTTTCAATTTGTGTGTTTCAATTTATATATTATTTTCGGGGATGCGGGACTCGAACTCGCGACCCCTTGGTCCCAAACCAAGTACTCTAGCCATCTGAGCTAATCCCCGATATAATTCTGAATCAATATACAATATAATGGTGGGCATAGATAGACTCGAACTATCGACCTCACCCTTATCAGAGGTGCGCTCTAACCACCTGAGCTATATGCCCTTATATTTATTAAATCCTGAATTAACTTTTAATATAATGGTGCCAAGAGGCAGAATTGAACTGCCGACACAAGGCTTTTCAGGCCTCTGCTCTACCACTGAGCTACCTTGGCATAAATCCTAATTTTTTTATACAAAAAAATAAGAAACGTAATGCACTATATAATTAAGTACAATTAAATTTCAAGTCAAAATACATTATAAAAATCTGAATGAGTTTTAGAATTTATAATAAAATGATTGTTTTAAAATTTTATCTTGTTTTTTTTTATAGAAAGCTTATTTTTAAAATTCACATTTAAAATAAATAAGTCATTAATATGATAGATCCAAAAACATTAGACTCTAAACGACAAAAAAAATGGAAAGAATCTTGAATTTATAAAGTAATAGAAGATACGAGTAAAGAAAAATTTTATATTCTCGATATGTTTCCTTATCCTTCATGAGCAGGATTGCATGTATGACATCCAAAATGATTTATGGCAAGTGATGCAATTGCAAGAAAAAAAATGCTCCAATGATATAATGTATTGCATCCAATGTGATTTGATACTTTTTGATTATGAACAGAATTGTATGCTATCAAAATGAAAATGAAACCACAGATAGTAGCACAAGCAAATATAGAAACATATATTAAACAGCTTGAAATGTTTGGCTGTACCTATGACCGAGATAGAGTGGTAAATACAGCAGATCCAAAATTTTTCAAATGGACACAATCAATATTTTTGAAAATGTATAATCATTATTTTGATGAGAAACTACAAAAAGCAATGCCTATTACAGACCCAACCAAACAACAACGTTTAGCATATGTAGACTATAAACCAATAAATCGATGTCCATCTTGTATGACATGACTAGCAAATGAAGACCTTGATGATGGTAAATGTGAAAGATGTTGATCAGCAGTAGAACAAAAACCCATGAAACAACGAGTACTTAGAATCACATCATATGCACAAAGATTGATTGACTGACTAGACAAAGTAAATCGAGAAGAATCTATGAAAGATCTTGAAAGAAATCGAATATGAAAATCTGAATGAACTCAATTCAAAATGAAAATTATTACTGAAGAAAAAGACAAGGCAGCATATATGGTTATAGAAAAAAGTATTGAACCAACAGCTAGAGAAGAACTTCTTTCCTTTTGAACATATAATATAGAAGAGACAGATTCTAGTCGATGAAATTTCTATAGAATATTAATAGACAAAAAAGATGAAGAAAAATTTATAGCATTCTTATGAAAAAATTTAAGGACAAAATGAGAAACAGGAGAACCAAACAATTGGTATGCAGATAGTGACTGAACAACAAATATGGTCATCTTTTCAGGCTGAAAAACATTTAATACAAGCACTGAAGAATGATGCCTTGAGGCTAGGAATCATGGTATATCACTATGAATACCTGAGTATCAAGTAAGATTTTCCCCTTGGATATATTCTCCAGGGTACAAAGATCATTCAAAACGTTTTGAAGTATATACTACTAGAGTGGATACTGTATTTGGAATGTCATTTGTTGTAATGGCACCAGAGCATCCATTAGTAGATCAGATTACAACTGATGAATTTAAAGAAGGAGTTGAAAAATATAAAGAAGAAGCAAAACACAAGACTCAACTTGAAAGGACAGAATTACAAAAAGACAAAAGCTGACAATTTACATGAGCATATGCAATCAATCCTTTTAACTGACAAAAAGTTCCTATCTATATAGCTGACTATGTACTAGCAAATTATGGTACATGAGTAGTGATGGCTGTACCCGCACATGATGAAAGAGATTTTGAATTTGCAAAAAAATATAATATTTCAATTACACAAAGTATCTCTCCATTAGATAAAAATTATCCTGACTATGAAGCAATAAATAAATCTGAAATATGTTATCATGAAAAATGAGTATTGGTAAACTCTTGAAATTTCTCATGACTTACAAGCGATGATGCTATCAAGCAAATGCAGGATCGATTAGCTAAAGACAATATCTGATGAAAAAAAATAAATTATAAAATGCAGGATCGGGTTTTTTCTCGTCAAAGATATCGATGAGAACCATTCCCAATTTTACGAGTAGATGAAAAAGCAAAACTAGAAATAAATTTCTACGATCAAAAAACTCGAGAAGCAATAGTAGATAAAATCAAAACCATAGAAACAAGAGCAATAAATCCTGAAGAGAAAGATAGATATTTCTGAGATGTAAAAGTATGAGATATAGTAAAATTTAATAATAAAGAAACTTGAGAGTCAGTTTCTGTTAAAATTAATAAAGTTTATTTACGAAACAATTTAGAAGAACTTTGGGATGCAGATAAAAAAATAATTGAAAAAATCTATACAAATAAAACTACTCTCAAAAATATAAAAAGTTTTGAAGATTTTATAAAATGACGAGACTTCCAAGCATGATATTTAGATAAAATTTCAAATAATGGTCTTGTCTGACGAGAATTTGAAATCATAAAAGCATCTCAAAAAGCAATTACATTGGATGAATCAGACCTTCCTCTTACTCTACCAGACGTAGAAAACTATGAACCTACTGGTACAGTTGAATGACCACTTGCAGCTATAGATGATCGAGTAAATGTAACTTTGCCAGATGGAACTCAAGCAAAAAGAGAAACCAATACTATGCCAGGTCGAGCAGGATCATCACGATACCGACTTAGATATATGGATCCCAATAATACAAATGCATTGGTCTGAAAAGAACAAGATGCTTACCGAAAAAATGTAGATGTATATATATGATGAGCTGAGCATGTAACTAGACATATGATTTATGCTAGATTTCGACAAAAGTTTTTATTTGATCTATGACTCGTCTCTCAAGACGAACCATTTCAAGAGTATCATTATGTATGACTTATCATGTGAGAAGATGGTAGAAAAATGTCCAAGAGACGATGAAATGTAGTCAATCCAGATGAAATTATAAATGAATTCTGAGCAGACACATTGAGAACCTATGAAATGTTTATGTGACCTTTTGATCAAGCTATTGCTCGAAGTACAAATGGAATCAAATGAGTTAAAAAATTCTTAGATAAAATAGTTGCACTAAAAGATAAAATAGACAACAATACAAACATAGAATGAAAAACGCTTACACTAGTCCATCAAACAATAAAAAAACTGACTGAAGATATAGACTGATTTAGATTCAATACAGCAGTTTCTCAACTAATGATTTTGGTAAATCATCTAACAGAGTTAGAAAAAATAGATAGAAACACTTTTGAAACATTGGTTATTCTTGTTTCACCATTTGCACCACATACAACAGAAGAATTGCGAGAACAAATCTGAAATAAATATTCAATATTCACAAAAGCTAAACGACCAACATACCAAGAAAAATATCTAGTTTCAGACGAAGTTACTCTCGCAGTACAAGTAAATTGAAAAATGAGATGAACAATATTGATAAACAAAGATGCAGATCAAAATAAAGCTCTTGAACTTATAAAAGCTGACGAAAAAATTTCAGCTCACATCATCTGAGAACCAAAAAAAATAATCTACATCCAATGAAAAATTTTGAATATTATTTTATAGCTAAAAATGTCGCACTACCAAGGCAACACAAATTAGTTAAATTCATCAAAAGCAATAAACGATTTGGCAAAGTCCTAAGCGAAGTCTTAGGGTTCTTTACAAATTGTTTGAGCCGCTAATCGTAAATAAAAAGCAAACAGAATAATAGTAGCGAGCCTGCCTGTCGGCAGACAGGTTTTGTAAAGAACTAGACCTTTTGAATACTTTTGGGTCAATGCCAAAAGTATTTTGTCGTCTGGGGGCGAAACCCCAGTAAAAAAAATTGAATATTTTAGATTCCGGTTGCATACTTCGTAAATAACACCGGAATGACGATAGTAAGATGGAGTGTTAATTTATATTTGAATCCAAACTATTATTTTTGATTCAACTTCCAATTCTGAAGTTTTTGTAAATCTATATATCACTTACCCTCTTTAATTTCTTTTCATTCTTCTTTATATTTTTCAATAGATCTCGTCATAGAATTTTTTTTTCAATTTAAAAATTTTCCAATATCTTCCTCAGATTCTCAAGATGGTAATATTCAACCATAATTCAAAGACTCCTGTCTTATTTTTATCCTATTGGGAATTCCCAAATTTCACTCTTTTTTTCTTTCATTCATCCAAAATTTATTAAATTCATCATCAAACAACCAAGAACTAGAAACAATATATCTAACTCATTTATCTTTCAGATAAAAATCAAAAAGATTTTTTCATTGCAAAAGTACAGCTGACATATTGGTAATATCGGCACCATCATCTATATGTCTTTGAAGAAAATATTCTTGTCATTGTAAGATATCTACATCCTTTCTATTTCAAACCTTTTTCAATTCCAACCAAATACATTTATCATTAATCTGACTAGATTTAAACAAAAATGTTTCTCCACGAGATATCTTAGCACATTTTCTAAGTTTTTTATTATCTATATTACTTGATTCAAGAACTTCATTTAAATAATTAAGACAATTGTTTTTACAAATTTTTAATATTTTAAATTGCTCACTATCTCATCACATCAATTCTAATTTTTTATAAGTCAGATCTAATTTTTGCAATAAAACATTTTTAATTATCAATTTATTAATTTGGCTTGTGTCTTTTTTCAATTTATCTTCGTTTAATCATTCCTTTGATAATGAAAATTTTTCATCTTTTTCTAATGATCTCATTTCTTTAAATCATTCAGAATTAATAAATTCTACTTTTGTATTATAATTTTCTTTCTGGTAATCTAACAAAGAATAAAAATCTTTCATAGACTCTATTTCTTGAGATTTTTTATCAATAGACAAAATATCAAAAATTTCTTTTTGCCTATAATCAACATTGGTTAATTTATGTCATAAATCTTTTTCAATTTTTTCCATACAATTTACATATACATAAACATGTAAATTATATTTTTAAAAAGTCTTTTTGTCAATTTTTATTATACCATTGCAGATTTAGCAATTATTAATTTATATTTGAATCCAAACTGTTTTTCATTAAACACACTATCACATAAGGAAGGTTGGCAGAGTGGTCGATCGCGCACCGTTGGAAACGGTGTGTACCGCAAGGTACCGAGGGTTCAAATCCCTCATCTTCCGAATTTACAAAAAAAAAAACCACAGCAATGTACCATGGTTTTTTTTCTTAATATAGAAAGTGATTTATTTCTTACAATCACATTTTGTAAAATGAGAATAAGCAACAAAAATAGCAGAAAGTCCAACTAATCCATAAACAACTCTAGATAAGCTAGCCATATCACCAAAAATTGTTGCCACTAAATCAAAGTTAAAAAAACCAACTAATCCCCAATTTAATCAACCAACAATAAGCAAAATAAGAGCTACAAGATAAACCATTTTCATAATAATATTTGTAAGAAAAAATAAAAGAACATAGAAAGCATAGTCGGAAATAGGTAAAATGCAACCACAAAAAAACAATCTAAAACAAATCAAAAACTCTACAATCGTTTTATATCTTATACTCAATCTTATTTTACCAATTTTCACACTATAGTAATACAAATATGATTTTTTATTTTAAACTCAACTAATTTCTGGTTTTAAATGTCTTCAAATTCATTTTTGTTTCAGTTTTTCCAAAACAACATTTGCTTCGGCTTTTATATATTCAGGTATATCTTTATTTCCCACTATATCATTTAGAAATGGTTCTTTTTTATTTTTGGCTCTTTTCAATAAGATCTCCTCTACTTTTACTTTTACTTCTTCAGATATATAATCAAGAGATAATAATTTTACAAGTTGATCAAAGTCATAGAGACTTTCACTTTCTTGCATTATTCAACCACTGTGTTGATTTATATAATTTAAAGCACACTTATTTAAATTATCGTTTATCATTTGTTTTTCTTTTTCATTAATATACTTGCTTGACAAAAGACCATTCAAAGTGTCATATTGTCAAAATTTCATCATATGATCAAATACGCGTTTGATAACAAGCCTTGCAACCACATCAGCAAATTTTTCTTCATATCTAGAATAAACAGATACCAATACATGATCAACTCATGATCTTGATATAGCCATATTCTTTGAAATCACAGGAAGTAATTTTTTTGCATTATTATTTTCTGTTGGAAATCACATTATATCTTTAATCTTATTTTTAGTAACCCCAAGCATATTAACTAGCGAAACATTGGAATCTTTATCATTTTCTATTGGTTTTTTTATTGAATTTTTCATTATAAAATATTGATAATAAAAAGCACTATAATAATATTATAACCACAAACAATATTTTGTCAAATATTAGATAATCCTTATTTTTTACTTGAAAAAATATCATTAAAAATAATACTGATTTTATACAACAATAATTTAAATTATAACTACACTACCCATGAAACTATACAACAAATTTCTCATTATAAGTTTGATAGGTATTTTTATACGATCTGTAATCAATCCTTACGATTATTTCACACGAGTACTTGAAATATTCCCTGTGGTGTTGTGAAGTATTGCATTATTTGTAATATATAAAAAATGATTTACCTTCTCCAAAACAGTTAGATTGTTTTTATGGTTGCGAGCGATTATATTACTTGTATGATGACATTATACCTATGCTTTAAATCCATTATTTGCTTGGATACAAGATTATTTTCATCTTCTAAGAAATCATTACGATAGGTTATGACATCTCTTCCAATGACTAGTACCTGCAATGATTTTTAGAGAAATACTGATTAAAAAACAAATAATAAAAAATAATAGTCGGTTAAATTTTTTTGTGGTGTGTATTTGTCTTTCTATTAGTGTATTTTATGAATTTATAGAACGACGAGTCGCTATGGGTACATGAACAAAGGCTGATTCATTTCTTGGCACTCAATGAGATGTTTGGGACACACAACGAGATATGTTTATGGCACTTATCGGCGCATTGATAACTATTACATTTTTAAAATTAAAAAAAGAGTGAACAAACAAGCCCACTCTAGATTAATTTTTATAATTATTTTTAAATCTATTTTTCATCTTGAGATGAGATAATTCCATTATATACTTCTTGAGAAATATATTTTGGTTTATAATTCCCACCATTATTTTTTATATTTTTTACATAGCTACGTAAATGATTGCGACTTCATACAATCAGAGTATTATACACAGCTATTATATCTGGATTATGTAATTGTTCTGCTAGATCATTTAAATCTAAAATATCCAAAGCTTCAGCATCAGCAGCCAAAACAAATGCATCAAGAAGAGATTTATTTCATTGAGAGACAGAATCATCATATAATTTTTTTATTGCAAAAGACGAAAAAACTCAAACCGAATCATCTCTTACAGGATCATCTATTCAATATTTTTCCAAAAGTACCTTAACTGCATTCATATGTAACTGTTCAACTTTAGCCACATCTATAAATGTTTTATTTTTCCATTTATTTCAAAGAGTATTATATGTATCTCTTGATAGTTTTTCTTCTTCACGCATTCGAACCAATCATGACACATCTTGCTGAGAAAGAGCAGTTTCAGATTTTTTATTGGTATCATCTACTATGGGTTTTGTTTCATCAGCAATATTATTTTGCTTATTTTCACATCATCAAATAAATATAAAAGAAATAAACAATACTGATAAAATACAGATTTTTGTGTTTATAATTTTCATTTTTTATAAGAATAAATTTTAAAAAAATTAGCTTACACAAACAACTTATAATTAATTTTACTCTTTTTGCAAAAAGATTTTACACAACAATTATCTTTAAATTAAAAAAAGAGTGAGCAAACAAGCCCACTCTAGATCTTTAAAAAGTTAATAATTAATTCTCCCTGTATTCTTCTCGAAATTAAATTCAGCAGTACAAGGAGAGACTTCTCCAAACATTTTCAACTCTCCCCTGATTCCAAGAATAGATGGATTATCTGAATCTGGCTCTTTTTGAGTAATTTCTTTTACCAAAAGCTCCAATTCGATAATGTTACTATGTTTGATGGGAAAAAACAATCTACCATCTAACGACATAAGAATAGAAAGGTGACTAATATTGGAAAAATCATCGATTTCGATTTGATTTTTCATTTTTGACAGTTTTAACTTTTTTTTATTTATACAATACTTATACATATTAAATAGGAAAAATCAAGTTTATTTAAAATATATTACAAATCAGTCAATCAATGAGAATATTTATCATTGGCCATTCATTGATTAAATTCGTCATTTGAATCAGGTTGATAGACCTTTTTATTTTTAATTTCTTCCAATAATTTGACTACATTTTCTTTTTCTTCATTTGTAAGATATGTTTTAAGTTCTTCCAAAAGTTCAAGCTTTTGAGTATCACCCGCTAATTTAAATGGCTTTCGAGAATCGTCTATCTTTATTTTATTTTCATAAAATGTATGTGCTACTTCACGAGCTCCAGTCCACACAGCTTTTGATTCTTCAGATATTTTATCTATAAATTCTGGTCTATTTTTTACACATTTCTTGTACAAATCTCACATAATATCAAAAATCTTACTCAATTTTTTAAAATCATCTGATCCAAGTTGACTCATCTTTTTTTCTGAAATTTCTTCAACAATCGCACTACAATCAATCAAAAAATCATCAATAGAATTATTTAAATTGGATGTTAACTCGCCCTTAGAATCATTAGAATTTAAAGAAACTTTCAAAACATCAAAAGATTTTTCCAAATCTAAAATATCTTTTTCATTCATGATAATATTTGTGAATAAATAAAACAAATATAGTAAATTGTAATCACAAATAATATTTTGTCAAATTTTGTTATAATATTAAAAAAAACCACAGCAATCAAGCTATGGTTTTATATTATAAGATATAGTATATATTAATTCTTTTTCCATTGTTCAAACTTCATTCAAATACCAGCAGAAATAATAGAAATACATACTCACAATGTCCATATAATACTGCTTGCATATACAGGATCTACAGAAATTCTTTTGATAATAATACCTACAAAAGCTCGTACCACGACAAGAGCAAATATAATATTATATTTTTTATATAAACTTATAAGAGCCAACAATGTAGCTACTATAATCACTGTAATTGTCCAAAATATATCAGACATACCTCGAGCACTCCATCAAATATTTACAAGAAATGCAGAAATATTTGCTATAATAGCAACAGATATCCATCATAAATACAAACTAAAAGGAATCTGAACTAAAATTTTATCTCACCATGTTCACAATTTCTTTCCTATCTCTATTTTATTGCTAACTAAAATTAAAGTTATTAAAAATAATATAATAATAATTACAGATAACCAAACTATTCTATACTGCCAAGCAAAAATCCATCATATATTTGTTACACATGATAACAAAAACCAGATTCAGATTTTTTTTGTAATTTCAGAACTCTTTTTTTTATAGACATCTACTATCTGTCGTATTACAAATCAAAGTAATGATAAATAAATCAGTCCCCAAATAGAAAAAGTAATTCAAGCTGGAGTAAACAGATTAGGATAAAGGTCTGACAATTCTCAAGTAGTCATTCATCATATAGGTAGACTAACAGCTAAATAATTTATCACTATCACAGCAATAAATCAGATAATATTAGCAACAGCTAACAATCAAAGCAATGATGTTTTTTTTGGCTTGTTTAGAACCTTTACTACACTAGGCTTTTTTTTAATTACAACTTTTTTTGTGATAGGTTTTTTGTTTAAAATTTTTGCCATAAAAATTTTTAAAAAAATAAATATATATTAAGCTCCAATAAAAAGTTAAATAAAATGATATTTTTCATGTGAGCGAATTTATACCGACTCTCCTTAGACTCTAATTTTTATTTGTTCTGTAAGGAAATAAAGTTGAAAATTTATTACCTGTCTACTTTAAGGCAAATTTTTAAGTTGATTCGGTATAGTTTATATCTATAGTTTAGATAAATAAATTCAAGTAATTAAAAAAAAAGGGAGCTTCAAAAAAGCTTCCCTTATATTCATTTAATTTTTGACTAATTAGCGGGGCTTTTCCGTAAAATATAGGATAACCAGATCCCGGTTAAAAGGCCAAATAAATGACCTTCCCATGAAATATTTGGATCACTTGGAAATATACCAAAGATAACAGTCCAATAAAGAAATCCGATAGGAATAGCAACAAATAATGATCTCCAATCTTTACGAAAGAATACATTAAATATCAAGAAACCAACCAGACCAAATATCAATCCACTAGCGCCTATATGCACTGTTGCTTCACGAGCAAATAACCAGACTAAACAACCACCAATCAATACAATTAGAAGAACAACTTTAATAGCTAATCTTTCATAGCTAGCCATCAAAGTCACAGCCAAAATAAACAATGAAATTGAGTTTGCCATTATATGATTGATATCGCCATGTATTAATGGAGATAAAAATATACCTACAAAACTCCTGATACTTACCTCTCTTGGGACAATACCAAATTGTTTTATTATAGGGAACAAAAATTCAATCCCCATAACTCCCCATATCAGCATCATACATAAAAACCCAAAAGACAAACCATTTTTAAAATTTTTCATAAAGATTTTTTTTCTATTTCTATTTATGTTTAGCAAATGCCATACTCATGCATTACTGAAACTTCTTTCAGAAAAGCCAAATGCTGACTAACTTCAGGATAAATTTCCGTTTTCAAAACTTCTTTTCCGACAAAGTTAAAGACTAAATGTTCACGATTTCTTAGCTTAAAAATCACAGCACCTTCATCGTAAATACAAGCAGAAACAATATCAGATGAAATCTCAGTAAGAGAAGCTACAAATGGATTCTTTTTTTGCGAAATTCTTTTCAAAAAATCTCCATTTATTTCCCATTCAAATACAGAGAAATAAAATTTAGTTCCTTCATAGTTAGATAAAACAAGTAACCAAGCATTATCATCTTCACCAAAACTTAGAAATTCCTCCTGGACAATAAAATTCTGATGTGATCTTTGATTGAGCTCTATAACTGCTTTCAAAACAAGATCTCGTTTTTGTTTAAAATTTAAGTTTGTTTTCATATAACATCAATTTATTTAATTTTATTTTGATATTTTATTTTTCTTTTTCTTTTATATATAAATATATATAAATGTCAACTAAACAATTTATTTTTTATATTTTTCAATAACCGACTCAGCAACAGCCAAACCATCAACAGCAGAAGACACTATACCACCTGCATATCATGCTCATTCTCCAGCAGGATATATACCTCATATATTTGATTGAAATTTTTCATCACGAATTAAACGTACCACAGATGAACTCCTAGATTCTATTCATACAAGTATTGCATCGGGATGTGCAAATCATTTTATTTTTTTGTCCATAAATGGAATTGCTTTCCTAATAGCAGAAATAATATATGGCGGCAAACATCCATCCAAAGATGTTAAAGTAATTCATGGTCTATATGTCGTAGACATGGAAGCTATTTTTGTCGATGCTTTATTTTGCAGAAAATCTCCTACAAGTTGAGCGGGAGCATTATAATTTTTTCACCCAGCCACAAAAGCTTTTTCTTCTCGCTTTCTTTGAAATTCTATTCATGCAAGTGGATGATCAGAACCAAAATCACTCGGACTTACACTTACAAGTAATGCACTATTGGACATAGGACTATTTTGACGATATTCACTCATACCATTGATAGCTAATTTTCATTTTTCTGAACTAGCAGCTACTATATATCATCCAGGACACATACAAAAAGTATATACACTACGATCTTCTTCTTGATGATTAACTAGTTTATAACTTGCTGTTGGTAATTTATTATTTGTACAAGCATCACCAAATTGAGCATGATCTATAAGTTCTTTTTTATGTTCTATACGCAATCACATTGCAAATGTTTTTTGCTGCATACCTAATTTATTTTTATACAACATTTCATAAGTATCCCTAGCTGAATGTCATATAGCAAGAACCAAATCATCAGTTGGTATCTTTTCTGTATTGTTAAAAATCGCAGCAGTAATTTTTTCATTTTTGATTTCTATATCTGTCAGACAAGTTGCAAATCTCACACCTCATCACAAAGAAATTATTTTTTCTCTAAGTTTTTTAACAATAAATTTTAAATTGTCTGTACCTATATGAGGATGCGCATCATACATTATTTCTTTTGGTGCTCAGGCAAGTATTAGTTCCTCAAAAATATATTTTGTTCTAGGATTATTTACTCATGTATACAATTTCCCATCAGAAAATGTCCCAGCTCAACCCTCACCAAATTGTACATTGGAATCAGTATTTAATTTACCAGTTTGGAAAAAATCTTCAACATCCTGTGTACGAGTATCTACATCCATTCCTCTTTCTATCAGTAATGGATTTAATCATGCTTTAGCCAAAACAAGTGCGGCAAATAGACCACTAGGTCAACTACCTACAATCACAGGACGATATTTTACCAAGTCAGGATTTATTTCTTGGATTTTATAAATATATGAGTCTACAAATCTGATTTTATATCTTGTTATATTTTTTTTGCTTATGTGAGATAATATTTTTCTATCATCAAATTTCACATTTACAGAGTAAACAAACAAAATATCTTTCTTGTCCCTGGAGTCGATTGCTTTTTTTACTATTTCAAAATTTGATACGACCTTTGCTGGGGTGCTCAATATCTTGGCTATTTTATCTACCAAAATATCTTCACTGTCTTGAAGTTTCAATATTATTCATTCTATCCTAAGTAATTTTTTCGCCATATTTTTTATAAAATAAATTTAAATCTGATATATAATAACATATTCTTACAAAGATTCAATCAAAGCTTAAAATTTACTATAATTTTTGCTTTTTTTATAAAATGGATTATAATTAAAATAAGTTTTATAAATTTATATATTCAATTATGAAATTAACTTTTTGCTGAGCCGCTAAAATAGTGACTTGATCATGCTATTTGATAGAAACTTGAAATACAAAATTTCTTGTAGATTGTGGTATGTTTCAATGACCAAAAGAAATAGCAAGACTCAATTATGAACCATTTCTTTTCAATCCATCAGAAATAGATTTTGTTTTACTTACTCATGCACATATAGATCACTGCTGAATATTACCTAAACTTCACAAAGATGGTTTCGATGGTAAAATTTATACAACATCAGCTACTAGAGACCTTTGTGAAATTCTTTTTGAAGACTCTGCAGAAATACAAGAAAAAAATACAGAACAACAAAACAAAAGAAGATCAAGGATGGATCAACCACCTAGACTACCACTATACAACAAAGATGATGCAAAAAAATGTATGCCTTTGTTTAGTATAGTAGAATACAAAAAAAATTATAAAATCACTGAAGATATAGAAGTCAGATATCAAGATGCATGACATATTATGTGATCAGCGAGTATAGAAATTTGGATAACAGAAAATGGAAACTTGTCCACGAATGTGGAAAAGAAAAAATTAGTTTTTTCATGAGATATAGGACAACGAAATACTCCTATTATTCAAGATCCTACTCTTATTGAAGATGCTGATTATTTATTTATGGAATCAACTTACGGAGATAGATTACACGAAGATAGTGCTGGTAAAGAAGAATTACTTTTGAAATACACTATGGAAACATTCAAAAGATGAGGTAAATTATTGATACCTTCATTTTCAGTAGAGAGAACACAAGAACTTCTTTATTTTTTCAATATTATTATTAGCAAATGAAAATTTCCAAAAGAAAAAATTTTCTTAGATAGTCCTCTATCTATCAAAGCAACTGAAATTTTCAAAAAACATACTGAGGATTATGATAGTGAAACATTAAATAAATACCCACATGCATTTAGTTTCAAAGAATTAGAATATAGTGAAAGTGTAGAAGACTCACAAAAACTCAATGACTATAACGAACCATGTATTATCATAGCAGGTAATGGAATGTGTACAGCAGGAAGGATTACTCATCATATCAAACATGGTTTATGGAACAAAAGAAATACACTTTTGTTTGTATGATATCAAGCAGAATGAACTCTTTGAAGACAAATACTAGAATGAGAAAAAAGAATAAAAATAATGGATGCAGAGATTTTGGTAAGAGCAGAAATAGCAAAAATAAACTGATTTTCTTGACATGCCGGTCGAGATCAACTTATGAAACGAGCAGGTTGATTTACCAAACCACCAAAAAAAACTTTTATAATCCATTGAGAAGAGAGAGCTCAAATTGCATTACAATCCAAACTTGAAGAAATCTGATTTGAATGTGAAATTCCTAGTTTAAAAGATGTTGTAGAATTATAAATATTTCAAAATCATCAAATTAAAATCTAATCAAATCTTAGATGAGTTTTTTTTATTATTTCAATAATTCATTATTATAAAATCAAACATTGTCTATTGCTATTTTCTGGGAAATATTCATAATATACCCAAATTTATTTATTATATATTTTAATATGTGAGTCGAAACTAGCCTCTCTTTTGAAGAACAAATAAAATCTCCATTAAAAATAGGAAAACATATAGCCTGAAATCGTTTTGTATGATGAGGTATGTGATCTGGTGTATCTACTTGGCCACTCGTTTGAGAAATCGCGAACCAAGATGGTATAGGGACATTATCATCTGCTGGATTATATATGCTATCTCAATATAAATATCTTTTAGACGATGCACTTTTACAAGCTGAAAAAATTCAGAATCCTATTCCTGAAAATATTAAAACAGAAATATATCGTCAAGTTCAATTGGAATGTATAAGACTAGAAGTCACCAAAGCTAAAAAACTAGCAAATGGGAAATGATTAGTTTTTATGAATTTTCTTTTTGCCCTAGAATCTTTTGATGAACAAGTATTAGCGGCATGTAAAGCTGGAGTAGACTGAATAGTATCTGGAGCGGGTATCGCTTGGAATTTACCAAAAATCACAAAAGATTATCCAAATGTAGCTATCGGAATTATGCTTTCTGATCCCAAATGAATAGGTACAGTTATAAAAAAATATTTAAAAGACCATGGTAGAACACCAGACTTTTTTATTTTCGAAGATCCTAATGTAGCAGCATGACATCTTTGAGTAAGAGATTTAGAAAAGATACCCAATACTAACCTATCTTTATCAAACTCAATTCCTGAAGCCAAAAGATTGATGCAAGAGATGTGATATAATATTCCGATAATTTGAGCATGAGGCATAGCAAATAATAATCAAGCAACTAAAACATTAAGTTATTGAGCAGATGCAGTACAATTATGAACCAGACTTCTTGCTAGTAAAGAAAGTTGAGCTCACGATAATTTTAAACAAGCAGTAGTAAATAGCAGTTTAGATGACATCATCACATGGATGTCTAGTGTATGATTACCAGCTAGATGACTTAGACAAAGCCCAATTTTGGAAAGAATGCAAAGAATTGTAGCCAAAGAAAGAAAATGTATAGAAGATTGTCTCATTAGATGTTGATTTAGAGATGGTATTAAAGAATTAGCTCAAATGTGTATTCTACGTCAACTTATCGCAAGCACACAATGAAGCAATTGAAATTGATTGATGTTTGCTGGTAAAATAGCAGCTGAGATTCATGATATTTTGAGCGTAAAACAGATTATGAGAAATGTATTAACAGCCGCATAGATAACAATCTTATATTAAATATCATTATAAAACAACTCTTGATTGATACCCCAAAATCTATAATTTTATTATGGTTTAATTTTACTAAATAATGATGTCAAATAAAAATTACAAATATCTCACAGTGATCACAGTTTTTTTTGTGACTATCCTTTTGGTCTCAAATATTGTTTCAACAAAAATTACAAATATCTGACCATTTACTTTTGATGCTTGAACAATACTTTTCCCATTGAGTTATATTTTCTGAGATATACTTACAGAAGTTTATGGATACAAACAAAGTAGAAAAATTATATGGATGTGATTTGCAGCTGCATTGTTAATGGCTACAGTTATAATCATAGTTTGACTGCTACCATCAGCTCAAAATCGACCTTATCAAGAAGCATATCAAAATATATTATGACTCACTCCAAGAATTGTGTTGGCAAGTTTGATTGCTTATTTTGCATGAGAATTTTCCAATTCTTATCTATTGGCAAAAATCAAGATATGGATGAAATGAAAAAAATTACGAGTAAGAACCATATGATCTACTATAGTATGAGAATTGTTTGATACCTCTATCTTTGTTTTGATAGCATTTGCATGAGTTTTCGATAATAATTTATTACGAATAATATTTGTGTCCAATTATATTTTCAAAGTTTGAGTAGAAATACTTTTTACTCCACTAACATACCTAATAACAAATAAACTAAAAAAATCTGAATGAGAAGATTATTACGACTACAAAACAGATTTTAATCCTTTCAAGTTTAATTAATTTTAAATTTATAATTTAATATCATTATTATGTTTAACTACAAAAACATCACTATTCAACGATTGGGTCATGATTGATTTATGATATGATATAAATGAAAAAATATTTGTATAGATCCATTTGAAATCAAAGATACAATACAAGCTGACTATATTTTTTTGACTCACAATCATAGAGATCACCTAAGTCTTGATGATATCCAAAAAATCATAAACCACAATACTATAATTGTCTGTCCAAATATTTGTGAAGAAAATTTAAAAGATATCCAAAATAAAAAAATATTTTTGGAGCAAAACGACAATCTAACTTTGGATGATTTTTGAGTAAAAACAATTCCCGCATATTGTACAGATAAATTTAGATCACCTTGAGTACCATATCATCCCAAAGAATCATGATTTGTGGGTTTTATTTTCAATTTTGATTGAACTACCCTCTATCATGCTTGAGATACAGATATCATACCAGAAATGGAATGATTGTGTCCAGATATAGCTCTTTTACCAGTAAGTTGAGTTTATGTGATGACTAGTCAAGAGGCAGTAAAATCAGTAGAGCTTATCAAACCTCAAATAGCTATTCCAATGCATTACGATAGCATAGTATGAACTTTAGAAGATGCAAAATATTTCAAAGAAAATGCCAAATGTGAAGTAGTAATTTTGTAAATCTCATAGCAACATTTATACACATAGTTATTGCTGGAAACATTACATTGACTAAGCAGGCCAAGAAAAATCAAATGGCGGATGATTTTTCTAGATTTTTTTGAATACTTTTTGGAGCAATGCCAAAAAGTATTTTGTCGTCTGGGGGCAAAACCCCAGATAAAAATAAAAAGATTGATCCCATGATTTGGGACACGAAAAGCACCATAAAAAACATTAATATCTTTTAATTTTTCAAAGTCTGATTTATTCACTTCTCTATTTTTTTCATTTTATTCCATATTTCTGTTGATATCGGAGCATCTATCTTATGAAGCTTTGATTTTTTTATAATATATCATAATAAATTATTATCTTCAGACATAATTTCTCACCTTGCTCGAGAATTTATATAATATTGTTGATAAGTACTAGGTTTTTCTTTGGTAAATTTTTCAGCAACATGTAATATACGATATTCTACTTCTCAAGAATTAATTTCAAAAGGACTATTGTCATAAACAACATTTTCAACATCACTAATTTCTTTTGATCGTTTTTTTATCGCATCTTCGCCAAACTCTTTTTTAAATAAATTTATTGAATTTTTAACGTCAGATTTATAAATCACACAAAGCGAATTTAATACTGTATTTATCATAGCTTTAAATTCTCATTCTCTTTGCAATGCTATACTATCAACTCACTCAAAAAGAAATTTTCAAAATTTTTTGCTAGTATAATCGTTCAAAGTTTGCATCAAATCATATATATTTTGTTGTTCTGTTCATTTTATAGGAGAAGACTTAGCAAAACTAAGTTTAATCTTTTTTCATTCATAACTTTTAAAAGAAAGATACGGAACACATCTAGAAATACTTTTACCAAAAACATTTATAAGTTTTTCTTTCACATCAAAACCGTTTTGGAAAGATATAAATTTATCTACTACTTTTGGCAAAACTTCATCAGGTATAAGTTCTTTGATAAGTTCGAGTTGTCAAGTACGACAACATAAAAGCACAGCATCTATATCTTCATATTTTATTGGAAATCATTCATACCAGTTATAAGGTTTGATTCAAGCATTTTGATATTGTTTACTATTTTTTCAAGAAACTGAAACAACAAAAACATTTGAATTAGTTTCCTTTAGCATATCATAAAATCATTGTCATAATTCACCAAATCACATAATGACAATATTTAATTTTTTCCCGATTTTTTCTCTTGATTCAATAGACTCCATTTATAAATAACAAAACAAATCTAGAACAATATTATAACCATTAAAAAATATTTGTCAAAATATAGTTGACTTTATTGGATACATCTCTATAAATCAACTCGTACAATATTTTTTATAAAAAAATAATCAAGAAGGGAGGTCTATTAAAATCAACAAAAAATATCTGTACATAATAATAAAATCAATAAAAATGGCACATTTTTTGCAGTGCTGTTAAGTAAAAAAAAAGGAAAACAATTATGAACAAATTTTCAAACTATGTAAAAAACATTAAAACAAAAATTCAAGAGAGAATATGGCTTTATTCGTTTATAAAGGCATTTGTAAAAGTAGCTAAACCAATTGTAAATTTTATAGCTGTATTTGTTATCATAGCAAGTATCTATGATTTAATACAAATGGGAAGCATACTAGGTGCTATTATACTTGGAACATATATAGGTCTGGGTATCCTAATATTTGTAATGCTATGGTTAAATTATTATTTTGACCTTAGAGAAAAACGCAATACTAAAAATCTTCAAAAACACAAAGCATGGCAAAAAGAAATGCTACGACAACATGTAAACAACTGTGTAGAAGCATATTTCAAAGACACAGAACACACACAGCAAGAGAAAGAAGATTTAAGACAAGAACTTCTAAAGAGTGCTGGATTACAATAAAACAATTTACAAATTAAAGAAGCTGATTGGTTTTTATCAATCAGCTTTTGTGTTATAAATTTTTTAAGTACTATTGACATTTATTGTAAAATAATTATATATAAAAATATATAAAACAAAAAAATTCATATGGAAACAATTTTGATGACATTAATCGCAATAGGGGCCAATGATGCCACTATCAATATTGCAAAAGCAATTCATGCAGCTATCGATACCAAAATCGAAAGTTTTCATGGACATAGTGACTATGAAGAACAGTTCCAAGTTACCATTGAGGGCATAATAAACAGTTTCAATACTGTAATTACAGCTTTCGAAAATGCAAAAACTACCTGTACATTAAACGGGAACTATAGTTCCGAGAGAAACAAAGAAACATTACACAACAATATTGTGGCAATACAACAAGATTATGCACACATAGTATAATCTAAAAAAAGAACTAACTAAATCTGCGACTTTTTAAGTCGTGGATTTTTTTATAAAAAAATCTTTTGCTTTTTATAATTTTTTGATTACACTTATACCAACACCTATGGTATAGGTACAAAAATATTTAATTCCCCTTAATTATTATGGTAGACGCAAAGCAACTAATTGCTCTAAAAAAAGCTAGAACACTATTAGACAAAATTATCACTATGACAGAAAAAAAAGAATATTGTATAGATATTATACAACAAAACCTAGCTGTAATATGATTACTCAAATCAGTTAATTTACAATTATTAGAGTGACATTTATCATGTTGTTTTGTAGATGCTGTCAAATCAAACAATAAGAAGAAACAAAAAGATATGATCGAAGAAGTACTTACTATAGTCAAAACAGCCCAAAGCAAATAGAGTTGATTTAATTATTAAATATAAATGACAAAGGAAAGATTTCAAAAAATATTTTGAGTAGTTATCGTTATATTATACCTATTTACGACTAGTATGTTGGTACATGCAGAGTCTATGGGATTTTTTCCTGATAATCACCAAAATATATCTGGACACTGTCATTCTGAAAAAGACTGAAACAAATCACATAACAATATAAGTTGTTGTGATTATGCCCTATCAGATAATTATAGTGAAAGCAAAATAGACTTTCTCACAATTCAAAAGATTACCACACAAAATTATACAAACATAAACGACACAATATACAACATCATAAATATCAAAAGAGATCTACCCAAAATAGCATCTAGTCCATGAGATCATTACGATATCAAATATCATCAATTTTCTGATTTAATATGAATTATAGTGAGTTTATCATAGAATTTTTTCAATATAGTAAATGCTTATCTTTTTTATATTAAGATAATGTTTTATCTTTAAAATAAATTTAGTTTTATAATTCACAAATATATGAAAACAACAAAAATAAATGTTGAAGGTATGCACTGCAATGCATGTAAATTATTACTAGAGGAATCTATTTCGACTATTAAATGAGTACAATCAGTTCAAGCCAATGTATCTAAATGAACAGTAAATATAGGATATGAAAACAATCCAAATTTTGATGATATCAAAGATATTATCCATAAATGTGGATACAAAATAAGCGAAGAAAAAATTATCCGTCCTCGATTAAGTAAAAATATCAAAGATTATAAAATCATACTTGTCAGTCTTATATCATTTATGTTGTTATATTTTATACTTAGCAAGACAGGCATATTCTCATTTGATATCAAATCACAATGATCGCCATCATTATCTCTCGTATTGCTTATTTGAATTACAGCATGATTTTCAAGTTGTATGGCAGTAGTATGATGACTCATACTAGCAATATCTAGTAAATGGAATAAAAACAACCAACAACAAACATTTGGAAAAAAAATCATTCCACATTTTTGGTTCAATGCAGGTAGAATAATCTGATTTTGAATTTTATGAGGATTATTATGATTGTTTGGATCAGTTATTAGTATATCGCCATTTATGATGTCAGTAATGACACTTATAGTTTGAATCGTAATGATTATGTTATGAATCAATCTTACTCATATTTCACCCAAACTTAGTGCAATATCTATCAGTTTACCAACAGGTAAATTATTTACAAAAAAAGAATCTCAATTATTAAATGATAAACCGACATGATTCAAAAAATATATGTGAACATTTACTAGTTGAATATTAACTTTTTTCTTACCTTGTGGATTTACATTTGCAATGCAACTATATGCTATTGGTACATGAAATTTTTGGATGTGAATGGCCATTATGGGATTGTTTGCTGTCGGTACATTACCATGACTTATAGGTATAGGTAGCTTAACAAGTGCATTTAAATGAAAAACAGCTCAAATAGCATTTCAAGCCATATGAATTTTAGTCATATTGCTTTGATTTTATAATATTTCAAATTCCTATAATGTGGTAGCCACTAGATTCAATACTACAAATTCCTTACAAACAATAAATAATAACACACCAATCGAAACTATAAATATGACTTATACCGACAATTGACTCAAACCATGGAAATTAAATTTACAAAAAGGAAAATCTTATGAAATATTGATAGATGTACAAACAACTGTTTATGGTTGTATGAGTACTATGTATTTACCATGACTTGATGAAAATATTCAATCAGTACAAAAATGATCTCAAATTAAATTCTCTGTCAATGCTACCACTCCTTGAGAGTACGAGTTTGACTGTGCTATGTGACTTCCACATTGAGCAAAAATCATAATTAAATAATTTTTAACTTATTACAAAAAACAATAAATGACTAATAAACATAATTTTAAAAAACCACAAAACAAATCTGAAAATTCTTCAAATCGAAAATGAAAAGTCGGTATCGTACTTTTATGATTATGAATACTCACAATAAGTGCAGTATGATATTCATATTACAATAACCGATCTAAAGCATCTTACTTATGATCAAAATGATCCTATACAAATACTTCGCAATGATGAGGATGTAATATGGGCAATAGTAACTCTAAAGTTCAATGATGAGGTTGCTCAATGATGAAAAATACATCAAATACATCTTCTCAATGATGAGGATGTCCTATGATGAGAAACAAAACAACAACTCAAAACAAAACAATACAAACAACTACCATTGATACACAAGCACAACAAATCCAAATGACATATGATGAATCTTGATTGCAACCATCTATAGTCAATGCACAAGTTGGTAAATCGTATAAAATTTCAATCAAGTTAAACAAAGATATCTATGGTTGTATGAATACTATCACACTTCCATGATTGGATGAAAACATTCAAAACATAGTAAAATGAAATACAATCACATTTAATATAAAACCTACTAAAGCTTGAGAATATGAATTTCTTTGTGCTATGTGACTTTCACATGGGGCAAAAGTTATAGTTAAATAATTTTTATTATTTATTTTTACAATGTCCAAAACAACTTTAGATATACAATGAATGCATTGTTCATCATGTTCAATGCTTATAGAACAATGATTGAAAAGTTCACCATGAATCAAATCTGCATCAGTAAATTTAGCAGCAGAGAAAGCATATATTGAATACGAAGATTCTCAGATAGATCTAGAACAAATACAAAAAGAAATTAAAAAAATCTGATACAAATCTTCTATTCCGCCAGTAGAAAACAATCAAGACACAGAATTTTCAAAAAGGAAAAAAGAAATAAATTATCGAAAAATCAAATTTTGGTCTGCATTTGTTTTGAGTCTACCAATGATAATTTTTATGGTATATGACTTTGTATATTGATTGCCATATTTCAAAATTTTGATGCCTATATCTGCATTGATATCACTAGTATTGACTATCCCTATACAATTTATTTCATGAAAAGATTTCTATCAATGAGCTCGATCAGCTCTCAAGATGAAAACTGCAAATATGTATTCACTCATAGCTATATGAACCCTAGTTGCATTTATATTTAGTATATACAATTATATAAATTTTTATTTACAGACTGGATCTATATTAGGATTGGATGGTATGAAAATTCCCAATATCTACTTTGAAGTATGAGCATTGTTGATAGTCTTTGTATCGTTATGAAAGCTTCTAGAAGCAAAAGCCAAAGCTAAGACATCAGAAGCTATTTCCAAACTTATGTGACTCACACCACCAAATGCCACAATATTAAGATGAAAAGAAACTATAAATATCCCAGTAAATGAAATACAGATTTGAGACATTATCATTATCAAACCTTGAGAAAAATTACCAGTTGATGGGATAGTAAATCAATGAAACTCGAGTGTAGATGAGTCTATGCTCACATGAGAAAGTATCCCAACCGAAAAAAATATTTGAGATAAAGTATTTGCCGGCACATTAAACAAACATTGAAGTTTTCAGTTCCAAGCACAAAAAATCTGATCTGAAACTATGCTCGCTGGGATAATTAAATTGATTCAAGATGCCCAATGATCCAAAGCCCCTATCCAGTCATTTGCAGATAAGGTATCAAAATATTTTGTACCAATAGTAATTTTATTGGCGATTATCACATTTGTAGTTTGGTATTTTATATTAAATAAAAGCATCGATACATCATTGTTATACTTTGCCGCAGTTATAGTAATTGCATGTCCCTGTGCCCTTTGACTTGCAACACCAACAGCATTAATGGTAGGTACATGACAATGAGCAAAATATGGTATACTTATAAAATGATGAGAACCCTTAGAGATTGCTTGTAAAATAAACACCATAGTCTTTGATAAAACATGAACACTTACAAAATGAAAACCAGAAGTAACCAATATTATTACACAAAATAATAACGAAAAACTTATTATAAATATTGCTCAATCTCTAGAAAAATATTCTGAACACCCGCTCGCTGAAGCTATATTACAATATAAATGTGACATTAAATTACTCGATGTAGAAAATTTCTTAGCAATTCCTGGTAAATGAGTTCAATGAAATATTTCATGAACAAAATATCTTTTTTGAACAAGAGCTTTGATGAATGAAAACAATATACAAATCACAGATGAAGAAAAAATTCAAGAATTAGAAAATCAAGGTAAAACAGTAATGCTACTTTCAGATTGAAAAATTTTATTATGAATGATAGCAGTCGCCGATCAATTAAAAGACGATGCAGAAAAAATAGTTCAGAAACTTATAAATAAATGATTTGAAATTTATATGATTACATGAGACAATACAAGGACTGCTAAAGCTATAGCAAATCAATTATGAATCAAAAATATTTTAGCTCAAGTATTACCATGAGAAAAATCAGAAAAGATTAAACAATTACAATCTGAGTGAAAAATAGTAGCTATGGTGGGAGATGGTATAAATGATGCTCCGGCACTTATACAAGCAGATTTATGAATAGCTATGTGAAATTGAACAGATGTTGCATTGGAATCCTGATGAATAATACTTATGAGAAATAATCTTGAAGATGTTATAAATGCAATATCACTAAGCAAACAAACCGTAAATAAAATCAAACAAAATATGATATTTGCATTTTTATATAACATTTTGGGGATTCCACTTGCAGCTGGTGTATTTATAAAATTTGGAATGATGCTCAAACCAGAATTTGCTGGTCTAGCTATGGCTATGAGTTCTGTATCCGTAGTTACAAATTCTCTACTTCTTAAATTTTTTAGACCATGAAAAACAAATATTATATCCAAGTTTGCACCTATTATCATGACTATAATATTTCTTTTTGCCTTTCGAGAATTTGGTCAAATTTCTGTTTGATGATTTGGCGACAATACACTAATAAGTTCAAATACGAGCATACAAACAAAAAAAGAAATCTCAAACTTCTTGGCAAACAAACAAAATAAAATCTGATTTACTCCTACAGGAATACCCAAAATATTCATTGAATCAGACCAATCATTGAGCTGAATTATTTTAGTAAAATGAGTTTGAATAATAAACAAAGATATGCCACAACTTATATTATGATACAAAGAAGCTTTGATGATGAAAAGAGAAAAATTATTTACAAACATCTGAGATAGTCTAAAAGATTTTTTTGGAATCGATAGTATACAAATAGCATGAATACTCGCTCCAACAGACACATTTCTTGATGAAGTACACATCATAAATACAAAATGATTTGATTTGTTAAACACAAAACAAAATCTTTCTATACAAGCTACTTCTTCTGGTATGGTAGATGTTTTCTATTATTTTGATAATGATAATGTACCATTAAAATTCAAAGATTTTATAAATCCAAACAAACCAACATATACACTAAATGATAAACAATACCCAACAATATATTTATGATATGATAGTACCCAAGAGATGAAAAAAGCAAAAGAGTTTTCTAAAAAGTTTGATATCATAGATGAAAACTGAAAAAATTTCACAATAGCATGAATATTAAAAAAGACTTATACAAGTCTAGATATGATGCATTTCATACCCAAAGATTCTAATAAATAAAATCTATCTAAAAATTTGACAAAAGGGCTATTTTCGAGTAAAATTGAAATTAGCTTTTTTAAAAATAAAAACAAAAATGAAAAGAAAAACTTCAAAAAAAAAGTTCAATCCATCTGAAGATTTGACACTTACACGATGGCAAATATCACTTTTTGAAATCTGTATGCTAGCTTGATGAGCACTATTTACGATATATTTACCAGAATTTTTCATCTCTATTGAACGAATTCTATGGGTATTATTTGTTACTACATGAATATATGTTTGTTATATCCATTTCAAACAGACAAATAAATAGATTTGACAAAACAAAAGTTTTGGAATATAATTAAGTACTTTATTTAATTAAAAATAAAATGGCACAAGAAAAATTTGATTTACTAAAAGATGTAACACTTACACGACGACAAGTAGCTATATTCAAATTATGCATGTTTTCATGCTGAATATTGTTTACTATATATCTTCATGATTTTTTCGTAAACACAGAACGATTACGACGGATTTTGGCTCTTATACCAGCTGTATATTTGTCATATATATATTTCAAACCCAGTCCAAAAGTAAGTCCAAAAGTAAGTTCAAAAAAAAGAAAATAGATCTATAAATAGACTGTAAAAAATAGAATTTTATAAATTTTAAATTTACAGTTTTTTTGTATAAAAAAATTAAACAAAATACCATAAAAAACAAACAAAATACCGTAAAAAGTACCTTAAAATTTGACAAATATTTGAAGTTAAGATATAATTTACATGTGAAAACTTTTTAAACGGATTTTAGTTATGAAAAAGAATAAATTATTATTTATACTAATAGCCACAATTGTAAGTTTTTTTTGTATTACAAATATTAGCAAATCAGACAATACAATGGTATGATATTCTGATTCAAAATTTTTATATTGATGAAATGAAGTAGATATTATAAATTTCGAATTATCATGATGAGTACAAACCTGATTCACAATCAAAATATATAACAAAGAAAATATAAGTATGACATATAAACTCTGATCAGTAGATGCTAGTAAAACAAATGATAGTATGCAATACAATACATGTTTAAGTGAAAATGAAACATGAACATTTTGACAATACATTTTATGAGACAAAACTAGCAAAACCATACCAGCATGATGAAGTTGAACATGGAGTCTAACAGCCCAATTTCCCAATTATTACAGCTGAACATATACTTGATGTATTACTTTCTATCCAAGTATAATATGATGAACTACAGTAGATACACTACCACGTAGATGAAATTTTATAAGTGCTACAGTACATCCTGTTTGAATAAATTTGGATTTAAAAGCTTTTGCTTCTAGTCGTGTATGATGACTAACAAATTCATGAACAATCAAAATATATAATACAAGTAAGGTTTTGCAAAAAACGATAAATGTTTGAGTAAATATTTATTGAACATGATCATTTTTTACGGACATAATGCCTGGTACTTATTATATTATTTTCAAATGACAATCACATCTAGCATCATACCTAAGTTGAGTAACAATATGATGATGAAACCAGACATTAGACTTTACAACATGAACAAACTTATATGGTGCACAAAATTATAGTTCTCAACAAGACGATTGAAATAAATATCAAACTGCTTGAGACCTAAAAAACATCCAGTGAAACTATGATTTTACAATAAATTGAAATGATATAACGATAATTACCATAAATTGACTATTTGAAAATTGAATAAATATATGAGATCCTAGAAATCTAAACTGAGATGTGGCAGTTAATGTCAGTGACATAAGTATAGTATGAACAAATTTTGCAAAAAAAGATGCATATTTTTACAATACATTTAATCGATAATAATTTTATCTATGCGAAAACAATTCTTAAAAAGAATATTGATAATAAACCTAATGCTAATTGCCATTGGGTGATTATCTGTTTTTGCAGCAAATCCAAGTTATTGAATAACTCCAGCATCATGATCAAATCTAAAACTTTATTGTAAATATAATTTTAATATTGCATTGACACCATCTTGAGTATCATATAATGCTT